>Ga0265338_10000227_pt1 | contig 104795 bp, 89 predicted proteins | sample 42126metaG_FD_193579 | JGI IMG/M metagenome (GOLD analysis project Ga0265338, IMG submission 193579) | Rhizosphere microbial communities from Carex aquatilis grown in University of Washington, Seatle, WA, United States - 4-21-26 metaG | ecosystem: Host-associated > Plants > Roots > Rhizosphere...
GTGGGGGTACCAGGACTTGAACCTGGGACCTCTTCCTTATCAGGGAAGCGCTCTAACCGTCTGAGCTATACCCCCGTGGGGGTTTCCCGTAAAGAGGACTTCGCTACTCTACCGCATCCCGCAGAGTGCTTCACTCTGTCTCCCGGAGAGTCACCTCGATGCCGCCGATGGTCTTGGCGATGAGGTTGTAGATCACCGATCCGACCGTGGACATCGCGGTGATCAGCACGATGTTCAGCGCGCCGAGCATCGCCGTATAGCCAAGGACAACGGAAGCGGAGTAATAGTGCGAGATGTCCGTGCCGCTGGTGCCCTGGGCGCCGGTAATCGACGAGACCGTGTGCTGGATCGAGTCGAACACGCCAAGGGCGGCGAGGACCATGTAGAGCACCGCGACGGCCACGAACAAGATAATGAACGCGACGACCGAGGCCACGAAACTGAACTTCATGACCGACCAGGGCTCTACCCGGGCAAGCGTGAGCATCGCCTGCCGCTTGGCCGGCTTGCGTACCTGGGGGCCGCGCGCCTTGGCAGGCCGGGGCGTTGAAGCACGCCGCTGCCAAGCGGAGGCCACCGAGTTCGCCAGGCCCGCCGCCGCTCCGGTAACGGCCGCGCCGACGCTGGGGGATGAGCCGTTGGCCCCCGAGCCCGAGTACGAGTAACTGCCGCCCGGCTGCGCCGACGTCGACGGACGCGTCCCGGCCGACTCCTCCGGGCGCGGCGCGGACGGCGGCGAGTACGACGTCCCCGCGCCTTGGTAGGCAGTAGGTGCCGCGGCCGGCCGCGCCAGCGTCGGCGGTGGCAAGGCAGCGGAAGGGCCGGCCGGAGCAGCCGCCGGCTTGGACACCGATGGCGTGAACGACGGCGTCGAGCTGCTCTTGGCCGCTGACGTCTGCGGCGGCGCGGTCTCGGCAGGCACCGCGGGCGGGTCAGCGGCCGCCTGGTGGGCCGCAGCCGCCTTCGCCTTGCCGTCGGCCGCAGCCGCCTTCGCCTTGCCGTCGGCCGCAGCCGCTTTCGCCTTGCCGATGGTGTCAGCGGGCAGCGGGGCCGTGGTACCCGACTTGGTCTCCCTCGCTTCCTTGGCCGCGGGCGCGGCGTCGTCGGCGGGTGCGTCCTCGATGGCACCGGCGTCTCGCTGACTCGCCGCAGAACGTGACGATTCAGCTCTCATCCGTGATGGCGACATGGTGCCATTGTTAACGACCGCATCTGCGGCCTCCCCATCAGGGTCGGCCTCCAGACCTGGGGGCGCCATGGTGAGCGACGGTTGAGTCGATCGCGTCGGCTCGTCCACGCCATCCTCCTCGGTACTCACGAGTGTCACTTTGTACCTTTTCGATGACTCTATCTGAGAGCCGCCGAACTTCAGACGCTGCTACCCCCCGGTACGTTGCCTAATCGACGTGTTCGGTGCCCGGATCATCGTCCACAGCTTCGTCCACAGCTTCGTCCACAACCTCATCCACAGCTTCGACCACAGACTCCGACTCCGCATTCCGGGCCAGGGCGACCACGCTGTCCCCGGCCGCGAGGTTCATCAGCCGTACGCCCATCGTCTGCCGTCCGGACTGCTTGACCTCCCCGGCGCGCGTCCGGATGACACCGCCGGCCGAGGTGATCGCGAACACTTCGTCCTCGGGACGAACGAGCAGCGCGCCCACCAGGCCGCCCCGGTCCTCCACGATCCGTGCCGTGATGACGCCGAGGCCGCCCCGGTTGCGCAGCGGGTACTGGTCGGCGGGCGTCCGCTTAGCGTATCCGCCGTCGGTGGCCACCAGTACATCTTCCCCTTCACGGACCACGTACATGCCCAGCAGTTCGTCGCCCTCGTTGAACCGCATGCCGATTACGCCGGAGGTGGCCCGGCCCATCGGCCGCAACTGCTCGTCGTCGGCGTGGAACCGCAGCGCCTGCGCGCCCTTGCTCACCAGCAGCAGGTCTTCCTCTGGCGACACGAGCGCGGCGCTGATCACCTCGTCGTCCTCGCGGAGGTTGACCGCGATCAGGCCGCCGGCGCGCGGTGAGTCGTACTCGGCCAGCCGCGACTTCTTCACAAGACCGGACTTCGTGGCGAGCACCAGGTACGGCGCCACCGTGTAGTCCCGCAGGGTGAGCACCTCGGCGATCTGCTCATCCGGCTGGAAGGCGAGCAGGTTGGCCACGTGCTGGCCACGCGCGTCCCGCCCGGTGTCCGGCAGCTCGTAGCCCTTCGCGCGGTAGACCCGCCCCTTGTTCGTGAAGAACAGGATGTAATCGTGTGTTGAGGTGACGAAGAAGTGGTCGACGATGTCATCGGACCTCAGCGTCGCGCCGCGCACGCCTTTACCGCCGCGTCGCTGCGCACGGTACTGGTCGGTGTTGGTGCGCTTCGCGTAACCGCCGCGGGTGATGGTCACCACGATGTCGGACTCCGCGATGAGGTCCTCGTCAGCGACCTCCCCGTCGTACGCGACGATCTCGGTGCGCCGGCTGTCACCGTACTTCGACACGATCTCGCCGAGCTCGGTGCCGATGATCTCCCGCTGCCTGACGGGCGAGTCAAGGATCGACTGAAGCTCCGCGATGGTGGCTTCGAGCTCGTCCCGCTCATCGATCAGCGCCTGCCGCTCCAGCGCGGCCAGCTTGCGCAGCTGCATGTCGAGGATGGCGCGTGCCTGCACCTCGTCGATGTTCAGCAGCCCCATCAGGCCGACCTGTGCGGCCGCGGCCGATTCCGATCCGCGGATCAGCGCGATGACCTGGTCGATCGCGTCGATCGCCGCGAGCAGGGCGGCGACGATGTGCAGCCGCTCCTGGGCCTTGCGCAGCCGGAACCTGGTGCGCCGCTGGATCACCTCGATCTGGTGCGCGACCCAGTACCTGATCATCTGGTCAAGTCGCAGGGTGCGCGGCACCCCGTCGACCAGCGCCAGCATGTTCACGCCGAAGGTGTCCTGCAGCTGCGTGTGCTTGTACAGGTTGTTCAGGACGACCTTCGCGATCGCGTCGCGCTTGAGCTTGATCACCAGCCGCTGCCCGGTCCGGCCGCTGGTCTCGTCCGCGATGTCGGCGATGCCGCTCAGCCGCCCGTCCCTGACGAGCTCGACGATCTTCGACGCCAGGTTGTCCGGGTTGACCTGGAACGGGAGCTGCTTCACGACCAGGCAGTTGCGGCCGTGGATCTCCTCGTGCTCGACCACGGCCCGCATCGTGATGGAGCCGCGGCCGGTCCGGTATGCCTCGCGGATGCCGCGCCGCCCGACGATCAGGCCACGGGTCGGGAAGTCGGGGCCGGGGATGCGCTCCATCAGCCCGTCGAGCAGTTCGGTGGCCACCTCGCGGCGCCGCTCCTCTGATACCTCGTCGCTGCCGGCCGCGCCGGGCGCGGGGATCTCGAAGCGCTCGTAGTTGTCCAGGTACCACTGGACGCCCGTGGCGACCTCGCGCAGGTTGTGCGGCGGGATGTTCGTCGCCATGCCGACCGCGATGCCCTGCGACCCGTTGATCAGCAGGTTGGGGAACCGCGCGGGCAGCACCACGGGCTCCGCCGACCGGCCGTCGTAGTTGGGCCGAAAGTCGACGGTCTCCTCGGTGATGTCCCGCAGCATCTCCATCGCCAGCGGGGCGAGGCGGCACTCGGTGTACCGCATGGCGGCGGGCGGGTCGTTGCCGGGCGAGCCGAAGTTCCCCTGCCCGTCGACCAGCGTCATCCGCATCGACCACGGCTGCGCCATCCGCACCAGCGCGTCGTAGATCGCGCTGTCGCCGTGCGGGTGGTAGTTGCCCATGACCTCGCCGACGACCCGTGAGCACTTGAAGTACCCGCGGTCGGGCCGGAAGCCGCCGTCGTACATCGCGTAGAGGATGCGCGTGTGCACCGGCTTGAGCCCGTCGCGCACGTCGGGCAGCGCCCGCCCGACGATCACCGACATCGCGTAGTCGATGTAGCTGCGCTGCATCTCGACCTGGATGTCAACCGGTTCGGTCCGGTCGTGGCCCTCGGGCGGCCCGATCACCTCGGTCACCTTGCAACCTCTCGTCTGAAGATCAAAAACCGTGAAACGGAACGGGGGCGTGTTTCACATGAATCACTCACCGCTCCGCCTTACCGTGCAGGCCATGCACGCCCTGCTAGATATCCAGGAACCGCACGTCCCTCGCGTTCCTGGTGATGAACGCGCGGCGAGACTCGACGTCCTCGCCCATCAGGATGCTGAACAGGTCGTCGGCCTGCGCCGCGTCGTCGAGCGTCACCTGGAGCAGCACCCGGCGCGCCGGGTTCATCGTGGTCTCCCACAGCTCCTCGGCGTTCATCTCGCCAAGGCCCTTGAACCGCTGCACCGAGTCGCGCGGCCGCGGGTCCCTGCGCCCGGCCGCCATGCCCGCCTCGATCACCCGGTCCCGCTCGGCGTCGGAGTAGACGTACTCGGGATCGACGCCGCGCTCGGTCCACTTGATCTTGTAGAGCGGCGGCTGGGCGAGGTATACGTGCCCGGCCTCGACCAGCGGCTTCATGAACCGGAACAGCAGCGTCAGCAGCAGCGTCCTGATGTGCTGCCCGTCCACGTCGGCGTCCGCCATCAGGATGATCTTGTGGTAGCGCAGCTTGGTGATGTCGAACTCGTCGTGGATGCCGGCGCCGAGCGCCGTGATCATCGCCTGGACCTCGGTGTTCTTGAGCACCCGGTCGATGCGTGACTTCTCGACGTTGATGATCTTGCCGCGGATCGGCAGGATCGCCTGGAAGTGCGGGTCGCGGCCGCCCTTGGCCGAGCCGCCGGCCGAGTCGCCCTCGACCACGTAGATCTCGGACTTGGCCGGGTCGGTCGACTGGCAGTCGGCCAGCTTGCCCGGCAGACCGTTGGTCTCCATCGCCGACTTGCGCCTGGTCAGGTCGCGCGCCGTGCGGGCCGCGATCCGCGCCCGCGACGCCTGCTGCACCTTGTCGATGATGCCCTTGGCCTCGCCGGGGTTGCGGTCGAACCAGTCGCGCAAGTGATCGTTGGTGACCTTCTGCACGAATGACTTCGCCTCGGTGTTGCCGAGCTTCGTCTTTGTCTGGCCCTCGAACTGCGGCTCGGCGAGCTTAACCGAGACGATCGCGGTGAGGCCCTCGCGGATGTCCTCGCCGGTGAAGTTCGGGTCCTTCTCCTTGAGGAACTTGGTATCGCGCGCGTACTTGTTGACGACCGTGGTCAGCGCCGCGCGGAACCCTTCCTCGTGGGTGCCGCCCTCGGCGGTGTTGATGACGTTGGCGAACGTGTGCACCGACTCGTTGTACGAGCCGTTCCACTGCATCGCGATCTCGGCGGACATGCCGGGCTGCTCGTCACCGAACTCGATGACCTGCGCGTGCACCGGCTCCTTCGACGCGTTCAGGTGCCGGACGAAGTCGGCGATGCCGCCCGGGTACTCGTAGACCACCGTGCGCGCCTTGCCGACGAGCGAGCCGCCGCCGGGCGACGGGGTGAGCACGTCATCCTCGTCGGCGTCGTCGACCACGACCTTCGCGGGCCGCTCGTCGGTCATCGAGATGCGCAGCCCCCGGTTGAGGAACGCCGTCTCCTGCATCCGCCGGGACAGGGTCTCGAGGGACCAGTCGGTGGTCTCGAAGATCGTGTTGTCCGGCCAGAACGTGGTGGTGGTCCCCGTCTCGTCGGTCCGCTCGCCGCGGTGGATCGGCGCCACCGGGTTGCCGTGCTCGTAGGTCTGCGACCAGACGTAGCCGTCCTTGCGCACCTCGATGTCCACCCGGCGCGACAGCGCGTTGACGACGGAGATGCCGACGCCGTGCAGGCCGCCGGAGACCGCGTACGACTCGCGGTCGAACTTGCCGCCGGCGTGCAGCGTGGTCATGATGACCTCGAGCGCCGGGCGCTTCTCCACCGGGTGCTCGTCAACGGGGATGCCACGGCCGTCGTCGATCACCCGGACCCCGCCGTCGGCGAGCAGCGTCACCAGGACCTCGCTGGCGTGGCCGGCGAGGGCCTCGTCCACCGAGTTGTCCACCACCTCGTATACCAGGTGGTGGAGTCCGCGCTCGCCGGTAGAGCCGATGTACATGCCGGGACGCTTACGGACGGCCTCAAGGCCCTCGAGTACCGTGATGGACCGCGCATCGTAATCGGTCGACAAATGAAGCTCCATCCTGCTGCTGGCAACGCCCCAGTGCCTGGTAACCGTCTGTCCCTCGGTCACCAGGCGATCGGCGCTGCCGCCTACGGTCGCGCGGCCCTCACGCAGCCCCAGCCACCGCTCGTCTTATCCGCGTGACTACCTTCTATTTTAGCTGTGGTTACCGACACTCGGGTCCGCCTTGACGGTACGTGTCACCCGACGTGTCGCGGGGGCCTGGGCGGGGCCGCGGGGCGTGGTAGAGGCAGCTCATCTCGGGCTGGGGCTGAATGTGTCCACATACTGAAACGTCCGAGCGGGCCGTTTTCTTCCAAAAAGACCAGGTTAGGTGCGAAAACGTGACGGTAACCGCACGCGCAGGCGGCCCGGGCGGCGCGGCGGTCCTGATGGCCCGTTGACCCGGATGTGCCGGACGATGTTGTGGCCGAGCTCTTCCGCTAGCCGCTTGAGTAGCTGCGGCGCCATCAGGCGGAGCTGGGTGGCCCAGGCGGGAGAGTCGGCGGAGACAGTCAGCTCGCCGGAGTCGAAGGACTCGGGCTTGCTGTGCTGGGCCAACTGCGGGCCCACGATGTCCGGCCAGTGGCCGAACACGGCGCCGACGGCGGCCTTCTCGCGCCAGCCCCTGGCGGACAGCAGGCCGCCGACGGCGGCGGTGAGGGGCTGGGGATCGTCGCGCCTTGGCCGCGGCGACCATGCGGCGGCGGATGCGGACCCGGGTGAAACACCCCCGCGTTCTGCATCCCCTGGCGGTACCTGCTGGCGCGGACCGGCACCCGGGCGCTCACCTCTCGCCCAGGCGTCGGCTCGCGCGCGGGCCAGGGCCTCGGCGGCGAGCCGGGCGCGCTCCGGGTCAGGGCGCATTGGTTCCCCCGGGGGCGCCGGGCACCTCGGTGAGGGTGCCGCCGGAGACCTTGAAGTGGGCGCCGGCGAGGATCCCCGGGATGTCTTCCGGTACCGCCGCGGTGACCAGGACCTGCTCCGCGGCGGCGACAAGGGCGGCGAGGCGGTCACGGCGGCCGGTGTCAAGTTCGGCGAACACGTCGTCGAGTATCAGGACCGGGTCCTCGCGGCCAGCCCGGAGCAGGTCGAAGCTGGCGAGACGAAGCGCGAGCGCGAGCGACCACGACTCGCCGTGGCTTGCGTAGCCGCGGGCCGGAAGGGCGCGGACGCTGAGCTCAAGCTCGTCGCGGTGCGGGCCGGCCAGGCAGACACCGCGGTCGAGCTCGCTCGCCCGCACCTCGAGCAGCGCGGCGAGCAGCGCCTGCTCCGCGGTGCGGACACGTGTCCCGTGGCTCGCGCCGGCGTCGGCCCTGCCTGCTTCGGTGGGGCCTGCTTCGGTGGGGCCTGCTTCGGTGGGGCCTGCTTCTGTCGGGCCCGCCTCCCCGGTGGCCTGGCTCTCGAACGAGCGCCGGTACTCAAGCGCGGCCGGGCCGCGGCCGTCGCCCGCCACGGCCGCGTACGCGCGTTCCACGTACGGGCGGAGCGCGGCGACCAGGTGCTCGCGCGCGACGAGCAGCTCGGCGCCGCTCCGGGCCAGGTGCGCGTCCCAGACGTCAAGCGTGGCCGTCACCGCCTCGCGGGACTGGCGGTTGCCCCTGGGCCCGCCCTTGGGTCCCGCGGACTTCAGCAGCGCGGTGCGCTGCCTCAGCACACGGTCATAGTCGGCGCGGACCCCGGCGTACCGCGGGGCCATCGCCACGAGCAGGTCGTCGAGGAACCTCCTGCGCTCGCCGGGATCGCCCTTGACAAGCGCGAGGTCCTCGGGCGCGAACAGCACCGTGCGCAGCACGCCGAGCACCTCCCGCGGCCGTCCCAGCGGTGTCCGGTTCAGCCTGACCCGGTTGGCGCGGCCGGTGTTGAGCTCGATCTCCACAAGCGCGTCGTTCGTCCTTGTGGTAACCGCCGCCCGGATGATCGCCTGCTCGGCGCCCTTGCGGATCAGCGGAGCGTCCTGGGCGGCCCGGTGGCTGGCCAGCGTGGCCGCGTAGCCGACGGCCTCGACGAGGTTGGTCTTGCCCTCACCGTTCGGTCCGCTGAAGATCGTGACACCGGGCTTGAGCGGCACGTCGACGTCCGTGTAGGACCGGAAATCGGTCAATGCCAAGCGAGTCAGGTGCACAGCTGCCACCCGGGGGAGCGACCCCCCGTACCCCCCGGTGCGCGCCCGATGGCAAGCCATCGTATCGGGCGCGCGGAGACGGCGTGTCGCTGCCCGATCCTGGTGTTCACGTATTCGAGGGTAACGGCTGGGACCGACTTCAGCCGGCTGACCTGATCGGCATGAGGACATAGCGGTAGTCGGGGTTGGCCTCGCCCTTGCCGGTGATCACGGCGGGGCGGGTAGCCGAGGTGAACGAGATGCGGACGGTGTCGGAGTCCACCGCGTTGATGCCGTCGAGCAGGTACTGCGGGTTGAAGGCGATCTGCATCTGCTCGCCGTCGAAGCTCGCGCTGATCGCCTCGCTCGCCTGCGCCTCGTCGCCGGTTCCCGCCTCAAGCAGCACCTCGCTCGTCGCGAAGGTCAGCCTGACCGGGGTGTTCCGCTCGGCAACGAGGGCGACGCGCTTTACCGCGTCCGCGAACGGCATCGCGGGCAGCTCGGCGACCGCGGAGAACTCGCTGGGCAGCAGGGTCTGGTAACGCGGGTACTCACCGGACAGCAGCCGGGTGGTGGTCCGCCGCCCGCCGCCTTCGAAGCCGATGATGCCGTCGCTCGCGCCCTCCGTCGTGGAGAGGGCCACGGAGACCTCGGCGCCCCCGGTCATCTGCCGCGCGGTGTCGCCGAGGACCCGGGCAGGAACGAGAACCGCGGTGCTGAGGCCGGGCGCGGCCGGCGTCCAGCGCAGCTCGCGGATCGCCAGCCGGTAGCGGTCGGTCGCGACAAGCGTCAGCGTGTCCTCGTTGAACTCCATCCTGATGCCGGTCAGCGCGGGCAGGGTGTCGTCCCGGCCGGCGGCGATGGCGACCTGGTGGATGGCCGAGGCGAACGCGTCGGCGCCGACGGCGCCCGTGGTTTCTGGCATGGTCGGCAGGGTGGGGTACTCCTCGGCGGGCAGCAGCATCAGGGTGAACGTGGCGCTGCCGCACTTGAGGGTCGTCCTTGACCCGTCGGTGGTGAGATCGACCGGCTTGGCGGGCAGCGACCGGACGATCTCGGCGAGCAGCCGCCCCGACACAAGCACCGTGCCTGGCTCATCGGCCTGCACAGGGATCGTCGACTGGGCGGAGACCTCGTAGTCGAAGGTGGACAGGGTCAGCTCACTGCCCGCCTGCAGGCGCATGCCGGCCAGCACGGGAGCCGTCGGCCGCGCCGGGAGCGCGCGGGCGGTCCATGCGACGGCCTCTGCGAGTGGGTCACGCTCAACCTGGAGCTTCACGGGATGCCTCCTGCCGGTGATGTTTACGGGTCTCGCTCGTCGGGGTATCTCACTCCTGGCCGGGCTGGTTTCCCCAGTCAGGCGCGAGCCTACTTGTTCTTGGGATTCTTTGAGTTATAAGAAAGTAGTAGTAGTAGGGGCTGTGGATGGCGGGGATAACGACGTTCCCCCAGCTCGCAGCCCTTTTCTTATGCACAGGCCCTGTGCGGCCGGTGTGCAGGCCAGCGGGCCGTATGTGGACAGTGCGGAAGTTTTCCCGCGTTGTCCACTGGTCATCCCCCGGTTTTCCACGGGTTGTCCACCCATTTGTCCACAGGTCCTGTCCACAGGTTCTGGATAACCCTTGTGGACAAGCTGTGAGTTGAGCCTGGCAAGTGATTGCCGGTCACGGGCCATTGCTGCCGCCTTTGCCTTCGCGCGTCGTCCGCTGGCTAGTTCGCCCGCGCCTGCTGCTTGATGCGGTTGGTGAGCTCGGTGACCTGCGTGTAGATCGAGCGGCGCTCGGCCATCAGCGAGCGGATCTTGCGGTCGGCGTTGATGACCGTGGTGTGGTCGCGGCCGCCGAACTGCTGGCCGATCTTGGGCAGCGACATGTCCGTCAGCTCACGGCACAGGTACATGGCGATGTGCCGGGCGGTCACCAGGACGCGGGACCGGCTCGTGCCGCACAGGTCGTCGATGGACAGCCCGAAGTAGGCGGCGGTCTGCCCCATGATGGTCGCCGCGGTAATCTGCGGCCCGCCGTTGCCCTGCGACTCAGGTATGAGGTCCTTGAGCACGATCTCCGCGAGGCTTATGTCCACCCCCTGCCGGTTGAGGCTGGCGAAGGCGGTGACCCGGATCAGGGCGCCCTCCAGCTCGCGGATGTTCGTGGAGATGCGGCTGGCGATGTACTCGAGCACGTCGGCGGGCGCGTTCAGGCCCTCCTGGATCGCCTTCTTGCGCAGGATGGCGATCCGGGTCTCGAGCTCCGGCGGCTGGACGTCCGTGAGCAGGCCCCACTCGAACCGGCTGCGCAGCCGGTCCTCCAGGGTGACCAGCCGCTTGGGCGCCCGGTCGGACGAGATGACGATCTGCTTGCTCGCGTTGTGCAGGGTGTTGAAGGTGTGGAAGAACTCCTCCTGCGTTCCTTCCTTGTTCTCTAGGAACTGGATGTCGTCCACAAGCAAGACGTCGACGTCCCGGTACCGCCTGCGGAAGCCGTCCTGCTTACCGTCGCGGATCATGTTGATGAACTCGTTGGTGAACTCTTCCGAGCTCACGTACCTGACCTTGAGGCCCGTGTAAAGCGTCTGCGCGTAGTGGCCGATGGCGTGCAGCAGGTGCGTCTTGCCCAGGCCGGAGTCGCCGTAGATGAACAGCGGGTTGTACGCCTTCGCGGGCGCCTCGGCGACCGCGACGGCGGCGGCGTGCGCAAACCGGTTACTGCTCCCGATGACGAAGGTGTCGAACGTGTACTTCGAGTTCAGCCGGGCGGAAACCGGGCGCGGCGGCTGGTCTTGCTGCTGCCCGCCCTGCCCCTGCTGCTCCCGCTGTCCCCGCGGCTGGTACTGGTCAAGCGGCTCGGGCGGGCTGGGCTGCGGCTGCTGCGGCGTCAGCGCGTGCTGCCCGGGCGGCTGCACCGGGTAACCCTGGGGCGGAGTCCGGTAGGGCTGGTACCCGGAGTCCTGGTAGGGGTAGTGCTCCGGCTGCTGGTACTGCGGCGGCGCCGGGCGAGGGGAAAGCTCCTCCTGCTGCGGCTGCGCGATCCTAGGCCCCAGGTCATCCACGGGCATCCCGCCCAGCGGGTCCATCACGGAGAGCGGCGAGCTCGGTGGTCCCGGCGGCTGCTCGGGCTGGGTGACGGTGCTCGGGTCGACGGTGACGGCGATCTGGACCGGGCGGCCAAGTTCTTTGGAGAGCGCGTGGATGACCAGCGGCCGGAGCTTGGTCTCCAGGTGCTCCTTGACGAAGAGGTTGGGGGTGGCGATCAGCGCCGTGTTCTCCACCAGGCCGAGCGGCCTGGTCAGCCTGAGCCAGGCAAGCTGGCTTGCCGGAAGTCCCATCTCGGCGAGCCCGTCAAGGGATCGTGCCCAAACGTCCGCCAGATCCACATCAGTCACTATGGGCTCCCCTCGCCTCGCCGTATTACCCGAGCCCCGGGCCGAACCGACTCCCGACCACCAAACCGCAACTCGTTGTCCACAGGCTCGTCCACAAGGTGTGTACGTGCACCGCAGTGCGGTTTCCCCATCCCGCGACGGCAGCGGCCGTCGGGTGGCGATCTGAAGGTCTCGATTTTTCCACAGCCTAGGTCGCCGGCGGCAGCTCCGTTGTGGAAATCACCGTGTTGCCTGGCAGTGGACCCGGGAGAAGCTCAGTTTGACCTGTACGAGGATCGCCCTTACCGTTAACAAGCTGACCCATGCCACGTCGGCGGTGTCGCCGTGCCTGGCCAGGCTTGCGCTTGGCCGCGCGACGCATGGCATGTCCGCCCTTCATGAGGCATCGAAGCTTTCGAAACGACCTGGAGTTCCAGTGAGCAAGCGCACGTTCCAGCCGAACAACCGCCGACGGGCCAAGGTCCACGGCTTCCGTGAGCGTATGCGTACCCGTGCTGGCCGCGCCGTCCTTGCCGCGCGCCGCCGCAAGGGCCGCGAGCAGCTCTCCGTCTGAAAAGCGGCCGAGGGCTCCAGGATCCCTTCGGCTTGCAGGAGGGGTCGTGCTGCCGCAGCAGTCGCGGATGAGGAGCCCGGAGGAGTTCAAGCGCGTGCTGCGCTCGGGCCGGCGGGCCGGCGGCGCTACCCTCTCCGGGCACCTGCTGTTGCCCGCCGCAGGTCCCGTACCCGAGGACGCCAGTCCGAAGGTAGGCTTGGTTGTCAGCCGTGCGGTTGGCTCGGCGGTGGTTCGCAACCGGGTAAAGCGACGTCTCCGGGAACTGATGCGCAGGCGGCTCGCCTCGCTCCCCGGAGGTTGCCTGCTCGTGGTGCGTGCCCATCCGGCTGCCGCTGGTGCGCGCCAGGTGGATCTCGCCGCCGATCTCGACCTGGTGCTCGGACGACTGATGCGGCGGCAGGTTGGGGCGCTGCGCTAATGAGCGAGCTATCACCCGGGGGGACAACCCCTCGTGAGCCCTGCCTGCACGGACCGCGAGACGAGGTCGTGACCGCGGCTTCTGCCGCGCCCGGGACGCCGGAATCTACCGGGCCGTCACTGGCAGCGCGGGTCCTCATCGTTCCCGTGATCGGCTACCGTCGGTTCATCAGCCCCCTGCTTCCCCCGGTGTGCCGGTTCGCCCCCTCGTGCAGTGAGTACGCCCTTGAGGCGCTGCGGGTGCATGGCGCGGTGCGGGGACTGTGGCTGGCCGTGCGGCGGCTCGCCCGTTGCCACCCCTTTAACCCCGGCGGATACGATCCCGTGCCCCCACGGCCCCAAGGAGCTATCAGTTGTTGAGCTTTCTGAACCCGCTGTTCGATGCGGTCGCGTGGGTGATGATGCGCATCCACGCGGTGCTCTCGGTGCCGTTCGGCGCGTCGAGCGGTGTGACCTGGGGCCTGTCCATCGTCATCCTCGTGGTGTTCATGCGGCTCATCATGGTCCCGCTGTTCATCAAGCAGCGGAACTCCATGTGGAAGATGCAGTCGCACATGCCGCAGCTGCAGGAGCTCCGCAAGCGGTTCAAGAACGACAAGACGCGTCTCAACGAAGAGACGATGAAGTTCTACAAGGAGAACGGGATCAACCCGCTGGGCGGCTGCCTTCCGCTGCTCGCGCAGATGCCGGTCTTCTGGGCGCTGTTCAACGTGCTGCGGGCGATCGCGGAGTGGAAGCCCGGGCAGGTTCCGAAGTACGGGCTCACCCTCCCTGTCGTGGAGAGCGCGCAAAACGCGCGTATTTTCGGCGTGACGCTCTACGACAGCTTCCTGCACGCAAACACGGGCGAAAACTGGAGAGACCGGATCATCATCCTGGTGTTCGTGCTGGTCAGCGCGGCCACCACCTTCCTGACGATGAAGCAGAGTCAGCGGCGCGGCATGCTGAACCAGGCGCCCCCAGACCCGGACCAGCCGGGTGCCGCCGCGGCGCAGGCGATGTCGAAGAACATGATGTACATCGCGCCGTTCTTCGCGTTGTCCGGCCTGTACTGGCAGTTCGGCCTCGTCATCTACTGGGTCACCACCAACGTTTGGACGCTGGGGCAGCAGCACTTCCTGTTCCGCAAGCTTCCGGTGGTGGGGAGCGCTACCGTTGGTGAGTCCGCGGTTCAGGCGGCGTCAGGGAGTTCAGCGGCGGCCAAGAGCGGTACCTCAAGCACCAGCGCCAAGGCGGCGGCCAGGCCGGCCCGGCCGGCCCGGCCGGCTAGCTCCGCGGCGGCGAGCAAGAGCGCGTCCGGGTCTGCGACCACGCAGGCGCCCCGCGCGAAGGCGAGCGCCAACGGTTCCACGGCCGGCGGCGCCGCGAACGGCTCGAACGTGCTCCGGCGGTTCGGCCGGAGCAAGGAAGAGCCACAGGATGATGTCCCGGCCACTCCGCAGACCAAGGTCGTCCGGCAGCAACCGGTCCGGCAGGCGCGCAGCAAGCGCGGTAATTCCGGCAATTCCGGTAGTTCCGGCAAGAGGTGAGCGGCGATGGGCGATGGTTCAGGTGAGGGGGTCGGCACGGTGGTAGATCAGAAGCAGGAGCTGAGCAGCGTGATCGATAGCGACGACCTCGTCGAAGAAGCAGACGATGATCTGGATGACGTGGCCGACGACGAGGAAGACGACGAGGAAGACGACGACGAGGAAGACCTGAGCTCGCTCGAGGAGGAAGGCGAGATCGCCGCCGACTACATCGAGGGACTGCTCGACATCGCCGATCTCGACGGCGACATCGACATGGACGTCGAGGGCGACCGGGCGATCGTGTCGGTCGTTGGCGCGACGCTCGATGAGCTCGTCGGCGACGACGGTGAGGTGCTCGAGGCGCTGCAGGAGCTGACCCGGCTTGCCGTCCATCGCAAGACCGGCTCACGGGCCCGGCTCATGCTTGACGTCGGGGGGTTCCGCGCCAAGCGGCGGGCCGACCTCGCGGAACTCGGCAGTTCCGTAGCCGCGGAGGTGTCGCGGACCGGGGAGCCTAAGAAGCTGCGCGCCATGTCACCGTTCGAGCGGAAGATCATCCACGATGCTGTCGCGCTCGCCGGGCTGCGGAGTGAGTCGGAGGGCGAGGAGCCGAACCGGCGCGTGGTGGTCTTCCCGGTCGGCTGAGGCGGGTCATGGTGGCCGCGGAAGTGCCTGCCGGGGCGGCCGACGTTTTCGGTGGCGCGTTTGACCAGGCGCGCCGCTACGCGGAGCTGCTCGCGACCGATGGAGTCACCCGCGGGCTTATCGGTCCGCGGGAGACCGATCGCCTGTGGGACCGGCATCTGCTCAACTGCGCCGTGGTGACCGAGCTGTTGCCGGAGAACGGCCGGCTGGTCGACATCGGGTCGGGTGCCGGGCTGCCGGGGATCGTGCTCGCGATGCTGCGCCCGTCGCTGGAGGTCACGCTGCTCGAGCCACTGCTGCGGCGAGCGGTTTTCCTTGAGGAGTGCGTTGCCGAGCTAGGGCTGGCGAACGCCACGGTGCTGCGGGCCCGGGCGGAAGACAAGGGGGCCGCGCAACTGCGGGCGGATATCGCCACCGCGCGGGCGGTCGCGCCGCTCGACCGGCTGGTCGGCTGGGCGGCCAGGCTGCTGCGTCCCGGCGGGCAACTGCTGGCGATTAAAGGGCAGTCAGCGGAAGCCGAGCTTGCCGCCGCCGGGCCGGTTCTTTCCCGCCTGGGCGTGCGGAGTGCGGAGGTTCTGCAAGCCGGTCACGGTAGTGTCGTATCTGCGACAACGGTTGTCCGTGTCGTCATGGGAGGACACGGCCGAGAGGAGCGGGCAGGTGCTCAGCGCAGCCGGCGTGGGGTGGCCTGACGGGGGATCGGCTCCGATGCCATATGTGACCGGGCTTGGGTGGCCCGCAGCGCAACCCCGATTTACGTCGTCTCAATCCCCTGAGCAGGCCTCGAGTGAGCGGGGCGCGGAGGGTACTTCGGTGAACGGTCAAGAGGATCTGTCCCTCCCGGGTTCGGACCGGGTCCGCAACGCGCTGGCGGCGGCGGTTTCACGTGGAACACCGGATGTGATAGCGAGCACGGGCGAGATGAGCAGCGCCCTCAGCAGCGGAGGAGATCGGATGTCGGCGGATCCTGTGGTGCCCGACGCGGAGGTCGTGGTGCCCGACGCCCCGATAACTCCGGGGGATACGCCGATCGCTCGCGCGGCCGAGGCGGCCGTCGGCGTCCGCGGCGGCCTCAAGCGCGAGCCCTGGCCGCGACCGAGCCGGTGCCGGATCATGACCATCGCCAACCAGAAGGGCGGCGTCGGCAAGACGACGTCCGCGGTGAACCTGGCGGCAAGCCTGTCGCAACACGGCATCCGGGTCCTCGTGGTGGACCTGGACCCGCAGGGGAATGCCTCCACCGCCCTGGACATCGATCACCACGTCGGACGCGACTCGGTCTACAACGTGCTCGTCGAGGAGCACCCGCTTTCCGAGATCGTGACCGAGGTCGAGGGCATGCCGGGGCTGTACTGCGCGCCGGCCACCATCGACCTGGCCGGCGCTGAGATCGAGTTGGTGCCGATGGTGGCCCGCGAACAGCGCCTGGCGCGTGCCATTCAGCAGATAGACACCACCAACTTCGACTACGTGCTGATCGACTGCCCGCCCTCGCTCGGCCTGCTCACGGTCAACGCCCTGGTGGCCACGGAGGAGGTGCTGATCCCGATTCAGTGCGAGTACTACGCGCTCGAGGGACTTGAGCAGCTGCTGCGCACGGTGGAGCTCGTCCGCGGTCACCTGAACGCCAAGCTGCGGATCTCCACCATCCTGCTCACCATGTACGACGGCCGCACCCGGCTCGCCACCCAGGTCGCCGACGACGTCCGTTCCCACTTCGGTGACGTGGTACTCCAGACCATCATTCCGCGCTCGGTGCGGGTCTCAGAGGCGCCAAGCTACGGCCAGTCCGTCATCACCTACGACCCGGCCTCAACCGGCGCCGTGGCCTACGCCGAGGCCGCTCGCGAGCTCGCCTACCGCGCGGTCACCGCGTAGCCAGCCCCGCCGCGTGGCGTTTGGCGCGTGGCGTGCTTAGTCCTCGGCGGGCATGGTCCGGGCGGCCGCCTCCGGGGACATGGCCTTGACGATGCGCTCAAGGTCGTCGATGGTCGCGAACTCGACGACGATCTTGCCTTTCCGCTGCCCCATTTCCACCTTCACCCGGGTTTCGAACAGATCGGAGAGCCGGTCGGCGAGATGGCGCAGTCCGGGAGCGACCGGCTTGGCGGCGGCCGGCTTGCGGGACTGCTTCGCGGTGGTGTCCTCGACGGAGCGGACCGAGACGATCTCCTCGACGGAGCGGACCGAGAGGCCCTCGGCCACGATGCGCTGGGCAAGGCGCTCCTGCTCGAGCGGGTCGTCAAGCGAGAGCAGCGCCCGTGCGTGACCCGCGCTGATCACCCCCGCGGCCAGGCGCTTCTGCACGACGGGCGGCAGGTTGAGCAGCCGTAGCGTGTTGCTGATGTGCGGACGGGACCGGCCGACCTTCTGCGCGAGCTGTTCGTGGGTAGCGCCGAAGTCGTCAAGGAGCTGCTGGTAGGCGGCCGCCTCCTCAAGCGGGTCGAGTTGCTGGCGGTGCAGGTTCTCGAGCAGCGCGTCGCGCAGCATGTCAGTGTCCGGGGTCTCGCGGACGATCGCCGGGATGTACTCAAGTCCCGCTCGCTGGGACGCACGCCAGCGGCGCTCACCCATGACGAGCTCGTAGCTCCCGCCGCCCAGTTTGCGCACTACCACCGGCTGGAGCAGGCCGACCTCGGTGATGGAGGCGGCCAGCTCTTCCAGGGCGTCTTCGTCGAAGGTCTGCCGCGGCTGGCGGGGATTCGGCGTGATGGAGCCGACGGCAACTTCCTCGAAGTAAGCGCCCGTCACCTGGCGCAGCCCGCTGTCGGAGGCGTCGTCTATCGCGGCCGGGCCAACGAGGGGCTGATGCCCGTTGGCGCCCGCCCAGCTTTCCCCGCCCGCCCCGCCCTGTGTGGTGCCGGAAGGGCCAGGCCCGCCAGGGGCCGCGCTGCCGGTGCGAGGTGCATCCGGGATCAGTGCTCCGAGACCCTTGCCGAGCCCCCGCCGTTGCTGCGCCACTGCGTCTCCTGTGTCATGCCATTCGTGCTGCGGAAACGGCCGGGCTTGCCGAGTGGGTGCCGTGGCCGTCCCTCCAATCTAACGGCAACCGGGCGAGAATTTGGCGCGTTCCCCGCGCCTCGTTTCACGTGAAACGCCTCACCCGGGCGCGCTGTTTCACGTGAAACGAGGCCCCGACGCTACATCCGGGCGGCCTCGACTGCCCGGACGGCGGCCGAGATATCACGGAGGAACGCGTCGACATCGGTCTCTTCGGTATCGAAAGCGGTCATCCAGCGGACGACGGAAGCGGACTCATCCCACACGTGGAAGATCCAGTCTCGTTGCAGTTCCGCGACGTGCCCGGCGTCGAGGCGCGCGAACACGGCATCCGATTCAACGGGGTACACAACGTCCACGCCGGGAATCTCAGCAAGGCCGGCCGCGAGCCGCGCGGCCATCGCGTTGGCATGAGCGGCATTCCGCAACCAAAGGTCGTCAGTGAGCAGGGCGCCGAACTGCGCGCCGAGGAAGCGCATCTTCGACGAAAGCTGCATGTGCTGCTTCCGCAGGTACGGCGCGCTCAGCCCGTCGCCAGGCCGCATCACGATGACCGCCTCCACGCCCATCGCTCCGTTCTTGGTGCCGCCAAAGCTGAGCACGTCCGCGCACGCGGCGATGTCCGCAAGGGAACAGCCGAGGTGCGCGGCCGCATTCGCGAGGCGGGCGCCGTCGAGGAACACGCGGAGCTGGTTGGCCGCGCAGAATTCCTTGATCGAACGCAGCTCGTCGAGTGAATAGCAGGTGCCGAACTCAGTCGACTGGGTGACCGCGACGACCCCCGGCTGAGCGAAGTGCTCGTCGCCGCGGCCGGCCAGCCGGGTGGCGATGAGCTCCGGCGTGATCTTTCCCTCCACCGCGGGCACCGTCAGCAGCTTGGTGCCGAGAATGCGCTCGGCCGCGCCGCACTCGTCGGTGTTGATGTGCGCGGAGTCGGCACAGATGACGGACTCATGCCGGCTGAGCAGCAGGCCGAGCCCGAGTACGTTGGCGCCGCCGCCGTTGAGCACCAGGTACACCTCGCCCTGCGCTCCGGCGAGCCGGCGAATCTCACTGACCGCGTGCGACGTCCAGGGATCCGCGCCATAAGCCACGGCGTCGCCGACGTTCGCCTCGGCGATGGCCCGCATGACGGCAGGGTGAGTACCGGCGTGGTTGTCGCTGCCAAAGCTCTTGCGTGCTACCGGCCCGGTCATCGGGATCCTCCAAGTAAGTATTTCTAGATCACGGGTCACAGCATTCCCTGCCGTAGGCGGGGTACCATGCCAAAATAGTGGCTACTTCACGCTGGCCTGATCGGGGAACTCAACGGGATGTCACGCCGACTTGTCAACATCACGCTGGATAACCTCGGCGACATTCCGCCGAGTTGCCGCTCCTGTGTTTTCTGGGAACTTGACCCTGTCAGCAAGTCCCGCGCCGAGGCGTCGGACCCGGGACTGGAGAAGGAGTCCTGGATCTCCTCTGTGCTGCTTGAGTGGGGAAGTTGCGGGAAGATCCTCTACGTCGACGGCGTGCCAGCCGCCTATGTGCTTTTCGCCCCTCCACCCTATGTCCCGCGCTCGGTTGCCTTTCCCACGAGCCCAGTCAGTGCCGACGCGGTGCTGCTGATGACGGCGCGGGTGCTCAGCGAATTCTCCGGCGGCGGCTTGGGCCGCATGCTGATCCAGGGGATGGCGAAGGATCTCACCAGGCGTGGCGTGCGGGCGATCGAGGCCTTCGGTGACAAGGAGTGGACCGCGCCCGCCTGCATGCTGCCGGTTGACTACCTGCTGGCGGTCGGCTTCAAGACGGTCCGCCCGCACCACAGGCACCCGCGGCTCCGCATGGAGCTACGGTCGACCCTCAGCTGGCGCGAGGACGTCGAGGTCGCGCTGGAACGCCTCCTCGGCTCAATGACGCCAGAGCGAGTGCTCCGCCCCGTCCCCGCGCCGGCCGTAGTAGGCGGACCGTTCCAGTAGGTCAGTACACGCAGGGAATGCCGTAGCGCGCATTGGCGGGGACGCTGACGCTGTCGGCGGATGAGCCGGCGTGTTTTGACGATTGAGGCGATGGGTTCGACATCGGGCGTCCGGGCGCCTGAGGTTGTGCGCCGAATAGCACGGAGTTCACGGACTGGGCGCCGGCCGCGGGAGTGCTTACGGTACTGCCGGGGGGCACCTCGGTGGCAGGGAGGCGGTCCTGCGCTGCCGCCGTCATGAAGTCCTGGGCGCTGACCGTGGCCCCGCCGAACGTTTCCAGGCCAGCGGGCAGCGCGGTGACCTGCGAGCCGAGCAGCACCTCGACGTGCCCGGCCGGCAGCGACGGGAGCGAGGTGGCGGTCAACGCGCCGACTTCGTCCGCGATCAGGTCCCCGTCCTGCTCAGCGCCGGGACCGTAGAAGACCTGGGAGTCACCCTGCATGGTTTGCGCCTGAGCGGAGGGATTGGCGGCCTTGCCTGGCGTGTAGCCGAGGGCAGCGAAGGCCTGCGCGGCCTCCGCTGCCAACTCGGGAGTGCCGCTGCCGTTGTAGACATCCACGGTCACCTCCTTGGTCGGCTTGACCATCGCGGACCCGTAAAACGCGCTGTTGATGCGTCGCTGGATGTCCGGCACGTAAATGTAATTCGCGTCCTGTGGTTGCCGCCCGAACGCGGGAATCATGATGTTCTGCACGGCGGCGTCAGGCAGCGTGGTGAGGGACAGGTGCGAGCCGGTCAGCGCCTTCATGTTGGTGGCGAAGTCGAGCAGGTTGAAATTCTCGTCGGTAAGCAGGAACTGGCTCGCGTCGGAGAGCATGCCGGAGATCACTTTCGGGTCATCAAGCAGGCCCTGGTTCTTCAACCTCCAGATCATGTAGTCGAGGGCTGCCTGCTGCCGGTGGGTCCGGCCCACGTCGACGCCGGGCAGCGTATCCCGGGAGCGGACGAACGCCAGCGACTGCTCCGGGTCCAGGTGCAGGTACTGCGCGCTGCCCTTCGCCTTGTTGTACCCGTCGTCGTACGCGTTGAAGTTCGAGTTGTTGGTGGGCGGGTACACCAGCGTGTCGATGTCAGTCAGGTTCGCGCCGGCTGGGAATCCTCCCTGCGCCGGAGCCGGCTGGATGCACACCTGGATGCCGCCGAACTGCCCGGCGAGCAGGTAGAAACCGTAGATGTTCGACACGACGAAGTGATCGATGTGCACGCCGGTGACCGACTCGACCGTCTGGACCTCGAACGCCTGTCCCGCCTGGTTGGCCCCGAGGTACAGGGCCTTGCTGCTCATCTTCCCGAAGTTGTCACCGACGTACTGATCGTAGGCATAGGCGTAGGCCCCGTCGATCTTTCCCTCGGTGATGCCGTCGAAGGTCGCGTGCGGGAAGTTGACGACGTCGTCGCGGGGGATGGAGTAGCCGACCGCCTTCTGCCCGCCTGCGAAGACGTGGATGAGGATCAGCGTGTCTGTGTCCTGGGAGCCCTGCGTCCCCGCCTGCACAGCAGACTCCTTGCCCGAGTGGGTCACGTTGAGCTGGTGGGACGTGAGGTCCTGCCCCTTGAAGTTGGTACGGCTTTCCAGCCCCATCAGCAAGATGTTCATTGCGCCGACCGACGAACTGTCGCCGATCGAGGCGCCCCCGGCGAGTTGCTGCGTGAGGCTGACCAGGCTGTGCGCGTACCCGGCCACGACAAGGACGACCACGCACGCAAGGCACGCCACCGCGTAGCCGGCCTTGCCGAGAACGGTAGACGCAACCCCGGACCCGCGCATGCCACTCCTCTCGGTGCGGGCTGAGCATACCGAGTGACACCCGTACCTCAAGGGCACATCAGCAGATGTATGAAATTTCGCCGCTTGGCCGAGGTTCCTGGCAAGCGTCCGATCTGCCGTTACTGCGTCGCGATGACGACGCAGTGGCGGAACTCCGCCAGGGCGTCGGCGTCGCCGTCGATCGTGACCCGGCTCGGCTCGCCCGGGGTTTCCCGGTTCCAGGCCCAGCGCAGCACGTCCGTTGGCGTGCCGCTCACCGTGATGTCGGGGGTTACCGTCCCGCTGATCGTCATCCCGGGGCCGCCCGCGACGGAGAATTGACCGGGCGACGTGCTGACCAGCCAGGAGACACCCAGGTTGTCGGCTCCGGCGCTGGCCGTGATCAGGCAGGAACGCCCGGAAGAGTCCTTGAGCGCCTCGGTGAACTGATCGGGCCACTCGCTCACGCCGTAACCGACGAAGACCTTGAGCAGCTCATCGATGCCATCGGTGGCGAGATCGTCGGCGACCGGGGTCACCTGCTCGCGCGCCCCGAGCTCCGCGTCGATCCGGTGGATCACTGTCTCCTGCGCCATCCGCCGGATCCAGAACCCTACGGTCTGGTCCGGTCCGTACCAGGTGCCGCTGGGCTCCGCCGGGTCACGCGCGGCGAACTCCACGACCAGCTGCTGGTAGGCGTCGTCGATCAGCGTGGTCGCCGAGGCGTCGTCGTCAAAATCCGGTGGCCAGTTCTCCGGCTGCGCCCCTTCCCGCATGGCGGTCACCTTGTGCAGGTACACCATCCCCACGTGCCACGTCAGGTCGTCCACCGTCCACTCGGGACAGGTAGGCACCCGCTCCTCCAGGTGCCCAGGCACAACTTCCCTGATCCGCTGGTAGTCCGCCGCAAGACACTCCAGAAACCGCCGGTTCTCCATACTTGAAGTCAATCACGCGCGGCTGTAGGTAGCACAGGTTTTCGATGGTTACGGTGGGCGTGAGAGTGCGGGTCGCGTGGGCGAGGTCGCCCCCGCGACCCGCAGCTGTGCTAAGCGGATTAAGGCTTAGATGAACTCGGCCAGGTCCCTGAGCAGCGCGGCCTTCGGCTTGGCGCCCTTGATCTGCTTCACTACCTCGCCGTCCTTGAACACGTTCAGCGTCGGGATGGCCAGGATGGAGTACCGCTGCGCGATGGCCGGGTTCTCGTCCACGTTCAGCTTGACGACGTCGATCTTCTCGCCGTACTCGGAGGCGATCTCCTCAAGGACGGGGGCGATCATCCGGCACGGGCCACACCACTCGGCCCAGTAGTCGACGATCACCGGCTTGCTGCTCTTCAGGACCTCCGCCTCGAAGGTCGCGTCGGTGACGGCCTTGGTCGCACCCATGGGTGATCACACCTTCCGTATTCGATCTGTCTGTGCGTTATGCGTTCGCGTGGGCGTCGGCGTCGGCGTGCTCGGCCAGCCAGCGTTCGGCGTCGATCGCGGCCGAGCAGCCGCTGCCGGCTGCGGTGATGGCCTGCCGGTACACGTGGTCGACCACGTCGCCGCAGGCGAAGACGCCCTCGATCGCGGTCCGGGTGGTCCGGCCCTCGACCTCCAGGTAGCCGTCGGGGTTGGTGGCGAGCTGGCCGGCGAACAGCTCGCTGCGCGGCAGGTGGCCGATCGCGATGAACACGCCGCCGACCGGCAGCACGGTTTCCTCGCCGCTGTGGACGTTCCGGACCCGCAGCCCGCAGACCTTCCCGGCGCCTTCCATCTGGACGGGCTCGCTGTCCCACTGGAACTTGATCTTGGGGTTGGCGAATGCCCGCTCCTGCATGATCTTCGATGCGCGCAGCTCATGGCGCCGGACGACCAGCGTCACGGACTTGCCGAACCGGGTCAGGAACAGTGCCTCCTCCAGCGCCGAGTCACCGCCGCCGACCACCGCGATGTCCTGCTCGCGGAAGAAGAAGCCGTCACAGGTCGCGCACCAGGACACGCCGTGCCCGGACAGTTCCTTCTCACCGGCGATCCCGAGCTCCTTGTACTTGGACCCGGTCGCGATGATCACTGCCTTCGCCAGGTAGGTCTCGCTGTGCGTCTTGACGACCTTCGGCGATGCGGTCAGGTCAACCTCGACCGCGTCGTCGTACAGCACCTCCGCGCCGAACCGCTCGGACTGCTTGCGCAGCTCGTCCATCAGGTCCGGGCCCATGATCCCGTCGGGGAACCCGGGGAAGTTCTCCACGTCGGTCGTCTGCATCAGCGCGCCGCCCGCGGTTACCGAGCCGGCCAGCACCAGAGGCTGCAGCTTAGCCCGGGCGGTGTAGATGGCCGCCGTGTACCCGGCCGGCCCAGAACCAATGATGATGACGTCACGTACGTCGGTCACTTGCGCGCGCCTCCTTGGATGCCTACCGCACAACAGATCCTAGGGCGCGGAGATTCCCGCGGTTAGCCAGCGATCGGTACCGACGCGATGACTTGCGGCCGGGCCGCCGTGCAGCCGAGTCCCACCACCCACACGCGGCGAGGACTGGCGATGACGTACGCAGGCGTCCCTTGGTAAGTGGCCCGGTCGACCAGTTCGGGAACTACGCCGCCGGTGACCTTGAGCACGCAGGCGCGCAGTTGCGCCGTCGGCGCGGAGCTGGTCGGCGCCGCGCTGGACACCGGGGCGCTGGTCGCTGACGGTGTGAAGCTCGACGACCCAGACGGGACCGAGGCCGACCCTGATGCTTGTGACCGAGCGGCATGCACCTGGGCCTGCGCCTGCTGAGCCAGGGTCGCCTTCTGGTAGCTGGTGCCGGTCTGGATGATCGCGAAGCCCGTCGCTGACGAGAAAGCCGGTCCGGCGGCCGACGCGGCGGCCGACGAGGCAGGCGCGGCGCTCCTCGCTGCGCCGGTGATGTTACTGAGCCCGCCGCTCGCGGCCGCCGCGGAACTAGCGGCGCCGGCGGCCTGCGGCGCCAGGCCAAGCGAAGGCGCCGACGATGATGACGATGAGCTTCCACTGTGTGACAGCCCGAGCACGATGATCACCAGCAGCAGGCAGACGGCAAGCGGGCCGATGACGAACTTCCCAAGTACCGTGCGCACATCGCGTCCCCGGCGCGGTTCGAATATCTTTCGCGTTTCGCGTTCCCGGCGCCGTTCCTGCCTGCTGCGCCGCCGTACGCGGGCCCGTGCGGGAACGGGCCCGAGCACCCGGGCGCCGACCGCACCTTCCGGCTTGAGCGACCCGTCCGACTGGACCGGCCCGTCCGACCGCGCGATCCGGTCCCCTTGCGCGTCGCCGCTCGCGGGCGCGGCGACGCCGGCTCGCGCGGCGGCCTCGACGGCGAGCGCCGCGCTGATCCGGGCCTCGACACTGCCAGGCATCACCGGAGCGGGCACCGACGCAAGGTACGCGGCGACCTCGGACAGCCCGGTTTCGGCTTCCGTGTCTTGCTGGTCAGCCTCCCCTGAGATGTCCTCTGGGTCATCCCACTCGGGGGGCCATTGCCCGCTCATGCGCCTCCTCCCTGCTCAGATGGGACGCCGTCCGCGACGGTCTGGTTCCGTCGGCCTGGAGAACCGCCACGCAGATGCGAAAGATAGGGCAGCAGCCGCGCCCGGCCCCGTGCGCACCGGCTCTTCACCGTCCCCTCGGAGACACCGAGTATCACGGCAACGTCGGCGACTGGGTAACCGAGCATGTCCACCAGGACGAGCGCCGCCCGCTGCGGCGGCGCGAGCGTGCGAATGGCCGCGTCGACGTCGAGCCGGGACTCCGTGGCGGCCGCGGTGTCCGTTGCCTGCCAGGGCTCGGCGACCGGCAGGTCATCCGGGTCGCCCGACCAGCCGACCGAGTGGGCCGACCGCCGGCGCAGCAAGTCGAGCGCGGCGTTGACCACGATCCGGTGCAGCCACGTCGTCACCGCGGACTCGCCGCGGAAGTCACCAGCCCGCCGGAATGCCGAGATCATCGCCTCCTGGAGCGCGTCCGCCGCGTCGTCCGGGTCGCAGGTGACGCGTAGCGCCACTGCCCACAGCCGGTCCTTGTGCCGCTTGAAGAGCAGGCCGAAGGCCTCGGTGTCCCCCTCAGCATGCTGCCGGAGCAGCATCGCATCTGACGGTTCACCCGGAGCCAGGCCCGGCATCGGAACGCCGTCGCCCTCAGGAGTTGCCGGAGACGGCGCTGCCGCGGATCACCACGTTGTAAACCTGGCCCTCGAAGTAGGTGTGCGCCGACGACATGCCGGACGGCGTCTTCGGCAGTTGCGGCACGCTAGTGAGCCAGATCAGCACGTACCGTCCGGTGGCCTGGCTGGTGACCGGGAAATTGTGGTCCCCCGAGGCCGAGGCCGAGGGTGAGACCAGCGTGAAGTTGCTCAGCGCCGACTTCGACGTCGCGGTCGAGTTGCCGAGGTAGATCTCGGCGGTGGTGGGGCCCTGGGAGCTGAACAACACCTCCACCTGGCTGAGCCGCACCTCCTTGCCCATGTCGATCAGCAGCCCGGTGCCCGGCTTGAGCCCGCCGAAGTTGGCGTGGTCGAAGTAGTAGGACGTCGTCCACGCGGTCGACGGGCTGCCGTCGATGGCGTACGGTGCGGTCGACTCGTTCTCGGTGTTGCCAGGCGGCGTGCCGTAGATGTTGAAAGTGCTGTCGGAAGCGGGCTTGAGTAGCGCGCCGGCGGCCGGCGCGGACGACGAACTCGGCGGCTGCGTGCTGCTGCCCGAGGTGGGGGTGCCCGGCTTACGGAAGCCGAGCATCCACACCGCTACCGCGACTACTGCGAGCACGACCACGATGACTGCGGCCAGCACAACGCGGTTGGCCCCCCCGGCGCGCCTCCCCTGGCCGGGCGCCGCGTACTGGCCGCCGGGGTACTGGTCTCCCGGGTACTGCGATCCGCCGTACCCGGGAGAGGCCGGGAACGCGGCGGACGGCGGCTGGTAGGGGGCGGTCCCGCTTGGCCCGCGGTCGGGCAGGGCCCACGTGCTCGGGTTGTTCGGGTCGGGCCCGTAGCCGCCATAGCCGCTACGGCCGCCGTAGCCGGGAGGCGCGGGCGGAGCGGGCTCGGGAAGCGGCGCGGGCGGCGCCACCACGGCAAGCGCCTCGGCGAAGTCGCCCGGCGACTGGATCGGCGGCCCTTGACGGGTCGGGCGCTGCAGCAGCACCCGGGTAATCACGCTGTCGAGTGCGTACGAGACGTCCGCGGAGACTTGCCGCGGCGTGCAGACCACGCCATCGGAAAACGGTGCCGGGGGCAGCCGGGTTTGCTCCTCGCCCGGCCAGTAGCCGGTCAGCGCGGCGTAGAGCAGTCCAGCGATGGCGATGGTGTCCGCCATGGCCGGGTCATAGGCAGCGGCACCAGTGAGGCCGTCGCCGGCGAGCGCGGCGTCGATGCCAAGCCCGGTGATCTTGATGCCGCTGCCGCGGGTCCAGCGCAGCGATTCCGGGGTCAGCCGCAGGTGCGCCTGCCCGAGCGCGTGGGCGCCGGAGATCGCCCGAGCGACGTCGCATACCAGGGTGCAGGCGAGGGCCGGGTCGAGCGGTCCGGAGTCGAGGAGGTCGGTGAGCGAGTCGCCGCCTACCCACTCGAGCACGATGTAAGGCTGGCCGCCGGCGTCCTCGACGTCGAAGACCTGGGCCATCCGCGGGTCACTCAGCCTGCTCGCTGCCCGGGCGGCGGTCATGACCTCGCGGATCCGCGGGAAACCCGCCGCGAACGTCAGGACGGAAACGGGGCGCGCGAGCGTCTCGTCGATGGCCTTCCACAAGATCCAGCCGTTGCCTGCGGTTACCTGATCCACCAGCCGGTACCGCCCGGCGAGCCGTGTGCCTGGTTCAGAGGTGTACGTGCTCATACGTAAGTGCCAAGAGCGGGGTGGCTCTCGGCCTCCTTCCAGCCCCTGATATCCCACGACCACCGTCCCATGGTAATGAACCTACTTCTTTCTGATGTTCTCCCCTCGCGGTTCCCTCGTGAATAGAAGGAAGAACAAGGTTCAGTCACTGTTCCGCACACCGCCATCACCCCGTCCTCCGACCTCGCGGCATCCGCGTGCTAACCGAACCGTCCGGCGACGGACCGCATGAGGGTACGGAACTCCTCGATGCCGAGGATCCGGGAGCAGAGCGCGTAGAGCAGTACCGCGCCGCCTCCCCCCACGACCGTCGCGACCAGGCCGTAAACCTGCCCGTGATGCAGGAACGACCCGGCGACGGCCATGACCACGAAGGCGAACAGCAGACCGGGAACGGTCGCGATGAACATCCGGACCAGCGACCTAGTGATCCGCCAGCCGTCCAGGCTGCCAACGCGGCGCAACAGCAGCGGCCACGCGATGATCGCGCCGGCCAGCGTCATGATGTCGAAGGCGAATGCGAGCCCGACCACGATGTCCGGCGGCGTGACCGCGACCTTCACGACCATGTAGCCGATCACGCCGACCACGAGCATGAGCATGCCGATGACGGCGGGGGTCCTGCTCTCGTGGAACGAGTAGAACACCCGCAGCTGCAACTGGGTCAGCATGAACGGCAGCAGGCCAAGGCAGAACGCGCCGAATACCTCGCCGATGTACCTGGCCTGCTCCCAGCTGGTGTGCCCGTGGCCGAACAGGAACTCGCATAGCGGCGCGCCGAGTACCGCGAGGAAGACCGCGGCCGGCACTACGATCACCGACGCGAGCCGCACGCCCTTGGAGAAGTCTTCCCGGACGAGGGAGTACCGCCGTTCGTTGGCGTGCCCGCTCATCCTGGGCAGCAGCGCGCTGATGACGGAGATGCCCACGATCGCGTACGGAAGCTGGAAGAGCTGGTAGGCGTACGAGTACGCCGAGATGCCGTTGGTGGCGGGCGCGGAGTTGGCCACCCGGGTCACCACCAGGTTGCCGAGCCACTGGCTGAACACGTAGCCGAACATCCAGCCCGACATCCGGCCGATCTCGGCGATCTCGGCGCGCCGGAAATCGAAGACGAGCCGCATGCTGAACCCGGCCCGCCACATCACCGGGAAGAGCGCGAGCGACTGGATGACGATGCCGAGCGTGGTGCCGATGCCGAGCAGTTCGATGCCGTAGCCGGAGATGGTGTTGGACTGGATGCCGGACTTCCCGACGGTCACCCAGAAGAGGATGCCGACGAAAATGACGACCACGTTGTTGATGACCGGCGTCCACATGTTGGCGCCGAACCGTCCGCGCACGTTGAGGATGGCGCCGAGCAGCGAGTCCATTCCGTAGAAGAAGATCTGGGGGATGAAGAAGTAGGCCAGCACCACCGTCAGGTGATACTCGTTGGGCCTGCTCAGGTTGCCGCCGTAGAGGCTGGCGATCGGCTGGGCGAGCAAGGTGGCGACGAGCGTCACGAGCAGCAGGCAGATCACGCCGAGGGAGTAGATGCGCTGCGCGTACCCCTCGCCCCGGTCCGGGTCCTCTTTGGCCGCCCGGACCAGCATCGGCACCACGACCGAGGTGAACACGCCGCCCAGCATCAGGTAGTAGACGGTGTTGGGCAGCGTGTTGGCGGTGTTGTACGCGTTGGCGGTGGTGTAGACGCCGAGCGCGTACACGAACACAAACGTGCGCAGGAACCCGGTCGCCCTGGACACCAGCGTGCCGAGGGCCATCGCCTTGCTCGACCTGGCCAGGTTGGGCGAGGTGTCCTCGGTGAGCGGCTGCGGCCCGGTGGACGGAACCCGGCCGCCGTCGGGCTCGAGTACCCGCGTGCGGTTGTCCTGGACATCGGGCGTCGTGCCGCGCTCGGCGGGCACGAACCGCGGTGCCTGCCTGGGCGGCGCCTGCGGGAAGTCGAACGGCTGGAAGGTCGGCTGCGGGTAGCCCGCGGGCACCGGCGGCAGGAATGACGTCGGCGCCGGGGCGGGGCGCTCCCGGTCGGCAGGCGGTATGTACCCCTCGTTCGGCGTGAACGTCGGCCGCGGCCGGCCGCCGGTCTTCCCGTGGCGCGGCCCCTGGGAGGCCCTCCTGCCCTGGCCGGCGGGCTCGTGCGGGGTCGGGGTGGGCGGGTGAGGGGTCGGGGTGGGCGGATGAGGGGTAAAAGAAGGCCCAGCGGGCGGGAACCCGGGCGGAGGAGGCGGCCGGTACCCCGGCGGCAGCGACCTGGTCTCTGGCCCCTGCGGGCCCGTGTCGTGCGGAACGAACCGCGGCGCCGGGGTGTCCGGCGGATCATCGTCACCGGGATACGGCGGCCCGGCGGGCCTCGACGGCCTGGTCATCCGGCGCCTCCAGCATTGGCCATGTCACTTGGGGTGCCGCGTTGCGCGGCCCTAGCCTTCCGCTTGCGGCGCAACCGGAAAACCGACGTCAGCACGAGTACCCCGAGCGCGCCGCCGATAATGATGAGCAGCGACCGCCCGAACCGCGTCACCTCGACGCTCACCAGCTGAGCTGTCCAAGTAAGCGGGGCTCCGTCCTCTGTCACCAACTTTAGCTGCATCGTGGACGTTCCTATGGTGGTCGAATGGACCGGCATGGGGACGCTGTTGGTCTTTCTCGCCTGAACGATGAGCAGCGAGGTGAACGGGCCAACCACAAGCTGGCTCCCGACCGGGGTGGTGGCCACCACCCGCACCTGGACCGGCAGGTCGAGGAGGTTCCTTACCGATACGAACGTCTTGCCCGACGTTCCGGCGAGGAAGAGCTTCTTGCCCGGGATGATCTGCACCTTATGTTCCGAGTCGTTCAGGTACTGGGCCAGCTGGCTTATCGCCAGCCAGCCGCCCGGCGATCCCGAGCCGCGCCAGGCGGCCGACGTGGTGGCGGCGACCGCCGCTTGCAAGGAGGTGACCACGCCGGCAGGCGGCTGGTACAGCAGGTTGGTGAACAAGGCGGCGCTAGCCTGGACCGGTCGCACGTGGTCGAGGTAGGTAGCGGACAGCTCAGTGCCACTCACCTGTTTCGCGGGCAGCGGCGTCGGCGCGAGCTTGGCCGAGTCCGTTGCGAGGGCGGACAACGACACCGAGCGCAGCCAGGGGGCGCCGCCGTGGCTGATCGACAGCAGCGCCGCGGCCTCGGCGGGCGAGGGGTCCCAGCCCGTTGGCGGCGCGATCACCAGCGAGCGGGCGAGATTGGGCGCCTCGCTTGCGATCATCGCGGTCTGCGCGAGGAAGTCCTGGACGAAGCCGAACTGGGCCGCCTCGGTCGGTGCCGGCGACGCCGAGCCGAGCAGACTGGTAATGCCCGAGTCGGCAAGCAGCACGGACACTGACGTTCCGATGCCGCTCGTCGTCCGGCCGAGGGCATTGTCGTACCCCGGCGTCGATGAGGGCAGCTCGTCGCTGCTCAGCACCACGGTGCCGACCCCGCCGTCGTTCGCGAGGCTGGTCACCACCCCGGCATCGGCCAGGCCGCCGGCTGGCCAGGCCGCCTTGAGCACCGCTCCGTTCCCGGTGCCGGTGCTATTCGAACCGAACGTATCCGGCAGCACCTGGCCGGCGATCGTGTCACCGAGCTGGTAGGCGGTACGGATACTCGCGTCGAGCCCGGCGTGGCTGAGCGCCGCGACGTCCACGTTGGCGTACGGGGTCAGGAAGGCCGGCTGGCCGGCGGTGGCGGTCCGCAGCTTCGACAGCCACGCGCTGGCCGCCGGACTCGCCTTCTCGGCGATCCGGCCGGAGCAGGTGGCCTTTCCGCCCGTGTGGTACGGATGCGTCATCACGGACACATCGGATAGCAGGGCGGGGTCGATACTCCAGGTGAGCTGGTCCTGTTGGGCCCATGTCGCGCCCGCGCCGAGCAGCGTGGACAAGCGGCCGCCCGAGGCCACGGACCCGGCCAGCCGGGACGTGGCGAGCGTGCTGGAGCACGCGCCCTGCTGCGGTGCGTCGACGAGCGGCCAGATCCAGGCCACCTGCAACTGCTGCGGCTGCGAGCTGGCGCTACCGCCCGGCCAGTACGGCAGGAAGCTCCAGGCGGTCGCGGTGTACCCGCCACGCGGCGCGATGGCCTCCACCCGGACCGGGAAGACGCCGAACCGGTCGTAGAACGTCGAGGCGGGGAAGGACGCGGACCAGCGCACGGTCGCGCCGTTTGGCACTGTCCCGGTCACCTCCGGGTTACCCGCGGCCCGGAGCAGGTACGGGTAGCTGCCGCTGCGCTCGAAGGAGGCCATCTCCGCGCGGCCGGTGAACAGCTCGGTGCTCGTCTGGGCCTGGACGGTGATACCTGAGACGACCGACCCGGTGTGGTTGGCCAGCGCCCCGGTCACCGTGACCGTGGCGGTCGGCGTGGCGATCTGCGGCGTCATCCCGGTGATGGAGATGGCGATCCCCCGCGTGTCCGCCGCGCTCGCGTCCGGTGACTGGTGTTGAATGTCACTGGCGGACGCCTGCACGGCAGGGACCGCGAGGACCAGGCAGGACACCGCGAGGAGCACAGCGGCCACCGCACCCGGCGCACTCAGGGCACGAACGAGACAGCGCACGGTCTGCATGTTATGGCCGTTCGCTACAAAGCGTTGGGCTAGATACCCTGAATGCCCGTGTCAGATTCCACCTTCTCCGTCGCCCAGAAGGCTACCTTGAGCGCCGACCAGCGTCAGGCCGCCGCGGCCCTGCTGCGTGCCAATACCTCACCCGCCGTGGGCGAACTCGGCGAGCTTTTCGCCATGGCCGGGCACGAGCTTGCACTCGTTGGCGGGCCGGTGCGTGACGTGTTCCTCGGCGGGCACCCCAAGGACCTCGACCTGACCACGGACGCGGTACCGGAGCGGATCCTCGCGATCACGCGGGACTGGGCGGACAAGACGTGGAAGGTGGGCATCGAGTTCGGCACCGTCGGCCTGCGCAAGCGGGACGAGATCTTCGAGATCACCACCTACCGGAGCGAGGCCTACGACCGGGCGTCGCGCAAGCCCGCGGTGAAGTACGGCACGTCGCTGGTCGGTGACCTGGAACGGCGAGACTTCACGATTAACGCGATGGCGGCGCGGCTGCCGTCGTTCGAGCTCACCGACCCGTTCGGCGGCCTGCTCGCACTGCGGGAAAAGGTGATCAGGACGCCGGGGCGGCCGGAAGACTCCTTTTCCGACGACCCGCTGCGGATCCTGCGGGCGGCGCGGTTCGCCGCCCGGCTCGGCTTCACGGTGGCCGACGACGTCCAGTCGGCGATGGGCGCGATGGCGGGGCGGCTGTCCATCGTGTCCGCGGAGCGGATCACGGACGAGCTCTCCAAGCTAATGCTGACCAAGACGCCCGAGGCCGGGCTTGACCTGCTGGTGGACACCGGTGCGGCCGAGGTGGTGCTCCCCGAGCTGCCCGCGCTGCGGATGGAGGTCGACGAGCACCACAGGCACAAGGACGTCTACTGGCACTCGCTCACCGTGCTCAGGCGGGCGATCGACCTGGAGCCGCGCTACGGGCTCGGCCCCGACCTGGTGCTGCGGCTCGCGGCGATCCTCCACGACATCGGCAAGCCGCGCACCAGGACGCTGCTGACCGGCGGCAAGGTCGCGTTCCACCACCATGAGGTGGTCGGCGCGAAGATCGCGCGCAAGCGGCTGACCGAGCTGCGGTTCTCTAAAGAAGTCATCACCGACGTGTCCCGGCTCGTGGAGCTGCACCTGCGGTTCCACGGCTACGGCGACGGCGAGTGGACCGACTCCGCGGTGCGGCGCTACGTGCGCGACGCGGGCCCGCTGCTAACCCGGCTGCACGCGCTGACCCGGGCCGACTGCACCACCCGCAACGCGAAGAAGGCGGCGCGGCTCGCGGCGACCTATGACGCGCTCGAGGCGCGGATCGAGGTGCTGCGCGAGCAGGAGGAGCTCGACAAGATCAGGCCGGAGCTCGACGGCGGTGAGATCATGCGCATCCTCGGGCTCACGCCAGGCCCGCTGGTCGGCGAGGCGTGGAACTACCTGCTCGAGCTCCGGCTGTCCGAGGGGGTGGTCGGCACCGAGCGGGCTACCGCTGAGCTGCTTGCGTGGGCCGCGCGGAAGGGGATTGAGCCGCCCCCCTCGAGTTCCTGACGGTGAGCGTGGCGTACACCGCGCCCGCGGCGACGTAGCACGCGCCGATGACCAGGATCACCGGGTAGGACTTGCCCGACTCCGGCAGGAACGGGATGGCGATCGCCGGGCCGATGACGAAGGCGACGTTGTACAGCATGTCGTACAGCGAGAAGACCCGGCCCATGTAGGCGTCGTCCACCGTCTGCTGCACGGTCGTGTCCACGCAGATCTTCACGCACTGCGCGGACAGGCCGAGGGCGAAGCCGACGACCAGGTACGTGTACTTGTCGAAGGTCGGGCCGAGCAGGATGGTGACCACGCCGCCGATGAGCAGCCACAGGGCGATCCACTGGTCCTTGGTGAGCCGCTTGACGCCCGGGGGCGTCAGCACCGCGGCGCCGCCGAACCCGAGCGCCGACGCGATCACCAGCAGGGTCACGCTGCCGAGCGCCTTGTTGCCGTTGCCGCCCGAGTAGAAGTAGTTGCGGTAGAGCAGCAGCGCCTGGACGAGCAGCGTGCCGTACAGTGCGCGGTGCACCCCGACCGCGCCGAGGGCATAGGCGGCCCGGCGCCGCTCGCCCAGGTGCCTGAGGCCGCCGACAAGGCCGTGGAAGACATCGCCGAGCTCACTGGCCAGGCTGGACCGCGCCCGGGTGCCCGCCTGGCCGGCGCCCGCCCGGCCGCCGGCCTCGGAGGGCCCGAGCAGGTCCTTGCCCAGCCTGGTGCCGAGCAGGCCCGCCACGATGTAGCAGGCGCCGGCGAACCACAGCGTCGCGGCGCTGCCCGCGAGGCCGCCGCCGGTCACCAGGTGGACGCCGAGTCCCACCACGCCGCCGACGAAGCCGACGATCGTCCCCGAGGTGGGCGCGACCGCGTTAGCCATCACCAGCTTGTCAGCGGGCATCACGTGCGGTGTGCCCGCGGAGACGGCACTGAGGAAGAACCGGTTCACGCCGAGGACGGCGAGCGCGCTGATGTAGAGCGGCACGCCGGTCTGGCCGCCGAGCACGACGAAGCCGGCGACGGCGACCATGGCGGAGCGCAGCAGCGCGCCGTAGACGATGATCTGCCGCCGTGACCAGCGGTCGATGAACACCCCGGCGACCGGGCCGATCAGCGAGTAGGGGACGTAAAGGACGGTGAACGCGTAGACCGCGGCGGCCGGGTTGGGGAACGACTGCGCGCTGAAGAAGGCGTAGGCGGCGAACCCGGCGTTGAACACGCCGTCACCCGTCTGGGAGACCAGGCGGGCAGCGAAGAGCTTACGGAAGTCCTGCTCGGCAAGGACCGACTTCAGGTCAGCCCAGAAGGAGGACCGCCTGCCTTCCGTCACAGCTTCAGCGCCCGCGGACACAAGGCCAGCCTATCCGCGTGGCCCGCCGGACCATAGAAACGGGCGAGTGACAGTGAAGCCACTCGCCCGTTCGGTATGGCTGGTTTGGCCTTGCTAGCGCTCGACCTCGCCCTTGATGAACTTCTCCACCAGGTCGCGGCAGGTGCTGTCGTCGAACTGCTCCGGCGGGGACTTCATGAAGTAGGAGCTGGCCGAGATGATCGGGCCGCCGATGCCGCGGTCCTTGGCGATCTTGCAGGCGCGCAGGGCGTCGATGATGACGCCCGCCGAGTTCGGCGAGTCCCAGACCTCGAGCTTGTACTCCAGGTTCAGCGGGGTGTCGCCGAAGGACTTGCCCTCAAGCCGGACGTAGGCGAACTTGCGGTCGTCCAGCCACGGCACGTGGTCGGACGGACCGATGTGGACGTCGGCCTTCGCCATCTCGTGCGGGATCTGCGACGTCACCGCCTGGGTCTTGGAGATCTTCTTGGACTGGAGGCGCTTGCGCTCCAGCATGTTCATGAAGTCCATGTTGCCGCCGAAGTTGAGCTGGTAAGTGCGCAGCAGCTCAACGCCGCGGTCCTCGAACAGCTTGGCCAGCACGCGGTGCGTGATCGTGGCGCCGACCTGGGACTTGATGTCGTCGCCGACGATCGGCACGCCCGCGTCGGTGAACTTCTTCGCCCACACGGGGTCGGAGGCGATGAACACCGGCAGCGCGTTGACGAAACCCACGTTGGCGTCAATGGCGCACTGGGCGTAGAAGCGGTCCGCCTGCTCGGAGCCGACGGGCAGGTAGCAGACAAGCACGTCGGCCTTGGCCTCGCGCAGCGCCGCCACCACGTCGACCGGCTGGTCGTCGGACTCGGTGATGATCTCCCGGTAGTACTCGCCAAGGCCGTCGAGCGTGTGGCCACGCTGGACGATCACGCCGGTCGGCGGGACGTCGGCGAACTTGATCGTGTTGTTCTCGCTGGCGGAGATCGCTTCGCTGAGGTCCAGGCCAACCTTCTTGGCGTCGACGTCGAAGGCGGCGACCACCTCGATGTCCGACACGTGATAGCCGCCAAAGCGCACGTGCATGAGGCCCGGGACCCGGGCGTCGTCGCTTGCGTCCTTGTAGTACTCGAGGCCCTGGACGAGCGAGCTCGCGCAGTTGCCCACCCCCACAATGGCCACGCGCACTTTATTGGCAGGCACAGCACCCATCAGGATGACTCCTTCTCGCTTCCGCGATCTATTCGGGATCTATCGGTAGGGCTCGCTGGCGGGTAGGGTCCGCCCGCGGCACCACTTGCCTCTGACCGCCGTTCCTCGGCGATCAGCTCATTCAGCCAGCGGACGTCGCGCTCCACGGCTTCGAGCCCGTGCCGCTGCAATTCGAGCGTGTAGCTGTCCACCCGCTCACGAGTGCGCGCGAGCGCCGCGCGCAGCCCTTCCACGCGGTCTTCGAGCCGGCTTCGCCTGCCCTCAAGGATCCGCAGCCGGATGTCGGCCCTGGTCTGGCCGAAGAACGCGAAGTGGACGCCGAACTCGTCGTCCTCCCAGGCGGCGGACCCCGAGTTGACGAGCAGGTCCTGGAACCGCTCCTTGCCCTCGGCGGTCAGCCGGTAGACGATCTTCGACCGGCCGGGCGACCTGCTCGGCCTGGTGTCCTGACCGGGCTCGTCGCCTTCCTTGGCGATCAGGCCTTCCGCGTACAGCTTGGTCAGGCAGGGATACAGGGTGCCGTAGGAGAGCGCGCGGAACGTGCCGAGCAGCAGGTTGAGCTGCTTACTGAGCTCGTAGCCGTGCATGGGTGCCCTGTGCAGCAGCCCAAGGACGGCGAATTCGAGGACGGCAGTCCGGTTCCGGCCCACGGCATCCCCTCCGGGTGGCTAGGTTGGTTGTATCCGTACGATATCTCTTCCCGATATCTCGGTCCGATATATCGGTCAATGCCCAAGCATAGGTGACTGTTCCCCTGAGGGCAACCGCCCGTTCACTCATGGCGGCGTGCGGAGCGCCGCAAGAACCGGCACTAGGGCTACGCCGTGCAGGCCCCTCGGGTGATACTGAGGTCATGGCAGGCATCGCTGCTCGTCGCTCCGTCGTGGATTACGCGCTCGCCCGGCGGGCCGCGCTCGCGTCGGTGTACGCCGGGCACACCACCGTGGCCGATGCCTGCGACGCTCATCCGTACCTGCTCCGCGCGGCCAAATACCACGGCGAGGCCACGGACGTGCGCTGCCCGATCTGCCGTAAGACGAACGTCACACATGTCACCTATGTGTACGGAGACGAACTCGGACAGTACGCGGGCCGGGTCAAGCGGACCCCTGAATTGACGGATATGGCAGCCGAATACGGCGAATTCAGGGTGTATGTGGTCGAGGTCTGCCAAAGTTGTGGCTGGAACCATCTCGCCACGTCGTACGTGCTTGGCACCGGTGAGCCGCCTGCGGCGGGCCGCGGGCGCCGGGCGCGCCCGAACTGAGCCCTGCTTCCTGCCGCTGTCGTCCTCAAGGCCTGACGGGTCGGCATGGTCAGGAAAAAAGGTTCATCAGCCTGGGCGGTGAACGCCAGCAGGTAACGTTTGGGGTCGGCGGGACCAGGCTCCTGCCTTTTCAGCCACGGGCGCGCCCGGACGGCCTGACGAAACCCCAGCCAGGGTCGGGTCATGAGGGGTCGCTCACAGCCACTGCGAGGACGTGTGAGTAGCAACGACTTTGACGGGCCGTTCTTCAGGCCCGCTGGCGGGCAGGGAGCTGACGACCAGGGAGCCGGGGCGAACGGCGCAAGCGCACAGGGCACGGGCAACGGCGAGCTAGGCGCCGCCGGCGGTCCCAGGTACCAGGCGCCGGAGGGCTGGGGAAACGACGGCTTCTGGCGAGACTCGTCCATCGACGCGGACTACGAGACGAACACGCAGCGGCCGATCCGCCCGGGCCGGCACCGCTCGAACGGGGATCCCCGCTACAGCTACTTTTCCGACGGCAACGGCTGGCAGAACTCGCAGAACCCGGCCACCCGGCCGGGCCAGTCAGGGGACTCCGCCTGGCCGGCCCAGGCACCGGACGCCACCACAATCGGCGCGACCCGCGTTGGATTCGGCGCGGGCCCCGTGGCGCCCGGGGGTCCCGCTGGTCCCGCTGGTCCCGCTGGTCCCGGCGGCCCGGCCCGCCCCGGTGACCCTGGCTGGCGGGGCGGTCCCGGCACCGGCGGTCCAGCCGGCCCAGGCGGTCCCGCGGGCCCGGGCGGTCCGTGGCCGGGCGGTCCGGCGGGCCCGGGCGGTCCGTGGCCGGGCGGTCCCGGCGGGTACGCTCCCGGGGGCCCCGGAATGCCGGCCGGCCCAGGCGGCCCTGGCTGGCCTGGCGGCCCGGCAGGTCCCGGCGGCCCGGCGGGACCCGGTGGCCCGGCAGGACCCGGCGGCCCTCGGCGACCGGGCGGTCACGCCGGCCCGGGGCGGAACGGCAGGCGCAAGGGCGACTGGTGGCGCCGCTGGACGTGGCAGAAGGCGCTCGCCCTCACCGGCGGCCTCGCCCTGATCTTTGTGCTCGGCATGTTCGGCGTCTACGAGTACCTTTCCTCCTCGGCCACGATCCCCACCGCACTCGCCTCGGCGAACTACCAGAACACGACCGTCTACTACGCCGACGGCAAGAGGGTCATCGGCACCATCGGCTCGACCAACCGGCAGGATCTCGCCTACGCGCAGATCCCCATGCAGTTGCAGGACGCCGTCGTCGCCGCGGAGGACAAGAACTTCTGGACCGAGGGCGGCATCTCGCCGACCGGCATCGTGCGCGCCGCCGTCCACGACCTGACGACCAGTGGCAACAACAACGGTGGCTCCACGATCACCCAGGAATTCGTCCGGAATTACTACGAGGGCGTTGGCACCCAGCAGACGGCAAGCAGGAAGATCAAGGAGATCTTCATCGCGCAGAAGCTGGCTGGGACCAAGTCCAAGCAGTGGATCATGACGAACTACCTGAACCTGATCTACCTGGGTGAGAACTCCTACGGCGTCGCGGCGGCCGCCCAGACTTACTTCGGCAAGCCAGTGTCGGAGCTGACCTGGTCACAGGACGCGTTGATCGCCGGCCTTATCCAGGCGCCGTCGACCTACCCGCTGCCCTCTAACCGGCCGGCGCTCATCGCCCGCTGGAAGTACGTGCTGCAGCAGCTGGTGCTCACCAAGGACATCACCGCGGCTCAGGCGAGCACGATGACGTTCCCCAAGCTGCTCACCGACTCGGCGACGAGTGCCTCGAAGGGTGCCTCGGAGATGGCGGCCTCGGGCGACCCGTGGTCACCGTACATCTTGAACGTGGTCTACAACGAGCTCACCTCCCCCAAGAGTCTCGGTGGGGATGGTATTTCGGTGTCGCAGGTGGAGACCGGCGGCCTCAAGATCGTGACCACGATCAGCTACTCGATGGAAAAGGAGATGTACAAGGCCGTCGACGCGAACATCGCCGCGATCAAGGCGACGCCCGGCGCCCAGTACCCCTCGTACATCAGGATCGGCGCCGAACTGCAGAACCCCAATAACGGCGAGATCCTCGCCATGTACCCGGGCCCCGGGCAGAACATGTCCGCCGCGGACTGCAAAAAGTGGGACTGCAGCGATAACACCGCGGTCTACGCGCGCGAGCAGGTCGGGTCGTCGTTCAAGCCGTACGTGCTGTCCGCCGCGGTGGCGGCCGGCATGAACGTCAAGACCAGCACGCTGAACGCGAGTCAGTACCTCTGCGTGCCACCGGACGGCCTGTCGGCCACCCTGTCCAAGACAATGAAGTATTACTCGGGCAGCCTGAGCGAGTGCGCGGACAACGGCCTCAACAGCTACTTCCCCGTCGAGAACGACGGCGGCGAGATCATCGGCAACCCGAAGAAGGGCGGCGGCACCACGGTGCAGAACGCCCTCGCCCAGTCGTCCAACACCGCGTTCACCGACCTCACCCACCGGGTCACCACGTCGAACGTGATCAGGATGGCGAAAGCCTTCGGCGTCAGCATCGCGGACTACCCCAACGGGTCGGGCCTGACCAGCGATGTCGGCCAAACGAACATCGCGCTCGGTATCGCGCCGCTGACGGTCAACGAGCAGACCACGATGCTCTCCGCCATCACCAACGACGGCGTCTATCACCAGTCGCACATCGTTAAGTACTGGCAGCAGCCAGACGGCTCCGAGCAGACGCCGACGGTCGCGTCGCACGGGGTGCTCGACCCGTCCAACCCGACGACCAACGCGGAGCTCGACTCCCAGGTCCAGTACGCGATGGAAATGACGACGGTCGACGGCACCGGCACCGCGGCCGCCTACGGGCTCGGCAGCCGGCAGATCATCGCCAAGACCGGAACGACGAGCGGCTCCACGGCCGGCTTCTTCATCGGCGCCATTCCCCAGTACTCCCTGGTCGTGGGCATGTTCGTCGCGAACCCCGCGAACACATCGGAGAGCCTGGTGCCGCTCACCGGCGGCGGCTTCGGTGGTTACTGGCCCGCCAAGATCTGGAACACGTTCGCCCAGGCGGAGTTCGCCAACCTGCCACAGGAGACCTTCCAGAACGCTACGTTCACCGGCGCGGCGTGGAACCAGGTCGGCAAGATCGCCCCGGACCAGATCAGCTGCTATATGGCGGACGGCAAGAAGCACAAGATGGCGGTCAAGACCTGCCCCACCCCGGCCCCCCAGGTCAACTGCGGCTTCGACCAGCAGACCGGGAACAACGACCTGTGCACCACCTGCACCTTCGACCAGGCGAACGGTCAGTTCGACAACTGCGGGCAGCCGACGCAGTGCTCCTTTAATCAGGCGGACGGTCAGTTCGACAACTGCGGGGGCGCCTCCCCGTCAGACTCGGCGACCTGCCAGCAGGGTGATCCCGCCTGTACCAGCGCTACCCCGTCGCCCAGCGCTACCTGCACGGACCCGGCCAATCCCGCCTGCGCGACGGCCAGCACCAATGGCACCGGTACAAGCATTCCGACGGTCAGCCTTTCCCAGTCCGGCCTGGCCGTCGGCGGCGGCCTGGCCGGCCTGCCCGGCGCGGGCTCGGTGCTGTGGGCCGCGGCGTCTCGTCGGCGGCGCAGGCGCCGCGCGGGTACGGCAAGATAGCCACGTAGAGCTGATATCAGGAGCGGGAGCGCGGTAGTGCGGAACCGGTATCCGGCATTCCTCGGCGCGGGCGTCGCCGCGTCGGCGGTCGCGGCGCTGCTCGGCTACGCGCAGAAATTGCCGTGCAGCTCAGGCGGCGCGTGGAACACCTTCACCGGCCAGTTTCGCGACGCCTGCTACACCGACATCTACCCGCTCTACTATGACGAGCAGCTGGCCGCGGGCAAGGTGCCCTACTACGGTCATCCGGTCGAGTACCCCGTCCTGATGGGCTGGATGATGGAAGCCGCGGCGTGGGCGGTCCACTCCGTCGCGGACGCCTACTCCCGCGGCCGGGACTTCTACTACGTGACGGTGCTGATGCTGGCCGTCTGCCTGCTCGTCGGCGTGCTCGCGACCGCGGCCACCGCGCACCGGGAGGGCGGCGGGGCGGGCTGGAAGGCGGCGCTGCTGCTCGCGCTTTCGCCCGGCCTCATCCTCGCCGCGTACATCAACTGGGACCTGTTCGCGATGGCGCTCACCGCGGGCGGCATGGCCGCCTGGGCGGCGCGCCGGCCATGGCTTGCCGGGGCGCTGCTCGGGCTCGCCGTCGCGACCAAGTTCTACCCGCTGCTGCTGTTCGCGGCGCTGTTCCTGCTGTGCCTGCGCGCGGGGAAGCTGTTCGAGTTCGGCCAGGCGCTGACGGGCGGGCTCATCGCCTGGCTCGCGATCAACGTGCCGGTGGCGCTGACCGCCACCTCCGGCTGGGCCGAGTTCTACGCGTTCAGCCGGTCCCGCGGCGCCGACTGGGGATCGGTCTGGTACCTGTTCGAGCATTACAACGTGCCGGTGGTCGGTAACTCCTCGCTCGGCCAGCTGAACCTCATCACCTCAGGGTCGTTCGCCGTCGCGTGCGTGCTCATCGCCGTGCTCGCGCTCGCCGCCCCGCGCAGGCCCCGGCTGCCGCAACTCGGTTTCCTGTTGCTCGCTTCGTTCCTGATACTCAACAAGGTGTGGTCACCGCAATACGTGGTCTGGCTGCTGCCGCTCGCGGTGCTCGCCAGGCCCCGTATCTGGGCCTACGTGCTGTGGCAAGTCGCCGAGGTCGCCTATTTCCTCGGCATCTGGGGCTACTTCGTCTACCTGTACAGCGCGTCCGGTGACGGCGTCCCCGGCATCAGCACCGGCTGGTACTTCGTCATCCTCACCGCCAGGCTGCTGACGGTCGCCGTGCTCGCGTCCACCGTGGTGGTGGACATCCTGCAGCCAGAACGCGACCGTGTCCGGGCGTCCGGCCTCAACGACGACCCCGCGGGCGGGGTGCTTGACGGCGCGCCTGACCGCCTGGTCCTCGGCTGGCGCGGGGTGGGCCGCCGTCCGGCCGAGGCCGCGGCGGGCTAGCCGCGCTGGCGCCCGCCGGCCGTGACCGCCCTGCGGTCAGCCCACCCGGTCGCGGAGCCACGCGATGTCGGCGGCCAGGCCCGTCTCCGGGGTCTCGCAGACAACGGGGGCCCCGGCCGCGCGGACCACGTCGAGCAGCGCCTGCGGGTCGATGGTGCCCGCGTCGAAGTTCGCGTGCCGGTCCGCACCGGAGCCGAACTCGTCGCGCGAGTTGTTGCAGTGCACCAGGTCGATCCGGCCGGTGATGGCCTTCACCCGGTCAACCGCGTCGGCCAGGTCAATGCCGGCCGAGTTCGCGTGGCAGGTATCCAGGCAGAACCCGACCTCGCCGCCGCCAGAAACCGAGTTAACGCCCTCCCAGAGCCGGGCGATCGCCTCGAGTGACCGGGCCATCGCGCCGGTGCCGCCCGCGGTGTTCTCGATGAGCATCGGCAGCGGCCGTTCGATCTGCTCGAGCGCCTTGATCCAGTTCTCGACGCCAACCGCGGGGTCGGCGTCCGCCGTGACATGCCCGCCGTGCACGATGAGCCCCTTGGCGCCGATGGACGCGGCGGCCTTGAGCTGCTGGCCGAGCAGCTTCCTGCTCGGGATGCGGATCCGGTTGTTGGTCGACGCCACGTTGATCACGTACGGGGCGTGGATGTAAACGTCCACGTCCGCCGCGGCGTAGGCATCGCGGAGCGCACCGGGATCACCGCCGGGGATAACCGGCCCCTTCCACCCTTGGGGGTCACCGAGGAAGAACTGCGCCACGCGCGCACCGCACGCAACGGCGTCGTCCAGCGGATGATCGGAGTGGAAGTGCCCGCCAATACGCATCATGGCTAGAGCCTAATGCGGGCCGCCCCCGGGAGATCCGACAAACCGTCAGGCGAAGCCGCCGTGGGCGAGGCCGAGCGCTAGGCCCACGAAGCCGGCGATGATGCCGGCCACGATGATGACCCGTTCTTCCCTGGTCGCTGACATCATCTGGGAGACGAGCCCGACGAGCAGGGCGGCGAGGCCGGTGACCGCGGTCACGACCGCCCAGCCGTGAGAACCGCTCGGGCCGGTCCTAAGCAGCAGTCCGAGTGCGAATGAGACCAAGCCGACGATGAGCGTGAAGAACGCCGCCACGTTGAGCAGCGGGTGGCGCTGACCGTCCGAGTTGAGCGTGAAGTGCGGTGCGTGCCCGCGGGTGCGGATCGTGGTCACGACGGCCTCCCAGGAGGACTCCGTAGTCCAGGTTCAACTCCACTGTTCCCCTTTTAGCGCCGGATGAACAGGCCCGCGGGCCAGGAACCGGCTCGGAATGTCGTTGGGCCTTGGTACAGTTAGTGGCTGCGGACGGGGACTATGAGCCCCGCCGTGCCTCCTGTCACGGAACGCCCGTGACCGCGTCAGTCCAGAGGAGGAGCGCATATGCGCCACTACGAGATCATGATCATCCTCGACCCGAACCTCGAGGAGCGGACGGTACAGCCGTCGCTCGAGGGGTTCCTCAAGGTCGTGACCGCCGACGGTGGCAAGGTCGGCAAGCTTGACATCTGGGGGAAGCGCCGGCTTTCCTATCCGATCGACAAGAAGCCGGAAGGCATCTACGCCATCGTCGACCTGACCGCCAACCCGGGTGCCGTCCAGGAGCTCGACCGCCAGCTCAACCTCAACGAGGGCGTGCTGCGGACCAAGGTCCTGCGGCCCGAGCACCGCTAAGCCACAGCCTTATCCATCAGTTCTGCTAAGACCGGGAGCGCCACAATGGCGGCAGGAGACACCCCCATCACGGTCGTCGGCAACCTCGTCGCCGACCCGGAACTCCGATTCACCCCAGCCGGCCAGCCGGTGGCGACCTTCAGGATCGCCTCGACGCCGCGGATACGCGACAACGCGAGCAATGAGTGGCGGGACGGCGACAGCCTCTTCCTGACCTGCAACGTCTGGCGGCAGGCGGCAGAGAACGTGGCCGAATCGCTGCAGCGCGGCATGCGGGTCATCGTGACCGGCCGGCTCAAGCAGCGGAACTATGAGACCAAGGAAGGCGAGAAGCGCACCGTCTACGAGGTCGAGGTCGACGACGTCGGCCCCTCGCTGCGGAACGCTTCGGCCAAGGTCAACCGGGCCAGCCGCGGCAGCGGCGAAGGCGGGTTCGGCGGCGGCAACAACCGGGCCGGCGGCAACAACAGCGGCCAGGGGTCAGCGTCCGGCGGCAGCAGCCGCAACGAGGACCCGTGGGCGTCCGACTCCAGCGCCGGCTACTCCGACGAACCGCCGTTCTAAAACTCCAGCAAGTAACAAACCGACCATCCCCGCATTAACCGCGGGGCTCTCCTAAGGAGCACCACGATGGCGAAGCCTCCAATTCGCAAGCCCAAGAAGAAGGTCTGCGCCTTCTGCCACGAAAAGATTGTTTACGTGGATTACAAGGACACCGGCCTCCTTCGCAAGTACATCTCCGACCGCGGCAAGATCCGTGCGCGACGGGTTACCGGGAACTGCACCCGGCACCAGCGCGACGTCGCCACCGCGATCAAGAACGCACGCGAGATGGCGCTGCTCCCGTACACCAGCACGGCGCGCTAGGGCCAGGGAGGACTGACCAATGTCTCGCATGAAGCTGATCCTGACGCAGGAGGTCGACGGCCTCGGCACCCCGGGTGACGTGGTGGACGTGGCCGCGGGCTACGGCCGTAACTACCTGCTGCCCCGCGGGTTCGCGATCTCGTGGACCCGTGGCGGTGAGAAGCAGGTCGAGCTGATCAAGCGGGCCCGCGCGGCGCGTGAGATCCGTACCCTTGAGGACGCGCAGGCGGTGGCCGGGCAGCTGCAGCGGCTGAACATCCGGCTCAAGCGGCGCGCCGGGTCTAACGGTCGGCTGTTCGGCTCGGTCGGCGCGACCGACATCGCCGAGGCGGTTCGCACCGCAGGCGGCCCGGAGATTGACCGCAGGAAGATCGTCGTGCCCGACCCGATCAAGGCGGCCGGCTCGTACAAGGTCCAGGTCCGGCTGCACCCCGAGGTGACCGCCTCGGTGGGCATTGAGGTCACCGGCGCCTGATCCCCCGGGCGTTTTCCACAGGTAGTTTTCCACAGCGTTCTTCACAGGCAATCTGTTGCCCACAGGGAGTGCGCTTTTCCACAGCGATCCGCCCGGCGGCGCGCCTTCACGCAGAAGGCGCATCGCCGGGCGGTGCTGTGTACCGCTGCGCGCGCCGCGCGAGCTCGGGGTCAAGCGCGCTGACCATCTGCCACAGGGCGGCTATCCGGGTGGCGAGCTCGGCCTCGCCTGCCTCGCTGCGGATGGCACGGGCATCGCTTTCTAGCTGGTCAATCGCTATCGCGATGCGGTCGATCTCGTCCCCCGTGTTCGAACGCACAGGCGAATGATAGCCGGCCCAGGCCGAGGGGAACGGCTGTTCCGCGGTGCTGCGGGCGTACCGTCGCGCCCGTCCGGCGCGGGTTCCGCGTGCCTGTGGAGAGCTGCCCGATTCGTTCTGTAGCTGGGGAAAAGCTTCGGGCGCCCCCCCGCTCGCATCAGTTTTCCACAGGCAATCTGATGCGGCCTGTGTATTTTACTGTGGATAACCCGGCAAAAAACACGGCCGACTTTTTCTCCTGCACAGCCAGTGGATTACGTCTGTGCAGGTCCCAGGCCGCTACGACGAGCACTCTCGCAGACTGTCCACAAGGTATCCACCAGCTACGCACAACCTGGCCACAGGTTCTCAACAACCTTGTCCACAGTCCGTGTTGGCACGGAGGCCAGGGGATCGGCACAATGTCAGAGCCGCCGATGACAGGCCCCTTTGACGGACGTCGATCGTCAGACCCCTTTGGTAGAACGGAGTCGACGCTTGGGTGGGGCGTTACGCGTGGGGAGGAGGCGTCCAGTGAGCGTTACCGAGTTGCCGCAGCGCGGCGACGAATTCGAGCGGATGCCGCCGCACGACGTCGCGGCCGAGCAGTGCGTGCTGGGCGGCATGCTGCTGTCGAAGGACGCGATCTCCGACGTCATCGAGGTGATCAGGCCCACCGATCACTACCGGCCGGCCCATCAGCTCGTGCACGAGGCCATCCTCGACCTGTATGCGCGCGGCGAGCCTGCCGACCCGATCACTGTCGCCAACGAGCTCACCAGGCGAGGCGAGCTCACCCGCATCGGCGGCGCTCCCTACCTGCACACGCTCATCGCTTCGGTACCCACCGCGGCCAACGCCGGGTACTACGCGCGGATCGTCAGGGAGCGGGCCATCCTGCGGCGGCTGGTGGAGGCTGGCACGCGGATCGTCCAGTTCGGCTACGCCGGCGACGGTGACGCCGATGAGCTCGTCGACCGGGCGCAGGCCGAGGTCTACGCGGTCACCGACCGCCGCATCGCGGAGGACTACCACCCGCTGTCCGAGATCATGCCCGCCGCTCTCGAGGAGATCGAGGCGATCGGCGCGCACGGCGGCGGCATCAGCGGCGTCCCCACGGGCTTCGCCGACCTGGACGCCCTCACCAACGGCCTGCACGCCGGCCAGATGGTCGTCATCGCGGCCCGCCCCGCCGTCGGCAAGAGCGCACTCGCACTCGACTTCGCGCGGTCGGCGACGATCAGGCACGGCCTCCCCACCGTGGTCTTCTCGCTGGAGATGGGGCGGAACGAGATCACGATGCGGCTGCTGTCGGCCGAGGCGCGGGTGCCGATGCACGTGATGCGGACCGGCCAGATGAGCGACGATGACTGGGGCCGGCTCGCCAAGCGAATGAGCGAGGTCGCGGACGCGCCGCTGTTCATCGACGACTCGCCGAACATGTCGCTCATGGAGATCAGGGCCAAGTGCCGACGGCTCAAGCAGCGCCACGACCTCAAGCTCGTCATCATCGACTACCTGCAGCTGATGTCCTCGCCCAAGCGGACCGAGAGCCGACAGCAGGAGGTCTCCGAGATGTCCCGGTCGCTCAAGCTGCTGGCCAAGGAGCTTGAGGTGCCCGTGGTGGCGCTCTCCCAGCTGAACCGGGGGCCCGAGCAGCGCCAGGACAAAAAGCCGATGTTGTCCGATTTGCGCGAATCGGGTTCTATCGAACAAGATGCGGATGTTGTCATACTTTTGCATAGAGAAGATGCATATGAGCGGGAATCGCCCCGGGCCGGTGAAGCGGACCTGATCGTCGCCAAGCACAGGAACGGGCCGACCGCGACGGTCACGGTGGCGTTCCAGGGGCACTACAGCCGCTTCGTCGACATGGCCCCAGGCTGACGGCTGTTTGTAGGTTCTCATCACAGTTGGCCAACGTCTCATCGATCTGGCCAACAGATGGCCAATTGGCCAGATCGATGAGACACCAGGTGGCCAGTCTGGGCTGATGGGATGCTGGTGCGGAGGTTACGGGGGCGGCCGTGCTTCTGCGAGAGGGTCGAGCATTGCCGTATGACCGCTACCTGCCTGGCGAGGTCATGTTCTGGGACATCGATGACATCGCCGAGTCCCTCTCCTGGGATCCAGATCCGCTGACGCTGAGACTCCAGCTGAGGTCCCCCGACCCGTACAGCGGACGGCCAGTCCCGGCCTGCTGGGTGGTTTACACGCGGGGATTGTTCCTTGTGACGTGTGATCTGACCGGGTTCGCTGACATGGCCTGCCGTCACGGCCTGACCGTCGTTGCTTGCTCGGGTGGTGAGCTGGTGCTGCAGGAGGAGGGCTGCTCCAAGCAAACGGTCGTCCGCCTGCTGGATCGTGATCCGCCGCGAAACGCATCGCCGCGCTGGTGGCTAGAGCAGGAGGGCGATTGGATCAGCTGGTATAAGACGGAGGAGCGCAGGCGCCGGGACGCTGCTCTCCTTAAGGAGACGCGGGTGACCGATGAACAGCATGCAGAGGTCGACGCCCTGATCGCCGAGGCTCGTGCGGCAGGCCGCTGGCTGGGCGGATATGAAGTGGCAGCGCGTTTCAGGCTGTCGCTTTACGGTGCCGAGCGTCTGCTGTGGGAACGCATGCCCCCGCCGCTTACGGACGATGAGGTCGCGGACGTGGTCCGCCGCCTGGCCCTTGCCGGCGGCGGCAGGGTCAGGGCGCAAGACGTGGTGCCGTTCGGGGCCGCGAGACCGCGTGCGGTCATAGCCGTGAGGCAGTACTACGGGCCGGACTTTTCGAAGCTCGAGCGCGACGAGCAGGGACGAGTGACGGGGCCGCAGGTCCTTGAGGCCTACGGCCTGTGTGCGGGCACGTTGTACTGGAGGGTCCGGCGCGGCAGCCTGAAAGTGGTCGGTAAGGCAGGCAGGGAGAGGCTGTTCGACTACGAGCAGGTCCGCGCGGTCCTAGGCTGACGGCTGAAGCGAGCTGGGTACGCGCGGCTCAAGGGGCCCCGGGCACACCTCGCTGGACCTGCCGGGTGGAGGGACTCCTCGATGCACCCGGGTGCACGCAGGGAACAAGAGGGCAGTCATGGACGCGGGGACGGGCCTGGGGTCGCCGGAGTATGGTCGCGTGCGCTGCGGCGGAGGGTTCCCTGCCTGCTCGGGCTATTCCACCCGGCCAGCCGGCGGCTTAGATCAGCGGGCGGAGACCGCCAGGCTGTCCCGGCTAGGCCTGCGGATTCCGGCTGCCAGGCGACCGGCTCGTCGATACGGTGACGCAGCAGCAGCCGTTCCGCTTCCAGGGCCACGTAGTCCGCGAGCCCGCTGGCCTCGTTGTCACGGAACGCGGCATACCGGGCGCGGTCAGGGTGATGCCACGGAGCCAGGCTTCCTTCGGAGAATCTGATGTCCCTGCCGGTCAGGGTTTCCCAGAGGAGCATTGTCACGTACCGGCGGCGGCGCGCGGTGAGTACGATGCCAGCGCCGCGGCAAGCCCTGCGGAGCCGGGTGGGTGTCAGGAGGCCGAGGTCACCGAAGACGTGCCGACGCCTGGCGTAGTCGATCGGCGGGGGGTGAGCGGTCAGCTCTTCCACGAGGGCGTCGATGCTTGCGAGCAGTTGCTCGAGGCGGCCCTGACTGTCAAGGCGGCGCAGGACCGAGGTGACTGTCGCGCCTGCCTGCCGGGGAAGGACGAGGCTGGCGGCGACGCGCTGCCACTCCTGGCGCGTGCCGCACCGCACGATCGCCATCGACAGGGTGACGGTGAGCATGCCGGTGTCCTGGTCTCCCTCGCGGGCCAGCGCGCTGGCGACGCTCTTCCACACAGCCTGAGGGACGAGCCGGGCGGAGACGGAAGCCAGCCGGCCCGGCGTGAAGGGCCAATCCGCTGCCGTGGTCCTGCCCGGGGGACGCCGGGGGACGGCGTTCCCGGTCCGGTAGGTAAGCATGTCGGCTGCGCTCATGTCGGCCGCGCGCCGCCAGAGGATGATGGCGTCGAGCACCGGCGACCCGGTTGCGCCCAGGTCCAGGTGCGTCGGCCACGGCGCCGAGTGCGGCCGTTGCCGGAACGGGAACGCCGGCGACGGTGACCTCGCCGGGAGCGGTGATGAGGTCGTTGAGCCACCGCTGGCAGGCGAGTAGCGGGTCCGAGGGGTCCAGGTCATGCGGCTCCTGCCCGGCCAGGGACGCGCCGCACCGCGGAAGGCGCGGGCCGGCTTTTCCCGTGGCAGGCGCTGGGGCAGGGTGGCAGCAGCGCCGCGGGTCGATGAGGTGGTCGAGCCGGTTCTCGCCCGCCCGCGGGCGGCGGCCGCACGCGGCGCACGCGCAGGACATGAGCATGTCCAGTTCAGGTGCCAGGACAATGACCAGCGGCCGTCGTTCTCCGTAAGGCAGCGCGGGCAGAACCCGGACCCGGACGCCCGGGCCCACGTGCTGAACCGGCCGGCCGGAAACCCTCGCCCCGGAGCTCCTGCCAGACCCAGCGCGGCGTACCGCTCCAGGACCGCGCTGTCCAGCCGGCCGACGGCGGTCCCGGTCTGCCGCTCCAGGGAACGCAGCGCCTCATCGCCGATCCCGCGGATGAGGCCGTAGGGGGTGCGGGGGGCCGGCAGGCCGAGGGCCGGCACGAGTTCGCAGTGCCTGGACCACGTCCTCGTGCTCGGCGAGCGGCATCTCCGCGAGGTCCTGGCCGGGTACGCCCGGCACTATAACGGGCATCGTCCGCATCAGGGCCTGCAGCAGGAACCCCCACTGCGCCGACCCAGCGAGGCAGTCGATACCACCGCCAGTATCGAGAGCAGGAAGGTTCTCGGCGGCCTGATCAGCGAGTACAGCAGAGCGGCTTAGCAAGCGCGAAAACGCCGGTTCAGCGCCCATACGCGAGTTTGGCACGGCACACCCGTCCCCGGTCACCTGGACCAGCCCGGCCGCGTCGTCGAACGGGCCGGGTGTGACTGGCATTAGGTGATGGCCGTTCGGAATCTACATCGGTCCGTTCAAGACATCGGCGATGAAGTGCACGATTCGTTCTGCCGCTCGCCGCTCTGGATCAAGGTCAGGGTTGTAGACGCCAAGGCTCCATCCGCGGGCGCCTCCGACTTGCAGCGCCGATGAGGCGATGGCGGTTAGCTCGGGCCACGACAGCCCGCCGGGCATTGCGTCGTCGCTAGCGGCTCCGCAGGCGCTGAACTCATGCCTGTCGAGCACATCCAGGTCGATGTGCAGCCACCATCCGGAAGCTTGTGATGTGACCTGCTCGGCGGCTTTGCGGCCGCCTCCTGCCGGATCGTCGTGGAGGTCAGCGGCGGTACGGAGCCGTACTCGGTCCGCGATCGTGGGGGCTGCGATTTCGCGGCGGTACAGGCCGTCGCGCATCCCCAGCATGGCGATTGCCTCCGGCCGCAGCACGCCCGCATGGCTGCGCAGTGGTTCCGGCGCTCGCTGGCCAGTCAGGCCCAGCAAGAAGGCTACCTCCATGTTGGCGGCCTCTCCGGTCGTGGAGGCTTCCATGGTCGTGGCATCTTCGTGGCCGTCGATGAAGACCAGGCCAGCCCCACCGAGAATGTCCGCAAGCGCAGGCACCGCTCCGAGGAGTACTGCGCAGTCAGCGCCGTAGATCAGCGGAAACCGTCCTTGTGCCAGAGTAGCCCGGACCCGCGCATGAAGCCTGCCCACCATTTCCAGCAGCGCGCGCTCATTCATGAACCCAGCGGGTCCACGTGCCGCAGTGGGCTCCGAGACGATGACATCCGGCGTCAAGCTCGCGCGATCCTGCAGGGCCGCCGCCAGGCCAGCACCCCGTAGCGCGGCGGGAGCACTTGCTTGCCCGGCTAGCCGCCCCGAGCCATCGAAGCACACGCCAATAAGATCAATTGCGTCCAACCGTGGCGGTCCCTTCTCGGACCACTTGCTCGCCCTTGATTTCTCCCCGATCCTAACAATCGTGCAATCGACCGGCGGGTACGGGGGTATGTCGGGCTGGCTGACCCCGTCAGCGAAGGGGCCTGCGAGGGTCGGGAAGATAGACGGCTTCGAGCAGGTAGGCGTGGCCGGTCTCACGGCCCCACTGCGCGAGCGCGGTGTGCCCTTCGCGGGCAGGTACCCCGTCTCGGCCGGCCTGGAGATCTCGCTGGGAGTCCCACTGGGCATAGACGGCGGCGTGCGTGCCGTCGAGCCCTCGATGCAGGGACATGGAGCGGAAGCCGGGGCGACTGGTGAGTACGTGGATGCGCTCGTGCATGGTGGCCAGCCATCCGTCTACCTGGGCCTCGGCGGCCATCTCCCAGGTCTGAATGAAGCAGATCCCGCCGTCGGCCGGATCGAGGCGGGGCGCCGTTCCCGTGCGCTCGGCGGTCATGGGGCCGCCGTCGAAGCCGCGGACGGCGATGTGAAGAATCGGCGCAGCGTATCACCTAGCACGGCTGGCTGCTCCTCGGCCGGGTAGTGCCCGCACCGCTCGATGATCACCTCCTCCGAATGCGGCGCGACCTGGCGGATGCTCGCGGCGACCAGGCCGCCGAGCCGCTGCCTGCCGCCGACAGACAGAACGGGACAGCCGGGAACGGGCAGGTCGCCGAAATCCCGGACGTCGTCAGCCAGGGTCCGGTAGTAACCGAATCCGGCTCGCATGGCCCCGGGAGCGGAGTAGCAGCGCGCATACTCATCCAGGTCAGCCGGGCCGATCGCGCCGGGAGAGTAAGCATGCTGGCGGTAGAAGTAGGCCAGGAACTCGCGCTCCCGGCCGGCGAGGAGCCACTCCGGCACGTCCAGCATCGTGGCCAGGCTCATCCACCAGGCGTGCTGCTGGCCGAGGCTGATATCGGCGAGCTCGGCCAGGCCGAAGCCGGGCAGCACGGTCTCGATCGCCGCAAAGTGCGACACCAGGCCGGGATACGCGGCGGTGAGGTAGTACCCGACGGCGCCACCCCAGTCATGCCCGGCAACGCGGGCCTGGCCGAGCCCGAGCTGATCGATGAGCGCGGCCATATCGGCCGCGACGGTCCGCTTGTCGTAACCGCCCTCGGGCCGGTCGGAATCGCCGCAGCCGCGCATATCCACGGCCACGGTGGTGTATTGAGCCGCTAGTGCCGGGATGACCCGCCGCCAGGCATAGCTGGTCTCCGGCCACCCGTGCAGCAGCAGGACCAGAGGTCCGTCACCGGCTGTCCGCAGGTGCAGCGAGATCCCGTTCACTGTCATCCGCTCGCTGCGCACGGCTGCCGGGCCGGCCGCCGCTGCGTCGGTCACAGGGACCAATCGACGGGGTAGTTGACGATCGGGACAAAAGCAACGCCGGCCTTCTCGGCGGCGGCACGGGCATCGACGATCATCTCCTTCAGCGTGCTCATCTGCCGGGCATGCTCGTCGGATTGCCACAGGCTGACGTGGACCATCGACCCGTCCGGGGAGGCGCCGGCGTAGTAGCTGATCAGGCCAGGCAGCTGCCGGATCGCAGGCGACAGGTAGCGGCCGGTCGCCGCGATCATGACCTGGATTTCACCGAACCGGGCCGGATCGAAGTCACCGCGGGAAATACGGACAACGGCTGCGGCTGGCAGCGGTGTCGTGGTCATGGGCTTGACCTTCCTCGTGCTAGATTACGTTTCGATCCCCTATCGGAATTAATCCTACAGGAACTGGCCGCCGGAACGGCCGCAGGATGCAGGATGGTGAGCGTGTGCGCTGAGATGAGCCGACCCGCGGGCCGGCCCAGGAACCCGGGGCTGGACGCAGCCATCCTGGTCGCCGCTGAGCGTCAGCTCGGCGAACGCGGGTACGCGCGGATGTCGCTGGAATCGGTAGCCGCCGCGGCGGGCACCACCGTGCCGACGGTCCGGCGCAGGTATCGCGGCAAGGCCGACCTGGCCGCAGCGGTCATCGGATCGCTGCGCGTCACTAACCTGCCCGCGGGAGCGGCGACGCCGCGGGCTGACGCGCTGGCGATCCTGCGGAACTTTCAAGCCAACCTGGGACGGAAGGACGCCATGGCACTGGTCGGCAGCCTGCTCGCCGAGGAACGCCGGCACCCGGAGCTGCTGGAGATCTTCCGCGAGCGCCTTGCCGGGCCACGGCGGGCCAGCTTGCGCCAGGCGCTGGCGGACGGCGCAGCGGCCGGCCAGCTGCCCGCGTCCATCGACCTGGACGCGCTGGCCAGCATGCTGATCGGCTCCTTTTACGCCCGCTACCTGCTCAGCTCCGACCTGCCAGCCGACTGGGCAGAGCGCACCTTGCAGGCGGTCTGGCCGAACCCGCCGGCAGGTGCACGGGTTCCGCCGACCCGCCGCCTGGCTACGTGGCCCAATCGACCAAGTTAGCGGCGCGCGTCAAGCCGGAACACACCACTGGCGCGGCCCGACGGTTTTACAGCTCGGCCCATCCGGGGCTAGTCGCGTTCGCGTGAAATCTTCGGCGCGTGCGGGCGGGGTTGGATGGTGGCGGGCTGCCCGTGACACCGGCAGGTTTGTGGGATCTGAGCCCGTTTTACAGCTTGGCGCCGGGACCTGACCTTTGAGGATTGCTTTCTGCTGCCGTGAGCGCGCTGGCCGGCCGGTGGCTTTGCCGCGTGCCCGCAAGGCTTCAGGCTCGGGTTACCATTCGCGCGAGGTTCTCGATGGACCGCTCCAGCGCCGCTGCCGGCGCGACGGGCCACGTTAGCCTGGCTCGCAGCTCGTCGCTGATCGCGTGCCAGTCGCAGTAGTTGGTCACATCGCAGGTGGTGTCGCCCACCGGTTCGATCTGCCAGCCGTAGACCCGCCCGCTGGGTGCCTTCCCGGCTAGCGCGGGAGCCCATTCGAGGAGGTGGTCCGGGACGATGCGGGTGACAGTGTTGAGGATCGTGTAATACCTGGGGAGGCTGCCGATGCCGGCGACGTCGCCGAGGGGCTGGCGATCCATCTCGATGTCGAAGGTGTCGCCGGCCGCCTTCAGCCGGTGGGCGCCGCCCACGTTCCGCAGCGCTGGCCTGCTCCTTGTGGCTGGCGTGGTCGGTGCCGCCGAGCGCGAAGTAGCGCAGGGCGGTGAACGGGGATGCGGTTTAACCAGGACGAATTCGTCGGCATGCAGGCGATTTCGACGCTTGAGAACGGCAGCCCGGCTCGCTGACCTCGTGGCACTGCCCGCCTGGTGTCCGGCAGGGACAGGTGCCCCGGTCCTTTGCTCCCGCATCGCCGGGATGCGATCTTCATGCCCGTCAACCCTGAGCCTGCGTGGCGTCAGCCAGGCTGTCGGCGTAGCTCGCGGTGAGCTGCTGTGCCCGGTTGAGGAAGTTGTCGATGAGCCGCAGTTGCTCGTCTGTGTACGCGGACAGGAGTTCCGCGGTCTGACGGATCAGGCTGCCGAAGACTTCCTGATCCCGGGAGGTGGTGGCCTCGGTGATGGCCACGATCTGACGGCGGCGGTCGGCGGGGTCGGGTTGACGGCGGGCATATCCGGCGCGCTCCAGGCGATCGATGACCGTGGTTACGCCCCCGGTCGTGAAGCCAATCAACTGAGCCAGGTCGGATGGCGCCAGCGGCCCCGCTCGTCCCACGATGTCAAGCGCGCGCATGTCCGTGCGGTTGAGGCCGTACCGGCCGGCCGCCACATGATCCAGGCGGTCGATCTCCGTGCTCAGCGCGCGCAAGCTGGCCACGACCTGACCGGTAAGCTCACGTCGGTTCATAGCTTGCCAATCTAGTAATCATTAATGTAAGTTACTAGAAATTCTAGCAGAAATCTGAAGTCTTGCGAAGGGTGAGAGACATGACCGACGCATTGGACCGCGGCCCCGCGATGGCCGTGACCGCGACCGGCAGGAGTGGCCCCGTGATCTCCCGAAGGTGGGTGCTGCTGGCCAGCGCCGCGGGGGCCGTGGGCGCGGTGGGCCTTGGCGCCTCGTTCGGCATACTGCCCAAGCCCCCGCCACTCAACGGCCCGCTGGCCGTGCTGATTCGCTATGCGGCCGGCCACCAGCACGCCATGATGGCGGCGGCGTGGCTTGAGGGTAGCGGGACGCTGCTGTACGTGATCTTCGCACTGGCGCTTGTCCACCTGGCCGGCGACCGGGCCGGGCTGGCTGGGCGGGTCGCCACGATGGCATCGGCGGTCGTGGTTGCGGTGAGCCTGGTCTATGACGTGACGCTGATCGCGATCGCACAGTCGGCCTCGCTCGGCGGGCAGCAGGCGACAACGGCCACGGTCGCCTACGGCCTGTTCGCGGCTGCGGAGCACGCCTTCCTCCTCGCCCCGCCGCTGCTCCTTCCGCTTGGCCTCATCCTGCTGCGGACTCCGATCCTGCCCCGCCCGTTCGCCGTGCTGGCCGTCATCCTCGGAGTGACCAGCCCGGTGCTCGGCCTGGTCGGCCTGTTCACCGTCACCGCCAACAACAACGGGCCGGTTGGCGCGGCGATCAATGCGCTGGTCGCGCTAGACGGCCTTTGGGTCCTTGCTGCCGCCGTGATGCTGCCATTGCGCCATCCGGAGCGGTGTGAGTAACGGAGGGCGCGGGCTGAGGAATTGGCCAGATCGATGAGAAAGTTCGCTGGCCAGATCAGTGAGAAAAGCCGAGGAAGCACAGGTCAGCACCCACCCGGTGGCCAAGTCGGATGAGAACCTACAGCCGTGCTCGGACACGCCTCAAGCGACACGACCCACGCCAGAGGGTCTGAGCCCGCCGAGAAGCCGCCAGCTGAGCCGGTCGGGCCTCGACGGTTGTCGAGGCCGTTCCGTACGGTCGGCGCCTATTTCGTGCCGTTGACCATGGCCTGCCGCGCGGCCGCGCGAGGACCGTCGGTAAATGGGTCGCCGTGGCCGGGCAGGATCAGCAAGTGCGGCAGCACGGCGATCCGGTCGAGCGAGGCCGCGGCAGCGGCGCTGTCGTGGGTGAAGCCGCGGCAGACCAGGCCCGGGCCGGTGTGGCCGGTCAGGCCGTCGTGGGTGACCAGGGCGTCGCCGGTGAACAGCAGTCCGCGGTCGGCGAACAGGTAGGCCACGCTGCCGAGGGTGTGGCCGGGCAGCCCGATCGGTTGGGGACGCCCGGGAACGGTCTGGAGGGGCTGCTCGTCGGTCAGGGTGCTCACGTTCTGGACCTTGGGTGCGTTGAACGCCCCGTGACGGGCCATGTGCAGCGGGGTGCGGATCGCGCTAGGCCGGCGCAGCAGGTAGGGCAGCACGGAGCGTTCCGGCTTCGCATGCCGGGTGGCGCTGCGCGGCCCATCAGCCAGGATCGGCGCGTCGTGCTGGTGAACCCAGATCTCGGCGCCGGCTCCGGCGCGCAGGCGTTCGGCGAGGCCGGTGTGGTCGGGGTGGGCGTGGGTCAGCAGCACCGCGCGGATGTCGGGCAGGTCCCGTCCGAGGCGGGTGACCGTCTCCTGGAGCTGGCCGAAGTGGCCCGGCAGGCCCGAGTCGACCAGGACGAGGCCGTCGGGGCATTCGACCAGGTAGAAGTTGACGACCTCGCTGCCGAGTCGGTGGACGCCGAGCGCGGCCAGGTCGGGGGACTGCTGCGGGGCGCTGTTCGGGATCGTGCTAGACATGCTTCCTTTAGGTGGGGTTTTGTGCGGTGAGCACGAGGTTCCGTCGTGCGGGGGGAGCCCGATCATCCGGTGGTGGGCCGTCGGAGACCCACGGCCGCGCGGCCGGGGGCGCGCTGCATTCGGATGAGTGCGACAGCAGTCAGCAGCGCGAGGACGGCGGGTCCGACAGCGTCGGTGAAGGCGCCGGCGGAGCCGCGGATGACGGCGTCGACCGCTTGGACCGCGACCAGTGCCGATCCGACCAGCAGCAGGCCGTCGGGGCGCCGGAGGGCGACCACGGCGATCAACAGCGCCACGAGGACCGCCGAGCGGTCGCCGGCGAACCAGGAGGTGGTGGAGTGCTGGGAGGCGACGGTGGCTATTCCGAAGCCCATGCTGACCGCCGCGTTGAGTCCGGCGACGGCTGCCGCGATCCAGAAGTCTCGCCCAGTCCGATGTTCAGTGAGTGCATTGTTCATAGTCTGAACTATACGCATGAGATACCGTGCTGTCCATGACCGAACCCGCGACTTCGCACACGTCGCCTCCGCTGGGCCTGATGATTGACAAGATCGCCCGCGTCAGCGGGCAGCGGTTCGCCGAGCGCATCGCCGATCTCGACATCAGACCGCGCCATGTCGGGCTGCTCAGCGCAGCCGCCCGCCAGGACAAGCCGTCCCAGGCAGACCTCGGCGCCTGGCTGGGCATCGGACCCAGCGCCGTAGTCGCCGTGGTCGACGAACTCCAAGCCCTCGGCGCGGTCGAGCGCAATCCAGACCCCGCCAACCGGCGCCGCTGGACCATCACCTTGACCGACGAAGGCACCCGCCTACTCACCGAGGCCATCCACCGCGCCGAAGAACTCGATCGCGATCTGGTCTCGACGCTGCCCCCGGAACTGGCCCAGGCGTTCCACGCCGCCACCGTCCAGATCGCCCGCCATCTGGGAATCGCCGGCTGACCGACCGGCCTGCTGCTGCCTCGTATCGGCGCAGGTCACCTCGCGATCGCCGCAGCCTCGGCGATCCGGGTCTCCGAGTGCAGGATCTTCTGGTCCGGCAGGCTGTAGTCCTCAAGCCGGACGACCTGCACTCCAAATCCCGCGATGGCGGTCACGTCGCAGCCGTTGGCGCCGACGACGCCGCCGCGAGACTCGCCGTGATCAGCGGCTCAACCACGGCAGCCATCAAAGCCGCGCTCCCCGCCTTCGGCGAGAAGCGCGGCCGGCCGCTCCGGGTCGCTATCGCATGCCGGCTCTGCACCGCATCCCGCGGCATCCAGCAGCCGGTCCCGGTCCCATCTTCCCGCTCACCAGCAGCTCTGCATCAGGCACGGAATCTGGCTTCCCGGGCCGGAAACACCGCAGTTCAGCGTCAGGGGCTGTCCCGACATCCTGGATGCCGAACGCCGAGCACGCCGGCTCCTCCGCCAGTGCACCACCGAGCAACTCGTCAACTCCCTCGGGGATGACGCCAGCCCAGATCGACCCGTCCGCGAACGCGCCATGGACGATGAGCACCTTCGGAGTACTCCCATTCCGGAATGCGCCGGACGGGCTCATCGCGGGTTTCCTGAAGGCAAAGTAAGCACTTCATGAACGTAGGACGCCAGCACGCGGGATCGCTTGAGTCAGGTGACTGCAGGCGGAGTCGCCGCCGCTCACGAATTGACAGGACCCCTGCGTGAGACGCGCACTGGTGCCCGGCAAGCCGGAGCGGCGGCTGCGGTATTGCTACAGCTTGGAGGCGGCGGTCTTGGCGGCGGCGAGGGCCGCGTTTCCCGCACCAGTTCCGCCGGCGAGGACGGTGACGAGTGTCGTTCCCCTGAGGAACTCGACCCCGGAGAATGCCGTACCTGCGCTGTACTGGAACGCGCTGTCACCGACGCTGGGCACGTCGGCCGCGCCTTTGGCGTGCGCCTGGGCGTGCGAGGTGTCGTAAAGTGCTTTGCTGTCCGTCTTCATGCTGACGATGAGTGAGCCGTTGTCGTAGATGCACTCCGACAACGCTGCGGTCCCGCCCGCCGTGCCGTGGCCGGCCGCCCGGCCGAGCGCGGCGCTCGCGTCCTGTTCGGTGACCAGCCCGCACGCGGTCATGCCGCCGGCGCCAGGCGGCACAGCGACGGCTGTGCCAGCAGGGGTTGCCGCGGAAGAAGCAGGAGCGGGGTTCGCTCCGGCGGGGACTGCCGCGGAAGAAGTCGCAGCGGGGTTCGCGCCAGGAGGCGCGGTCGATGTCTTTGCCGCACCGCAGCTGGCCAGAAGCAGGCAGCCTACGACGGCGAGCAGGGCTCTGCTCGTGCCAGTTCCGATCATGATGATCTCCTTTGCCGGCCGCGGATCACGGCCATGAGCCGAACGCGAATCGCGTCGGAGTTGATGCGGATGGGCAACCTGCCGCGCTGTCAGCCGGGCGGTCCTGGCGGGATGACCGGAGTGAACACCACGGTGGTCCCGCTGGTCCGGACGCGACACGGGCCGGACCAGGCGGGAAGGCGAACGGGATCCCGATGACCAGGGTGCTCGGGGCGGTCGGGGTGAGCTGCACGGTGACGGCGTTCGCGGCGCTGACCGCGATGGTGACCGGGCCGAGCGGGGTTTTCACCGAGTTCGTGATGACGCATGTGTCGGTGCCGGGGGCGCAGACGCTGGCGGCGCTGGCTGGCGACGCGGCGAGGACGGTCATTGCGCTGACCGTCAGTCCGGCGGCCAGCAGGAGCGAGGCGACGCGGCGGCCAGGCCGCTTGCGTGGCCGGATCGCGGGCTCACTGGCCCGTAGGTGCGGGGTGTGCGACATGGAGGAACTCCATTTCATAAGGACTCCATCCGGCGCTGATCCCGACGGGTGCCGTCAGTGGATCTGGTCCTTCAGGGTTCGTCGGGTGCCAAAGTGACCGGATAGAGCTGCACCGCGGCCGAGATCCGGTCGAGTGCGAAGCAGGCCGCATCGTTCAGGGCATGGATAGCCTCAGCCGTCGCCGCGCGGAACAGGCAGAAGCAGGTGTCCTCGGCGGGCAGGTACACGGAGTGCAGGTACTGCACCCTCGAAGTGGAACCGGGCTCGGCGGACAGCGTGCAGAGCTGAGCCGCGCGAGCGACCGACGACGCCAGGTTCCCGGCTGCCGCCGCCGGGAGGTACCGCTCCACGAGGAACACCGAGCTGGAGCTGTCCGGGTAACGGTGGCGTGGTGTGGTCATGCCCGGAACGCTACGAGCGCAAGGTGCGGTCTCGCGTCGGGGGAACTACGCAACTTTGGTCCACCGGGATCACGCCGGTGGCCGGGCGGCGAGTTCGGTGCGCGAGCGGATCCCGAGCTTGCGGTAAATCCGGCCCAGGTGGGTCTCAACGGTGCGGACACTGGTGAACGTAGCTGCCGCGACCTCTCGGTTGGTCTGACCCGCCGCCACCAGGTCGGCGATCCGCTGCTCGACGGCGGTGAGCTCGTGTTCCAGCCGCCGCCGGCCGCCGATGCTGTCTAGTTCCGTGCGCGCCTGCCGCTCCTGAATGGGTGTCCCGAGCTTCAGGAACACGGCGCAGGCGGCCTCCAGCTCGCGGCGGGCGTCAGCCCGGTGGCCTGCCCGCCGGAGCGTGCGGCCAAGCAGCAGGCGCGTCCGGGCCTCCTCGAAGGGCATAGGCAGTCGCTGATGGTCGACGAGAGCGCTCTCGAGCAGCTCGACGGCCGCGGCTCGTTCGCCGTTGGCGGCCTTTAGCAGGCCGTGACAGCGCGCGGCCATCACCGTCGACCACGGGTGGTGGTTGGCCTCGGTGGCGGTGTCGAGCTGCTGGGTCAGCCGCTCCGCCTCCGCGAGGCGGCCAAGCGCGATCAGTACCTCGACCGCATCCGGGTGCAACCGGAGTATGGCCGGCTCGTTGATGCCAACCTCCTCGGACGAGATCCGCAATGCGCGAAGAAAGTGGCTGGCAGCCGCTGGAAGGTCGCCGGCCATCACTTCTGCGGTGCCGAGGCTCCGCAGGTCAAGCGCCACCGCCGACATGAAGCCGACTGACTCGTCTGCGGCGAGGTCACGCTCGCCCAGCGCGCGCGCTTTTCCGACGTGTCCTCGATAGGCCAGGGCCAGCACATGCACCGAGGCAGGCATGGGAGCGCGGATGCCCATCCGCTCGGCGTGATTCCTGCCCTCCGTGGCCAGCGCGATGGCGAGGTCGTAGGCACCTGCCCAGCACTCGAGGGCGGCGAGGTGCCCAAGCGTGATGGGCAGCGCACTGTCATCCCCCTCATCGACCGCGCAGGTTCGCATGATCTGCAGCCAGGCGCGTGACTCCTCGAAGCGGTCGACAACCTTGAGGCACATGCCAAGGGCGAGGCCGGCCCGGTCGCTGACCGGGCCCGGCTCGGCCTCCGCCTGCAGGGCCACAGCGCGTTCCAGAGTCGAGACGGCCAGGCCTCGCCCGAGCCGGAATCGGTGCATGGCCACGTTCGTCAGCGCGTTCGCGAGCAGGCCGCCGGGCGGAGCGGGCATGGTCTCGAGCAGTTCCACCGCTGCCTCGGCGTGGAACAGGTCGACAGCGGGCCCCGAGGGACTCGTCTCAGCGAACGTCGCGTGGCTGCGGGCTAGCAGCAGCCTGTCCTCGCCCGCCTCGGCGAGTGCCTGCTCACACCAGCGCGCGACGGTCGCATCTCCGCTCTCCCAGGACGCGATCGACGCGGCCAGCAGTAGTGCGTCTACCCGCGCAGGCCCCGGCGGTGTCGCGTCGATCGCCCCGGCGAGCAGTTCTCGCGCCGCCGCCGGGTCGCCGAGAAGGAAGAGATATCGTGCCGCGTCAACGGTCCGGCCCAACCGGTCCGGGTCGCTCGGCGCCGTACGGCTGAGAGCCAGTCGGGCAAGCTCGGCGGCGGCGTCGATGCTGCCACGTCGGCGGGCGTGCCTGGCCGCGGAGTCGAGAGCAGCCGCAACGGCGGGTGACGGCTCGATCGAGCCCAGTGCGGCGTGCCGGGCCCGCTCCTCCGGATCGGTCACCGTTCTCGCCAGCCGCTCGTGCAGTGCCCGGCGAGCGGCCAGGCTCAGGTCCCCGTACGGGATCGACGCGATCAACGGATGCGTGAACCGGACCCGCTCACCGTCGACCTCAAGGACACCTGCCGTCACGGCTTCCTCCAGGCACCGCGCCGCTGCGGCAGCGTCCCCCACCGCGGCTGCCACGGCAGTCACCGTGGGTTGCGCGAGTGCGGCCGTCAGCAGCAACACCTCGCGCGTCTGCGGTACGAGCCCGCTGAGCCGCTCAGTGACCAGGACCCTGAAGTCGGCCGGCACCGGGAGAGGATCGGACGCCGAGAACTCGGTGCCCCGGCGCTGCAGCGCACGGGCCATCTCCAGGCACATCATCGGGTTCCCGCCGGTAGCCCGGTGCAGCCGGGTGAGTACCGGCCGGGCGAGCGGCTCGCGCAGCCGGGTCTGGACGATCCGCTGCATCATGCCGACGCTCACCGGACCTACCACGAGCCGTTCGCCCGGCAGGCCTAGGTCGGGGGCGACATCGCTGGTGGCGTCCGTGCGGCAGGAAGTGATGAGCCGCACCGGCTCGCGGTCCAGCCGTCGGAGCGCAAAGGACAGAACGCTGCGGGAGCTTATGTCCAGCCACTGGATGTCGTCGACGGCAAGCAGGAGCGGCCCGGACCGGGCGAGAGCCCGAAGCACCCCGAGGACCGCGACTCCGACGACCCTGCTGCCTGGCTCGCGCTCGCCGTCGCCGGAGATCAGCAGGGCAGCGGACAGCGCTCGTTGCTGGACAGCCGGCAGAGCCGACAGCTCCGACGGGTCCAGCCCGTCGAAGAGATCACCGAGACCCGCGAAGGACAAGGCCGCATCCGACTGGCTGCACCGGCAGGTCCGGACCGAGACCCCCGCCGCCGCAGCGTCAAGCAGAGCCTGCGCCCAAATCGCCGTCTTGCCGATGCCGGCCTCACCCGCAATGGCCAGCGACGCGGGACCGTCGGCGTAGCCGCCTACGAAACGCCGCACGATCGCTAGTTCCGCCTCGCGACCCGCGATCGACCCATGGACGGGGTTCACGCCAATCGCCTCCGGACCTTGGCGACACGGACCTGCGGTCCAGTGCTCCAAGTGAGACGCTATCCCAACGCCCTGCACGTGTCGGTGGCCACGGGTGGACACCGGCCGCGCAGCCGCCGACGGCCGGTCCCCACTCGGGAGAGTGGGGACCGGCCAGGGAACTGCGGGCTACATGCGGCTCGTCTGCCGGCAGCGCACGCTGCCGGATGGGCCGTCGGCCCTGACGGATACCGTGGCGTATCTCACGGACCGGCCGAAATCGATCCCGATTGGGGTATCCACGCTCCTGCCGAACCGACTGCCCGAGACGCTGTCCTCGCGGTGTCCGTTGACCATCAGGACGGCGGTGATCCGCAGGAAGTCGGCCGGCTCCCAGCCGGAACTGCTTCCGCCGTACCTGATCTCGTAGCCGGAGCGGCGGTCGTGCCTGATGGAGAGATAGGCCGTGCAGTCCCCCTGCCGGTCGGCCGGGGCGGCGGTGGCGGTTTTCGCCATCGCGGTCAGCTCATGCGCGGACGCGGTTCCGGCGCCAGCCGTGGCGGAAAGGATGACAAAAGCCGCGCCCGCGAGCGCGAATTTCCGGTGTTGCCTCACGTTCTCGTCCTTTCTGGCGATTATCTCATTGTGACGTCGAGGGTAATTCAGGATAATGCGCGGTAAATATGGACGACTATGCGAAGCTCCGGACGTATGCCTCTGAACTGCGGAGACGGGCCTGCAAATAGAGCTTCGATAGTCTTAAGAACTGCTTCAGAGGCTAGCACGACCGGTCCCCTCGGGTAAAACGGTTAGTGCTATTGCAGTAAATTTCTATAGCGTGCCATTTGTGGCAATTTATCAACTTGGGCAGTTTTATTCGATGGCCCGGTTAACGCCGATTGGCCCGCTGCTGGCCTGCCTCAGGGAATGTCCGGCTGGGCGAGTCGCTTCATGACTTCGTGCCAGTGCGCCTCGACTGACTCGCCGAGCCCTCGGAAGGCGCGCTCTAGCAACCGCATCTGAGAAGCCGTCAGTTGCGCCTCAAGCTCCGCCCCCGCGGAGGTCACGGAGAGGCGCCGGACTCTTCGATCCTGGAGGTCGCTGGTGATTGAGAGCAGGTCGCGCTCCTCCAGGTCCTTGATCGGACGATGGATGGCCTGCTTCGTTACCTCCAGGACGGCCAGCAACTCGCCGATGGAGATACCCGGGTCGCGCCGGACGAAGTAGAGGATCCGATGGTGGGTTCGCCCGAGTCCGCGTGCGGCGAGGATCTTGTCTGGTAGCGCCGTGAAGGCGCGGTAGCCGAAGTACAGCTCCTCGATGGCGCGGCGCAGCGAGACCTCCCGCTCTGGGTCAACCATCTTGACCTACCTCTCGCCCGCGCGCATAATTACGGCAACCAGATTGACCTAATGTCGGGATCTCTTGCCATGTTCTCCGATCGTATCGACGGCCTGCGGCCGTCACCGATTCGTGCCATCCTGAGCGTGATTGATCGCCCAGGCATGGTTTCATTTGCCGGCGGCCTTCCGGCCACCCAGACACTGCCGCGCTGGTCAGGGACGATTGCCCCGGAAACGCTGCAGTACGGGCCGAGTGAGGGTGAGCCGAGCTTGCGAGCGGTGGTGTCAGGCCAGCTCCGCCGGCTGGGCCTAGATGCCCCGCCTGAGCGCGTCATGATCCTCAGCGGGAGCCAGCAGGGTATTGACCTGGTGGCGAAGCTCTTCATCGATCCGGGAACCCTGACGGCAGTCGAGTTCCCCACCTACCTCGCCGCGTTGCAGGTCTTCCGCTTCGCCGGCGCGCGGTTCGTCGATGTACACGCGGAGGAGGCGAGGGAAGCCCGTCTTGCCTACGTGATACCCACCTTCAGCAACCCGACCGGATTGTGCGCCACCAGCGCGGAGCGGGATGCGCTCGCTCGTATGTGCCTCGACACGGGCATCACGTTGTTCGAGGACGACCCGTACCGCGAGCTGGCCTATGACCCCTGCGACCGCCGGCCGATAGCGGCGCGCATGGCCGGCGGCTCCTGGGTGTATCAGGGTTCCTTCTCCAAGACGTTCGCGCCTGGGCTGCGGCTGGGCTTCCTCGCTGCATCCGACGATCTATTCGCGCCCCTTGTCCTGCTCAAGCAGGCGGTTGACCTTCACAGCTCTCGCCTTTCCCAACTCATCGTGCACGATGCGGTAACCGCCAGCGGCTGGACCGCGCGCCTGGATGAGCTCGTCACCTTCTACCGGACCCGCCGTGACTCTTTCGAAGAGATCCTGGGTCATCACTTCAGTAATCTCGCGCGGTGGAGCACGCCAAGCGGCGGCCTGTTCTACTGGCTTCGATTGCACGACGAGGTGGACACCCGGACCATGCTCGACGAGGCAATCGCCCGAGATGTTGCCTTCATGCCTGGCGAAGAGTTCTATCCGAACGAACCTGACCTGGGGACGATGAGGCTGAACTTCAGTCATGCCGATGCCAGCGAAGCCGACCGAGGGCTCCGCGTCCTCGCAGGTCTGATCCGCGAACATCGACCATGACCGACCGAGGGTTACTCTCCCCGGCGCCCGGCCGGCGGCATGACGATGAACCTGGGGCGGGCTACTGGTAGGCCCGGGCCTGGAGGGTGAACAGTTCGGCGTAGAGCCCGCGGGCGGTCATGAGCTCACGGTGGGTGCCGTATTCGGTGAGCTGCCCGTGGTCGAGGACGGCGATGAGGCCGGCCATGCGCACGGTGGAGAAGCGGTGGGAGATGAGGACGGTGATGCCGCCGCCTTCCCGTCCGGCTTGCGCGGCGGAGGACGCGTAGCGTTCGAACAGGTCGTGCTCGGCGGAGGCGTCGAGGGCAGCGGCGGGCTCGTCGAGGATGAGCAGCAGGGGATCGCGCCGCATCAGGGTGCGGGCCAGGGCCACCGTCTGCCACTGGCCGCCGGACAACTCCATACCGTCGGCGTAGGAGTGGCCCAGGTACCCGTTCAGTCCGCCGGGGACCGCGCGCAGGACCCGGCCCGCGCGGGCCTTTTCCGCGGCCGCGCGGACCGCCTCGGTGTCGTCGGCGCGGGCGATGTCGCCGTGCCCGATACTCATCCCGAGGGTCAGCTCGATGCGGTGGAAGTCCTGGAACAAGGGGGCCACGCGGGAGCGCCAGCTGGCGGGGGCGAGCCCGGCCAGGTCCTGCCCGTCGATGAGGATCCGTCCGCTGGTCGGCTGGTAGAGGCCGCATAGCAGCTTGACGAGGGTGGACTTGCCTGCCCCGTTCTCGCCGACCAGGGCCAGGACCGACCCGGCCGGGATATCCATCGAGACCCCGGACAGCACGGGCCGCTCCGCGCCCGGGTAGGTGAACGAGACGTCCTCGAGCGTGATCCCGCGGGTCAGCCTGCCCGGAACGCCTGCGGGGTCCGCCGCGTCCGCAAGAGCGGCGCCTGCGGAAGGCGCGAGAGCCGCGGGAACCGCGGCGGCGACCGCCCGCAGGTCGCCGATCCGCTCTACTGTCCGCGCGGCGACCTGTAGCAGCGACAGAGCGCTGAGCGTGCCGGAGATCTGCACGCTCACCTGCACCGCGAGGGTGATCACGAGCACCAGGTCGCCAGCGGAGGCGTGCCCGTGCAGCGCGCGGTACAGCTCGCCCACGACGGCACCCGCGTAGCCGAGGGCGAAGAACCCCTGCCCGGCCGCCCGGTACACGGCGGCTTTGAGCTGGGCCCGCCACATCACGGTGGTCACCTCGTCCCAGGCATCCCGCTGACGCCGCAGGATCTCGTCTTCGGCGCCGAACAGCCGCAGCTCCCTGACCGGCGCGGTGCTGGTCGCGAGCTCAAGCAGGTGCTTGGCGAGCCGGAGCCGCTCGGCTGTCCGTTTCCTGGCGTCCTCCACGGTGGACTGCGCCGTCCGCTCGAAGATCACCGGGACCACGGCGCACAGCGGCAGGACCGTGGACAGGGGGCTGACCATGACAAGGAGGGCGATGGTGATGATCATCTGCAGCAGCAGGCCGGTGAGCTGCAGCACTCCCTCCAGGGACTGGGACGTGACGAACAGGCCGTCGCGGACCAGGTCCACGTTGTCGGCGACATCGGGCCGGTCAAGGTGATCGATCTGGGGCGGCCCGTTCACCAGGTCCATGAGCTCACCGCGCAGCCGCATCTGCTGCGCCTCCGTCACCCGGACGAGATCCAGGTGGCAGAAATGGCCGAGCATGATCTGGGCGGTGAGCGCGACCGAGGCGAGCACCGCCGCGGCCAGCGCGGGCCCGGCGCGATGGGCCAGCGCGTCGTCGGTGAGGTCGCGCAGCGCCAGGGCGGCCAGCGGCGCGGCGACGTAGAGGGTGACCGCGAGCACCGTCGCGCGCAGTAGCCGGGCCGCGTCCACCCGCAGCCCCAAGGCGAACAGGAAGCGCGCCGCCCGGAAAATTCTCATGCCACCTCCTCGCCGGCGAACCGCCGTGCCTGCAGCCCGAACAGTTCCGCGTACTGCCCGCCCGCCGCGATCAGTCCTTCGTGGCTCCCCTGCTCGGTGATCAGCCCGCCGTCGAGGACCACGATCCGGTCCGCGCGCCGCACCGTGGAGAACCGGTGGGAGATGACCACCGTCGTCAGCCCGCGGGTGAGCTCCAGGAACCGGTCGAAGAACGCGACCTCGGCGCGGACGTCCAGCTGCGCGGTCGGCTCGTCCAGGACGAGCACCGAAGCGCCTGCCTGCACGGCGAACAGGGCGCGGGCCAGGGCGATCCGCTGCCACTGCCCGCCCGACAGGTCCACCCCCCTGGAGTACCGGCTGGACAGGATGGTCGCCAGCCCGTCCGGCAGCGCCGCGGTGACCTCGGCGGCCCCCGCCCACTCGATGGCACGGGTCAAGGCCTCCGTGTCCCCCAGGTGCCCGGGTGCGCCGAGCCCGATGTTGGCGGCCACGTCAAGCTCGTAGCGGACGTAATCCTGGTAGATCACCGCCAGGCGCCGCTGCCAGGACCGGGCCTCGATCTCCTCCAGGGCGACCCCGTCCACCGTGATGCGCCCGCCGGTGGGCTCGTACAGCCTGGCCAGCAGCTTGACCAGGGTGGTCTTGCCCGCCCCGTTCAGTCCCACGATCGCGGTCGAGGTGCCCGCCGGGAACCGCAGGTCAAGGTCTCGTAGCACATTCCGGCCGCTGCCCGGGTAGGCGAAGCTCACCTTCTCGAACGCGATACCGGAGACGGGCACCGGTCCGGCCGGCCGGCCGCGAGGCCGCAGGGGGCCCGGCGGGCGCGGCGCGACGGCCCGTTCGACCTCCAGCATCGAGTCATGGGCCCGCATACCGTCCAGGGTCTGGTCGGCCTCGGGGAAGTACACCCCGAACCGCAGCACGATGATGACCCCCTGCAGGGCCAGCGACAGGCCAAGCACGCTCAGCCCGCCACGGCCGGCGATGTCACGCAGCATGACCAGCACGGCCGCGGTCCCGGCCAGCACCACCAGGCTGTATACCGTGACCGGCACCAGGCGGATCCGGCGGCGGGCGCGCCACAGCGGGCGCAGGTAGGAACCGGATTCCCGCCTCCCCCGCTCCCGCCACCACGGCAGCGTCCCCAGCACCCGGATCTCCTTGGCGGCAGCGAGCGAACTGCCGGTGTCGAGGACGTAGTACGCCCTGCGCCGGGCCGCCGCCGACCGGCTCCTGAGTATCAAGTACCGGGCCTGAATGCCCCGCTCCCCGAACCGGGCGACGAGCGCCGCCGCCGTGATCACCAGCGCGGCCACCGGGCCGAGCACCACCCCGGTCATCACCACGCCCCCAGCGAGTTGCGCGTACCGGGCGACCAGCGCGATCAGCCCCGCAACGGCGGCCCCCGGCGTGGCGGTGTACTCCGTCAGCCCCCGGCGGGAATCACTCAGGTCGTCCAGGACATCCGGCTGCTCAAGCAAGGCAGCCGGGGCCTCGGTGAGGGTAACCCGCATGAGCCTCCGCGCGCATGCCCCGTCCACCCGCCGGCTGATCAGTTCGGTGAACGCGGCCTGGAATGGCGAGAGGACCGATTGCAGCAGCAGCGAGGCCACCGCCAGCCCCGCCGCGAGCAGGACCCCGCCCCAGATACCGCTCCCGCCCCCCGCGACGCGCCCGATGGCAGCGCTAGTGCCGATCACGAAACCCAGGGGCAGCAAGCCGATCACCAGATTGAGCGCGATCGATGCGAGAGCAACCCGGCCCGCCACGGGAAGCAGCGCGATGATCGACCACCAGCTCCGCCAGCGCTTCCGCCGCCACCTGGCCCAAACCGCCCAGCGGGCAGCCGCGGCACAGAAGGCGCTCGGAGGTCTCCCGGGACGTGAGAGGGAGGGTTCCTCATGCGGTGGATCGAATCGCCGGGACTGGGACATTGCTCCCCTGATCAGGCAGGACGGCCCGGCGCACAAGAAACACGCGAGTGGCGGCCGGCGGGACACTGGTCCGGCGGTATGTCCTGCACTGACCCCAGCGGGGCAGGCAATAAGGCCGCGGTTACGACAACCGCGATACCGCCGCTAAGCGGCGGTGACAGCGAAGCAGCCCATGCAACCCATGCCGTCACCATAGCCGACAGTCGCCTAAGCGCACGATGCCCTGGAGACGGGCGATACGGCCGTGTCAGGAGGGCTAGGACGATTCTTAGCTTCCCGCTAAGATTTGAGGCTCTGACTGGTCCATGAAGGGGTGGGCGATGACCAGTCGCGTGCTAGTTAGCGACGTAATGACGGCGTTTCCCGCTTACCTGCGGCTCGGGGCGACGATCCGGCGGGCAGCTGAGATGCTCAGCGTTTCCGAGGTCGGCCATCTGATGGTGCTGGATCATGACGGCCGGTTTGCCGGCTCGCTGTCCGAGGAGGACGTGGTGCGAGCCATGCTGCCCAGCTTCGGAGACGTGACCGCCGGCGGAGGCACGCTCGCGGACGCGTTCCGCATTTTCCTTGAGCGGGGCCGCACTCTCGCCGACCGTGTCATCGATCCTCTCGTCGTGCGCGACGCGGCGACGGTCCGGCCGACCGACGAACTCGCCCGGGCAGCGATCGTGATGATCGACCGCGGGATCCGGAGACTTCCCGTGATCGATGACGGTGCCCTGGTAGGCACGCTGTCCCGGGCCGACCTGTGCCGTGCGGTGATCTACCATTCCTGAAATCCGGCTGCGCCTCCACGATCGCCACACCCGCGAAATCAGCCACCGGGTGTGCACGCTGCCGGCGACCCTCGGCCGCGACAGCGGCACCGCGTCGGTGGTTCTTGACGATACCGATGTCTCCCGGCGGCACGCGCGGATCGAGATGGCCGGCAACGAGCTGGTGGTGGTTGACCTTGACAGCACCAACGGGACTTATGTCAACGACAAGCTCGTGAAACGCCACGTCCTCGTCCCCGGCGATCGAGTGCGCATGGGACGGTACGAGGTGTCGTGGTCCTTCATTGACTCGAGCTCGACGAGACTCGTCGACCCGGGCCAGTTGACCGCCGCGCGGCGCGTCGCGACCGGGGGCGTGGCGGCCCGGCGCGTGGTGGAGGCCGCGGAAGCGCACAACAAGCAGGCCGGGCACGAACTTGACGGCTTCCTGTCGCTGGAGCACGGTTTTCTGCCCGCTGAGCAGCCGCTGCTCGCCTTCCCGGAATCGCACCGGGCCTGGGACGACATGACCGATCAGCTCCCAGACCTGTTCCGGCGGCTGTCCCTGCGCCGGGCGTTCGATGCGATGCCAGTGCTGGATGCCGCGCCGACGGCCTTGCCTGACCGGTACCTGCTGCGCGCATCGACTTTGCTCGGGGTATTCGCCCACGCCTATCAGTACATGGCGATCGATCCGCCGCCCGTGCTGCCGGATTCGCTGCTGCGACCGTGGCGGACCGTTTCGCGCCGGCTCGGCAAGAAGATCCCGGCCGTCTCTTACATCGACCTGTTCTTCTACAACTGGCGGCTGCGCGACCCAGCAGGCCCGCGGATGCTAGACAACATGGACCTGCTGGTGCCGACCTGGAACAACGCGGCTGAGCGGGTCTTCTACCTGGTGACCACTGAATTCGCGATGGGCCTGACCCCGGTCCTTGGCGCCATGCTGAACGCCCAGGAGGCCGTGGTCGCCGACGATCCGGTGGCCCTGGAGGGAGCGCTGCTGGCCATCCTCGACCAGTTGCAGTACGTGACCCGCACCATTTACCCGCAGATTGATCCCAACCTGCGGGGCAGGTACGCACTCGACCAGGTGCTGTGGGCCAAGACGGTCGGCACCGCCGGGGTCCCGATCTTCGATGGCGCGCCCAGCCCGAGCGGCACCGCGCAGCCGCAGATCCACGCACTGGACGCGTTCCTCGAGCGCCAGGACTTCGCGTCGGTCGTCGGCCAGCAGAGCGTCTACCTCGCCGGGTTCTTTCCGCGTCACTGGCAGGAACTCGTGGCCGCCCTGCGCGAGGTGTCGGTACGCCAGTACATCGAGCGCACCCGCAGCAGCACCTTGCGCGGCGTCTACAACGCGATGCTCGACGCCTACCTGGGCGACCGCGGCTGGATGGGACTGCACCGAGTCAAGGCGTACGGCTTCCTTGAGGTGGCGTTCAAGGTCGGCCGGCAGGTGACGACCGGCGCCCGGTTCACGGGACTGTTCAAGGACCGGACCTGGGACAAGGTCGACGACGAGCTGGCCTTTGTCCGCGAAGAGCGCCGACCGCCGGTGGGTCCGCCCGTTGTGTTCGGCACCGCTCGCCGGGGCCGCGTGGTGACCGCGGAATCTGGTGCCTGGACCGGTTACCTGGACATCGACGTGAGCGGGCAAGGGGTATACCACCTGCCCGGTGACCGGGTCGGCGTGCTGGCCGAGCACGACCAGGACCTTGTGCACCGCACGGTCGCCGCGCTGCAGGCGACCGGCGACGAACTCGTACGGCTGACTCCGGAATGGAAGGCGGCGGTCGCCTGCCGGGATGGGTACGGCGAAACCGACGTCCTGCCGCTGCGGACGTTGCTGTCCTTTGCCCAGCTCCGCCCGGTCACTCGCGCGGTGGCGAAACGACTGGTGAAGCTGACGGCCGTCGGCGCGTGGCAGCGAGTGGTGGACGCCCGGATGGAGGATCAGTGGGAGCTGTGGGACGTCCTGAACCTGCTGCACGCGGGGGGATATGACGTCACCCGGCTATGGAAGGCCGATCCCGGCGAGGACGACGCCTTCTGCGCGGTGATCCCGCCCGAGCCCTTCCGGCTGTACTCGATCGCCTCGGCGGCGCCGCCCAGCCAGCCCGCCACCACGCTCCGGCTGGTCGTCGCCGGCCTGAGCTACTCCTCCGCCCAGACGCCCTGGTCATATCCGCGCGAACGGCAGGGAACGGCTTCGCATTTCCTGCGCCGCGCGAGCGCCGACGGCCGCAGCCGGCTGTCGCTGCAGATCGTCTCCGCCCCGCGGTTCCGGCTGCCCGCCGATCCCGCGACGCCCGTCGTGATGTTCGCGGCCGGCTCGGGAGTCGCCCCCTTCCTCGGATTCATCGCCGCGCGCACCGGTTCCGGTGAGAACCGGCTCTACCTGGGGATCAGGACACCAGAAGAATTCGCGGTGCAGGCAGACCTGGACGCAGCGGCCGCCGCGGGCCGGCTGAACCTCAGCGTCGCCTTCTCCCGCGCCGATGCCGCGGTCAGTTTCGACGGCCAGCGCCACGTTGTCCAGAGCGGGCAGCGGCGCCGGGTCGACGACGTGATCCGCGCCGAGGCAAGCACCCTCTGGGACCTGCTGCGCCCCACGGACGAGGGCGGACGCGGTGCCTTCGTCTATGTGTGCGGCACCGCCCGGTTCGCGGTCGCCGTGCGCGAGGCACTGGCCGCCATCGTCCCTGGCGACGGCGCGGAATTCCTCCGCCAGCTGGTGGCCGACGGACGGCTCGGCGAGGACGTCTTCACCACCTATCTCGGTCACGCCCAGCAGGGTCGTCGCTTCGAGGTATCGGAACTGGCCACCCACAACGCTCCCGGCGAGCCCTACTGGATGGCGATCGGCGGCGCGGTATTCGACGTCACCGAATTCCAGCACCTGCACATCGGCGGGGCGCACATCGTCCGCAACCACGTCGGCCTCGACGCGACCGCCGCGTACCGGAAGGTCCTGCACCACGCGCACTCCGAAATCGACGCCCAGCTGGCCATGTATGAGATCGGGCATCTGCGCAGGCTTGACTTTGGCGACCGCTGGGGTGTGGTTCTCACCGAAGACGGCCTGCACGCCATGGCGCTCGAGGAGCTGTTCCGGACCTGGGTGCGGTTCGTGTACCTGCTGGTCGGCATGGAGAACGCGCTGAACGCTGACTACGCGTTCACGACGACGGTGAGCACCCTGGGGGAGGACGCCAAGGAACTGACGCCCTTCAAGGCGCAGTACGTCATCGAGTCGCACCGGCGGTTCCTCATCAGCTACCTCGACGGCGTGCTCAACGACGACCTGCGCACCCTGTGGCAGCTCACCGTCGGATTTTGTGAGCCGGGCCTGGACATCCGGTCCTTCGACACCGACCTCGCCGCCGTCTTGGCACGCCCGGAAGTCGCACTGGTCCGTCGTTCCGTCGGCTCCGTCAAGGAACAGTTGCTCACCGAGGAGGACTTCAGGCGGGTCGCGGCGATGTGCCGCAGCTACGCGCGCATCGACGTCCAGCTCCTTCGCGACCTGAAGAACGCCGTGCTCGAGGGAATCCGCGCCTTTGAGACGCACGAGGCCGATGTCGTCGAGCGGGCCGGAGCCACCGTGCTGAACGCGGCGCGCCAGACGCTCGATGTGGTGTCGGCGTATTACCAGCGCCTGGCCGAGTACACGCGCGGCCATGGCATCGCGGCCGGCGACGCGGTCGAGGAGGTCATCCCGGCCGACCGGGGCATCCCGGGGCACGGCGGCCCGCTGCCTCTTCCCGACTCGATCACCGTTCAGAAGGAGACTCCGTGACCGGACTCGCCACTATCCGGACCTCGCTTGAGCAGTGCTACGACGCGATCGAGTCGCTGGCTGGCCGGATGGACGCTACCCAGTGGGACGCGAGGTCCCTGTGCCCGGACTGGGACATGCGCGGCGTGATCGACCATCTCGGGATGATGGAACGGGTGATGACCGGCTGGCTGCCGGAGTCCGCCGCCGACCCGGCGCCACTGGACCGGATCGGCCCGTACCGCGAGGAAGTGGCCGCGCTGGACGACGCGGAGTTCACGGCCCGGATCAGCGAGATCTTCGCCAGCCGTCGGGCCGACCTGGCCAGGCTGACCGACGCCGACCTGGCGAGGGAGTCCTGGACGCCGATCGGGCCGCGCAGCTACGGTGGCTTCCTGGAGATCCGGATCTTCGACTTCTGGGTGCACGAGCGTGACATCAGCACCCCTCTCGGCTGGCCGTCCGACGACACCGGGCCGCGGGCGGAGATCGCCCTCGCCCAGGTGCAGGCCTCGATCGGCTACATCGTCGGAAAGAAGATCGGCTTGCCGGACGGCGCCAGCATTGTGTTTCACCTCACCGGTCCGGTGGAGCGGGACCTGGCGGTCGTGGTTGACGGCCGGGCCAGGCCGGTGGACCACGTCGATCACCCTGACGTGGAACTGACCACCGACTCGGTCACCTTCATCCAGCTGGCCGCCGGCCGGATCGACCCGCAGCGGCAGATCGACGCGGGCCTCGTGACCTGGACCGGGAATGCCCAGCTGGGCGAGCACGCCGCGCGCAACCTCAGATTTACCGTCTGACCGCGGCCTCGTTCAGCGGGGTCTTGCCAGCCAGTTCATAGACGAGGTACCACGCGTTGACGGTGCCGACGCCATCGACCAGGCTGTAGCCGGCCCGGGCCGTGAAGCCCCGGATCGTGTAGGTCTTCGCCGGATTCCCCTGGACGAAGGTCACGGTGTTGTTGCCCGAGGTGACCGGCACTATGCCGGGGGCCTTCGCGGCCGACAGCCGGTACAGCGTCGGGTTGATGACGCCGAGGGCGTGGCCGGCGACCTGGTCGGCGAGCGCCACGATGCCGGCGAACTCCGGCGTCGCCTCGCTCGTGCCGCAGGCCGGGTACCAGCCGGCTGGCGTGCCTTGCTGCGGGAAGCTCTGGTACGTGAACACCGGGCTGCTGCACGCGCCGTTCATCGAAACGTCGGGCACCCCGCGCGCGCTGCCCACTACGGTCTCGACGCCGTCCTGGTAGGACGGGCGGGAGAAGAGCACCGAGAGGCCGCCCCCGGTGGCGGACGGGACCGTGCCGTCGCCGAGGTGCGCATCGTAGGTGTCGTTCCACGCCACCGAGGTGTACGTGCCGCCCTTGCCCGCCACTAGCTCGGTGCCGCCGACGCCGGTCACCAGCGGGTCGCTGTCCGGCCAGGACGCCACCCGGTGGGTGTAATAGGTGGACCCGTCGAGTTCCGCGTCCGCGGCGCCACTGTCACCGGAGGCGGCCAGGACCGTCGGGCCGTCCTTCTCTTTCGCCGCCTGCACGTACGCGCTGCGCAGGTGGTAGCGGTTGATTTGGCCGAGACCGGTGAACGTCTGCTCGGTGGCGCTGAAGCTCTGACTGATCACATCGCCGAGGTGGTGCCCGATCACGTAGTTCTCGGCCTCGATGATCTGCGGGAAGCCGGTCACGCCCTCGGTCTCCGACACGGGCGTCTCGACCAGCAGGATGCTGGCGCCGGGAGCGATGGCGTGCGCGTACTCCACGTCGAGCGTGGCCTCGCCACCCCAGCCGGTCATGTCGGAGTCGTCGGGGTTCCACTTCGGTATCTTCCCGGCCGGCGCGATGATCCTGAACGACGGCGGGGCGGGCAGCTTGAATTGCCGGTCGAAGACGGCGAGGTCCTTCATGATCGTCGGCGAGCCGAACGAATCGACGATCACGATCGTCTCGCCCTTGCCAGTGACACCGTGCTGAAACAGCGGGCCGAGGTTGTACGCCGTCTCTACCTGCTCTGGCGTCAGGCAATGGTAGTAGCCGGCCTCCACGCAGTTCGCCTGCGACGGCGTCGACATGCCGCCCATCGGGTGGACCACGCCGGACTTGACGGCGATCGCCGACGGGCCGGCCGTGGCCGTCTTGGTCGCAGCGGATCCCGTCGGCGCCGCGGCAGCGATCACGCCAAGCGCGAGCGCAGTGGCACCCGCCGCCAGTCCAGTGACTTTCCTCTTGCGCACGCGTCCTCCAGGTCGGCTAACAAAATCCGCAGCTCGACGATAGACCAGCCACTCGTCGCAGCGGGTAGCAAATAACAAACGGCTCGTGGCCAGTAGGTCCCGGAACGCTGCGCTCAGTAGGCGTCGAAGAACGCCTTGACCTCCGGGCCGGCGACCTGGGCGCCGGAGCCGCCGTTGACCACCAGGGCCGCGATCGCGACGTCCTTGTCCGGAGCGAAGGCGACCAGCCACGAGTTCGCCTTCTCCTGCCCCTGGACGTCGGCGGTGCCGGTCTTGGCGTAGACGTCGGGGCCGAAGCCGATGCTGTCGGCGGTGCCCTCGGTGACCACGTCCCGCATCATATCCTTCAGCTGCTGGTCCGTGCTCGCCGGCAGCGGCGAGGCGGACACCGTCGCGGTTCCGGGAACCAGAACGGGCTGACGGAACTGCCCGGAGTCGACGGTCGCGGCCACCGATGCCATCGCCAGCGGCGAGGCCGTGAGCTCCCCCTGGCCGAATGCCTCCTCCGCCAGCTCCGATCCCGAGGCGCCGGCGGGAGCGCTGAAGTAGCTGGCCGGCTCGCCAGGAAGGCCGATGTTCCACGGCTGGTCGAGCCCGTAGTATGTCTGCGCGGTCGACGCCAGCTGCCCGTTCAGCTGCGTCCACCACTGGGAGAACGCGTTGTTGCAGGACTGCGCGAAGTCGGTGGAGAACGGCGTGCCGGCCGGCTCGGACTCGCCGTTGTCGTTGTTGTACGTGACGCCCTGCACCGTGTACGTCGCCGGGCAGGTGACCGGGCTGTTCTCGGAAGCCAGCCCGTCGTTGATCAGCGCGGTGGCGGTGATGATCTTCATGGTGGAACCGGGTGGCACCACGGCGGTGAGGGCATAGTCGTTGAACTGGGCGTTGTTGGCGATCGCGAGGATGTCGCCGGTGGAGGGCTGGAGCACCGCGATCGCGCTGTCGTCCGCGGCGCTGACGGCGTTGAGCGCGGCCCGTTCGGCCTGCGGGCTGATCGTAGTGGCCAGCTGGCTGGCTTTCGGCAAGGTAACCGTGGCCTGGCTGCCGGGTACCGCCTGGCCGCCGGAGTCCTCGATCTGGACGGACAGCCCGGGCGTGCCTGCCTCGGTCGGGGCGTGCCCGGCCAGGAGGCTCGCGATGTGGGCGATGCCGGGGTCGCTGTAGGAGGACAGGGGGTTGCCCGCGCTGTCGGTGACGGAGGTGCTCTGCGAAGGCACCAGAACGGTGGCCAGGTGCTGGCCGTCGCTGAGGTTAGGCGCGACCACGCTGGGATCCCACTCGACGAGCCAGCCCGTTCCGTCCGGCACCTGGTAAGCGGTCAGCGCTGACCGGTAGGACCAGGTGCCGGATTCGGCGCCGGGCGCCGCCGATCCCGCCACGGTGGCGCTGAGACTGAACGTGACCGCCTCGGCGGTGGTCGCCGTGCTGACCCCGGTCGCCTGCGCATCGCCAGCCGACCCGGACGCGGTCGCCGGGGTGCTGCTGACCACGGTTCCGGTCAAGTTCCGCAGGTACAGGTCCTGCGCGTAGGCGGTGAGCGCCGCCTGCGCGGCGGCGGGGTCATCGGTCAAGCCCGCGGCCTGGCCGATGGCGCCACTCGACCACGCCTGCAGGAAGGCGGTCGTGACCTGCTCCGCGTCCCCGGAAGGAGACTGCGCGGTGGCCTGGAAGCCCGCGGTGTTGTGCGTGGGGGGCGCGGTGGAGTGGACGCCCGCGGTGTCCTGCGTGCGGGACACCGCGGGCTGCGCGCCCGCGGTGTCCTGGCTGCGGGGCCAGGCGGTCACGGCGAACGCGCCCGCCGCGATGGCAACAACGGCGACTGATGCCAAGACGATCGCGACGCCGCCCGCCCGCCGGCGTCCGGGCGGCTCAACGTACGGCGCCATTCCCGGCAGGAAGTGGGTACCGCCCGGCTCGGGCTCGGTCCCCCGCGGTTCGTCATACGGGCCGCGCTGGCCCGCGTTCCCCGAGGCGCGCGGCTGCTCCAGCGGTGGCTCATCGTAGGATTCAGTGCCCTGGTCCCGGACCAGCCTCGTCGGCTTGCCACCGGAAAACCAGCGATCCTCGTGTCTTTCGTAGGGATCGGGATACCAGCCCTGGACCCACATGCCCCGACAATATCCGCACCCCGTGAACCGGGGATAGATAACAGTGGTGAACATACGGCTCTCCTCGTATTTGTGAGGAGGCTGAGAAAAGGATCTTTGCGCTGAAGCTGCCATTGACCGGGTTGATTGTGATCTTCGCATCCGTGAAATCAAGCCGGCGGCCGGTAATTGGAAACATGCCTTCAACAATCGCGGCCTCTTCCAATTACTTGTTGATTTCTCCGTCTCACCAGTCTCGTTAGCAACAGGGACGTGCTTGCGTCCCAATCCCTTTCGCGTGCGTGTCCGTATAGAAGGTTGTCAGAAGTTATGGGTATTCGCAGGACGAATGCGGGGGCTTATGCGTACGGGCGTTGGGGGCGACGTCAACGGCAAGGAAGAACATCGGCCAGGGTCCCGTTGTCGGCTAGACGATCGCCTGCTGACCTGCGACGGCTACGACGACTCGATCAGATGGCGGCCGGTTGAGCGACTTGAAGACCTGTTCGAGGAGCGCTGCGACTGGCTGCGCCGCCAGGGGCAGGCCGGCCATCTCGCGGTGGACGACCCGGGCGGCTCGCTGACCTATCCAGAGCTGGACGCGCGGGCGAACCAGCTGGCGCGCTTCCTTATCCGCCAAGGCGTCCGGCCTGGTGACCGAATCGGCCTGCTGTCCGACGTGGCCGTAGACGGCTACGTCGGCATGCTGGCGGTGCTCAAGGCACACGCCGCCTTCGTTCCGCTGGACGCCAGCTTCCCCGCGGACCGGGTGGCCTACATCGCCGACGACGCCCGGGTCCGGCTGATCCTGACCCGCGCGCACCTCGCAACCAGGCTCGGGCCGCTGGCCAGCCAGGTCCAGCTGGTGTGCGTCGACGAGGCCGAGGGCCTGATCGGCGCCGAACCCGGTGACCCGCTCACGCCGGATGAGGTGCGGGCGCCGCACGACGAGCTTGCCTACATCATCTACACGTCCGGCTCGACCGGCAGGCCCAAGGGCGTGGCGGTCGGTCACCCGAGCATCTGCAACTTCGTCCGGGTAGCCGCGGAAGCCTACGGGATCACCTCGGGCGACCGGGTGTACCAGGGGATGACGATCGCGTTCGACTTCTCCGTCGAGGAGATCTGGGTCCCGTGGATGTGCTGCGCCACGCTCGTCCCCAAGCCGGCCGGCGGCAACCTGCTCGGCCTTGACCTCGGCGCGTTCCTCAGGGAGCGCCGGGTGACCGCGCTGTGCTGCGTGCCCACGCTGCTCGCCACGCTGGAAGAGGACCTGCCTGAGCTGCGCTTCCTGCTGGTGTCCGGTGAGTCGTGCCCGCACGACCTGATCGCCCGCTGGCACCGGCCCGGCCGCCGTTTCCTCAATGTCTACGGCCCGACCGAAGCCACCGTGACCGCGACCTGGACCGTCGTGCACCCAGACCGGCCGGTGACAATCGGGGTCCCGCTGCCGACCTATTCGGTCATGATCCTCGACCCAGAGAAAGACGTCGCGCTGGCCCCGGGGACCATGGGCGAGATCGGCATCGCGGGCATCGGGCTTGCTCACGGTTACGTCAACCGGCCCGACCTCACCGAGCGCGCGTTCCGGCCGGACTTCCTCGGCATCCCCGGCAATCCGTCGGGAAGGATCTACCGCACCGGCGACCTTGGCCTGATCAACGACCAGGGCGAGATCGAGCACCACGGCCGCATCGACACGCAGGTCAAGATCCGCGGGTACCGCATCGAGCTGACCGAGATCGAATCGGTCCTGCTGGGCGTCCCCGGTATCGCGCAGGCGGTGGTCGGCACCTGCCGGCCCCATCCCGATGTCGTGGAACTGGTCGCCTACTACAGCCCGCAGCAGAACTTGCCCCCGGTCGACCCTGGACAGGTTTACGAGACCCTGCGTGAGCTGTTGCCCGCGTACATGGTGCCGGCCTACCTGGAGAAGCTGCAGGCCATCCCGGTGATGCCAAGCGGCAAAGCGGACAGAAAACGCCTTCCCCCGCCAACCGGTCCGCGCCTGCAGGCCACCGGTGGCGTTCTCGTGGCTCCGGGCAGCGATACAGAACGCGCGCTCGCGGCTGTCCTTGCCAACGTGCTTGAAGTCGACGAGGTGTCCGTAGACAGCCACTTCTTCGACGAGCTCGGCGCCAACTCGATGCTGATGGCCCGGTACAACGCGGCGCTCCGCGAGCACACCGCCCTGCCTTCTGTGTCGATGAAGGACATCTACCTGCACCCGACCGTGTGCAAGCTGGCGGCATTGCTCGAGCCGGCGATGCCGTCGCCGCCGTCCGGCGCGGCCCAGCCTCCGGTGGCACAGCCACCGCCCGTCCTGTCGTCCACCCCGTACCAGCCGGCTCCGCCGCTGGCCGGCCAGCCGTCGGGAACCCCGCATTACTTCCTGTGCGGTGCGCTTCAGCTGCTGACGGCGGCCGCGGGCATCGCGGGCGGCGCGCTGCTGCTTAATGCCGGCTTCGCCTGGACCCTCGGGGCGCGCGGCCCCCTTGACGTCTATCTGCGGCTCGTGGCGTTCGGCAGCAGCACCTTGCTCGGCCTCGGCGTGCTCCCGATCGGGATCAAGTGGCTGCTCATCGGCCGGTGGAAGCCAGCGAGCATCCGGGCCTGGAGCCTCGGCTACTTCCGGTTCTGGCTGGTCAAGACCGTGGTCGTGGCCAATCCGATGGCCCACCTGTTCATCGGGACGCCGCTGTACACGCTGTACCTGCGCGCACTCGGCGCCAGGATCGGCCGCCGGGCCACCATCCTCACGCAGCACATCCCGGTCTGTACCGACCTGCTGTTCATCGGCGCGGACAGCCTCATCACCAAGGACACGTACATCAGCTGCTACCGCGCCAGGGCGGGGCTGATCGAGACTGGTTACGCTTCCGTCGGCGCGAGCGCGTTCATCGGCGAGCACTCGGTCCTGGACATCAAAACCGCGGTCGGCGAGCGGGCGCAGCTCGGGCACGCGTCCGCCCTGCTCACCGGCCAGATGGTCCCGCCGGGGGAGATCTGGCACGGATCCCCCGCCGAACGCGCCCCGGACGGCACCGTCTACCAGGTCGTGCCACCCGCCCGCTGCGGCGCGCTGCGCCGGGCCTGGTCCTGCGTCCCCCGGTTGCTGCTGCTGCTGGCCGTGGCCGGGCCCCTGGAGGCCGGGGTCGCGAGCCTGCTGGTAACGCACTCCCGCGCGCTGCTCTCCCTGCTCGGCAGCCCGAGGGTGACGAGCTGGCCGTACTACCGGGAGGCGCTGACGGGCGGCGCGGCCGTGGTCTTCGGCCTGACGCTGGCCGGCCTGCTCATCGTCGGCCCGGCCGGGCGGCTGCTCAGCCGCCTCCTGCGGCCGGGGCGCGTCTACCCCCTGTACGGTCTGCGGCACGGCGTGCTGCGCGCCGTCACCCGGATGAGCAACGTCAAGTTCTTCAATGCGCTGCTTGGCGACAGCTCGGCCATCGCGGGATACCTGAGCTACCTCGGCTACCGGCTCAGGCCCGTGCACCAGACGGGCTCGAACTTCGGCATGGAGGTCAAGCACGACGTGCCGACGCTCAACACCGTCGGCACCGGGACGCTGGTCTCCGACGGGCTGTCCATGATCAACGCGGAGTTCTCCGCCAGCTCGTTCCGCGTCGCGCCCGTCGTCATCGGGAGGAACAACTTCCTTGGCAACGGCATCGCCTACCCGCCAGGCGGCCGGACCGGCGACAACTGCCTGCTCGGCACCAAGGTCATGATCCCGGTCTCCGGGCCGGTCCGGGAGGGAGTCGGCCTGCTCGGCTCGCCCTGCTTCGAGATCCCCCGCTCGGTCAGCCGCGACCGGCAGCTCGGCGGGCTCAGCGGGACCCCCGTCCAGCGGACGCTGCTGCGGGCCAAGAACCGGCACAACGCCGCCACGATGATGCTGTTCCTGCTCGTGCGCTGGCTGTATCTCAGCGGGGTCCTCCTCATCGCGATGCTGCCGCTGGACGGCGGCTCCACCCTGGCAGGCACGCTTGGCAGCGCAGGCACGGTGGTGGCCGAACTGGTCTTCACCACTGGTTACTTCGTGCTTGTCGACCGGGCGGTCACCGGGTTCCGCGCGCTGCGGCCGAAGTCCTGTTCCATCTACCAGCCGGCTTTCTGGCGGCACGAGCGGTTCTGGAAGGTTCCGTCGATCGCCTACCTCCCGATGTTCAACGGCACTCCGTTCAAGGGCGTCATCTGGCGACTGCTTGGCGTGCGGATCGGCCGCCGGGTCTTCGACGACGGCTGCTCGATCATCGAGCGGAGCCTGGTCAGCGTGGGCAGCTACGCCACGCTCGCCGCCGGGAGCATCATCCAGTGCCATTCCCTCGAGGACGGCGCCTTCAAGTCCGACTACACCGTCATCGGGACCGGATGCAGCATCGGGAGCGTCGCCTTCGTCCATTACGGGGTCACGATGCGCGAAGGCTCCGCGCTCGACGCGGACTCTTTCCTGATGAAGGGCGAGGACGTGCCGCCAGAAGCGTTCTGGGGCGGCAACCCCGCCCTCGAGCGCGGGCTGCGCGCCGTGCCGCAGCGTGCCCCCCAGGCCATCACCGCTGCCAAATAAGGCGCCGCCACCCACGAACAGGAGCATCACCCGATGGACATCTTCGAAGCACGCGAATCCGCCGTCCGCAGCTACTGCCGCATCTGGCCAACGGTGTTCGGCCGGGCCGCGGGCAGCCGGCTGTACGACGAGCACGGACGAGGTTACCTGGACTTCTTCTCCGGGGCCGGCGCGCTCAATTACGGGCACAACAACCCGGTGCTCAAGGACCCCCTGTTGAGGTACCTGGCCGACGACGGCGTGATCCACTCACTCGACATGCACACGGTCGCCAAGCGTGAATTCCTGACGGTCTTCGATGAGCTGATCCTGCGTCCCCGGCAGCTGGACTACCGGGTGCAGTTCCCCGGCCCCGGCGGCGCGAACGCCGTTGAGGCGGCGCTGAAACTGGCCCGCAAGGCGACGGGCCGCACGGAGATCATCACGTTTACCAACTCCTTCCACGGCATGACACTCGGGGCGCTGGCGGTCACCGGCAACGCCTTTCACCGCGCGGGGGCGGGAATCCCGCTGAGCCATGCGACCCCGGTTCCGTTCGGTGAGTCCCTGGATTGCGACGACCGGATACCAGATTTCCGGTGGCTCGAGCGCCTGCTCGTGGACAGGGGCAGCGGCCTGGACGCCCCGGCGGCGGCGATCGTGGAGACCGTGCAGGGCGAGGGCGGTATCAACGTCGCGAGCGCGGAGTGGCTGCGTCGCCTGTCCAGCCTGTGCCGTGAGCATGGCATCCTGCTCATCGTTGATGACGTCCAGATGGGCTGCGGCAGGACGGGCCCGTTCTTCAGCTTCGAGCCCGCGGGGATCACCCCGGACATCGTGTGCCTCTCGAAGTCCATCAGCGGGTACGGGCTGCCGCTTGCGCTAACGCTGATCCGGCCCGACCTGGACATCTGGGCACCGGGCGAGCACAACGGCACGTTCCGCGGCATCAACCCCGCGCTGGTGACCGGCACCGCCGCGCTGCGCGCCTACTGGGGCGACGACACCCTGGAGCGCGGCACGCATCTCAAGGGCAAGCGGATCATGGCCGCCCTAACCGCGACCGCCGGCTCTGTCCCTGGCCCCCCGATCCTGGTGCGCGGCCGCGGCATGGCCTGCGGCCTGGCGTTCGCCGATGGCGACCTGGCAAGCAAGGTGTCCGCCGCCGCCTTCGAGGCCGGCCTGCTCGCGGAGACCGCGGGCTCGCGCGGCCAGGTGGTCAAGCTACTGCCGCCGTTGACCATCACCGACGCGGAACTGGACGAGGGCCTGGCACTCCTGGACGAAGCCGTCCGCGCGGTCTGCTGACCCGCGGAAGAAAGCTCGGACATACTCAGTTTTCTGGCGCCAGGGCGACCAGGGATCTCACGTTTGGCGCGCCCGGAGCGTTTGCCTGGTGAGAGGGGCTGACTATGACCAAGGACAGGCTGCATGAAGCCGCCGTTTGAGAAGCTCGTGGAGCGCAGCGGTGGCGTGGTCCTCCGGGTCTGCCGGGTTATGCTCAGCGCGCACGACGCCGAGGACGCGTGGTCGGAGACGTTCCTCGCCGCGCTGCGCGCCTACCCGGAACTGCCCGACGACGCGAACGCCGAGGCGTGGCTGGTCACGATCGCGCGCCGCAAGGCCATCGACGTGCTCCGGGCGCGCAAGCGGCAGCCGGCCCCCATCGGTGAGGTACCCGAGGCGCCGACCACGCTCGGCGTGCCGGGCGCGGAGGACGGCGACCTGTGGCAGGCGGTCGCGGCGCTGCCAGACAAGCAGCGCCAGGCGGTGGCTTACCACTATGTCGCGGGCCTGGCGTACGCCGAGATCGCCGGCATCCTCGGGGGGACTAGCGGCGCGGCGCGCCGGGCCGCCGCCGACGGCGTGAAGAACCTGCGGAAGAACTATCCGGGCGCGGCCACGGAAGGAGCGCCATCGTGAACATGTCAGCCAACCATTTCGCGTCGCCGGACGACGCGGAAACCCTGTCCAGGCTGCGAGACAGGCTTGGGCTCGCCGCTGAGGCACAGGGCCTGCTCGACGTCGCTTACACGACGGTCGACTCGCCGGTCGGGCCGCTCCTGCTAGCGGCGACGCCGCACGGGCTGGTGCGCGTGGCCTACGACGTCGAGGACCACGACCAGGTGCTCAGTACCTTGTCGCGCCGGATCAGCCCGCGCGTCCTGCGCGCGCCGCGGCGGCTTGACGTGGCCGCGCGCGAGCTCGACGAGTACTTCGGCGGGCGGCGCCGGGTCTTCGACCTGCCGCTTGACCGGTCCCTGTCCGCGGGGTTCCGTCAGCTGGTGCAGCGGCACCTGCCCGAGATCGAGTACGGGCAGACCCGAACCTACGGGCAGCTCGCGCAGCTCGTCGGTAACCCGAGGGCGGTCCGGGCGGTCGGCACCGCCTGCGCCACCAATCCGCTTCCCGTCGTGGTGCCCTGCCACCGGGTGCTGCGGGCCGACGGCAGCGTCGGTGGCTACATCGGCGGGTCCAGCGCGAAGCAGGCGCTGCTCCGGCTGGAGGCGGCGGCATGAGCGGGCTTGCGCGCGAATCAGTGAGCACTATGCGGTCCGCGACGAGCACGGACCCGTGGCGGCAGCGGGTCGAGTCAGGGGACTGGAAGTCCATCGCCGCCGAGGTCAACTCCCTCGGCGGCGCCCTGCTGCCCGAACTGCTCACCATCGGCGAGGCGGCGCAGATCAGGGAACTCTACGAGCATCACGGGCACTTCCGCAGCACGGTCGACATGGCCAGGCACCGGTTCGGTGCCGGGGAATACCGCTACTTCAAGGCCCCGTACCCCGAGCCGGTCGAGCGGCTCAAGCAGGCGCTGTACCCGCGGCTGCTGCCGATCGCGCGTGACTGGGCGGCCAAGCTCGGCCGCCCGGCGCCGTGGCCGGACACGCTGGATGAGTGGCTGCGGATGTGTCACGCCGCCGGGCAGGGCAAGTCGACCGCGATCCTGCTCCGCTACCAGGCGGGGGACTGGAACGCGCTGCACCGCGACCTCTACGGCGACCTGGTGTTCCCGCTTCAGGTCGTCATCAACCTGAACGAGCCGGGGGTCGACCATAGCGGCGGAGAGTTCTTGCTCGTGGAGCAGCGTCCGCGCGCGCAGTCTCGTGGCACGGTTACCACGCTCCCGTTCCGTCACGGCTATCTCTTTACCACCCGTGACCGGCCAGTGCGCTCCGCGCGGGGCTGGTCCGCGGCCCCGGTCAGGCACGGCGTGTCTGTGGTCCGCTCCGGCCGGCGGCACACCCCCGGGCTCGTCTTCCACGACGCGGCGTGAGCTACACCCTGCTCGGTTCGGACGGCAAGCCGCACCGGGCATGTAAGTCGGCCCGGCGCCTAGGCGCCGGGCCGACTTACTGGCGTCAGGCCTTCGGGGCTACCAGAGGCCCGCCGCGCTGACCTGTCCCGCCCGCAGCGCCCCGGCGTGCTCGATCTCGAGCAGGGCGCGCTTGCGGTCCAGGCCGCCCGCGTAGCCGGTCAGCTTGCCCGTGGCGCCGACCACCCGGTGACACGGGACGATGATGCACAACGGGTTGCGGCCGACCGCGCCGCCGACGTCCCGTGGCTCCGTTCCGGTGCCCAGGCTGCGGGCGATTTCGCCGTAGGTGGTCGTCTCTCCGTAGGGGATACCGGCGATCAGGTCCCAGACTCGCCGGTCGAACTCACTGCCGCTGGCCTTCAGCGGCAGCTCGAAGGCGGTGCGGTCGCCGTCTAGGTACTCGGCGAGCTGGCGCGCGACGTCCTCGAATCCCGCGTCGCTGCGCGGTCCGAACGCTGTCCGGTCCGGCCTTGGCCAGTGCCGTGGGAAGTACAGGCCGGTCACGGCCTCTTCCTCCCGGACCACCGTCAGCTCGCCCAGGCTCGTCGCGAGCACCGTGTGCACGGCGGCTGAGGAGTCGCCTGTTGTCGCTGTCATCGTCTGCTTCCTTCCGTTGCCTGGCCTGCGTTTCGGCTCTACCAGGTAGACGTCCCGGAAGGACCGGGCGTGAGGTCTCACATGCCCTACTGGCTCTTCTCGGCTGGCCAGGGACGGCCCGCGAGGACGGCCAGGTGCAAGGCGACGAGGATGTCTTCGAGTTCACCGAGCGCCTCGGTCTTGCCGGCGCTGACCCAGGAGCGCACCAGCTCAGCGCACGCGCCGGCCAGCGCCTGGTATGCCTCGTCGGGGACCTCGGGCCAGTCGGGATGCCTGACGCGCGCCCGCCGGTGCCACTTGGTGTTGATCTCGGTGTACCGGGACGCCGAGGCGTGCAGCCGCTCGACCGAGTGCGTGCCCGCCGTGGGCATCTCGATGTAGAAGACCCGGGCGAACGCGGGCTCGCCGGCCAGGAAGCGCAGGAATGCCCGGCATCCGGCGCGCATGATGTCCTCGTCCGCGGCCTCCTCGGGCATGGCCCGGGCGGCCTCGGTCACGTGATCGAACAGGAGCTCGCCGCCCCTGCGGGTCGCCGCGAGGAAGCAGTCTTCCTTGGTGCGGAAGTGAAGGTAGAACGCGGCACGGGAAACCTTCGCCCGGCGCACGATGTCCGCCACCGTCACGGCCGGATAGCCCTTCTGAGCGATCGCGGCGACCGCGGCCTGCAGCAGCCGCTCTCGCTGCGACGCGTGAACGGCAGGCGCGGGAAGCCGGCTACGGCCGCGCGGCAGGCCAGGCTTGCCCACGTGAGTTTCGGCGAGGGTTCCTGTCCCCTCTTGCTTGGCGTCCAGCATGAGCCTAGAGTAACGGGAAAATTCCTAAAGTACAGGTTCGTACTTTAGGCCGTGCGCGCGATCAATGCTGACGTGGCGCGGAAAGGGGTCGGAAGAATGACAGCTACCGTCGACGGTACTGCCGCACCAAGAGGACTAGTCCAGGGTCTCTGGAACCGTCAACTAGATCATTACCCCGAGACGCGCAACCGGGTCTGGTACTTGGCCATCGTGGTTGTCGCGACAGTCGTTCTCTACTACGAGCTCTACATTGGCGGGGCGGTATCGCCGAAGATCCTTCAGGGCTACGGCATGACCTTCCCGTTTTACGTTTACATCAGCGTGGTGGGCAACGCGGTCGGCGCGTTCGGCTCGCTGTTGGCCGGCCTCGGGGACCGCTGGGGCCGGGCGAACCTCACCGCCTATGGCCTGGTGGTAACCGCGCTGCTTGCCCTCTTCGGAATCCCGAACGCCGGTGACAAGTGGACGTTCGCGATCCTCTCCGTCATCATCGGCCTCGTCGAGGGCGTCATCCTCGTCGCCACCCCGGCCCTGGTCAGGGACTTCTCCCCGCAACTCGGCCGGGCTTCGGCGATGGGCTTCTGGACCCTCGGGCCGGTCATCGGCAGCCTCGTGGTCGCCGTGGTTTCCACCAACACGGTCAACCACCTGGGCGCCTGGCAGGACCAGTACATCATCTGCGGCGTCGTCGGGCTCATCATCGGCGTGGTCGCCCTGTTCGGCCTCAGGGAGCTGTCACCGCGGCTGCGCGACCAGCTCATGGTGTCAATGCACGACCGGGCGCTTATCGAGGCGCGGGCCCGCGGTATTGACCCAGAAGCGGCGATGGGCAAGAGCCACTGGCGGCAGATGATGCACCTGGACGTCGTCGGCTCCGCGTTCGCGATCTCCGTGTTCCTGCTCATCTACTACGCGGCGGTCGGGTTCTTCACCATTTACTTCACGACCCTGTTTGGTTACTCCCTGTCGAAGGCCAACAGCATCGGCAACTGGTTCTGGGCGTTCGACGCGGGCGTGCTGATCATCACCGGGATCATCTCCGACCGGTTCCGGGTCCGCAAACCGTTCATGGTGATCGGCGCCATCGGCGCCATCGTGATGACGATCATCTTCCTCAACGAGGGCTCCACGACCTCGTACGGGACGATCGTGCTGACCATCAGTGTCCTCGCGGCGTTCCTCGCCATCGCGTACGCGCCGTGGATGGCCAGCTTCACCGAGACGGTCGAGAAGCACAACCCGGCGCTTATCGCGACGGGGCTGGCCGTGTGGGGCTGGATCATCCGCATCGTGGTCGCGCTCTCCGCGCTGATCCTGCCGATAGTCGTCGGCTCGATGACGCCGCTGGTCACCTACGGGTCCACGGTGTCGGCCTACGCGACGCAGTACGCCGCCCCGCTGGCCTTCGCCCAGGCCCACCCGGATGTGGTCGCCGACGCGCAGAAGGTCCCGCCGTCGGTGATCGCCACCGCGACGGCCATCCCGGCCAACGTGACGGCCACCGCGGCCAAGATCCCGGCCAACGTGATCGCCACCGCCACCACCTACAGCACCCAGCTGGCGAACGCGCAGAAGTTCGCGCCGGAACTGACCGTGATCCAGGCCAACCCGGCGCTGTTCACCAAGCTGCAGGCTGACCCCACCAACAAGGCCCTGCAGGCGCAGGCCGTCGCCGCCCTCGGCGGCGGGGCCAAGGGCGAGGCCGCGCTCCTCACGATCAGCGAGAACGCGGCCGCGATCGCGGGCGTCATCGCGGTTGGCCCGCAGCTGCAGACGGTCGCGCCGTACGCGGCCGACCTGCAGACCATCGCACCGTACTCGGCGCAGCTGAAGACCATCGCGCCGTACTCGGCCGAGCTGACCGCCATGGCCCCGTACAGCGCGCAGCTGACGGCGCTGTCCAAGGTGCCAGCGTCGGCGCTCGCTTACCTCCAGGCGCACGGCACCCAGGTCCAGACCGCGGCCGCGGCCGCGCCTGGCCAGTGGAAGAACTGGTGGTGGGTCTGTGTCGGCGGCGAGGCCCTCTTCCTGCCGTTCATCTTCATCATGACCGGCCGGTGGAGCCCCCGTAAGGCCAAGCAGGACGCGGACGAGCACGAGGCCAAGGTCGCGGAGGAGCTCGCCGCCCTCCAGAAGGCCGACGCCTAACAGATCCGTACCAACCCCAACCCCTCGCGCCAGCCGTGGCAAAGTCGCCGCGGCTGGCGCGAGTCTTTTCCGGCTAGCCAGGGCAGGCATCGAAGGTGCGCCCGTCCAGGTCCGCGTCGAAGAGCACCGCGGTGAAGCCGTAGGACGGCGCGGACACGGACGTGCAGAAGGCGCCGAACTCACGGGCCGCCGGGGTGCAGGTGCGCCCGGGAGCGCACACGTAGTCGTCGTCGGTGTACTCGGCCTCGCCCACCCACTTGCCGGTCGGCTGCTGGCTGGTCACGTCCGTGGTGAAGTCGTCCCAGCCGCACGGGGTGCCGCCGTGCAGGCTGGTGCAGGTGATCCCGTACTGGCTGTGGCCAGCGAGCTGCGCGGCGGTACATGCCTTCGACAGGTAGCACTCCTCCACCACCGCGCCGTCGGCGTACTCGCGTCCCCATGAGGACAGGTAGGGCGAGTTCTTCCACAGCCCGGTCATCCCGTACTCGTGGATCAGGTTGAAGGCGTACGCGAGGTAGTTCTGCACGTCGCCGGGTGTCAGGTCGAAGCCGGTGGTGGACGGCGGGTCGAACCCGTCGATGTCGTCGAGTTCGACCGCGTCGAACCCCTTGGCCGCGCACATGCCGATCCGCTCTTGCAGCATGGGCTTGAGCGCGTCGAGCTGCCGGAAGTCGACCCAGCGCTCCGCCGGGAAACCGAAGTAGACATCGCCGAGCGCCGACGCGGGGAAGTAGGGGCCAGGGCTCGCGTCGGGCCGGTAGTTCTCCCAGGCCAGGTCCAGGTAGCAGACGGTCCGCGGGTGCGGCAGGGTGGCCGCCTGCCAGCCGGTCTCGATCGTGGTGACCTCGGACTCGGTGGTGAGGAAGCCGTCGACGTCGTAGATGTCGACGGCCGCCGCGCCGGTGCGCTGCAGCGGCGTCACCCGGCCGATCTGCCAGTCCCAGCGCATGGGCCGGCCCTTGCTGTCCAGGTGCGGCGGGTACCAGCAGCCATCGTCCCGCCAGCTGCGGCACGCCACCGGCGCCGGCATGGGAATCACGCGCCAGGAATAACGGAGGGTGGTTACCCCGGCCCGGTTCGCTGCGCGCACCTGCACCAGATGCGGGCCCACCGCGAGCTGGCCGGTGTAGAGCACCCGACTGGACGGCATGGCCTGCCAGCTGCCGTGGTCGGTCCGGTAGGTCAGCGTGACCGGCCCGTCCGCGCTGTTCGCGTGCGGGGCGGCGACCTGGAAGTACTCCTCCGTCGAGGAAGTCTGCCGTTCCGGCGTCCCGTTGACGAACGCGGTCGCCGGCGCCTCGCCGCGCGGGTAGACGTGCACGGCCGTGGTCGAGGTCACGGTCACCGAGCGCGTGACGGTGGTGAAGTCGTCGGACGGCCCGTTCGACGGGACCGCCACCTCGGTCGCGGTCTCCGTGACCCGCAGCACCCGCCCGGTGTCCGCGTGACCGGCGACGTAGTCGTGCGCGGCGTAGGGCGTCGCGGTCGAGTCAGCCGCGGTCCGGCACTGTTTCCCGCCCGGCGCGCAGCTCTGCCAGGTGTACCCGACCGCGAAGCTGACTAGCTTCAGCCCGCGCGGCAGCGCCGGGGCCCGCCAGGCAAGTCCGGACGCCGTGACCGTCGCGCCGTCGCGAAACGGCCCGGTGATCCGCAGCGTTCCCCGGTGCACGGGAGCCGGGATACTCACGGCCGGGCTGGCCGCGGCGGCCCCGGCCGTCGCGGGAGCGGCCAGCGCCGCCGGGGCGAGAACCCCGGCGACCAGCAGCAGGCAAGGTGCCACCGTGGCGGCGGCCAGCGCCGCACGCGCCGGCCGGGTCAGAATCCGGGTCATGCGGGGCCTCCCTAAGGCCGGGTTATGGCATTGCGTCGCGCAGCGCCGCCGGCAGCAGGTGGCGGTGGGCGTCGAGCAGCTCGTCGCACATCGCGACCGTCTGCGCGGTGGTGAGGGTGGCGGCCGTGTTCGGGTCGAGCAGCGCCGCCTGGTAGACGTGATCGCGCGACCCGTCGAGCGCGGCGCGCACGGTCAGCTCCACCACGTTGAGGAAGGTCCGGTTGAGCGCGGCCAGCTGCGGCGGCAGCGCGCCGACGGCCACTGGCTTGGGCCCGCCCGCGCCGATCAGGCACGGCACCTCGACGCAGCACTCGTCGGGCAGGCTGGAGATCAGGCCGCCGTTGCGGATGTTCACGTGCAGCTCGCGCTCGGTCCCGGTCTCAAGCGAGTGGATGAACTGCGAGGCGAGCTCGTTCTCGAGCGTAAGCTCAAGCGGCTCGTCCGTCGCTAGCTGCCGTTCCAGCGACTCAAGCTCGCGCAGGTTCTCCTCGGACCGCTCCAGGTAGTCGCCCACGAAGATGCGGAACCGCTCGATCTGGTCGTCATGGTGCATGAACCACGGCACGTACTCCGCGGAGTGCTCGCTCGACTCGGTGGGGAAGTAGCCGAACCGGCGGTAGATCTCGACCCGTACCCGCCGCTGCAGCTCGGGCGAGGACTCGATGACCTCGGCGAGCCGCGGGTACAGCGACTCGCCGTCCTGCTCGAAGCGCAGCACGAACGCCTGGTGGTTGAATCCCGCGGTGGTGAAGCGCACCCGCTCCGGGTCGGCGCCCACGAGCTGCGTGAGGAAGGCCTGGGTGTCGCGGACCGAGTGGCACAGGCCGTACACCCGCTCGAACCCCGCACCCTCATAGGCGGCCCAGGGGAGCATCGCCATCGGGTTGCTGTAGCTGAGCAGGTAGGCGTCCGGGCATACCTCGTTCATGTCCCGCGCCAGGTCGACCACGACGGGGATGGTGCGCAGGCCGCGGAAGATGCCGCCGATGCCGAGGGTGTCGCCGATCGTCTGGCGCAGTCCGTACCTGGCGGGAATGTCGAAGTCGGCGCGGGTGGCCGTGTACCCGCCGACCTGCACCTCGTTGATCACGTAGGTGGCGCCCGCGAGCGCGGTGCGGCGGTCCCTGGTCGTGGTCACCGTGGCCTGCGCGCCGGTCTGCGCGGAGATCCTGCGCACCAGCCGCTCCGCGTGCGCCAGCCGCTCGGCGCTGATGTCGTAGAGCACGAAGTGCAGCCCGCCGCGGAACTCCGGGTAACTGCACAGGTCAGTGGTCACGTTACGGGTGAACTCAACGCTTCCAGCACCAATGAAGGCCAGTTTAATCACGCTCATTAGTGTTCCATGGCGACTAGTTTCTTGCAAGATCTTGCATCTTGTCCCGGTTTGCCTGCACAATGCTGCTCAATTGGTGAGCGGTGAGTGCATCTTCGAGCGGAGTGCGACATGACCAGCGCAAGGAAAAGGCGTGGAGCCCTGGCAGGGCTCGCCGCGCTCACGGCGACGGCCCTGGCAGTCGCGGGCTGCGGTACGGACGCCAACGGCGGCGGGTCGTCGTCGGCGTCGGGATCCTCGTCAAGCACAATTCAGATCTGGGAGGGCTGGACCGGCCAGGAGGCCAAGACGTTCGCCAAGCTGGTCTCCCAGTACGAGGCGCAGCACCCAGGGCAGAAGGTGCAGTCGCTCTACGTCAACAACGACGACACGCTGCAGAAGGTGCTGACCGCGGTGAAGGGCGGCAGCCCGCCCGACATCGCCTACCTCTACGGCTCCTGGGCGCCCAACGTCGCGCAGATCCCCCAGGTCGTCGACCTGACCAAGGTGGTGCAGCAGGCCGGGGTCAACTGGAGCGACTTCTTCACCGGCGAGCGGGACGTGGCCACCGTCAACGGCAAGGTGATCGGCATCCCGGCGCTGGTGGACAACCTGGCCGTGGTCTACAACAAGAAGCTGTTCGCCCAGGCCGGCCTGCCGGTGCCCACCGCGAACTGGACCTGGCAGGACTTCGTCACCGACGCGCAGAAGCTGACCAACGCGACGGCCAAGCAGTACGGCACCGTCTACGTCACCCCCGGCACCGAGGACACGGTCTGGCACTGGGAGGCGCTCCTCTGGGAGGCCGGCGGCAGCCTGCTGACGGCCGACAACAAGCAGGCGGCGTTCAACTCCGCGGCCGGGCTTGAGTCGCTCAACACGCTGCGGACCATGGCCGTCACTAACAAGTCGATGTACTTCGACCCGACCGACGAGGCCTACACCAACCTGTTCAACTCGGGCAAGATCGGCATGCTGGTCACCGGGCCGTGGGACCTGTCCGCGTTCCCCGACGTGGACTACGGCGTGCAGGTCATGCCGTCTTACTCAGGCAGCAGCGCCGGGCACCAGACCATCTCCGGGCCGGACAACTGGGTCGTGTTCAACAACGGCAGCAGCCAGGTCAGCGCGGCGGAGCAGTTCCTGCTCTGGCTCACCGCGCCGGCCCAGGTCAAGACCTGGTCGCTGCAGACCGGAGACCTGCCGACCAGGGCCTCGGTGGCCGACGCGTCCGGGTTCGGCGAGCAGATGAACTCGCAGTTGCCTGGGGTGAGCACGTTCGTCACCAACCTGAGCAACGTCAAGCAGGCTCGCCCGCAGATCACCCAGTACCCGGCGATCTCCACGATCCTCGGCAACATGGTGCTGTCCGTGCTGCTCGGCAAGTCGACCCCGCAGGCCGCCCTGGCGTCGGCGTCCACCCAGGTCAACCAGGCCCTGGCGTCGGGAAGCTGAGCATGACCGCGAACACGGTGGCCCGGCCCGGCGCACGCCGGGCCGGGCGGGCCGGCCTGGTGCGCCGGGCGCTGGACTCCGAGCAGTTCAACGGGTGGGCCTTCGTCACCCCGGGCGTGGCCGTCATCCTGCTGTTCGGCGCGGCGCCGATCGTCTGGTCGGCGGTGATGTCGTTCCAGAAGTCCTCGCTGTTCGGCTCGAGCGCGTTCGTCGGCCTGGCCAATTACCGCAAGATGGCGCACGATCCGGTCGTGGGCGAGGCGATACAGCACACGCTGATCTACACCGCGCTGTTCGTGCCGGGCACGATGATCGTCGGACTGTTCCTCGCCGTGGCGATGAACAGGAAGATCCGCGGCATCACGATCTACCGGACCGCCGCCTACGCGACGATGGCCATCTCGACCATCAGCGAGGCCATCGTCTTCATCTGGCTCTTCGACCCCTCCTACGGGATCGTCAACTACGCCTTCAGCGCCGTCGGGCTGCCGCAGCAGCAGTTCCTCAACTCGCCGTCCGAGGCGCTGTACGTGATCGTGGCGATGACCATCTGGGGCTGGACCGGCTTCGCCGTGGTGGTCTACCTGGCGGCGCTGCAGGGGGTGCCGCAGTCGCTGCTCGAGGCGGCGTCCATCGACGGCGCGGGACCGTGGCGGGCGTTCCGCCGGGTCACCCTGCCGCTGCTCAGCCCGGCCACGCTGTTCCTCGCGGTCTGGCTCACGATCAACGCGCTGCAGCTGTTCGACGAGGTCTACCTGAGCACCCAGGGCGGACCGCTCAACGCGACCACCGTCCTCGTCTACTACCTCTACAACCAGGCCTTCGAGCAGTTCAACTTCGGCTACGCGTCCGCCATCGCGTACTTCCTGTTCCTCGTCATCATCGTGGTCACGGTCATCCAGTTCCGGGTGGGCCGTCGGTTCACGTACTACCGGTCATGAGCGCGACCTCCGCGCCCGCCCGCGGCGACCTGCGGCCGGGCGCCACCCACGGCAGCCCGGCGACCCGGCGGCGGCGGCGCCTGCCGTTCAGCCCGTGGCACCTAGTGCTCATCCCGGCCACGATCGCGCTCATCTTCCCGTTCGCCTGGCTGCTTATCACCTCGGTGGAGACGCCGTCGGAGACGCTGCACTTCCCGCCGATCCTCTTCCCGCACACGATCAGGCTCGCCAACTACTCCGACGCGCTGGCGACCGCGCCGTTCGTCCGCTTCCTGGCCAACAGCGCCGTGGTGGCGGTGGTGACGGTGCTGTGCAACCTGGTGCTGTGCACGCTGGCCGGGTACGCCTTCGCCCGGTTCCGGTTCCTCGGCCGTACCGCTCTGTTCGCGGTCATCATGGCCACGCTCATGGTGCCGTTCCAGGTGACGATGATCCCGCAGTTCATCATCACGAAGTGGCTGGGCGTGCACGTGCTCGCCGCGGTCGGCATCAACCACATCGGCGCGCTCATCCTGCCTAACGCGGCCACCGCGTTCGGCATCTTCTTCCTGCGCCAGTTCTTCCGCACGCTGCCGATCGAGTACGAGGAATCCGCCCGGGTGGACGGGGCGAGCAGGCTCACGGTGCTCGTCCGGGTCGTGCTGCCGCTGGCCACCCCGCCGCTCGCCACGCTCGCCGCGCTGACGTTCCTCGATTCCTGGAACAACTTCCTGTGGCCGCTCATCGCCGTCACCTCGACCAACCAGATGACGCTGCCGCTTGGCCTGGCCACTTTCCAGGGAGCGCACGCGACGGAATGGAACCTGCTGATGGCGGCCAACGTGATGAGCCTGGTGCCCATGCTGGCGGTCTTCTTCTTTGCGCAGCGCTACTTCATCAGGTCGGTCGCCGCTACCGGGCTCGCCGGGACGTGAGCGTACTACGGCAGCGGAACGTACCCAGGAAACGCGCATTCGAGTGGAGATCAATTCAGTGATGAGCAAGGAGGCCTCAGTGACGCAGGAGCAGGCAGTGGCGGGCGTTCGCACGGAGCGGGAGATCGCCTCGCAACCCGGCTGCTGGCGCCAGGCCGCCGGACTGGCGGCGGACGCGGCGGTAGTGCTGCCGGCGCCTGGTGAGCGGGTCGCGGTGGTCGGCTGCGGCACCTCGTGGTTCATCGCGCAGTCCTACGCGGCGGCCAGGGAGGAGTCAGGCCTGGGCGAAACCGACGCGTTCAGCGCCTCGGAGATGCCGCGCGGACGGCGCTATGACCGCACGCTGTTCCTGTCCAGGTCGGGCACCACCACAGAAATTCTAGAAGCAGCGGAACGGGTTCGCGGTACCAGCCGCACCGTCGCAATCACCGCCGATGCGCGGACCCCGGTGGGAATGGTCGTGGACGACATGATCGAACTCGCCTTCGCCGACGAAGAGTCCGTGGTGCAGACCCGGTTCGCGACCACGGAACTCGCCCTGCTCCGCGCACACCTGGGAGCTGACATCGAGCCGTCGGCACGGGCTGCGGAGCGGGTGCTCCTTGAGCCGGTCGCGCCGGAGCTGCTCGCCGCCCGCCAGTTCACCTTCCTCGGCACCGGCTGGACCTATGGCCTGGCAAACGAGGCGGCACTGAAGCTGCGTGAGTCGGCCGGCCTGTGGACCGAGTCCTACCCCGCGATGGAGTACCGGCACGGCCCGGCCGCGGTGACCGGCAAGCACAGCGTCGTCTGGGTGCTCGGGCCGGCGCCCGCCGGGCTCGCCGACGACATCGCGCTGGCCGGCGGGCTCGCCTGGGTCGTCGATGAGGACCCGATGGCCGCGCTTGTCCGGGTGCACCTCCTCGCACTGGCCAAGGCGCGGGCGGCGGGCCTCGACCCCGACCAGCCGCGGAACCTGACCCGCTCGGTGATCCTCACGCCCGCGGGGCCGGGCCGGACATCATGATCCTTGTCGTCTGCCTCAATCCGGCGCTCGACATCACCCACCAGGTGGAGCGCGTGGACTGGGCGGGGGTGAACCGGCCGTCTGTCGTCTATGACCGCCCCGGCGGCAAGGGCACGAACGTCGCGAGAACCCTGCACTCGTTCGGTATCGAGGTTCTGTTGACCGGCCTGGCCGGCGGAACCACCGGCAGCGCGGTGGGTGCGGGGCTGCGCCGGCTGGGGGTGCCCGCGGCCTTCGCGCCGGCCGGCGGGGAGACCCGGCGCACCTTCAGCGTGGTCGACGGCCGCGGGCGCGTCGCGCTGTTCAACGAGCCCGGTCCCCGGGTCGGGGACGTCGAGTTCAAGCGGTTCCTGGCCGATTACGACGCCGCCCTGGCCGGCGCCTCGGTCGTGGTGCTGTCCGGCAGCCTGCCGCCGGGTGTGCCGTCCGACGCCTACGCCGGGCTGATCGCGGCAGCCACCAGGGCTGGCGTCCCTGCGGTGCTCGACACGTCGGGCGAGGCGCTGCGCGCGGGCGTGGCCGCGGGTCCCGCCATCGTCAAGCCGAACCTCGACGAGCTCGCCGCGCTTACCGTGCGGTCGCTGCGCACCCCCGATGGCGGGATCGACCTGATCGCGGTGACCGCGGCCGCCTGCTCGCTGCGGACGGCGGGCGCGCAGGCGGTCGTCGTCTCCCTAGGGCCGGACGGCCTGCTTGCCGTGACCGGCGACGGCTGCTGGCAGGCGCGGCCGACGGCCGTGCTCGCGGGCAACGCTACCGGCGCGGGCGACGCGGCGACCGCCGCCCTGGCCCACGGCCTGCTGCTTGGCCGGCCGTGGCCGGAGCGTATCGCGCACGCGGCCGCCCTCGGCGCCGCGGCCGTCGCCGCGCCGGTCGCGGGGGAGTTCAGCCACGCCGACTACGCGGCGGGCCTGGCCGCGGTGACGGCGACCGAGCTGACGGTGTTCAGGGACGCCGCGAGTGCTCAGCCGGAAGGGGGACGCTGATGCCGCTTGCCGCGATGGACGACATCACCGGGCCCGCGCGGGACGCAGGGTCCGGGGTCGGCGCGTTCAACGTGATCGGCATCGAGCACGCGGAGGCGATCGTCGCGGGCGCCGAGGCTGCCGCCTTCCCGGTCGTGCTGCAGATTAGCGAGAACTGCGTGGCGTACCACCGCGGGCTCGCCCCGATCGCCGCGGCGTGCCTGGCCCTCGCGCGCGGCGCCGCGGTGCCGGTCGCCGTGCACCTGGACCACGCCTCCGACGTGGCGCTCGTCGAGGCCGCGGCCGGGCTCGGGCTCGGCTCGGTCATGTTCGACGCGTCCAGGTTGCCCTACGCCGACAACGTCCGCACGACGGCGGACGTCGCGGCGTCGTGCCACCGGCGCGGAGTCTGGGTCGAGGCGGAACTCGGTGAGATCGGCGGCAAGGACGGCGTGCACTCGCCGCTCGCCCGGACCGATCCCGGCGAGGCGGCCAGCTTCGTCGCGGCGACCGGGGTGGACGCGCTCGCGGTCGCGGTGGGCAGCTCGCACGCCATGGCGACTCGCGACGCCGTGCTTGACCTCGGCCTCATCCGTCGGCTGCGCGCGGCGGTCAGCGTGCCGCTCGTGCTGCACGGCTCGTCCGGCGTCCCCGATGAGGACCTGACCGCGGCGGTCCGCGCCGGGATGACCAAGGTCAACATCGCGACCCAGCTCAACAAGGTGTTCACTGGTGCCGTACGGCTCGCCTTGTCGGCCCAGCCGACGACGACCGATCCGCGGAGGTACGGTGCGGCGGGACGAGACGCGGTCGCGGCTGAGGTGGCGCGGCTGCTCCGCCTGCTCGGATCAGGACATAATTCACCCAACGCGATGGAAGAGACCGCCGGCGTGCGCGAGCCGGCCGCGAACACGAGCGCGCGGGCAGGAGGCACTGGTGAGCCGCTATCGCCGGTGGAATGACCTGCTGGAGCTGCTGGCAACGGCCGGACAACTCCAGGTGGAGGAGGCGGCGGCCGCGCTTAACGTCTCCCCGGCCACCGTCCGCAGGGACTTCGATGAGCTGGCCGCTCAGCGGATGCTCACCAGGATCCGGGGCGGCGCGGTCGCGCAGGGACTCAACTACGACCTGCCGCTGCGCTACAAGTCGGAGCGGCACCCGTCGGAGAAGCAGCGCATCGGGGCGCTGGCCGCCAGCATGGTGCTGGCCGGCCAGGCGGTCGGGCTGAACGGCGGCACCACCACCACCGAGGTGGCCCGGGCGCTGGCGACCCGCTCCGACCTGTCCTCCGGGGCGCCGACCCCGGCCGTCACGGTCGTCACCAACGCGCTGAACATCGCGACCGAGCTCGCCGTCAGGCAGCACATCAAGATCGTGACCACCGGCGGCGTGGCCAGGCCGCAGTCGTACGAGCTGACCGGGCCGCTGGCCACCTTGGTGCTCGAGCAGGTCACCCTCGACGTGGCGATCCTCGGCGTGGACGGCATCGACGCGGTCGCCGGCGCGACGGCGCACCACGAGGGAGAGGCGAGCATCAACCAGCTCATGGGCCGCCAGGCCCGCAAGGTGATCATCGTCGCGGACAGCTCCAAGGTGGGCCGCCGGGCGTTCGCCCGGATCTGCGGCCCCGCCCAGGTCGATGCCCTGGTCACCGACTCCGGCATCGCCGACGATGACCTGAACGTGCTCAAGGCCGCCGGGATCGACGTTGTCGTCGCCTGACTTCGACCTGGTCGTGATCGGCGACTGCAATCCCGACGTGCTCGTGCATGGCGACGACGTGACCCCTGCCTTCGGCCAGCAGGAGAAGCTCGTCGACCGGATGTCCCTGGAGATCGGCGGCTCCGCCTCGATCACCGCGGTCGCCGGCGCCCGGCTGGGGCTGCGGGTCGCGCTCGTCGCGGCCGTCGGCCGCGATGCGGCGGGCACCTTCATGCTTGACTCACTGGCCAGGGAGGGCGTCGACGTCGGCGCCGTGGCGGTCCGGGACGGCCTGGCGACCGGTATGACGGTGGCGCTGTCCCGCGGCGGGGACCGGGCCATCCTGACCGCGCTCGGCGCGATGGACTCGCTGACCGCTGCTGATATCCCCGCCGGTCTCTTCGGCCGCTGTCGCCACGTGCACGTAAGCTCCTACTTCCTGCTCGCCGACTCGCTCGGGCCCGGGCTGGCCGACTTGTTCGTGAAGGCGCGAGGGGCGGGCGCGACCACGTCGCTCGACACGAACTGGGACCCGGCGGAACGCTGGCGCGACGAGCGCCTGTCCGCCGCCATCGCCCAGGCCGGCCTGCTGCTGCCGAACGAGGCCGAGGCGCTCGCGCTGAGCGGGGCCGCCTCCGTCACCGCGGCGGCGTCGGCCCTGACGGCCCTTGGACCGCGGGTCGCGGTGAAGCTGGGGGCGCGCGGAGTGCTCGTCGCCGTCGGCTCTGCGGAGCGGCACCAAGTCAGCCTGCCGCCGGTGACCCCGGTCGACACCACGGGCGCGGGTGACTGCTTCAACGCCGGCCTGCTCGCCGGCCTGCTGCACGGCCTGCCGCTGCCCCGCGCCGCCGCCCTCGGTTGCGCGGCGGGCGCGCTGTCGACGGGGGCGCTCGGCGGAACGGCGGGCGCGCCGGACTTGCAGAAGGCGTTGGACCTGGCGGCCCACGCCGTGATCGCGTTATGACTGAGCTCCCGGGGCGTTATGCCGTGCCCAGGGAGCTCAGTCGCCGGCCTTGCGTGCTTCTGCCTACGGGCGTACCTCGAAGACGAGGTTGAACGGCGTCTGCGCGGCGCGCCGGAACCGGGTGAAGCCCGCGTCCGCGGTCAGCTGCCGGATGGCGGCCTCGCCCGCCTGGGCGCCGAGGGCGTAGCCGCCGGGCTGAGACAGCGCGTTCGGCACGCAGAGCTGGGTGGAGGCGTTGTAGTAGACCCGCCCCACCGGGTTGAGGTTGCCTGATACCTCGTCAACCGCGTACGGCTCGACGAGGAGCCAGGTGCCGTCCGGCTTGAGTGCCTGGCGGATTTGCCGGGCCGCGGCGAGCGGGTCGCCCATGTCGTGCAGGCAGTCGAACGTGGCGGCCAGGTCGTAGCCGGTGCCGGTGAAGCCGGACGCCGGGGTGACCTCGAAGCCGATCCGGTCGGCGACGCCTGCGTCCGCGGCCCGCTTGCGGGCGATCTCGATGGACTTGTCGTGGTAGTCAGAGCCCGCGAACCGCGAGTTCGGGTACTCGGTGGCGAGCAGGATCGTGGACGCGCCGAGCCCGCAGCCGATGTCGGCGACCTTGGCGCCGGCCCGGAGCTTGTCGTGCACGTCGTCGAGGGCCGGGATCCAGGACGGGATCAGGTTGGCGATGTAGCCGGGGCGGAAGAACTGCTCGCAACCGGTGAAGACGTCCTGGTCGTGCTCGTGCCAGCCCATCCCGCCGCCGGTGCGGAACGCCTCGGTGATCCTCGGCCCGGCCTTCAGCGTGCCGAGCGCGAGCACGAACGCCCCAGGCATGTACACGGCGCCGTCCGGGTTGGCGAGCCCGAACGCCTGCTCCTCGGTCATCGAGTAGGTGTCGGTGGCGGGGTCGTATTCGACGTAGCCGCCGGCCGCCTGGCCGCGCAGCCACTCCGCGACGTACCTGGCGTTGGTGCCGGTCCGCTCGGCGAGCTCTTCGGCGCTGGCCGGGCTGGTCGCCAGCGCGCGGTACAGGCCGAGGTGGTGCCCGATGACCACGTTGCCCGCCGCGAAGGTGGCGCCAAGGTCGGTGACGAACCGGCCGAGGAACTCCTGCAGTTTGTCCATGTCAACAGCCATGACGAGTCTCCTGTTCTTGTGTGACTGTGTGCGACTGCTCGTTGGTGAATTCTTGGCCTTGGTCACGCGGCCGCCACGGGTACGCCGGGCAGGCGGCCCCACTCGGCCCAGGACCCGTCATAGACGCGGACCCGGTCGCGGCCGAGCAGCTGGGTGAACACGAACCAGGCGGTCGCGGCGCGGCCGCCGATGGTGCAGTAGGTGATGAGCTCCTCGTCGCCGTCGAGGACGTCCGGCGCGAACAGCGCGCGCAGCTCCGCGTCGGAGCGGAACGACCCGTCCTCGCGGTAGAGGCCGTCGACGGGCTGGTGGACGGCCGAGGGCACGTGACCCGCGCGCCCGCCCGGCTCCATGCCCCCCGACGGCCAGAAGCGCTCTCCCTGGTACTCGGCCGTCGAGCGCACGTCGACCAGCGTGCTTCCTGGCTGGCCGATAGCCTCGAGTACCTCGGTCCAGTCCGCGCGGATGCGCGCGTCCTGGGCGGCCAGCCGGAAGCCGCCCGGTGCCGGAGTGGCCGCTTCTGAGCTCCACGGGTGGCCCTCGGCCCGCCAGGCGTCGCGCGAGCAGTTCAGGATGCGCACGTCCGCGTGCCCGTACAGCTTCATCAGCCACAAGGCCAGGGCGGGCGCGTACCCGTAGCAGACGACCGTGGAGTCCGGGTCGATGCCTGAGCGGGCCATCAGCCGCTCCACCGCGGCGGCGTCCACCGTGCGGTAGTCGCCGTCCTTGAGGTCGGCGTAGACGTTCCACAGCACCGCGCCGTCAATGTGCCAGTCGCGGTAGTTAGCCGGGCTGACGTCAACCTCGACCACCCGCACGCGCGGGTCGGTCAGGTGGTCCCGCAGCCATCCGGCCTCCACCAGCACGTCGCCGCTGGTGCCCGGGCTCTGGGTGAACGCCTCCCGTTGTGACGCGATCTTCATGGTGAACCTCCCTGTGCCGTGCTTCCTTGGCACAGGTGTACGGCGGCGCCCTTGTCACGCCCTTGTCGCGACGTTGCCGTGGAATTGGCGAAACCTTGGCGTCACTCCGGCGCCGCTTGGAGTCCCGTCAGGTGGTGGCGAGAAGGGCCTCGTAAAGCTCGCGGGTGGCCGGGCTGGGCGAGACGCCAAGCTGGTCGCGCAGGCACTCGCTCAGCTGGCCGTAAACGTCCAGGGCCTCAGCCAGGTTGCCCTGGGCGGCGAGGGCGCGCATGAGGTAGCGGTAGCCGCTCTCCCGCAGTGGAGCTAGCCGGGTGAGCTGACGACTGGCCCGGGCCGCGGCGACCAGCTCCGTTCCGCCGACGCCGAGCCCCGCCGCCGCGTAGCACTCCAGGGCCCGCAGCCGAATTTCCGTCAACTGCCGGCGGGTCTCCTCGATCCACGGTGCGTCCTCGCCGGGCAGGAAGTCGCGTTCGGCCACGAACAGCGCGGTCAGTGCCGGTCCCCACGCCCGGGGCCAGTCCTGCTGTGCGACCGCGGACTCGGCCCGGTGAATGGCCTCGACGGCGGCTTCCAGGTCGACCCAGGCGTCACGCAGGCACAACCGGAGGGTGGAGCGCCCGTCGATGGCATCGGTGCCGAAGACCCGGCGCAGCTTGGAAAGCAGCGGGTTGAGCCGGGCGTCGACCGCGGCCGGGTCGGGTTCCCGCCACAGCGCTTCGGCCACCTCGCCCCTGGGGACGTAACGATGACGGTTGACCACGAGGTAAGCGAAGAGCAGCCGGCCCTGTCGGCCGGGCAGGCCGGCATCCAGCCGCTGGCCGTCGCGCTCAACGGCGAGCGACCCGCAGATCTGAATTCGCACGAGGCCCGAGGACGCCAAGGTCACGCCAATATCCTGGCACTACGCTGGCATGGCCAGCCAGAGCAGGAGGCCCCAGGATGAAACTGATCCGATGCGAGTGCGGGTTCATCGCCCGCGGCGACAACGACGACCAGGTGGTCGGGGTGATTAGGGGGCACATGTCCACCGATCACCCGGCCCTCCTGCTGTCGGTCAGCCGGGACGACTTGATCAGCTGGATCCAGGCAGAGTAGGTCCGGTACCAGCGAAACAAAGGCTCGGTTGCGGGGAACCATCGGCCCTGAGCTCAGGGAGTCGATAGCAGCACCGCGGCGCGTTCGGCTTCGCTCACCACGAAGGCCGCGAACCCGGCGGGGCTCATGTGCATGGGATCCGCGTCGTGCTGCGTCAGCCATTCCGATAGCTCTGGCGTGGCGAGGGCGTCCGTGATGTCGCGGGCGAGCCTGCTGACGATGCCGGCCGGCGTTCGCGCTGGCGCCCAGATCCCGTACCAGATCGGGAAATCGAAGCCGGCGACACCAGCCTGTGCGAGCGGCGGTACGTCCGGCAGCAGGCGCGAGCGGCGCGCTGTGCTGACCCCGAGCGCGACGAGCCTGCCGTCGTGCAGGTAGGCAGCGGCGGGCGGGATCGGCAGCATCGCGTATGTGGTGTGCCCGGCGGCCGTGCCGGCGACCACGTCGGTGATTGCGTCCGTGGCTGCGGGCGGCGTGTGCACTGCGGCGATGCCGAGGTCGCGATTGAGCTTGGCCACCGCGAGGTGGGTGCCGGTGCCGATGCCGGCGGAGGCGAAGCGGATCTTGCCGGGCCGGTCGCTGGCCGCGGCGGCGAGCTCGTCGATCGTAGTGATGCCGGACTGCGCGCTGGCGACGAGCACGTAGGGCTGGCTGGTGAGCGCAGCGACGGGAACGAAATCCCGGAGGGGGTCGTACGGCAGCTCGCCTGCCCGGGCGGCGCTGTAAGCCTGGGCGCTGGTGTTGATCAGCAGCGTGTACCCGTCGGGGGGCGCATGTGCGACCAGCGCGGGCGCTACGGTGCTGCCGGCGCCCGGGTGGTTCTCCACGATCGCCGGCTGACCCCACGCCGCCGCCAGCCTCCTGGCAAGAGCCCGGGCGATGACATCGACGCCCCCGCCGGCCCCGAATGGATCGATGATCCGTACCGGGCGGCCCGGAAAGGCCTG
>Ga0265338_10000229_pt1 | contig 104287 bp, 99 predicted proteins | sample 42126metaG_FD_193579 | JGI IMG/M metagenome (GOLD analysis project Ga0265338, IMG submission 193579) | Rhizosphere microbial communities from Carex aquatilis grown in University of Washington, Seatle, WA, United States - 4-21-26 metaG | ecosystem: Host-associated > Plants > Roots > Rhizosphere...
TCTCTTCAGAAGTGAAACTATGGCGCTGTTCGTAGAGCCAGATCATTTGGCGTTTCAGAATGAGACGGGCCGATGCCTCGACGTCCACATCGCCGGCATTAGCCCCCAAGCCCTCTGCCAACTTGCGATCGGAGAACTCTTTCGCCAAAACGCGGGCTGTGGCCCTGAGGTCAGGGTTGTTCGTTAATGATTCAATTAATGCGATCATGCGACTGTGGATCTCCACAATCACTCTTGTTTGGCTCGGCAAGAGAACCTCCACTTACATACAGCGCCAATTTTCAATGTAAGGCACTTAACGTATCACGCCAAGACACTGTCGAACTTTTTTTCCCTGCGTCAGATTTGTGGAATCATGAAAATTTCGTAAATTCCTTTAACAGTCTTGAGTGTCTCGCGTGAGTTCAATCACAGGGCCTGGCCGCTCACCAATTTTTTGACAGTTTTGGCGGGATTTCGGAATCGACTGGAGTTTTAACACTAATCTTGCGACTCGATCATGGTCCAGGACGGCCGATACGCTAGATGTATGAAGGGAAGCAGGACCATGAAACATTTAATACGATTACTCGCACTGACCACGATGGGCAGTTTAATCGTTGGATGCGGATCCTCCGGAAGCAGCTATAGTATGCTTTCGACGGGTCAGAGCTTTAAACAGGCCAAAGTGAACTCGAAAATCGACATGCTATGGACGATCGATAATTCGAGTTCCATGACGCCGTTACAAACGAACATGACCAATAACTTCAATAGCTTTATGAGCACGTTCATCACCAAAGGCTATGATTTCCACCTTGCCGTGACGTCGACGGAAGCTTATTTGGCGGGCAGCCGCTGGGCTAATAATCCGGCCTATTCGAAGTTTTCGGACGGCGTAAGCACCCATACGGGTGTGTTCGACATAGTTCCGGGAACTTCGAATCTTATCAATACATTTGTGGCCAACGCGTCGTTGGGTGCAAACGGTAGCGGTGACGAACGCGCCTTCTCGAGTATCAAAGCCTCGTTGAATGACACGCAAAACACCAACTTCTTGCGTCCGGACTCGTTCTTGGCCGTCATTATATTGTCTGACGAAGACGACTTCAGCGATCCCAATCGCGCCGAGTACAGCTGGACATTCCGCAATGGGATTGCAGATCACAGTTATAGTGATCCCGGTCTCGAGTCGGTCGATAGCTACGTTTCGTACCTCGATACTCTGACGGGTACGACCAATGCGGCCACCCGCCGGTACTCGGTCTCGGCCATCACGGTGGATACGCAAACGTGTTTAAACTCTCACTCCAATCAGTCGCCGAGCGCAATCATTGGTCAGCGCTATATTCAGATTGCGAACGATACTCAGGGCGTGATCGGCAGCGTTTGCGATACGAGCTATGCTGCGGCTCTTGCAGCTATTGAAAGCCGCATCTTGGAGCTGGGCACGCAGTTCTATCTCAATGCACCTCCTATCGAAACGTCGATTGTCGTGACCGTGAATAACGTGACGGTCCCGAACGATCCTGACAACGGTTGGACGTATAACTCAGCGGCAAATTCGATCATGTTCCACGGCACGGCAATTCCGGAAGCCGGTGCGGACATCAATGTCGCTTTTGATCCTGCCAAATTGTCTTTCTAACAATTTCCTCATCACAAATGTCATGAGCTTGCAATTCGTTGCAAGCTCTGATTAACATTTGTGAATGTCGCCTTTAAATTTGATAACTATATTAAAAGAGAGTCAAATCTCCCCGGAAGATTTGGGCCAGCTCATGGGTGTATCGGGAATGACGGTCCGCCGTTGGATCGAAAAGCCTACCAATGAAGAATTGCCCGAGCTCTATCAGCACGCCGCGCGCGACGCGGTCTATAAACTGGTCATCGAAGGGAGACTCGGCGCCGATTCAAAACTCGTGCGTAAGCTTTTTGCTCATCCGGAGAGTCTCTCGCAGCTCGCGGCCGCGAAGGCTCTCGGCTTTCCTGAAATGACCTCGGGCAAATTTGAAGATCATCAAGACCAAATCATGGTCGGACTTTCTTCAATTGGTGCATCGGAACTGCGCCGGCAAAAAGTCGCGGAAAGTATGAGTAAACTTCCCGCCTACAAGCGTCTGGGAAAAGAGTGGAGCGAGCGTATCTCGATCTTGACTCGGGTGATTGGTTCGAAGCAATTAACCTCGCTGGACAAATTCCTCGCGTACGGGGCTTTGTTCTACTTGTTCATGCCGTTCGATTTGATTCCCGACACGATACCCGTGTTTGGATTGATGGACGACTTCAGCATTTTAGGTATCGCGGCTACTTACTATGTCGGACGTAACTTGATTGGTTAGGATATGCGCACCTTGCTTTTTCTTCTCGCAGGAATTCTGAGCGTCGAGGCTCGGGCCATGAGCCTCGATGCGGCGATTGCGGCATCGATTGGATCGTCGCAGTACGTGAAGGCGCAAGAGGACATGGCCAGTCTTGCCGGCAATGACCGGTGGCGACGGTTTATTTTCCGTGAACCGCAATTTTCGTATACGAATTCGGACAGTATCAATGAAGAGTCTTGGGGGCTATCTTTAGCGACACCGTTTCCGGGCCGCGCGTTTGCCGCGACGGAACTAGATCGCGTGAACTCCGAAAAGGAACACGCTGAAATCGATGCCAAGCGGCAAGATCAGGCGAAGTTGATCGCCGACTCGTATCTCGAGTGCGCGAGCAGCCGCGCCCTTTTGGAAATTCAGAAGGTCGCGCTGCGCGATCTCGAGACGGTCGCGCATTCGTTGTCGGCGATGTATGAATCGGGTCATGCCTCGCAGGCCGAACGTATTGGCGCCGAACTCCAGGTGCGCCAGACTCACGCCGATCTCGTTGTGTTAGAAAATAAATCGGTAACCTCCTGCCACAAGTGGCGGGCGCTTATGGGCAAGCAAGATGACCCTAATGTCGTTCCCGATGGCGTGCCCGACGATCTCAAGCCTGAGACAGTAAAAGCTCTTGGCTCCGCGCCGGCGGCCGAAGCGCGCAGCCGGGCGGCACTGGCGGTCGCGAATGCGAACGATAGTCTCCGCTGGTGGAATCAAGCGCCCGACATCCAGTGGAGCTATGCCCGCAATCATTATTTGTATCTGCCGGGCAGTCCGACGGGCAAAGAGTGGACCACGACCGTTGGCGTTGCGGTCACAGTTCCGATTTTCTGGTTTTTCGCGGAAAGCATTGAAGCCCAGCGCGCTCGGGCGCAGGCGCAAATCGACCGGCACAACGCCGAGGTGGATTCGGTCAACGCTCGTGACACTCGAGTTGCGGCGGCCCAGGAGTTTATGCGCGACAAAGACCGCATTCGCGAGTTGCGCGAAAAGGATCTGGCTTTGGCGGAAGCCTTGGTGCAAAGCACACTCGCCGCATATCGTGTGGGTAAGCTTGGTTTCGCTGAGCTGATGATGTCGCGTAAGACACTATCGGATTTGCGCGCTCAGGAAGTCCAGCTCCAGACGGCCGTTATCCAGGCGCGCTTGCAGTGCTTGAGTCAATGTGAACACGATCGGGGAACCCTATGAACGTCAAATCACTCCTTTTATTGTTGGCTGCCCTGAGCGCCGGTGCGGTTCACGCCGCGGCCGACCGCGACTACCAGTGGACCAAGGTCCTCACGGCGGAGTTGAATGCTGGCATCAAAGTGACGGGGCGGATGATCCCTCAAGACGGCGCCTTGAATATTGAATCGGCACGCGTGACCGGACGGATCTTAAGCATTCTTCGCCGCGAAGGCGACCGCGTGGGCGTGGGAACGCCATTGTTCTCGGTCAGTAGCGCAGAATGTTTTTCCCTGCTGGAAGAAAAAAAGGTGGCGCAGTCCAACGGCATCTCGGCGCTCGTCGGCAGCGTGAACAAACGCGAGAAACAATTGGCGCTGATCGTTGATGAGAACAGCTGCAAGATCGTGTCGGCTCATGCCGGCATTCTCACCAAGCGCAGTGTAGAATCAGGAGCTGCCTTCAATCCCGGCGACGCTTTAGTGACTGTTTTGGATGTGAACCGCTTAACGGCCGAATTCGATCTCCCCGAACGCGATATGTCCAAAGTGAAAGTCGATCAAACGGTCCGTTTTCGTCTGGCCTCGAATCCCGACGATAGCTATGTGAGCAAGATCTCGAACATTGTGCCGATGATCGATTCGACATCGCGTACGACTAAAATCCGTTTGACGCCGATCAAAATCAAAACCGCGACGACGCAAGACGCTTTGATCTTCGGTGAAATCGAAACTGGATCCAAAGAGTCGATTCTTAAACTGCCTTCTGCCGCATTGGTCTTCAGTCACAACCGCCAATACGTGATCCGCGGTCCCATGGAAAAGGCCGCGGCCGTTGAAGTTTCGGTCTTGGGCGAAGCGGATAATTTCAGTTCCGTTCGTCCCATCAAGGAAAATGATCTCAAGGAAGGCGATGTCGTAGCGGCCAGCGGCGGAATCTTTCTTCTGAAGCAGCTGGGCACGGACACCAAATTATGAAATGGCTTGTGACGGCGTGGCTGAAGTTTCAGCGCGAACAGCCGATTCTTCTTTATTTTTTGCTCGGCGGATTGATTTTGTGGGGCGTGCGAATTGCCCTTCAGAGTGAGATTCAGGCGTTTCCGGAACTGACGAACGTTCAGGTTCAGGTTATCACGCAGTTCCCGGGCAAGGCCGCCGAAGAGGTCGAACGCCAGTTGACGGTCCCGGTCGAAGTCGCGACCAACGGCATTTCTGGTTTGATCAATCAGAGATCGATTTCAATTTTCGGCTTAAGTGTCGTGACCCTGACTTTTGACGACAACGTCCAGGCGCGCCAGGCGCGGATCGATGTCGCTCAACGCCTGACCGATGTCGAATTGCCCGAGGGCGTGAAGGCTGAACTCTCACCCGACACCACGCCGGTAGGGGAAATCTATCGCTACACTTTGGAAGGCTCACTTCCGCTCGATGAAATGCGCATGATCGAAGACTGGCGCCTCGAGCGCGAGTTCCGCAGCATCCCGGGCGTTGCCGACGTGGTCAGTTGGGGCGGGCCGGTCCGCACGATTGAAGTGCGGCTAGATTTGCCGCGGATCAAGGCGATGGGGCTAACCGTCGATGCGGTCGCGCAAGCGCTCGGACAGAATCATGCGAATGCCGGTGGCGCCATGATCACCCACGGCGATGAATCCTATATTGTGCGCTCGATCGGCATGTACGAAAACCCGGAGAGCCTCGAGCAGGCTGTGATCGCAACTCAGCACGGCGTGCCGATTCGCGTCCGCGACGTGGGTTCGGTGCAGCTCGGTCACAGGCCGCGTTTGGGTCAGGTAGGCCGGAACGAAAACGGCGATGCCGTTGAAGGCATCGTTTATCTTCGCCTCGGAGCCGACACGCTCGAAACGTGCCGCCACATCCGCGAAACGATCGAGCGCTTGAACACGCAAGTGCTGCCGAAAGGCGTGCAGATTGTGCCTTATTATGACCGCACAGATCTCATTAGCCGCAGCAGTCATACGGTTTTTCACAATATCATTTTCGGCGTCTTGCTCGTGTGCTTGGTGCTCGCGATCGGATTGGGCATTGAATATTGGTCGATGAGCCTCGGCGTGGCGTTGATCATTCCTTTTGCGCTGCTCATGGCGTTCGTCGGCGTTCGTTTAGCAGGCTACGCGCCGAATTTGATCTCGCTCGGCGCGGTCGACTTCGGAATCCTCGTGGAAACGGCGATTTTCGCCGCCGAAGCGCTGATTGTGGCGACGGCCGCTAAGAGGAGCAAGGATAACGAAACCATCGCGGAAAGTATTGCTACGGTCCTCGGGCCGGCTTTTCTTTGTGCCTTGCTCTTACTTATTGCCTTCATTCCGATTTTAAGTCTGCAGCGTGTAGAAGGCAGGATCTTCAAACCCCTCGGGATCACGCTCGTTTCGGCACTGATCGGCGGCCAATTGGGAGCGCTGATTTTCATTCCATTGATGTCGGCCTATCTGCCGAAGAACGCCAAGCACGGTGAGGGGAAGGTCGATCACTTTTTCCACGAGTTGATTGAACGGTTGGTCGCCGTGTCGCAGAGGATCGCGACTATCTCGCGTGTTTCGCGCGCGACGGCCGTCGGCTTAAGTGTCACTCTGCTGGTTTTGGCCTTCGGCTTGGGCCGTGAGTTTTTGCCGAATCTAAACGAAGGCTCACTCTACATCCGCGCGACGGCGCCGCCGACAATTTCGCGCGAGGCCTCGGCCGATTTGGCGAGCGATATCCGCATGCGCCTCAAGAGAATTCCCGAGGTCGTCGACGCGGTTTCGCAAATGGGCCGCCCCGACGACGGCACTGACGTCAACGGCTTCGATAATATTGAAACAGTGGTGACTTTGAAGCCACCGACCGAGTGGAAGAGCGCCACCACGATCGAAGGCCTGAGTCATTTGGCCGAGCTGGCACTTGAGCCTATCAAGGGAGTCGACTTCAACTACTCACAGCCGATCAAAGACAATGTTGACGAGGCGATCAGCGGCGTGAAGGGCGAACTCGTTGTTAAAATATTCGGCCCCAAACTGGAAGAGCTGCAAAGCACGGCCAACCAAATCGCCGATGTCTTGCGGAAAATGCCCGGCGCCGGCGATGTCGCCGCCGAGCAGCTGATGGGGCAACCGGAATTGCGTTTCCATGTGAATCGCGAACTTCTCGCTCGCTATGGCTTACGCGTGACCGATGCCGAGCAAGTTCTGGAGACCGCGCTCGCCGGAAAATTCGCGGCCAAGATGATCGACGATCAGGGGCGGCAGGTCGACATTTTGGTCAAACCGGCGCTTCCCGATAATATGGACCGAGATACATTGTCTTCGCTGCCGGTCATCACGCCCGAGGGCGCGAAAATTCCTCTAGACGAAGTCTCGCATCCCGCGCTGGTCGAAGGTGTAAGCCGCATTTACCGCGAAATCGGGGAGCGCCGAATCGCCGTCAAGTGTTCGGTGCGCGGGCGCGCCGTCGTGGACTTCGTGAACGATGCCACGCGGAAGATCCGCGACACGGTTCATTTACCCGAAAAGTACCGCATGCAATGGTCGGGCTCATTCGAGAACGCATCGCGCGCCGGAACGCAATTGATGATCGTCGTCCCATTGTGCTTGATCGCGATGATCGTGATTTTGATGAGTTGGTTCAACCACTGGGGCACGGTATTGATGTTACTCTGGGAAATTCCCTTCTCGCTGGTCGGCGGCTTGCTCGCCCTGCGCGTTTTGGGTTTGAATCTCAGTATTTCGGCCGCCGCCGGCGGCATCGTCGTCATCGGCGTTTCGTTTCTGACCGGAATGATGCTGATCTCGGAGTGGAAAGTCACGGGCAGCGCCTGGACCGCATTGCGGAACAAAGGCCGCAGTATTTTGATCTCAAGCACGGTCGCGATCATTGGCTTGGTGCCGGCGGCTTTCTCACATGGTATCGGGTCTGAAACCGCACGTCCGTTCGCCGTGATGATCCTGGGAGGTTTGATTTCCTCGCTATTTCTGAGCCTGACCTTCTTGCCAGCCTTGATTGACCGCAATCTGACGGCTAAACCCTCTGCATAGACTCCTGCGAACGTCTCGTTTTTAGACGGGACGTTCGTGTCACTTTGATCGGGCGGGAAGTCTCCGCTATCCTAAGAGCACATGCAGAAGTCTGTCCTGGCCTCCATCATTCTCAGTCTCGCGGTCGTTCTCACTACACTTTTAGCTTTCCAAAATTGTTCTGAGCCTATGGATACTTACGGTGACGGTACGGCCTCCAACGGCTCCTCGACGTCCACAAACGTGCCTGGCGGTGCAAACAACAACACGGATTTAACAAATACCGGAACGAGCGCGGTGAATCCGAATGCGATGGCCGCTCCTGGATCTTTGCCGACCACACAGTACTTTACGACCTTGTTCCAGGGAATGGTGAATCGAGCGCCGACGTCACAGGAGACTTCGGATCTGGTGCAGTATGTGGGCATCGGATACGGCTGCTCGAAGATCGCACAAATGGTTATGGGCAGCCAGGAATATGCGGGCGACGTCGCACAACTACAACCGAAGCAAATCATTACGAGTCTATTTAAGGCATTGCTAAACCGCAGTCCGTCTCTCAGTGAGACAAATGGTTTGCTCGCCTATACCGCGAATTACCAAACTAACCTCGCTGGCGCCGGCGCCTTAGCCGGTTACATCATGCAGCAAGGTGAATTCAAGTTATACTGTTCTCAATTTAAGAATCTCTCTCCATAACTCAATCGTTTCGATTAAAAGCCGAAAAGTTATCTATGAGCTCCTTGCAACGTTACAAAAAGACGGGTGGATTTGTTCAACTTCTCTCGCTGATCGAAACTTTCGGTCCACAGAAGAAGGACAAGTTTTTGGAAATGATCGATCAAGAAAGTGTCGTGTGGGGCTCGGCCCTGCGCGAGAAAATGCTCACGCTCGAGCGCATTTTCCAGTGGCCCGATGAGGTTTTGATCGAAGTCTTCAAGGCGATGCCCCTGAAAAATCAGGCGCTGGCCCTTCAGGGAATCAAGGAAGAAGTTAAAGCGCGCATCATGAAGTTTATGTCGTCATCGGAAAAGCGCCGCCTGGACGATGTCATCAACGAAAATCCTCCCAAGCCGGACGAGCTGGCATCAAATATGATCAAGGTGATCGAGATTACGCGTAAGATGCTCCAGAGCGGCGAGATTCGCCCGGAGAAGTTCGATGCGGCCTTGATGGTTCCCGAGGAGTTCGAGCACAAGCTCGAGGGGCAGTTGCAATATGCGGGTGGGAACGCAAACGCGGCGGCTAATCATGGGGAAGTCCCGGCGAATGGGCACTCGGCGGCCGGGCAAGCGCACGGGCAGACGCAAGCCGCTGGAGCTGCACACGCGGCAGGACAAGCGAATGGACATCATGCCGACGCACATCATGATAACGGTCATCATCCGCCACCGCAGACACTCGATCAGGCCCAGATGCAACGGACCCTGGCGATGCTGGTGAGGGAAAACAAGGCGTTGAAGGAAGAAGTACGTATCCTTCGCGAAAAGCTCGACCAGATCAAGCGCATCGCTTAACCGGTCAGTTCTAAAAACTCTCGAAGGTCTTTGAGCGTCTTCATGTCCGCCCGGTTGATATGTCCTTACTGCAAGGGCTTAGTCGTGCCCGCGCTGCTGTCCACGGGCGTGAACGACACGCGGATCTTCTGGTTCGGATAGCTGTTCCAATCCACAGATTGGCCTTTCACACGGACCGTCAACGTTTGCGGGTTATATGTCCACTGTTTGCCAGGAGTCAGCGGCTTATCGCCGATGAATACCTGCAAGCTCTTCTTCGCAAAGTCCGGATCGGTCGGAGCGAAGATCTGCGGACGGTATTCCAACTGCAAATCCAAATCGGAGAGTGCGTCCTGCTGAATCTGATATCCGAACTTCAGCAAAGCGGGGCCGAAATCGGGGTTACAGATCGAAAGAACTTGCCCATCCTTGGGCGAGTTAGCGTCTTCCGTGAGCTGCGCAATATCAACAAGAGGATTTTCGCCGTCTTTCACTTCGCGTGAAGACAGGCCTTGCAAATCAAACGCTGGATCGGGCTTACAGTTGCCCGGCCCATCGGCGCGGGTAATGCGTGTGCCGGGGCTGATCGCCACGCTGAAGATGCGCAAGCGGCGCTTAATCGCGGTGGATTCCGTGTCTTTCTCAAGACGTGCGACAAAGTCTTTCACCTTGATCTGGTCACGATGGAAATCGGCCGGAACCGACGGATCGGGAACCGGCGTGCCATCATACGAAAGCACTTCGTCCTTCGCATCGCTCACCACGATAACGACAAACAGAGCACCAGGACGGCGGAAACCTTTGTTCGCACCATTCATGATAACGGGATTCTCGAGAGCGCCTAAGATCGGCGTCGACGACTCTTCAAACTCGGGACCCTGAGCGCAAATGGACGGCTTCTTGGGATCGGGATTAATAAAGTCTTTGATCATGTGCAGGTTCAAGCCAGCCGGATCCTTCGGATCCAAGTTGTTCTTGAGCACTGTCGCGAAATCTTTGTCTTGCGGCGTGAGATAGCGGCGGCCATCTTTCGGGGCGCCATCACCCAGGAACGACTTCAGGGTTCCCGCCGGCTGCCAGTTTACGAATCCGGGAGTTGAAGTCTCTTGACCGCAAACTTCCGGAACGATCGGTCCATAGCGGCGTTGGTCCCACACGTTCACATAGCCGATGTGGAAATCGATGGCGTTATTTTTGGCGAAGCCGTCGACAAATTGCTGAATATTGCGGCTGAGATTTTCGTGGTGGGCTACCATCGAGCGCGAATCATCGATCACAAATAGGATATCGACGCGCGAATCATAAGTGACCACAAGACCGTTGGCCGTAACTTCCGTCGTCGGACGGTTGATTTTAGCGTCTGGTTTCAAAGGCGGCGGGGGAGTCAAAACATTCTCCCGCTTAGGATCGCTCGGCTGGCACGCGGCCAACACTAAGAGCCCGAGAGCCGCAATGAATAACTTCGTATTTTTCATAAGCTCGCCTTTTTCATCGTGGGACAATCCTTGACCCGCGCTTTGTAATTGTCTAACTCGTCCATCCAAGTTTCATCGGTGACCGGGAATACGAGCACGTCGCCCTTTTCTTCGACCTTGGGTAACTTGCTGCGCTCACCCTTCATGTTATCGTCCATGCTGAGGCGCTGAATAATTTCGCCTTCGATGATATTCATCTTGTTCAGCACCATGCGGTACTCTTTCAAATCGGCGTTAGCGAGAACGCGGGTGCGGATGAAGGCCTGTTGCTTGAGTCTTTCAGTTTGTGCCTGCTCCGAGCTCAGGGCGCGCTCGAGAAGCGCATTCCCGCCGATCGATCTCGAACCTTCGAGAACCTCGCCGCCACGTTTGACCTCAAGGAGCAACTGACGGCGCGACTCCATGTCACGCACGATCTCTTTGTCGCGGAACATATTCCGCGGCATCGACGACACCAACGGTCCGGCGCTTTCCTTGCTCACGCCGTCTTTGTCGAAGCGGGCAAATACATCGCCAATCTCGTGATTGGTCCCGGTTTTAGCCAGTTCTTGCAAATCGCCTAAACGCTGATGATGGCGCTTCTTGAAGGTCTCGCTGTTATTGAACACGCGCGTGTAGTCGCACGCTTTGTAAGCCATCAAGTTCGCGAGAAAGAAGGTCTCAGGACCGGCGAGAGGAGCGAGGGCCCCCGCCATGGCCGTCGTCACAGTGCCGAGAGCTTTATCGAAGTCGTCGCGGCGGAGGTGAGTCCACGCGCGCTCTTCGACAGCTTCCATCCACAGCGATGAGCTTTTCGGAATGGCTTCGTACGCCTCCAGAGCCGCTTCAAGATCTTTTTTCTGGTAAAGCACGCGGCCTTGGGTCATCAGGATTTCGTCTTGGCCAATTGCGATCTGGCCGGACTCTTTTAAAAGTTTCAATGCGCGGAGAGAGGAATCGACGTCGTTGATCTGCGGCGCTTGCACGGCGATTTGCCACCAGACGCGCGCTTTTTCATTCACGTTGTCGCCAAAGGCGTTGGCGAGGTCAAAAGCCTTGGTGATATCTCTTTTGGTTTTGATTTTGAGCGAAACCGGCTGATTGTTCACGATCGATTTCCAACCGCCGGTCGTTTGAATCCAACCGCGCTGGATAAACGGGGATTTTTTCAGCTCGACCACCCAGAGTTTTAAAATTCCGGGTTCGATTTTTCCCGGCTCAGTCGATTGCATCAGAGTTTGAAGAGCGGTGAACGGGAGTCCTTCTTGGTAGAGCGCGTACGCCCAGGTGGCGACGCCAGTCTGCGAAGTCGCGAGCATTGTTCCGCGAGTCGAAGTATCCCAAGTCATCAACGCCTGGCGGAAGTTGCCGTTATCGAGGAGCTTGACGAGTTCTTGTTCAGCGCCCGATTCGCCACGGATATAGTCGAAATTTCCGGCGAAGCTTGTTGCTGAAGTCATCATGACTAAAGCAATCAGTATTTGACGTATCATAAGCCTTTTCTCCATCCAAATTAGAGAATGAATCCGATTCCAGCCGAAATGACCAATTGGTTCATGTTGCGGCTGGTTCCATCAATCGTCACATCCTGGTGACCTTCCCAGCGCGCTTCGAGACGGGTGCTCATATGTTTAAACATCCACACGCCGACACCGAGACCGCCTGTGTAAAGAGGCGACATGCCCTGCGAACGGGTGATTTCACCGGCGCCGCCGAGCAAGTAGAAGTCGAACTGGCTCACACCAGCGTCGAACCAATTGATTTTTCCATAAACGGGATACCAGTTAACGACGCCGAGCCAGCTGTCTTTGTCCCACGAGTACTGCGGGATCACGGCATTCTGGCCGGCGGCCACGCGTTTGTTGAAGTCGTCGTACATCGACTGACATTCAGCTGAGAATTTGTTTTGATAGTTCATGTAGCGGGCGCCGATGGACCAGTGCGGGTTGATATGGAAGTCCATTTGTCCGCCGAGCATTTGTGTTTGTACATACGGGTCACCGCCGGAAGCGACGGCGCCGTAGTTCAAACCGAACTCCAGGCGAAGGTTGCGGTCGACTTGGCGATTTTGCACGACGCGGATACGGTTTTCAGCGTCGATGGCGGCAGCTTTTTTCATAAGTTCTTTGTTGGCGCCGAGAGCATCCATTTCGTCAGAAAGATCGCGAGCCCAAGTGTTCAAGCTGATAAGGGCCAGAGCGATCAAAGCGATGCGTTTCATTTGGAAGCTCCTTGCGGATCCAGCACTAAGCTCAGCGATTCGCTGATATCTTGTCCGCATTTCGCGGCGGCTGCATTCGTGTATTTGAGAGTCAAAGTTTGGAATTCACCGTTCGTCGCACTGATCGCCGCGGGCTTCCACGAGAAAGCGTAGGTTGCCGAAACGCTGTCCTTGCTCACTTGGGTAAACTTCGCGCGGCCGGCATGAAAATCGGCAGCCAGCGTCGGGCTTAAATTTTCAGGAGCAATGTTGAAGTTGGGTCCGAAGAGGCTGAGCACTTTGATCTGGTACGTGGTATCCGTATTCTCTTTGAACGCCAAAAGCTTCGCGGCTTTGTCGTCGGGCACGGAAAGGGTGAACACCTGACCGCAAATGCTCTGCGAATTGTCAGGTTGCACCGGCGGGGGCGGCGGCTTCATATCCACCGGCGGCGCCGACGGATTTGCGGCCACAGTGGCCTTGTTTTTTGCGTCCGCATAATTGGATCCGGGATCCTTCCCTGCACCGCAACCCACCAAAGTGAGTACGAGCCCAACAGCGAACAAAATTTGCGACGCCTTCATACGGATCTCCTTATCCATGATTCACGCGTTTTAAGACGAACGGGTACGACACTTTCACATTTACGCCACCGACCGGCTTGGGAAATTGCCAAGTGCGGAGGTGACTAACGATACAACCTTCAACCGAAGCCGATTTGAGCGAGCTGCTCGTGACGCGGGCAGCGTTCACGATACCGTGGGCGTTGATTACCCAGTCGATGCCGACGCGGCCACTGAGGCCGGAATTCACTTGCAGGCCTTTTTCATAACAGTAGATCACTTCGCCGATGTGGCGGTTAATGACTGCTGCGATTTGGTCCTTATCGAGACCGCCTTCAACCATGGCTTCTTCTTCAGCCGGTTGGAAGTACGCGCCGCCGGTTCCACCGAGGTTCATCGTTCCGTAACCGGGACGTCCACCGCCGGCTTTACCGCGGGTGCCGTAGCCGCCGCCGCCTTCGATCTTCGCGCCTTGGCCCATTGTCGCGCCGACAAGGCCTTTACCCGGAATCGCGCGCTCCATACCACCGACGCCGCCGGCGCCTGCGCCGTTCCAGCTCGTGCCGCGCGAATCGTTCGCTGCGTTCATGTTGAAGCCGGCCGAGTGTTTCGAGCCCGTCTTCATTCCACCGAGCACGCCGAGGACGCCCGATTTCTCAACGGTGACCTTCGTGCGGAGAGGAGCGTTCTCGTGACGGACCGCTTTCACTTTTGCAGTCAGGGTCTTCGGAACCTCTTTCACTTTGCTTACGACTTTGTGCTTAGCGACTTTTTTGACGGGATCGATTTTGTGTTCTGCAGCTTTGACCGTGATCTGCTCTTTCTTCTGGATGAATTCCTGGGGAACGATCACGACCGGCTCATCTTGCTTCTTCATGAATAGGGGTTCGATCAAGAGGCCAATGATAAAAATCACCAGGAGAGTGCCGACTTGAGTCGCGGCCGTGTATTTGTAGATGGCCTTTTCTTGTTCTTCGGAATCGTCGGCGACGTTGAGGGAAGGAGTAATCTTGGTGATTTCTTTGACCCAACGGAGCTTTCCGCCATTCTCGAAACTGACCGAGCGTTTCGCGACGCTGTCAGCCGTTGTTGTTTTCAAAATGTTGTAGGAGATTTTCTGCTCGTCGAGTTCGCGGGTGTTCGCGAGGACTTCGATGCGGCGGGTGTCGTGGCGGTAAACGACAGAGAAGGTATTGCTGTCGAGACCGAAGGTACGAACAACTTCACCGTTTTGATTTTCTAATACGAGTCTTCCTGCACTCATATGGTCCTCACTCTTGATCCTCGGCTGCTTGCAGCCGATCTTTGAAGTGCTTACGAACGCCGATCAAGTCGCTTAAGCCTTTTTCATTCTCGACGCGAGCCAAAGCTTCGTCAGGAGTTTGATATTGGCCATGCAACACGGAATCGTCGAACTTCACATCTGTTTGCAGATCCCCACCTGCTTTTGCCTTTGGCTTAGCTGCCGAGACTTTTTTCTTCGCGGCGTGATGTTTAACCTTTTTTGCGCGAGCTTTGTGCGTAGGCAGCGTGTCCGCCTTCGCCGCATCAACTGCGAAAATGACTGCAACTATCAAACCAATAGTTATCGCCCATCCACGAAGGGTCATAGGGATTTGCCTTTCTTGAGTTGCGTGATCCGTTCATCCAAATAAACGACCATCGCCGCACGTCCGCCTTGCGATTCAAGTTCGCGCAAGTGTTCGGCTTTCGAGATATCAAACGGGTTCAATTGCAGTTCGCGGCGAGCGACCATGATGTCGCGCTGACTCGCTCGGCGATACGGAGTGCTCAACAAGTTCTGGAGACGATTTTTGGCTCCCGACGGCGCAATCGCGGCCAACGGAACGATTTCTTCTTTGTAAAGTTTTTGCATTTCCGGAGTTGCCGTCATGTAAGCGGCTTGCAGCGACTGCACGGAACCTGAATTCCACATCTCACTAAGCTGCTGCTCGATCTTTACGGCGCGGTTCAAGTACGGCGTACTCTGTTGCTTCAACAACGCTTGATACTTGATACGGTCTTGACCGCGGAGCTTCTTCGGAATCGGGAGAGCGAGGATATCGTGATAGAGACGATAGTTTTCGCGGGAGAGCTGCGAGAACGTGAGAACTTCAAGTGTCCAGTCGCGTTTCTTGTAGACGGATTGAGCGCGCCTATCATTTTCGGCCAGGAGGCGCAGACGCTCTTTAAGTGTCTTCTGCATGACGGCGTCGTTGTAGCCGTAAATGCGGTGACTACGGATCTTCTGGTCAAACGCGTAGAAATCTTTGAGCTCAAGGTGACGCTGCAGAGTTTCGCCGGCCGGATACTGGGCGATATGCGTTGTCCTCAAGATATGTGATGCCTTATTTTTATCCGGGTGAGCCGCGTAAACTTCAAGAGTGATTCCCGCGAGCAGATCCGCCGATTTTGAGAGATACGGAAGCTGCTTTTGGAGCTCGCGCCACTGATTCGAGGAGTTGCGGATAAGAGTGACACGAGTCAAATTCGCCGACCGTCCATTGCCGGCGAGCTTGATGTAAGCTTCGTGATGCTTACGGGCATCGAGGCCTGCGAGTTCGGCGAGGAGAGCCAAACGCAGTTCGCGGTCCGCTTTGGAGAGATTACGAAGCTTCATGTCTTTCGATAAGCGGTAAGCCTCACTGAAATTCAGTTCGAGCTCAGCCACCCAAACCTCTTGCTCAAGAACCCATTCGCGGTCGTCCGCCTTGAGGGTTTTGATCGCTAAGAGATGAATTGCGGAATCTTTCACCGCATTCAGATCAAAGGCCTTTTGTGCGACGGTGAGTTTGTCTTTATAGAATTTGATCTTCTCTTCATCTGTCGAGCCATCCATGTTCACGCCATTGAGGGCGGTAAGGTTAGCTTTGTAGTCGGTTTTGTCGGCAGATTTTTGGTCCTTCAGGTTCGCGGCAACGAGGTTCATCGTGGCTTTGCGCGAGATCTTCAAGTACTCAGTTTTACGCTCGGGGAAGTAGCGGGCATACTCGACGCTGCGCACCTGCAAGCTCTTGTCGTCCTTCATCGCCGCCAAACAATCGAGGGCGAGGTCGGCCGACTTCAGGCGCAGATCTCTATGATCTTTAACCGGTTGAGATGCCAGATAATGGAACTCGGAGAAGGCCTCTTGATAACGGTTCTGAGCGTAATAAACCTGCGCGCGTTGATAACGGACGTCAACGGCTTGGCTGCCGTTCGGAGCGGCCTGCAAGTAGTAATTGTAAGCGTCTTCACGGGCCTTGTTGTCTTTGCTCTTCTCGGCCATTTCAATCTGGGTCATGAGTGAGGCTTCGAAGATGGCGCGCGATTCTTTATTGTTCGAGTTTTTCTTGAGGTCTTCCTGAGCTAACACGGCGGCTTGGTGAAACAGCGAAGCGGCAATGGCCGATTTGCCGAGGTCACGCGCCACGATCGCTTGCCACTCAACCATTTCCGTGTCGTTCGGAAAAGCCGAATTGTAGGCTTGATAGACGCGGAAGAGATTCTCGGTCGGCCTTTTCTTCTGGCCTTTGTTCCACGAGACAATGTATTTGCGCAGATCTTTTTTCATCTGCTCGCATTTATCGCCTTGGCAACCGATTTTTTTCCAGAGGTCGAGAGCTTTTTCGTAAGCGTTGGTGGCGAGAGTCTGGTCGTTCATGTCGTAGTAGATTTGGGCGACATGCATTTGCACTTCGAGTTTTTCGTCAGGCTTAACTTCGCCTTCATCCACATACTGAGCCCACACGATCAGCGCCGCCGACTTTTTGCCTAAGCGGTCGGTTTCGGTGGCGAGTGTGTGCAAGTTGTTCTTGCGGGCGCTCTCAGGGCTAAGCGATTTAAGAGCGGCGATTTGTGCGGGACCAACTTGCGAACCGCGTGCGATGAAAATCGCGAGATCATGCGAAACGTCGACCACGAAGCTCGGATCAACCGACTTGCCGTCAGTCGTCTGAGTGGCCATCAAACCAGGATCTTTAAGCAGGCCAGTCAGAGTGTGTATCGCTCTGTCAGTCTGCCCCAAATTCAATTGGCACCAAGCGATGCGGTATTCGACGAGCGCTTTGGTGTTGAGTTTTTCGCGTTTAGCGGCTTCGAAGTCTTTCAACGCGCCTTTAAAATTGCCTTCGCGGAATTTCTTTTCGGCGATGTTGGCCAAAGCAATAGCTTTCACTTCCGACGAATAAGTTCCCTTTTTAGCACTCAGGATCGAAGCGTAGAGATTCGACGATTTCTTCGAGTCATCATCCAGCGAGTGGAGGTGAGCGATTTGGAGAACGATTTTGCCTTGGTCTTCTTTGGCGAGTTTCGGGAGAGCTTCGTTATATAAGGAGATGGCTTTCTTACGGTCTTCGAGAGCGCCTTTGCAGTCTTTGCAGTTGGCATCCATCTCGTTCATGGCTTTTAAGCGGGCGCGGTCGGAATAGAGTTCGGCGAGGCGGAGCACGATGCCGTTGCGCTCAGCATCCTTCTTGTCCATACCATCGAGGCCGAGCTCAAGACGTTGGATGACCTGGTCATGCGTCGTCTCGTCCATTTTCACGGCCGAGGCGAACTGCGACACCAAAATCAAAGACAATAGAAATGTGGACCCACGGACCATCATACACCCCACAGGCTTCGCCTAGAAGGCAAGCCATGTGCCGGTGTGGGATGCGCTTTTAGGCGCCTAGAGAGTGCGGAGAGTGACCTTTTCCGGCGGAATTCCAGGGAGTGTGACCAAAAGCGGCAGGCTTGACCGATTCCAGAAGGAGTGAAAGGATCGGACTAAATAGAAATGGGGATCTATGCATAGTTTATTTATCGCGATGTTGATCGCAGCGTTTCCGGTCTCAGTATTTGCCTCAAGTCCAACAGCCTCGCAATACAACCTTCAGCCGATTTCGACTCAATATGGAGAAGGCGTGAGCTTTGTCCAGCCCAAGGGAGTTGCGCTTAAGTCGATTGCCGATGCGATCAATGCCGAGAGCCAGGCGTATTTTCATAGAGACGCGATTTTCGCAGGCGAACTTTTGCAAGATCCGGGGATGAATACAGTTCCAGTGAAGGACGTTGTTCACCGCCTTGTTCCTCTAGTGAACCAGTCGAACTATCTCACGCGCACTCAACAAACTGAGTACTTTAACAAATTGGGAATTTCTTTTGCCGATCGCGCGATCGTTACTGTCGCGGCCGGGTTGCAGCGGTTAGCCAAGGGATTTGCGGCCGCTGGAACGCGGCCAGACTTGGATGCGGGTGACTTGTTAGGGGGCTACTGGACGCGCGCCGCTTCGAAGTCGCTTCACGTGGATCCTGTCGAAGGGGTCAACGCCTTCAACCCGCAAAAGGACGTAGAAAACGGCTATGGATACGACTGCGTTTATTCTCCCGCGCTCCTTCCTGACGCTGGAGGACCGGCGCCCGCGCCAGGAACGGTTGAGGTGTTCGACACACCCTACGGAACGGCAGCGCGGTTTGTTCAGCCGGCCGGCAAGACTTTGTCCGACGTCGTAAGCGACATTAACAAGCAGTCGCTGATTAAATACCAAAGGCGGGCCGTGGATATTGAAACGCTTCCAAATGATCAAGCGATGAAGGAAATTGCGACAACGGATAAGGTCTATGTTGTCGTGCCGCGAGTGCAGGATTCAAACTTCAAACCCTTAAATGAGCAGGAAGATTTTTTGACAGCAGAAGGTCTCAAGATGGCGAATCGAAGCGTGGTCACCACAGCTGCGGCGCTATTTCGGCTCCAAAACGGTTTTGCGCCAGGCCAAATCAGACCTGATGCGGACAAAGGTGACCTTCTTGGCGGAATGTGGACGCGCTCACCGGAGGGATGGGTATCGTTCCAGCCCGATGGCCTCGACACGTATTTGCCCGCGCGCGATGCAGTCGGTGGTTACGGCCACGAAGGTATTTTTGCGGCGGCGATTGTTCGCTAGCGCACGCACTGACCGTTTACGCAAGACTCGGTCGGAAACGCGCAATCTTCATCCGGTTGGGAGGCAGACCGCACTCGGTCCGCTGACCACCGTCTTGATCTCTATTTGCTGATAGAGCAAATCGGTCGAGTAGTTCGGATCCTGGCTTATATTTCCATCGACGCAGTAGCATAGGCCACTCATCATCCCAGCTACAACCGCGGAATAGGGATTCATCACCCTGAAATTAAGGGTTTGCGGCTTTTGGCTCGAGAAATCGATGAGGGTATAGGCGACGACGTCACCATAATCTTGGATCTGAAAGAGGCCGCAGGATTCGGCGTGGGCGAACAGGGGCCCAAAGAGCCAAAGGAACGCAAAGATACGCATCTCGAAGAGGTGCCAGCGGCCCCATCTGACGTCAAGAGCGCTGGTGATTTTCTATCAAATTTTCAATAGCTTGGCGTGTTCTCTCAACCAATTTCTCAGGTGTTTCTCCGGCTTTCGGACGAATGGGTTGTCCGAGCCACGTCGTCAATTTAACCGGGAAAGGCAGGGCCCCAATTCCGATAATCGGAACTAGTGGCAGCCGGGTCTTTTCATAGAGATTTTGGAAGAACGGATGTCCGGCCAGCGGAGATTTGTAAAGCCCTTCGACGTTCTCGGTGAAGCCCGGGATAATCGGTACGCCGGCTTCAATCGCCAGTTTGGCGAAACCGTTACGCTTGCCCCAGACCACTTTGTAGTTGTTCTCCTGTCCGGAGATCGCCTCCCGGACACCGCCCGGCGCGACGCCGACCAAGGTTCCGGATTTCAAGAGCTCAAGGGCGACTTTCGGATCTGCACTCACGCCACCCACGGCCTTGGTAAACCAAGAGAGGCCCGGCGTTTTGGTCAACCAACGGTCGACGAGCGCGGCCGGAAGCCGGCCAGTTTCCAAATAGATTTTCAAACCCATGTACCAGAAATCGAGCGGCACCAGGCCGTGATACATAACTAAAAGCGCCCCGCCAGCGGGTGGAATATGTTCGAGGCCTTCAACTCGATAGGAGTTGTAGAACTCACCGAGCCCGGTCACCACTTTGGCTATGTAAGGCAAAACCTTTTCGTTAGGCTGAAATTCTTTGGGATGCATCCCACTAGGCTGTCGTGATTTTTAGAGGATCACAAGCAAAACCCATCAGATTTTCGCGCAGGCCGCCCTCATAATAGACGAAGTCGACTTGCTGGCGGCGAATGGCGTGAAAGATGGCTTCGCGGCTGCGCGCGCACGTGAGTTGGGTCTTCCATGAGCTGATTTGGCGCGGATGATGAAGGTCCGAATTCGCAATCAAGGGGAGGCCGCTATTCGCGACTTCTTTAAAGAGCACGCGGCCAGACGCCACTTCCCATGCGTCGAAGTCTTTCGCCAACTGCTCGCGGCGCGACCACAAGTAGTAGGTCTGCGGCTCGAGCTGTTGCGTACTCACCGGATGGGCGGCAATCGAAAATCCGCCGAGGTCGCGGACTTGCTTAAGAAGGTCGGTCACTTCCTGATCCGCCGAAATGTAATGCTCCACGCCGAGCACCACCATATGCGCCGAGCGCGAGTTGATGAGTGAGTTTTTAGTCAGTTCATAGCCGGGGATCACAAGCATGCGATATTGGTCCCACGCGCGGGCGGCCTCTTCCTTCAAGATCTGCAGATATTTGGGAAAGGTCTTGCGGGTCAACGTTCGTTCAAAAAACTGCGCGGTCTGGCCTAGAAATGTGTACTCTTCGCAGAGGTGATCCGTGATGGCGATGGCGCCAAAACCGCGCTTGCCGTAGAGGTCAATTAACTCAGGGATGCTGAGGCGTCCGTCACTGAAGGAAGAATGGATATGAAAATCGCATAACATCATTCGTTGACAGGATAACCAATCGACAGGCGTTCTAGGGTCAGAGTCGGGTTAAGCTCGTGTTGGGATTTTGTTGGGCTTCAGCGGAGGTCTTATTTTGAGTCGGTATTTCGTCGCAGTTACGCCCCAAGGTCTGGGTGACAATCCCATGCTCAAGCAGCTGGTGGGAAAAATGAAGCGCACGTTTGACGGCCGCGAATTCGGCGCGAGGTGGGTGCCTCCGGTTCTGTGGCATATCACTCTGCAATTTTTAGGGGAGTTAGCGCCCGAGCGGCGCGACGATCTTTTTAGAGTCGTCAACTCGTGGACACCGCCGGAAACGCATTTTGAATTGCGCATGCAGGGACTCGGCGGCTTTCCGACCGAAGACCAAGCGCGCGTACTGTGGGTAGGCGTGCAGGAGAGCCAGCCGCTGCTCAATCTGCAGGCGGATCTGGGGCGGTTATTGCTCGAGAACAAGTTTGTGATGGAAGACCGCGCGTATCGTCCGCATCTCACGCTCGCGCGTCTGCGCAATCCGCATTCGGTCAGCGACATGGTAGCGATGGGCGCGCGCAAACATTTCGGCGACTACAAAATTTCAGAAGTGATTGTGTTCGAGTCCGTGTTGCAGGGAAATATCCCGAAGTATATGCCGCAATTGCGGCGCGATCTCAAGCGCGCGGTATTCAGTGATAATGATTCGGTTCGCAAAGAATAAACATCGGAATTGTGACTGAAAACTCGCCGCCCTTCGTTCCCTGCATCACGTAGGTGCCCTGCATGGAACCAGTCGGCGTGTGCAAGGGACAAAAACTCGAGTACTCAAACGCATCGCCAGGTTTCAAAGTCGGCGTTTGTCCAACGACGCCGGGACCAATCACTTCCTCTGTCTGTCCGAAACCGTCGGTGATAATCCAATGCCGGCTGACCAATTGAACCGTGTCGGACCCATGATTCGAAATGCGCACTTTATACGAGAAAAAATAATGCGAGCGCGCGGGATCCGATTGTTCCGGCACGTAACTCGGCTCAACTTCGATTTTTATGTCCTGAGTGGTCGCTTGATACATGCTGGGTCAAAAATGCGTGAGTAAAGAGCTTGTGTCAAGGTCGGGTCCTCGTTAGCATTTTGTTAGAGGAGAGAATCATCTATGAGACTTCTGATATCGCTTCTGGCGCTCGCCACCTTGTTTACGACGGCCTGTAACCGCAAACCAAAAACGATGAAAGATCAGGCTAGTTACACCATCGGCGTCCAGTTCGGAAAGAGCCTAAAAGCACAGAATCTCGACCTCGACCCCAAAATCATCGGCCGCGGAATCGCCGATGGCTTCAACGGTGAAAAACCGGCGCTCGATGACAGCGAAATGCAACAGGTCATGATAAAAGAGGCGGACGAAAAACAAAAAGAGATTCACGCCGAAGCCGACAAGAACCGCGTGATCGCCGATGACTTCTTAAAAAAGAACAAGGAATTGGAAGGCGTCAAAGTCACCGCAAGCGGCTTACAATACAAAGTCCTCGAAGAGGGCAAAGGTAAGCCCGTCAAAGTCGACGAAATCGTCGTCGTGAACTATAAAGGCAATTTGGTCGACGGCAAAGAGTTCGACTCGAGCTATAAGCGCAACCAGCCGGCGGAGTTTCCCGTGAAGGGCGTGATTCCCGGATGGCAAGAAGGCCTGCAGTTGATGAAAAAAGGCGGCAAGGCCATGTTCTTCGTTCCGCCCGAACTCGGATATGGTGACCGTCCCAATCAAAATATTCCGGCAAACTCGGTGCTGATCTTTGAAGTCGAACTGCTCGACGTGAAACCCGGCGCCAAGGCCGTCGGTGAGCCGGTTAAGACGGCAAAGCCCGCGAAACCTTCATCGGGTAAGAAGAAATAGTTGAAGGCCAAAATTTGGATTCCAGTCGTCGTTGCTATCTTGGCTGTGCAGGCGTTTGTCTTGCATTGGCTCGGACGGCCGCTGTTTTGCGAATGTGGAACGATTCACTTTTGGGTTAACGAAGTGGACAGCCGCGAGACTTCACAGCAGATCGCGGATTGGTACACTTTCAGTCATGTGGTGCACGGATTTCTGCTGTACGGGTTATTATTTCTGGCCGCCCGAAAGCTGCCCAAAGGCGTGCGATTAATTTTCGCTGTTCTATTTGAGTCGGGTTGGGAAATGATCGAGAACTCGCGATTTATTATCGATCGGTATCGTCAATCGGCCCTCGCCAATGGCTATGTCGGTGACTCCATCCTGAACTCACTCTCGGATTCTCTGTCGATGATCCTCGGATTCGCGATTGCGGGTGCGGGCCCGATCTCGCTGACGGTAGCGATGGGTCTTATCGCCGAAGTCGTTTGCGCGGTGGTGATTCGGGACAATCTCACTTTGAATATTATCAATCTCATTCATCCCTTTGAGTTCATTTCCCGCTGGCAAAAAGGCTAGCCGGCACTCGGGTTCATGGGGTCGCGCACTGATTCTAGTGAACAATCGGCTTGGCGTAAGTTCCACAAATGGATTGAGTGAAATACACGGACCCGTCTTCCTCTTCGTTGCGAATGAGCGCCATTTTGTAGCGATGCCCGACGACATACTGGTCAAAATTAGCATTTGCAGAAGACGTTCCGGATTTCGCGGTCAAGGTGTTGCGGCTCCAGACACCATCAATCACCGAGAGAACTTTGACGTCCATTTCATCGGGATGGCGGCGGGGATAGGTCGTCCGGACATCTGTGATTTCACCCTCAATGACTAATCTCGTGAAGGGCTCCATTTCGGAAACCGTTTTGTCGAAGTCATTTTCGATGTGATCGCAACAGGCATAGGCCGGCGCGGAAATTAAACTAAGAAAGACGACGAATATCTTAATCATGTAAAAAACCTCTTAAACACCGCCACCACGGGATAGTGATCCGAAGGCATATACAACCTCTGATCCAAAGTCTTCGGCAACGGCAGCGGAATCTTCACATCGCTCAAGTAGCGAAAAATCTCCACGCCTTCATTTACGATATTCGCCTTAAGTTCCGGTGAAACTAAAATGAAATCAATCTGCAAAAATTGAATATTCCCGCCGCGCTGGAACTGAAACTGTGTGGCCGCGGACTCGCCATTTAACCCTACAATTTCGACGACGGTTTCTAGATCGGTGTTCGCGAGCTCGCCGAATTCCTCGGCTAATTGATCGCGGCGGGCGCACCCATTGAAATCGCCGGCGACTAACACCGGTATCGCCGGCGTGTATTCTTCGCGCACCTCACGATAGATCTTTACCAAGGTGTTCAGCTCGGCGCGCCGGCGCTCCTTGCCGTACGGGTCAATGTTGTCGGGATCAAGTTTCGATTTTAAATGCACTAGCAAAAAGACCATGGCTGGCTTTGCCGGATCGTCGCCATAAAAGCGCAGTTCCGCGCAGTCGCGCGAGAAGTAGTGCGACTTGAGCTGCGCCTTCTCTGTCCCTTGGTTAAAGAGATTCGTCTGCTGTTCGTGCGGATACAAAAACTGTAAGGGCCGCTCTTTATGCGTGCGGATCTCGGCGCGCAGTGGAAAGTCCCGCTTCACCAAATACCCCACGTCAATGCCGCGGTCCGAATTCCCCTCGATGAGGTGCGCCGCGTATTTGTCGCCTAGAAACAGCCGCGAGAAATTTCCCAGTGACTCGAGACCCCCGACCTCATTGACGCACACGATATCGGGGTCCATATGCAGGATGCTGTCCGCCAGCCAAAGCGTTTTGACGAGCGACTTATTGGGCACCGTGGCCTTGGAGAGATTCTGCCATTCCTTTTCGGAAATGCTGCGCCAATCCCGCGCGTTCAGGTCATCCAGAAAAATGAACAAATTTTCGGCGTTGAGCTGCACGACTTTAAAAGTATTTGGCCATTTTGCGGGCATATGGACTATCATAGCAAGATTCACCGCAAAGGGGAGCCCATGGCCACGAAATCTCGCAAAAAACCCGCCACTGAAAAATCGACTTCGAAGTTGTGGGGATGGGCGGGGCAGTCGCTGGTTAAGGCGCATTTACAGGATGACCGCAAGGACGGTCAGAAGGCCGCGCACGTTCATGTTCAGTTGTCGAAGAAGGCGGCGCCGGCCCTGCGCACTGTGGAGCGGGAAGACGGCGTCGAAATCTTTATCAATCCGCTGGCGACTGCTGAATCTGAAGGCGATGCGCGCTTGAAATCCAATACGTTTGTGCGCGTGCGTGATGCCGTTGGCGCTTCGCTCGGGACTCTTGAGAAAATGGAGATCGGCTTTGCCGAATATGAGTTTGAACTCGACGCCGACAATCTCGAAGCCGCATTACTGGGTCTTGAAATCGCGTTGTACCGGTTCAAGCGCGTGTTGAAAGGTGAAAACGGCAAAATCGGCCTAGCTTTGAGTAATCGTGGAAAGGCCATTTCGGATTCGGCCCTGGTGAACGCTTCCGTGCGCGGGCAAGCTGTGAATCTGGCGCGTCACATGGTCAATCTTCCGCCTAACTTTTTGAATCCGGTGACGTACGCGAAGGCGGTGCAAACTCTTCTCGGCGGCGGTAAGTCGGTGAAAGTCGAAGTGTGGGATGAGGAACGCCTGGAAAAAGAAGGCATGGGCCTGCATTTGGGTGTGGGCGCGGCCTCAATCACGCCTCCGCGCTTGGTGCATATCAAGTATCGCCCTTCGGGCTCGGGCAAAAAAGCGCCACTGGCCTTTGTCGGCAAGGGCATTACTTTTGACTCGGGCGGATTGGACATCAAACCGTCGAGCGGTATGCGCTTGATGAAAAAAGACATGGGCGGATCCGCAGCCGTGTTGGGCGTGGCTTACTGGGCGGTGCAGACGCAAGCCAAGCAGCCGATGGATTTTTACCTGGCGTTAGCTGAAAACGCGATTGGCGGAAAAGGCTTCCGGCCCTCCGATATCTTGACGGCGCGAAACGGGCAGTCGGTTGAAATTCACAACACGGATGCCGAGGGCCGCTTGGTCTTAGCGGATGCGATGGATGTGGCTGTGAAAGCAAGTGAGAAGCCGCGCTACCTCGTCGATGTTGCGACTCTGACGGGAGCGATTAAAGTGGCTTTGGGTTCGTCGCTTGCCGGGTTGTTCTCGAATGACGCCAAGTTGGCTCAGTCCATCAACTCGGCTGGCCAACAAGTCGGTGACATGAGTTGGATCATGCCCTTATTTCAAAAATACCGGACTCAGTTGAATTCTCCGTTTGCGGATCAAGTGAATGCGGCCGATGGCTTTGGCGGCGCCATTACTGCGGCGTTGTTTCTGGAGAAATTTGCCGGCGATGTGCCTTGGGCGCATCTCGACATCTATGCTTGGAAAGATTCGGGCGACGGAGCATGGATGGAGCAAGGCGGTTCGGGTCAAGCGGTGCTTGGCCTTGTGAATTGGATTGAGAATTTGAAGTAACTCTACCCGGGCAGAGTTAGTCGCCACTCCTCGACATATGCCGCAAGGCCTTCGTCAGTAGTTGGCGGCACCATCCTTCTCTGACGTCAGCGCGCGTGACCGGCTCAGGCCCCGGCAAATCCTCAAACTGTTCGCGCAAGAATGACTTCACCTGATCTCCCGATGCTAGTGCGGACACGTACAACTGATATTCGGTCAAAGCCGGCGCTTGCGTATATCCGCGATGGTTAACAACCGACCGCTCAAAATCCAAGCCGCGCAATAGCTGTACGTGGATCGCGCGATTGTACCGGCGCAAGTCGTCCCCCGACGCCTTTTCGTCTAACACTTCCTTCAAGTAGCCGCTGAGAACATCGACATCTTCATCAGTGAAATGGCCGAAGGCGCGCGGATCGTCGCCATCGAATTCAACAAAGTGTCCGTTGATTAGGAATTGCGTAGGGCGTTCGTGCGGCACTTGAGGAGTTTCGGCCGCGAAGGCAGTGAGGCTAACGAGCAGAACTATTAACGAATATTTCATCGGCGAGTATTAGAAAGGACACGCATAGGAGTCAATCAAAAGCGTCCGGTATTGAATGCTAAACGAAACAAAAAAAGAAGCTGGAACCTTAAGGGCGGTACCCGAAGAGTTGGCGCTCTTCAATCAGCTTGCGGGCGGCCTCGGGCACGAGTTTCTTCCACTTGGGGTCGCGTGCTTGCAGCATCTTGCGCACATCTTCGGAGTGAATGGATGCGTCTACTTCATCGCAATTCAACACGTCTTCGATCCAGTGATTCGACAACAAATGTTTGTACAGGTACTGCAATTTCGCATCCGGATTGTACGTCGAAGCCGTCTTACAGACCTTGTCGTTCTTGTCGGGAAAAACAAAGATCCGCGTCTTGTCGTCAAACAAACGGCTCATACCCTCGAGAATTCCGCCGGGCAAGGATTTGTAATACTCTTCATGAAACATCTTCGGTAGCAAAGACGCGCCAACCACGATCCCCAAAGCTTCCGAAGAACACAGGCGCAAAAACATCTTCATCTGATAGAACAATTGAAAGCTCGACAGCAGAACTTCGTGTCCCATGGCCGCTAATGTGTCCACTCGATGCAGGAAATCCTCATCATCAATCGCGCCGCTAGATCCCGACAAATTGTTGATCGTGATTTCAAACAGCACGCGCGGTTTCGCGCCACCGACCAACGGATGCTTAGCAAATTGCGCGAGGACTTTATCTAAAATCGCGACATTCGAATTTGTGACCGGACGATACGTTCCCCGCTGCACCAGAATCGGTTGGCGAAACAGCGCATCTGCCGCGTGCAACACGGAACCATTTGGCGCGAATAAAACCGCGTCGGTGAGATGCTGCTTCACCAATTCAAGCGACAACAAACGGTTGTTCAAGTGTTGAACGTCTGGTCCGCTGAAGCGGATCATGTTCACTTCGACGCGTTTCGTGCTCAGGGAATCGATCAGTTGCGTGATGCGCTCTTCGGGTTTTTCAGGCGGGAAGAACGCCATGTGGATCAAGTTTACACCGAGAATGCCAAGCGCCTCTTGCTGAGGCAGACGGAACCGGTCCCACAGCTTCATATGCAAAATGATTTCGTTCGGTGGACCGCCGGGTTTCATTTGAAAGCGAATACCCATCCAGCCATGAGACTTGCCGACATCGTCAGAGCCTGCGGTAGCGACTGTATCCGCAAACGCAAAGAAGCGAGTCGCAGTCCCACGCTGCGGGCTCAAACGTTCTTGCAGCAATCCGTACTCGTGATCGAGCATCTTGAGCAAGCGCGCTTCACAAACGTAGCGATCCTCTTTGCCGTAAATCTCGTCGCTAAAAGTCATGTCGTAAGCGGAAATTGTCTTGGCGATTGTATGCGAGGCGCGGCCCGCCTGAAAAAAGTGGCGGGCGACCTCTTGACCGGCTCCTATCTCAGCGAAAGTGCCGTAAATCGAATCGTCTAAATTGACCTGTAAGGCTTTTTTCCCGGGGCTGTAATCGCGAGTTTCCATCGGCGATTATTATCCAGCCCCAAGATCAGAAAAACTAGGGACAGCGAATCAAATTCTTGTCGTTCTGAAGGCTCTGCACGAGTTGCGACACGGGCAACGAATTGGCCGGGTCAGCGCCGTAGTACTGTTGCAGCTGATTCTGCAAGTTGCGCTCTTTCATCTTCACAACGCTGATGCCGGCCCAGTCGGCGTCGACAATCTTGTTGTTGGATTTGAGCAACGTAACGGTGATGGTCGTTCCACCGATCGTCACGCGATAGCCCACGCGCTCACTGCCTTTCGGCACCGGCGAAGGATTTACCGACGACGCTTGACCGGCTTTATCAGACACCAAGCTATAGAACGTTGTGACGACAATCGACGGCATGAGGGCATTGAACTGATCGATGCCGGCTTGGTCGCGGGTCAAGGTGCTGAATTGTTGGCCCAGGATTTCGCCTGAGATCGTCGGCAAATCGATATCGGCCTTCACCAAATCGCAGAGTGCCGAGTACTTCTGAGTTTGATCTTGGATACCGACATCGGCAACCAACTGCTGAACGGTAGTTGCGAGTTGCTGATCCGGCGTGTCCGCGGACGCGCTCAAACTGAGCGCAGCGATTAAAACTAAAACGAACTTTTGCATTGGAATCTCCCCTCCATTTTTTACAAGTCGCAATCGTGCGCGAAAAGGGGAGACGCCTCAAGCTAAATTACTGGTGGGCGTCCCGGAGCTCCCGGCGAAGCACTTTTCCGACCGGAGATTTGGGCAAATCCTTACGGAATTCTATGTATTTGGGGCGCTTGTATCCAGTTAGATTCTCTTTACAGTAGGTCATTAATTCAGCCTCAGTGAGGCTCGGATCCTTAGCAACCACGAAAATTTTTACCACCTCCGTGGAGTGCGGGTCGGGAACCCCGATTGCCGCGACTTCGAGCACTTTGGGGTGATGCGCGATCACGTCTTCGACTTCATTCGGATACACATTGAAGCCGGAGACCAGAATCATGTCCTTCTTGCGGTCGACAATCTTGAAAAACCCGTCGGTGTCCATCACGCCGATATCGCCGCTCTTGAACCATTCTCCCGACATAACCTTCGCGGTCTCTTCGGGTTGCTTCCAGTAGCGGCGCATGACTTGCGGACCGCGGATCCAAATTTCGCCGCTGTCGCCTTGCTTCACTTCCTTGCCGGTGTCGTCGCAAAGTTTGACGTCGGTATTCGGCACGGGAATTCCGATCGTGCCGAGTTTGTCGCCGCCGTTGACCGGATTCACGCAGGCGACGGGCGAAGTTTCGGTCAAGCCGTAACCTTCGAGCAAAGTCGTATTGGTCAGCTTGTGCCATTTCTCGGCGACCGCGATCTGCAGGGCCATGCCGCCCGCGACGCTCGCTTTCAAAGTCGAAAAGTCGATCTTGGTGAAGTCCGGATGATTCATCAATGCGATGTAAAGCGTATTCAAACACGGGAAGATCGTAAACGGCGTGTTGCGCAGCAGTTTGATAAATGCCGGGATATCACGCGGGTTCGTCACCATCACATTAGTACCGCCAAAGAACATAATGGCGAGCGCGTTCACTGTCAGCGAGAAGATGTGATAGAGCGGAAGTGCGAGAATTGCGATCTCTTCGCCTTCCGTGCACAAAGGGCCAATCCATGCGGCGATTTGCAGCATATTGGCGATGATATTTCCATGCGTGAGTTCTGCGCCCTTCGAAATGCCGGTCGTGCCGCCCGTGTATTGCAGGAACGCCAGATCGTCAGCCGTGCACTTTTCCGGCGTGAAGCGATTGTCAGAGCCGAGATCCAAGGCTTGATAAAACGAGTAGGCGTTCGGAAGATTGTAATCGGGGACCATCTTCTTCACGTACTTTAAGACGCTGTTGACCAAAACGCTCTTCGGGAAGCCGAGCATGTCGCCGACTCCGGTCACGACCACTGTCTCGATGTCCGTTTCGTCGATAATTTCCTCGAGGTGGTGCGCGCAGTTCGAAAGAATCACGATGGCCTTTGCACCTGAATCTTTAAACTGTTTTTGCATCTCGCGGGCGGTGTAAAGCGGATTGGTATTGACCACCACCAGCCCGGCGCGGAGAGCGCCGAAAAGCACGACCGGATATTGCATGACGTTGGGCATTTGAATCGCGACGCGATCGCCTTTTTTCAACTTTGCCACATTTTGCAGGAAGGACGCAAAGTCCGCGGAAAGGTAATTCAGGTCTTCAAATGAAATCTCCGCACCCATATTGGTAAATGCCGGGCGGTCGCGGAATTTGTGCACGCTCTGTTCAAAGAGATCGTTGACCGACGCGAATTGGGTCACGTCAATGGTCTCGGGTACGCCCTTGGGATAACTCTTCAACCAGGGTCTATTCATATGCAACCTCCGCCTCTCAAAAACTTGTCAGAAAGATAGTGAATTTCCAAGTCAAAACCTCTACAAAACTGACATGACCAAGCCGATTGTCCTCGCGCAGAGTATTTATGCCAGTGTGGCCCACCGCTACTGGCGTCAGGAGTGGGACTCTGCCAAAAACACCCAAGTTTATGGACGCGACGCGAGTCCGGAGGGCATCGGCAGCAATTTACGCTTGGAATTGGCGGTTCAAGCGGACGACGAGTCGGTTTTGACCGCCCCTCTGGCCTGGCTTAAGCGCCAGGTGGATCATCAATGCCTGTTTGTCGAGGGCTCGCCCTTGCATCGGCTGCCCTCAACGCTCGAAAATATGGCGCACTGGCTCGCAGACGGCGTTTTTGTACAAGGTTCGTTTCATGCATTGACAGTTTGGGAGACCGAGCGTCTGGCTTGTGTCGTGAAGCCGGGGAAGCCAACCGTGCAAGTGATCTTCAAGGAAAACAATTTAACTTTGCAGATAGAAGGGCGCATTGACGCCGAGTCGGGCTTGGCCGTGCCGCGTTCTATCGTTCACGAGGCGGTCCATGGGGCGTTTGAGCAGTTAAAAGAAAATCATAATGTGGACCTCGCCGCATGGAGCGAGAAATTATTCCTCAATTTGCAGCCATCTGTTTCCGGTTTGCGCACACTCACTATTGACTTGGGTCGTCACAAGTCACTTGTTGTTCATTCCTAGAGGGGAAAACCACTATACTGATCGCTCAGAGGGAGGCTCTATGTTGCGCAGTCTGATCATTTTAGGTGCAGCCATGCTATTCCTGAGCGGCTGTCAGACCAATCCCAATAAAGCGGAAAAAATCACCACCGATCTGCAAAAGTCGTCGGATGTGAACGGCGAAGAGAAAGTCGGCGTGAAAGACGGCAACATGATCGTGCAAAAGAAAGTGCAGATGAACGAAGAGCTGCGCCGTTTGCAATACGAAGTGTACGAGCTCGAAGACCGCGTGTACGGCAATCGCAAGTACGGATCGAAGGGACTTTACGGCGCACTGAAGTCTTGCCGCGAAGAGACCGTTTCCAAGAAAAATGGCGGCGACGGCAAACTGATTTGGACTGAGCCTGTCGACCGCGTGACGGAAAAGGAAGAGGAATTCAATATCGGCGTCGACGAGCACGACAAGCTGGTTGCCGTCAGCGAAGAGTTTCTGAAGGACCGCATCGCGCGTTTCAGCCGCTACCGCACAACGCTCCTGAAGCGCCAAGACGAGTACGAAGAAAAGCTGGAAATCTGCGATGCCAACTTAAAAGCGAAGAAAGAGGGTCAGAGCGGTGATACTCAGTAGTCTATTTCTTCTGAGCCAAGCTTTCGCGGCCCCCAATCTTTCGCTTCTCGATCCCGGCACCCACTGTGTTGCCTACAGAGCCGAGAAAACTGTCCTTTTTGTGAGCACATCGTCAGTCATCGGGAAGAACTGCGACATTTCGGCGCAGGTCTTGCCCGAAGTCGGTGGCCTTTATCACATCGAAGTGATCGTTCCGATCAAGAGCTTCCAATCGGGTGACGAGGGCCGCGACGCCGACGTCGCCAAGGATTTGAAGATCGACGTTAAGCCCGAGCTCACCTTCAAGTCGAAGGCCATGTCCGTCGAAGAGTGGCGCGCCTTGTTTGCGAAAGGAACTTTTGATCTGCCTGGAGAACTGTCGGTGGGCGACAAGAGCTATCCTATAAAAGTTTCGAGCGAATACCTCCAGGTCGATGATCAGCCAGAAGTCGACGGCATCGCCAAGGTGAAATTCGAGGATTTCGGCATCTCGCCGCCGAAGGTGATTGCCGGAATCGTCGCCAAAACCAAACCCGATTTAGAATTGCACTTTCATTTGCTCGGCAGCCGGATTTTGGGCGCGGATTCGATCCGCCTTGAGGAGAAGAAATGAGTTACCGTCTGGTCTGTGTCCGTCACGGCGAGAGCCAGTGGAATCAAGAGAACCGTTTCACGGGTTGGGTCGATATCGACTTAAGTGAGAAGGGGCGGGCGGAAGCCAAGCGCGCCGGCCAGTTGATCAGAGAAGAGAATTTTAAATTTGATGTGGCGTACACCTCCGTGCTCAAGCGTGCGATCCGCACGCTGTGGCTCGGCCTCGAAGAAATGGACGCGATGTATGTGCCGGTGACAACCAGTTGGCGCTTAAACGAGCGTCACTATGGCGCTCTACAAGGATTGAACAAGACCGAAACCGCCGAAAAATACGGCGAGGAGCAGGTCAAAATCTGGCGGCGCAGCTACGATACGCCTCCGCCGCCGATGAACGACACGGATTATGAGCAGCAAAAGAGAGAGCCGCGCTTCCGCTCGATCGAACCCAAAGATCTGCCGCGTGGGGAGACATTGAAGTCGACACTCGCGCGCTTAATGCCGTTGTGGACCAACGAAATTCGCCCGCGCATCGACAGCGGCAAGCAATGTCTAATCGTCGCTCACGGCAATTCGCTTCGCGCTTTGATCCAGCATCTTGAGAAAATGTCGGAAGCCGAGATCATGGAGCTGAACGTGCCGACGGGAACGCCGCTGGTGTATGAGCTCGATAAGAATTTTAATGTCTTGAGTAAACGTTACTTGGGCGACCCGGAAGAGATCGCAAGAGCCCAAGCGGCCGTTGCGAATCAGGGTAAGAAGAAATAGCCCCGGCGGCGTCTCTAGGTCCGCTTCGCCGTATAGTGCACGAAAAAAATAACGACAGCCACAAGCCCCACGTACGTGTGAATCAAGGCCACCGAATCCTTCAAAGACTCGTTCGTCAGATAAAACAACCCTGGCACAGTCGCCGACAAAAATATCAGCGTGCCGGTGAGCAGACTGCCGGTCAGCCGCTTCTTTCGCCGCTTCCACGCCGGCCGCACATGCGAGTGGAAGACATAGCCGAACAAGATCAAAAACCACAGACTGATAATCGAATGCACCTGCAGCCAGATCACCCGCATCACCGGAGCCTCGGTGCCGAAGGACGTGCGAACCTGAAACCAATTGCTTAACACCCAAGTCAATACGCCCGTGGTGTACAGCGAAGCCAAAGTCAGTAGCAGAGTGAATTTGAGCCGAAACCCAAGCTTCATTGCGGCTCACCATTGGCGCTCATAACCAGAATCTCGGCTCCGAAATGTTTGGCACACGCGAGACGCGTTTCCACTGGCGCGAACCAGCCCACTTTGGTCAGGGCATCGGCGACGGCACACGTGTCGGCGACGGCGCTGACCGTGTAGTCGGCACTGTGGACGGGCGGTTCATGATAAACCGTTGATGACTGGGGATCGTGCAACCACTCCGTCAATGCCGACGTCGCGACGCTGTCACGCGAAAGTTGCAAGGCCCGTAATTTCTGCGAGGCGAGGCGCACATGCGCCGGCCGCTCGCTGCAATTCACAAAACGCAAATCACCGCCCGCATCGATGACGGCCGACGCCGTCGGCAACCGGTCGCGGATCAAATCGGCGAGTTCGTCTACGATAAACCCCTTGGCGATTCCGGAAAGATCGAGGGTGCACTCGGAGATTTTCAATACGCCGTCGCGAGTGACGACTACCGGCGACCGGGTCCAGCTGATCGAACCGCCATTAAAGGGCGTAAACGCACCCTTCGACGTGCGCCAAACCTCGAGCGCCAGTATCAAGGCGCCCCGGAACTCGGGCGTCACGCGCGTCTCGCGGCCAATCGGTGTTTGATTCACCCGGCTCAAATCGGAGTCCGCACGGAATTTGGAAAAGATTTTTTCGAGGGCTTCGGCGCGGGCAAAGGCTTCATCCGAAACGCTCCCGAGCAAAGACGCGTCGTCGTCCCACAAGTGCAAACGTAAAATCGTACCGAGCGCCGGGCGCGCGCGCCTAACTTCGGGCTTTGAGAAGTTCATAGGTTTCGAGCACGCGCTTCACGCCGGCTGTGATATGCGCCGACGATAAGGTCGCGCCACTGATGTTTTTGATGTCGGTATTTACTTTCAAAGGTGAGTGGATGTCTTTTCCCGCAAACTGCGCGCGCCACCAATCGTCGCGTACTTTCTGACCATAGGATTCGCGGTATTCGAGGATTTCAATGCCCTGAACTTTGCCGTCCTTGATGCCGACAGCGTAGGTAATGAACTCGTGCTTACCCAGCACCTGATCTACAAAGACCCATTCGCCAGTCTTCGCCCGCCAGACTTGCGCTGAGTCGCTGCGCGGGGTTTCTCCCGAAATCTCTTTGATTTTGTCCTGATCTTCTTTGCTCAAAGGCAGCGCCGATTTGGACATTTGAATGCCGGGAAAGATCTTCGCCGCGGCCTTTTCGTCGGTCATGTACACTTCACTATAAGCTTCAAAGGCAATGAGGGGACCGAAGAGAAGCGTGGTTGTCAGAGCACGGTTGATCATATGGGGCACAATGGCATGGAGCAGGGCGTGATTACAACTCACGCCCAAATTTGAAAACTAATTGACCTTGGCTGCGACGGGAAATGCAGCGGGGCTCAGGCGGCGCACCGCTTCGAGGGCGCCCATGTAGATCCAGGTGGCCAAAACCGAGTTATGAAAAAACGGAATCGCCATCACATAGCACTCCACAAGGCCTTGCCAGGTGTGGGGATAGCTACCCAAAGCGCCGGTCGCGGGCTGGGAAGAGGCCATCCACACCGCAAAGTTGGTAGTGACGAAGAACAACACGCTGGCCGCGAGACCGAGTCCGCCCCAGGTGAGCCAAGCCTTCGGCAGAGAATTTAGCTTCGGCATCAATCGTCCCATAAAGACGACGGGGATCAGGCTCAAATAGACGACCCACATCAGATCGTGGAAACCGAGAAGCGCATCGCCCAGAAAAACGCTAACGACGGGCACTATGACGGCCGCCGGAAGCGGCAGGACAAAGCCCGCAAACAGCGAGATCGCGAGGAATGCCGAAAAATTCGGCGGATGCGGCAACCAGCGGCTTAGAACGCCGACGAGAATCAGCAGGGCAATCCACGCGGTTCGTTTGGATAAGTCTTTCATAAAAATTAGGCCTCCCGCGCGCTACCCGCGCCAATATAAGAGGCCCAAGATTAATGACTTTCGGGGCTAGCAGTCAATGTCGTTTCGCCGCCACCGAGGCGCGTACCTGACCAGTGTTCGGGCTCAAGGCACAGAACATGGTGCAGGGCCTCTTCGACGGTTTCAGCGAATAAGAATTGCAAATCCTTTTTGACCTCATCGGGCACTTCTTTCAGATCGCGCTCGTTGCGTTTAGGCAAGAGCACTCTCTCGATGCCGGCGCGATGGGCGGCGATGACCTTCTCCTTGATGCCGCCGACCGGAGTCACGGCGCCGCGGAGGGTAATTTCGCCGGTCATGGCGATTTTCGGGCTCACGGGTTTGTTCAGCACTAAGCTCGCCATTGCCGAGACCATCGCCACACCTGCCGACGGACCATCTTTGGGGATGGCGCCAGCCGGTACGTGAATGTGGATGTCCTGATGGTCATGTTCGAAGACACCTTGGTTCAGGCGCGAACGCACGAGGCTCATCGCGATCTGGGCACTCTCTTTCATGACGTCGCCGAGTTGGCCGGTGATCGTCAAATGGCCTTTGCCCGGCATCTTACTGGATTCGATGAAAAGAATCTCGCCGCCAAGCGGAGTCCACGCGAGTCCAGTGACCACTCCCGGAGGATTGACCTTGCCGACCACTTCCTGCACGAATTTTTCATTGCCCAAAATCTCGTCGAGATCGGCGACGTCGACTTTCACGGGATTGCCCGCGAGAATTTTCTCGGTCGAAGCGCGCACTACGGCGCTAATTAGCCGTTGCAATTCACGCACACCGGCTTCGCGCGTGTACGCATTGATCATGCGCAGCTGCGCGGATTCGGTGATCTCGAGTTGACCGGGTTTCACGCCATGGTCCTCGAACTGTTTCGGCACCAAGTGCGTGCGCGATATGTGCAGTTTTTCAGCGGTCGTGTAACCCGACAGATGGATGATCTCCATACGGTCGAGCAACGGCGCCGGAATCGTGTCGAGGCTGTTCGCGGTTCCGATAAAGAACACATTCGAAAGGTCAAACGGTACGTCGAGATAGTGATCGAGGAACTTCGCATTTTGTTCCGGATCCAAAACCTCGAGCATGGTCGCTGCGGGATCGCCGCCCCAACCACGGGTCATTTTGTCGATCTCGTCGAGCATGAACACCGGGTTGTTTTCGCCGGCCCGTTTAATTCCGTCGATAATGCGGCCGGGGAGCGCGCCGACATAAGTGCGGCGATGGCCGCGGATTTCCGCATCGTCCCTGACCCCGCCCAAGCTCACGCGCACGAATTTGCGGCCCATCGCTTTGGCGATGGATTTGCCGAGGCTAGTTTTACCAACGCCGGGGGGACCAACGAAGAGCAAGATACTGCCTTTTTTCTGGCGGAGCTTGAGCACGGCCAAGTGTTGAATGATGCGTTTTTTAATTTTCTCGAGTCCATAGTGATCGGCCTCGAGCACTTGGCGTGCCTGTTCGAGATCGATATTGTTCGAAGACGCTTTGCTCCACGGCAAGGCTACGAGCAAGTCGAGGTAATTGCGCACGACATGCGTTTCGGGCGATTGTTGGCCGAGCGTTTCGAGGCGCTCCACTTGCTCCAAGGCGACTTTTTTGACGTCCTCGGGCATTTGCGCGTCTTCGATTTTTTTGCGGTAGTCGGCTTTGTCAGCCGGTTTGTCGCCGAGTTCCTCCTGCATCGTGCGGATTTGCTCGCGCAAGATGGCGTCTCGATGCTGTTTTCCAAGGCGGCTTGAAAGTTTTTGGTTCACGTCGCGCTGGAGTTTGAGTTGTTCGCGCAAATGCACCATGCTTTCGAGCAACGAAAGCAAGCGGTTCTTGAGCGAGGTCATTTCCAGTAGTTCTTGCTTGCGGCCGACCTTGAGATCGAGATTTTGCGCTACGATATGCGTGAGCAGAGTCGGATCCTCAATCGCGCTCAAGAGTTGTGCGAGGCGCTCGACATTTCCGGGGATGAGATCAAAGATTTCGCCGGCGAGGGACTTGAGGCTCGCAACAAGCGAAGCCAAAGTCTCGCCTTCGGCGTCGAGAACGTCGTTGAGTTGATCGCCATAGGCCACGAGGTGACCGTTGTCTTCCTCATACCGGCTGACTGCAAATCGCGTCGTACTGGTAATCAATAGCTGATAGGCGCGGTCGGCGCTTCCTTCCTGGCGGTCAATGCGCGCGAGCACACCGACTTTGAAAAGGTCGTCGATCGAGGGCTCATGATCCGTAAGATCATGTTTTTGGGCGACTAATAATATGGTGTCGGTTCCGCTCTTAAGAGCGGCCTCGAGTGCGTTGCGGCTCCGGGCGCGTCCCACCACGATAGGGAGAGTCTGGCCGGGGTAGACCACCATGTTTCGCATCGGAATTACGGGAATTGATTTTTCTATAAAGTTCCTCATGTGGGCAATTTGAGGCCGGGTGCGAGGGTGTCAAGGTCGAGGGGAATGCGGCCTCTTTTCAAAGTGTTGTCTCATTGTGAAACACCTCGTCGAATTTGCGGGAAGGGGAGCTCGACCCTACTGCATAATATGGAGAAGTCCCAGGCGTCCCAAACACCCCCAAGCTTGGGCGGAGATTTGCTGTGAAGTTCATCTTCCTTTTTTTCGCGAGTTTCACCGTGTGCTCGGCCCATGCCGATCTGGCCCAGTGCCAAAAGACCGCCAAAAAATCAGTCGACGATTGCAACAAGAAGGCTACGGATACAAAAACCAACGGCGATCTGGCGTCGAATCAAGCTTATCAAAATTGCATCACGACCGAGCAGGCAAGTATCTCGAACTGTGCGTCCGATTTGGCGGGGGTAGGATCTTCGCAAAACGCCGCCTTAGCGAAATCGGTTTCGGCGTGCTACGAAAATAAAAATCAGTGCAAGACGGACTGCGATCCTTCCAAGGGGAAGGACGACAAAGAAAAAACGCAGATGAAAAAGCAGCTCGATGACTGCGGTAAAAAAATCGATAGCATTGCCGACCAAATGAAGAGCGCGCAGCCGGGCGCTCAGTCGGCGACTGACGGCGGAAATAAAACTTCTCAAGCCGCTAACCAGCAGCCCGCGTCGTCCTCTCCGCCGCCGGCCGCACCGCCTGCAGCTCCCCCGGCATCTTCGCCTTCAAGTCCGCAATCGAGCACGCCGTCGCAGAGCTCAACGCCCGACACGAGTTCGACAACTCCTAATACGTCCACAGCGAATACCGCGGCGGCCGCTCCGGCGGCAGCGGCAGCGCAGTCCGCAAGTTTTAAAGAACCGGCGCAGTGTGCGGCCGGTGCGACTGACATTGCGGGATGCTCGAAGGCAGCGGGTGCAATTCCCGAGGCGGCGGCGGCGCCTTATCAAAACACTCCGTTTATGGGTTCGAGCGCCAGTTCACCGGCCGGTGGCGCGGCCGCTGCGAGCGGCGGCGGCGGTTCGATGGGCGGTGCCGCGGGTGCCACGGGGGCCTCTCTCGATAAGAAACCGTCCGACGCTGAGTTGATCAAAGCTCTTGCCGGCAAAAAAGAAGCGGGCAGTCTTGGTGGTGGTGAAAGCGGCGGTGGATTCAATTACAACGGCGGCAGCGGCTCACATGGTTTGGAAGATTTGTTCACGAGCAGCCGCAGCCCCGCGGGTGCGGCCGGGAAATTGGGCGTGAAATCCAGTTCGTCGACTATCACGGCTTCCGACGGAACAAAAATGCTCGCGAACGATAGCCCGCACGGCGCGATCAAAGGTTTGAGTACAGTCGTAGGAAATTATGTGCGCTGCCATTTCACCGGCAACGACTGTGTAAAAAAATAGGAAGGACGAAGGATAGACGATGGAGCGGAAGCTCTTTTTGTCTCAAATTGAGACGGGTGCGTAAGGAATCTTTCTCAGAATCCGACGTCTCAACTAAAGTCGTAATTAGAGCGCGCCGATAAATATATGAAGAGGAAACTGAAGATGTCCCCCCGGTTTCACAAATGGCTAAAGGCAATGCTGACCATCGCGATGGTTTCGGCGCCGTTCGCGGAAGACTCCGCGTTCGCCAATAAGTGTACCGATCAAATCATTCAGAAATGTCAGGGGAATGCCTCGGCTTCGGAGTCCAGTGTCATTGCCGGCACGGGCGGCGGAAGTATCACTCAGCGGTCAGGCAGTATGGGTAGCCAATTGACCCAGCAGGGTAACAATACTCTTAATCAAGCTGTAGATTGCGCCAATACATTCGATGAGTGCCAGAAATGCAAACAGAAAGACAAGTCCACGTCTGACGACGAAGTGAAGCAGTGTCAAAAACAAGTGAATGCACAAGCTCAAGACATGGCTAATCAGGGCCAGCAGATGAAAAAGAGCGGCTCGGATATGTCGGCCATCGCCGGCATGATGGCGGGAGTCGCCGGCGCGGCGCTTGGTTACATGATGGCCAAGCAACAACAGAAACAAAACCAAACTCCTCCGACTCCTCCGCCGCCGGTTGCCTATGGCGCTCTTCAATTGAACGGAACTTTGAATTGCCAAATGGCGGATTCGTATCAGTACGCCGACTGCGCCAATTATCTCACTCAGGTTTGCGCTCCGGCAACTCAAGCCGCGACGGCACTTGCCGCACAAACTACCCCGACGACGGGCACGATCATCTCGTCACCGGGCGGTGTGGCGGCGCAGCCGAACTGCGCGGCCTTCAACGAAACCTACTGTAGTTCGTCCGTCACACCTCCGCAGGCCGACGGTTATCAGCGCCTCGACGGCGTGGTCACGCAAGTGAACCTAGCGGGAACAGGCGGAGGACTCGGCAGTCCCTATTGCGCGAACACCGTGGCTACGGCGTGGTGCTCGGACGCGATGTACGGCGCTTCGCGTGCGATGTGCCCGAGCTGCTTGCAGATGAATACGGCCACTTCGTTGGCGTGTGCGCAAAATCCTTCACTGTGTCTGGCACAAAACACGGGCACGGTGGCTGCCGGGCTGCCGTCGTCGTGCGCGGGCGATCCGTTGTACACTGCGGGTTCGCCGTATTCGAGTGGCGCCGGCGTTTTGGCGACGACAGGCGTTCCGACCGTTGGAGTGCCGGCAGTGATGCTTCCGCAGAATGCGACGCTGGGTAACTCGGGAAATAAGGCCAGCGGGACTTCTGGAAGCGGCGCCACGGGATTGCCTTCGACTTCGCTGGCAGGTGCAAGTACGGCTCACTTAAATGGGGCCGCACGCGAGGCTGCATCGGTGCCGAGCGGATCGCAACTCAGAGCTTTGAGCATGGAACAGATCATGGCAGTGGCACACTCTAAAGGCCCGAACGAGTTGTTCGGCGCGGGCGGAGTGGTAATTGCGAACGGTTCGTCCTTTGTGTCACGCGGCCCGGCCAGCGATGTGTCGTCGGCATTCGGTCCCAGTCTTTTTACGACTTCGACAGCGGTGATTCGTCATCACTGCCAAGAAGGCCGTCTTAATAACTGTAAGTAACTAGACCTCCCCAAGATTGAATCCCTGATTCCCGGGCGGCTCAGCCGCGGACCCCGCTGGCATGTCTTTGCAGTTTCGAAATGCCGCTCGCGCTTCGCGCGGTCGCGTTTTTCGGGCAAAGACATGCCAGCGGGAAAGCGTCTGCACCGCCCGAGAATCAGGGATTCAATCTTGGGGAGATTTAGTTTCGTCCAGATAAGGGAGAATTCGCTCGAACAGCGTTACGTCTTCGCCACGGCAGCCATCATCTGGGCAGCGGTTCGAGACTCGGCAATTGCCTTGAAAGACAAAATCATTTTCACCGCGTACTAGCACGCCTTCTACTTCGCCGGTTACGGAATTGAATACGGCCGAGCCAGAGTTGCCGCCGTAGGTGTCAAGGTTCGCTGTGAAGAATTGCGATTGGAGCGCGCGCACGTTGGCGCCTCCCGCGAGCTTCACCGGCAGGCCGTACGGATAGCCGATCACGTGCAGCGGATCGCCGACACTAATGGTGCCACTTGTGCGAAAGTTGAGCGGCGGAACTTGCGTGACCGGCCGGTCGAGTTTCACGACGGCGAAATCTTCGCCTGTCGCCACTGAAACCGTGTGAATGATCTGTGCGCATTTGTAAACTTGGTCAGTCGGCACGCTGCTCGGCGGATTCGCGGGATCCGTGATTTTATATCCGAGAACCATCCGCGTGTTGTCGCAGTCCGCCTGCGAGGCGATGCAGTGGCCGGCGGTTACGACTTCGTCCGATGTCGCGAGAAAGCCTGAGCAAACCGCGACGCTTCGCTGGTCCCAGTATTTTTCGGAAGGGCAGAGTTGATAAACTTGGCCATAAGGAACGGTGACGATCGAAGTGATCCCGTTATTGTCGGTCAGATCGGCGGCCCGGATCAAAGCGACCGTGGAATCGGCAGAGGCTTGCCATGACGGATCCTGTACTTCGTAATAATCTTGGCGTCCATCGGCGCCGTAGATCACTCGCGCTGAGGGGGTGGCCTTCGCGTCTTGCAGGGCGACCAATGCAAGTAGGAGCAGCGCTGATTTGGCAAGCATGCGATTTCATCGGTAAAATTCGCGCTTCCCTTTAGACGTGAATTGGGCCAAGGTACGATCGTGGAAAACGAACAGGCCTTTCACAAACATTTCGCGGAAGTTTACGGCGCGCGCTGGCCTGAGCTGCATGCTGCGCTTTTGAAGGAACCGCGTAAGACGGTGTTGCAAAACCCATTTGGTTTAGAGGATTACTCCCTAGACGCGGCTTCCGTCTATCCGGTTCAGAACTTGGCCTGGGAGGAAGGTCTGGTTTGCGCGGACTTTTGCGCGAGTCCAGGCGGAAAGTCCCTGGCGGCAATTTTTGCCGCCCGCGGTCTGGGGCAATGGATGTGCAGCGACCTTTCGCCCGCGCGCGTGAAGCGTTTGAAGGCGGTGCTGCATGATTGCCTGCCGACCGAAGTGTTGCAGCGTGTACGCGTTTTACAGGGCGATGCGAGCCGCTGGGGCATGCGCTTTCCCGAAACATTTGACCGCGTGCTGGTCGACGCGCCTTGCTCCGGCGAGAGGCATATGCTCGAAAAGCCCGAGGAGCTTGCGCGTTGGTCCGCCAAGGGAAGCAAGCGTTTGAGCGTGCGCCAACACGCTTTGCTGTGTGCGGGCCTCGATAGCCTGAAGCCAGGCGGTCGGTTGATCTATTCGACCTGTTCGATTTCGCCGATTGAAAATGACGGCGTGATTGAAAAATTAATGAAGAGCCGAAAGGATCAATTCTCCGTCATCGCGCCCGTAGCGTCTGAAGGTGAAGCGACCGAGCATGGCTGGATCCTACTTCCTGACATCTGTGGCTGCGGCCCAATCTACTTCTCAGTTCTAATGAAGCTCTCGTAAGTCCGATATTCGGAATAACGCACCGGCCAGCCGGAAAAGAAGATGGAACCTTTTAGAACGTTCCGATTGAGAATACGACTTTGAACGGCACTTGCGGCGTTTGGATTTCGTTGCCGTTTTTGTCGTACTGAGCGCCTTGTGGGTGGAGCTTGAACGCGAGATCTAGAGCGACGGCGCCTACCGGCGTGTTGTAGCGGAAGCCTATGCCGGCGTCGTCATCCCAGTAACGGCTGAATTGGAACCCCGAGACGTGCACTGAGCCGCCATCGTAGAACACAGCGCCGCCGATTGCGCCCTTGATGGGGAAGCGCAACTCACTCTTGAATTGATAGAAGTAAGAATCCGTGTGAATCAATTTGTCGTTCGTCGTACCCAAGAACCAGCCGCCGTCATTATCACGCGGCACCCGTTCGTTCGGACTCGAAATATCAAAAGCCCGCAAAGTATAAACGCCACCGAGCACGAACGCATAGTCGGAGGGGACACCGCTGCCGCGTTCCTTGCTCAAGTTCGCCATGTATCCGCCGCGCACATTGTTGGCCCACACCCAGCCCGGCGCCAGCGGTTGGAAGTGCGTGTAACTGAGCTCGGACTTCCAGAATTCCACGCCCTGTGAAGAGCCTAAATTGGGATTCGAGTAGTCGAGCGACCAGCGCGTAAAAGAGCCGCGCGAGGGGTTGAACGGGTTGTCGCGGTAGTCGATGTCAAACTGCGGACCGATCGTCGCCACTTGCATCACGTTCGGCGAGCACAGGCCCTTTTCAACCGGGAATCTCTGCGTGGCATCGGTCGGATCGGGTAAGCACCGGCCGTAGCGTTCGTAGTCCGTCCGGGATTCGAGATTCCACACTTTCCAAGTCATCTTCGTGTGCTGAGTTAAGTCGCGTTCAGTCGCGAAGCCCAACTGGTTTTTGATCGTCAATTCGGTGAACTTTGGGCCGCCGCCCGGCACAGCATCCTCGCGAAAGTCGTAAACATACTGTTTGCGCGAAACCGTCACGCGGCCGCGCGTGCGCGTATCGAACAAGAACGGCTCGAGATAGCTGGCAGACGCTTCATTTTCCAAGAACCCCACTTCACTGACGTTGTCGCGGAGCTCGACGCGCGCACTGACGGCGCGGGCGGTGCCCTCGAGATTGTTGTAGCTGGCGCCGGTGTACGCGCGCAGCGTGAGGCCGCGTTCGTTGGTCGCGCCGAAGCCGGGATTGAACGTGCCCGGTAGGGCTTCGGTCACGGCGATGACGAGCGTGCGCTCACTTTTGTTGGAATTTTCCTCAAACGTGTGAATGTCAACTCGCGTGAACAGATTCAGCTTGCGCAAGCGGATGGACGCATCATCGATTTTTTGCGGCGTCAGAATTTCGCCGAGATGGAAGTCGGCTTCCTTTAATATCACTGAACTCTTGGTCATCGTATTGCCTTCGATGGCAATGGATTGCACGCGAATTCGCGGGCCCTCGTAAATCTGGTAGAGTATCCGCGCTTGCGTGCCGGCGTCGTTGTACTGAATGATCTCCTCGCCTTCGTTGAGAAGGCGCATTTCGAGAAATCCCTGCCGATGGTAGAAGTTCTTGAGCTTGTCCATGCTCTCTTCAAATTGCGAGAGGCGCAGAGGCGTGTTGGTTTCGAGGCCCGTGACTTCCGCCAATTCAAAATTCGAGAAGAATTTGTTGCCGCTGAAATCGATGCTTCGGATCTGTGTCTGCGGGCCTTCTTCGAGGAGCAGATAGATCATCACTTCGTTATGCTTCTCGTTGTACTCCGTCCGGCTCGAGAGCACGCGTGCGCGGAGGAAGCCTTGGTTTTTCAGTTCGGTGGTGAGGTTCTTAAACCCGTTCTCGAGATCGGATTTATTGTAGTAACCTTCGGCCACGAGGTCGGAGCTGTTCTTCATGATGAAGCGCTCGTAGTAGCGGGGCGAATGCGTCACGCGGCCCTGCACTTCAATGCCCTTAATGCGCACGCGCGCATTCTCGTTAATCGTGTAGTAAACGCGCTTGAGGAACGGAGCTCCCTTCGGCGTCGTGACTTTGGTTTCAATCTGCACGTTCGGAAAGCCTTTTTCGAGATAGGCGCGGCGCAAACGCTCTGCCCCCTCGCTCGCGGGATCGACGTTCTTGCGTTCGCGATTCGTGAGATCGAGTGCGCCGTAGACGTCGGCATTCGAGAACGACTTGTTGCCCGTGAAGTAAAATTCGTAGCGATAGGGTTCACGCACTTCAAGCGTCAGATAGGCTTCGGTCTTTTCCGCATTGTATTTAGCGTCGGGTCCGACCACTTCAGTCGCCATATAGCGGTGGTCGCTCATCAAATTTTCCAGTTCGACAGTGAGCCGGCGGATGCGGTCCGTCGTCAACGGCCGGCCGAGCATGTTTCTGAAATTGGCGTTCAGGAGCGCGCGCAGATCGGTGTTCTGCGTTTGGAAGTCGAGCCCCTTGATCAAGCAAGGCGGCTTTTCCTGAATGTCGAAAACGAGGCGAATATTTTTCGATTCGGCTTTTTGGAAGTTCACTTCGATAATCGTATTGAAATAGCCGTGTTCGCCGTAATACGTTTTCATCTTTTCCGCGGCCGCCACGGCCTTCTTGCGGTCAAAGCGGTCGCCGATTTTAAAATCGATCAAATCTCTGAGTTCGGACTCGCTCAGCTCGTGAACGCCCTTGAACTGGATGTCTTCCACCACGCGCAGCGGTTTACCCACGATTTCGTAGTTGCCGTCTCCGTTGCGCATGACGAAGACATTCTCATAGTAACCGCGGCCCATGAGCGTACGGATGGCGTCGTCTAGAACCGACTGATCCACATCGGTAGTCATAAGTTTTGGCAGATTCTTCCTGAGATGTTCTTCGTCTTTGGCCGTGATATCGCGAAAGGAAACGGTGGCACTGTGCGCGAGCGCCGAGAAAACCATTAAAATGAGCAGCACAATTGAACGCATTATAATTATTTAAACTGCAATTTGTATTGTAAGTCCAAACCTAAGACGTTTTTCGTCGTATCTTTGACCGTGTCATGCAAAGTTTCGCGGCCGTCCCAAGAGCCCAGGACCGAAATGTCGTGATTCAATTTATATTCGACGCTGACGTTGTTATTGGGGTTCGATTCAATCGTGCTCGACGCCGAAGCGCCCAATTTGGGTGTCCATTGCTTACTGAGCGTAACTTTCGGAGATGATGCGTTATCGCCTCCGGTGTTCTGCTGCGACGAGACCCGAACGTCCACGCCCAGCGATTCCTTCATCTTCTTGCCGCCGGCTTGCTTGAAGAGGGCTGCGCCGAGGGCGGCCGAACCCGCCGTCGAGGGCACGCCCGTACCTTTACGGTCGTCGGCCTGCGTATTGGAGCCTGTGGTTCCGAGTGCCAAAAGTGACACGATTTCACGCTGGCCGAGGGGAGGACTTGACGTCAGTGTCAGTTGCGGATCAGTGCCGTGGCCCTGAGCGAGCAGGTTCACGTCGTACTGATTGGTGGTCGTGTGTCCATTTTCGTCGACGACCGTCTCTTGGGCGCGGGTGTTGGCCGTAACGTAAATTTTCGGATCATTGGGGGGATTGTTGTTCCATTCGACCAGCGCGGTTTGAATGTCGAACGGGTGATCGTTAAACAAAAGCTTTCCGCCGGGCGCCGGCGTGAAGGAACCGTTGAGCAGCAGCCGTTCGGGCGTACCCGATGCTTTGACGTGGCCGGTGAACGCCGCGCGGGCCATTGAGTTATTGACCAAGACCGTATTTTTCAATGTGACGTCGACGCCGAACGTGAACGGATGGAATACTTCGGTCTCAAGGAACTTCGGCAAGTAGGGACTGGCCTTGACCGTCGCCGAGCCGCCCTCGTCATTGTTGAACTCCGCATTGATCTCGCCGCCGGAGACGTCGTAGTTAATGTCCATCGTATAGGGGAAGTGGTCGCCGTGAATCGCGACCGTACCAGAACCCTGACTCTTATATCCTTCGGGGAAATTCAACCGCACATTGCTGACTGTTCCGCGCACGTCAATTGGGCGCTGACCCTGGCCCGCAAAGGTGATCTTGCCCTCGCCATTGACTTTGCCGCTGGCAAGATCGGCGCTCAACGCGTTGATGAGAATCTGGTTGTCGTTAAATAAAACGTCGGCACGCACGTTCGAGAACGGATGGGGGAATTCGTTAAACTTCACATACCCGCGGTCAACATACGCCGAACCACTGAGCATCGGTTTGTCGGCCGAGCCTTTAAGGTCCATTGAGAGCGCCAGGTTTCCGCGCAAATCGGGAATGAACGGCGTGAATAATCCAAGCAGGCTCGCATCGAGCTTGCCGTTGAGTGAGGCATTGAGATTCGAGCGGGTCGTTCCCGCGACGTCGAGTTTTAAATAGCTGTCGCCGTTGGAGATCGCGAAGTTTTCGGAGTTGACCGTGCCGTTGCGGAATACGAGCGTCATCGGCTTCTCAGCATTCATGCTCTTGCCACCCTTGCGCAGCGCGAATTCGCTGATCTGGGCTTTACCCGTCGAGTTCCAAAAGCCGCCGGTCGGCGCCGACAAATTCATGTCCATTGTCACCGACGTGTTGAAGTCCATTTGCTGCGCGGATTTCGAAAACAGCGAGAAGAGCGTCGTAAAGTCCCACTTCTTGGCTTTAAGCTTCAGAAGGAAAGGCGCGTTGTTTTCATATGGAAATACGAATTCACTCAGCAGTGTCGTGCCGAGGAATTGGCCCGAACCTTCCATGCGGTCGGAAAGAAAATTCATTTTGAACACGGAATCGTCGGCGGATTGATCGGCGAGGACCACCTTCGACAAACGGCCGTTGAGTTCAATCCGCGGATGCGGAAGCTGGCCACGGATTAAGACCGTAAAGTCGGCGAGCCCCTGAAGATCGAGGCCGATGGCATTGACGTTCTCCGACTGTTCAAGGCGCACGGAGCGGCCGACAGCGACACTGTCGATTTCGCCCTTCGGCGTGATTTGCCCTTTCATGTCGACGATGCCAGCGGCCTTTTTCAAGGTGATCTTATCGCTCTTCACTAAGCCATCGACCGAAGTCACATTGAAAGTGAATTCGTCAAAGGCCTCTTTCGCGATTACACCCCGGTAGAAGCTCGACTTGAACGTGTACGATAGATCTTGAAACCGGTAAGGGCCTTCGGCATCGACGCGGCCGGTGCCGGTTCCATTCATTTGAATCGGCAGCGTGACTTTGCGGGCAAAAAGACTCTGGATGTCTTTCAGGTCCATAAACGGAATTTGTCCGTTGATCTTGATGCGGTCCTTGTCGAGATTGAGTTCGACGCTCCCGGTGTAGCGCGAGACATCGAATTGCCCGCTCGTGTTGTAGAACAGAAGGTGTCCGGCCTTGTAATTGAGTTTTGTTGTGGCACTTCCGAGCGGGTAGTCCTCGAGCCACATGTCCTTGCCATCGACGTTCATGTCTATCGTGGCCCAGTCGCTCGTACCGATCGTATTGCCCGTGATTTTGAGATTGCCTTCGACCTTGAGATTGACGAGGTTCTTGACGTCGGCCATGTCGACGCGGTCGCCGGCATAGTTGATTTTGAAACCGGTTTGGTAATTGATGATTCCGTCAGAGTGTCCTGACGAATTCTTGCCGGCCTCGATGTCACCTTTGTATTCGACTTGCTTGTCGGTGACTTTCACTTCGCCCTTGATGCGCGCATCGCCAACTTCGACAATCGTGTGGAAGCTCGGGCGGCCGGAGTCCACATGCACCAGGCCCGTCGTGGCATTGCCCTTACAGGTCAGCACCGGTGCCTCTCCGAGCTGGCCTTGGCACGTGGCTTCGCCCTTCACCGGCACTTTAATCGGCACGTGATGGACGCCGAGGTTCTCGAGTAACTGATGGACTTCGACGTTGGGTAGCTTCACGACAGCTGAAAAAACCGGCTTAGGTTCGAGTGTAACGTTGACCTTTTGCAGTTCGACTTTGCCAGCACTGTTTTCAGCGGTGATCGAGCTGCTGTTGATGGTTTTCAAATCCGAGGTCGCGTGGCCCTTCACGGCTCCGACGATAAACTTGTCGATCTGCACGTCATTCGTCGCGATTTCGCCGTCTATTTTGTAGCCCTTGCCTTTGCGGACTTCGACGCCGACATCGATTTCGGCGTGGCCTTTGAGCGCGGGAATTTTGGTTTTCTCGAAGAAGACGCTCTCCCAAACGTTAAGATCGGGCAGTTGCAATTTCGTGCGCGCGTCGAGGGCGCCGTTATCGAGACGGCCGACGGAAAAATCGCCGTTAAAGCGGCCGCTCGCCACCACAAAGCTGTCGCCGGCCTTGAGTTTAAAGGCCGAGATCTGCGCCTCTTGCGCCTCCACTAGCGAACGCAACTCAAGTTGCACATTCAGCGGCTGCGCGGGGCCGCTCGGCTTGACCAGCACGCGAGGCGCATTCACTTCCACAAAAATTGATTGGTAGCGGTTTTCAACAAGAAAGTTCAAATCGCTGATGCGGAAGACGACGTTTTGCGGATCGAGTCGGCCCTGAATCTGCACGTTGTCGAGCAGCAGTTCGTCAATCGGTAGCGAATAGAGTTGTTCGAAGTCGAGATGTTTCGGCGCGGCGTTCTTATGCGCCTCGAAGAGTTCTGATTTTAGAAACACGTTGAGTTCGGAATCGCGCAAGTAAACTTGGCTCAAACGCACTTCGCCGCGCAGGAGAGGCCAAAGCGCGAGGCGGGCGCCCACTTGTTTCAAAGTTGTCGGCGCCAGATATTTGTCGATCGGGGCTTGAGGCAGAACGCGTACGTCTTCCAAGACGATGCCGAGCGGAATCAAATGAAAGCGCAGTTTTTGCGGGAAGACCCGCAGTGGCGAATATTTTTGGCTGAGTTGCTCCACTTCGACGAGAAGCCAGGATTCGAGCTTGGGCAAATGGTAGTCGTAGGTGAACCCCAACATGAATCCGAAGCCGGCCAGCAGTAAGAGTTTGTAGACCGTCCGCATCGTCATTCCCAACTGACTCCCGCGGTCCAATCGAGAATCAGGGCGTGGGCCGAGCGATAATTGGCGCGCACGCGCACGATGCTCTGAAGAATTTCAAGCGCCGAGGACTGTTGACCCAGAGCGAACAAGCACTGAGCGCGCAAATACGAAACCGCGAACGTGGTTTCCGGATCGTCGATGTACTTGATTTCGAGCAAATTGATTTGCTCAAGCGCTTCAAGAAAGCGGCGCGCGGCAAATAGGCATTCGGCGCGCATCCAATCGGTCGAGAGGCTCGGCGGCGCATACTCGAGAATTTCAAGCGCACGCATATGGTCCTCGAGAAACCAAAACGCCACGGCGAGGTCGAACGCGAACTGGCGGTGATCAAAGGCGGCCTTTTCGCCCTCCTCGAGGAAAAGTTTGAGCATGGCTTCGTCAGTTGTCGAAGGAGCCGTACGTGTGCGCTCCATCGCCTCGGTCTGCAGTGTCGCCATGTGAGTCGACAAAATTTCGCGGGCGCGGTCCTCGTCGAAGCGATGGCGCATTTCATTCAGCGCCTTGTCTTCGGGATAAAGTTCGATCAGGCGTTTCAATACCTTGCCGGCTTGCTCGGTCATGCGCTGGTTCCGCAAGAACTCGAACTTCTCGACCATGTTCTCTTTGAACTTCTTGTTGTGCTCGAGCTTTTGTTCGAGCAGCTCATTGCGCATGCCTGTGAGGCGCGAGTCCCATTTATCGAAACCTTTGGACGCAATTAATTCGTCGAGCGCCTTTTGTTTCTTCAAGCCCTTGATCAAACTCTCGATGATGGAATTTCCCGGCTGCAGATTCGCGCGTGCGCAGATGTCGATCATGATATCGAAGGGGATACGCGAGCGATTTTCTAGATTCAAACGAATAGCTTCCGCCAACGCGTTTTCGCGTCCGGTGTTGTACAAGAAGTGCCACAGTGGACGCTTCTCTTCCCATGGAATGGCGGGATCGGCGATCCGCTTCATAACTTTTTCGACAAGCTCTTTTGGCGAGAGCCGCTGCCGTAAAAGATCGCGGATGGCCAGCTCGTTCATAGCTTCCATCTAACGAATTATCTTAGGAATTTGAGATATTTACGAGGCCTGACCCGGTGCAGTGGGCGAGCCTCGCTCCTACTTCAAGTTGACGCGCTCGACGTAAGACCCATCGGTCGTGTTGATCTTCAACAGATCTCCCTCGGCGATATGCAAAGGCACCTGAACCACATAACCCGTCTCAACCGTTGCCGGTTTGAACGTGTTGCTCACGGTATTGCCTTTGAAGCCTGGGTCCGTCTGGGTCACGCGCAAGTTAACGGATTTCGGAACCTCGATACCGACTGCACGGTCGTTATAGAACACGACTTTGCAGGGCAAATTCTCTGTCAAATAATTGGCGGCATCGCCGACGAGGTCAGCATTCAGCGCGACTTGCTCGTACGAACTTTGGTCCATGAGATTAAAGCCCGTTTCGTCTTTGTAGAGGAAGGCCATGTCTTTGAATGCCACGTCGGGGATTTCAAATTTCTCACCCGATTTAAAAGTCCGCTCTAAGTTTGAACCATTGATGAGGTGCTTGAGTTTCGTGCGCGTGAACTGGTTGCCTTTGCCGGGCTTCACGTGTTGAAAATCGACAACCGAATAGGGCTGATTATCGACCATAACTTTCAAACCTTTTTTGAAATCACTTAAATCGTACATTATTGAACCTCACAGCACCGCAGGTGCTTAAAACATAACTACTGGGAACCCAGAGTGATACGCTCTAAAAGATCCTGCAGCAACTGGATTTTACTATCCAATTTGGCCGCTTCCCGGTTGGGAGGAGGGGCCTGCTTTACGGCCGTCGTTTCGCCGTCCACATTCAGAGTGCGCTGGTTGACGAGTTTAAAGCGTTTTATTAGCTCCGGGTGTGAGCCGAACGCTTGTTCGCCCTGTTTCAGCACGCCCTCGGCCTTTTCCAGGTCATTGCGCACAATGTAGGCATCGGCCAGCGATAAAATGCGATCGAGTTCACTCGAAATTTGCGCTGTGTCCATGGGCTTTAATGTCGCGGGACTCTCCGGCATTGCCGTTTTCAAGTGGTTGGCTTCAACTTTAAGCGAAGCGAGCGCCGGGAGCTGCTTCATCGCAAACAAATCTTCTTCATATTCGTCTGCGGTCAGCGACTCGAGTTTGCGCACGGCTTTTTGCGCCTTTTCATTGTTCGGTGAGAGGAACAGCACCATTTTAAACGAGCGCAAGGCTTCTTTCGGGCGTTTCGCCTTAAGATAGCTTTCGCCAAGAAGCGAGTGGGCCATTATATTATCGGGCGAAAGGTCGACGGCCTTCTCAAGCTCTTCAACCGCCGATTTCAGGTTGTCACGGTCCAAAAACACCTTGGCTAATGCTATGCGTCCGCCACCGAATTGCGGATTGAATTGCACGCCGCGCACGGCAATGCGAAAGGCCTCTTCCACCATGCCCATTTTGCGGTAGGCTTCGGTCAACGGCGCGAACACTTGGGATTTAGGATCCTTCTGCAGAAGGATCTGGTATTTTTCAATGAGTTCGGGCTGGATCTCTTGCATCTCGACTCATCTTCCCATCATAATTTGGCTGGGGCAAGATGGGGGAGGCTAAAAGCTTTTGAAAGACATGATTTTAGGATTAGATCCCGGCAGCCGTTTCACGGGTTACGGGATTATCGAAGTCGATGGCGACCATATTGCCCATGTCCACCACGGCGTGATTACCCTTAAAGAAAACTGGCCTCTGTTCGAGCGGTTGCGGGTTTTGCATTTGGAACTCGGCGAGTTGTTCGGGCGCTACGCCAGCGTCAAACAAGCCTCTGTGGAAAAGATTTTTTTTGGAAAGAACGCTGACAGCGCCTTCAAACTTGGTCACGCGCGCGGCGTGTGTTTGCTCGCGGCAGGCTTGCACGGCGCAACCGTGGCTGAATATGCCGCACGCTTTGTCAAAAAATGCATCACCGGGAACGGCGCCGCCGGCAAGGATCAGGTGCAGTTAATGATCTTCAATCAATTGCGCATTCAGGCGAGAGAGTTAGCGTTTGACGCCACCGATGCCCTGTCATTAGCTGTGACACATGCGCGCATGCGCGATGTCAATGAACGGATGAAACGCTTAAACATTGGCGCCGCCTGCGGCGGCAGCAAAGGGGAGGCCAGCTTATGATCGGATATTTGCAAGGCCGCCCTTTACGTATCGGCACCGATCACATGATCTTGCTCGTGCAAGGCGTGGGCTATGAATTGAGCTGTTCGACTCAGACCTTGAGTGATATCGACGGCAAAACTTTTGTTGAGCTGTGGGTCTACACGCATGTGCGTGAAGATGCGCTGACGCTTTTTGGATTTTCCACGGAACTCGAAAAAGCCGTGTTTTTGTCGTTGTTGAAAGTGAATGGCATCGGTCCTAAGTCGGCGCTAAATATCGTTTCCGGTGCGCCCACTTCGCAAATCGTGCAGTGGATTGATGACTCCAATGTCGGCGCGCTGACCAAGTTGCCGAAGGTCGGTAAAAAATCAGCTGAGCAAATTATTTTGACGTTGCAAGGGAAGTTAGTGCGCTCGGGCGAGATGGGCTCGGCGCAACGGTTTAAGGCGCGTTCGCAAATCGTGAGTGCGCTCGTCAATTTGGGTTTCCGTATCGGCGATGTCGAGAAGGTCGTCGATCAGATGACTCCCGAGACGGATCTCGAACAGGGTTTGCGCCAAGGTCTTTCGGCGCTGACAACATAGAGGTTGCGACATGGATTTCGAACGCTTTATCGATGGAGAACAGCAGGGCGAGGACATCAAGAGCGATGTTTCGCTGCGTCCCACCTCATTTGATCAATTTCCCGGCCAAAATAAAGTGAAAGATAAGTTACTCGTGTTCCTGCAAGCCGCGAAGAAGCGCGGTGAGCCCTTGGATCACACGCTTTTATGCGGCCCTCCGGGACTCGGCAAAACGACGATCGCGCATATTCTGTCAGGCGCTATGGGTGTGGATTTTAAATCGACAAGTGGACCGGCGTTGCACCGCAAAGGCGATTTGGCCGCGATTTTGACGGGATTGAAACCGGGCTCGGTCTTTTTTATCGACGAGATTCATCGTTTGAACCGCGATGTGGAAGAGTATCTCTACAGCGCGATGGAGGATTTCTACATCGACATCGTGACGGGTGAAGGCATGGGTGCACGCTCGATGCGTTTTCAGTTGAATCCATTCACGCTGGTGGGTGCGACAACTCGCGCCGGTCTATTGAAAGCTCCTTTTCGGGATCGCTTCGGTATCGTCGAACGTTTATCGTTTTACGATCGCGAGTCGCTGGTCACAATTTTGACCCGGTCGGCTTCACTGTTAAATATTGAGCTCGTTCCCGAGGGCGCTCAGCAGATCGCCCGCCGGTCGCGCGGAACTCCGCGGGTTGCGAATCGTTTGTTGAAGCGCGTGCGGGACTATGCCGATGTTCATGGCAACGGCATCATCGACGCCAAGCTGGCAGAATTCGCTCTGGATAAACTCGAAGTGGATTCTTTGGGTTTGGATCCGATGGACCGCCGGATTTTGTCGCTGATTCAAGACAAGTTCGCCGGTGGCCCTGTGGGCATTGATACGCTGTCCGCCGCTCTGAGCGAAGAAGTGGATACTTTGGAAGAGGTCTACGAGCCCTTCTTGTTGCAAGAGGGTTTGCTTCAGAAGACTGCGCGTGGGCGTGTAATTACGGAGCTAAGCCGCGCACATCTCAAAACATTGGAAAATTCAGAGGACTAGATGGGTGCCAAGACGTGGATGCTTGTCTATTCCGAGGGCGACCCAGCCATGGCTTTCAAGAATGCGTCGGCCCTCGACCGCAAGAAAACTGTCGAGCTTTTTCCCGGGAGCTTTTGTTCTCGCGGCGGACGAAATTGGCATCGACAATCCCTCCATGACTCAGGCCTCGTTTCTCAATCTTGGCTATGGCAACACGATCCACATGTCGACGCCCGGCGCCCAGTGCACGCATCCCGGGACGCGTCGACTCCGAGACTCTGCCCGGGCAGAGTTAAGCCATAGGCTCGAATGACAGGATCTCGCAAACTTTCTCAAACCCAAGTTTTAAGCAGATCGGCGCCGATGTGTTTTCAAGGCAGTGTACCACCGCCGGCAAATTGAGCTCCGCGATGCGATTGAGTCTGTGCGCAGTGAGAGTGCGATAGACGTCTTGATGGCGGTATGTTTCGTTCACCGCTCCGCCCATCAAAAGAACATAGTCGTCGGCGATTCGCATAGCAGCGCTTCCGACTGGTTTGTCGCCAATATACGCCAGATAATTTTCGTATTTACTTTTGCCGGTAGTAAGCGCCTCGGTCATTGACCGGCGTTGATATTGGATTCCGGGCGGTGGAACGTTCCACGCGTCGGCTTGGACAGTGAGCCAGGCTTCGAGGTTTTGGAGAGTTACAGTTTCAACGCGAACATTGGGATTCGGCGCGACTGACAAGGACTTGGCGTTGCCGATCAATCCAAATAATTTTTCCTTAAGCGCGAGGCCGTTTTTCTCAAGCCGCTCGCTAAGATTCCGCGGCCGTGATGAAGGTACGATTTTCCAACGAAAAGGCAGTTTGAGTTCGCGGTAGTGGGAAATGGTGCTCGGCACTTCGGTGTCAGCTTCATCGTCCGAGAGTTCGCAGCGCAACACGCCGTTTAAGAATGCCGTCGGCGACTTAGGCGAGGTTATTCGCACCCAAGTCGGCGTGGCAATAACCTCTTGGCCCTCGCGGTTTTGTGCGGATTCCCATGTGGCGCGTTCGACAAGTTGAAGCTTCTGGTCAAATTGCATTCGTCATCCTTACTATGCTAAGACCACAAAATGAACCGAAAAGAAAAAGCCCGTACTTGGCTCACCGAAGACGTGTATCCGCTCTGGCTCACCAAGGGCATCGATCCTCAATCCGGCGCCTTTCATGAGTGCCTTAACGACCAGGGGCAGCCACAATCCGCGCCAAGAAGGGCGATGGTACAGTGCCGCCAGATGTACGCGTTCAATGAAGCGGGCAAGCTCGAAATTCTCAAGAGCGACCAAGTGAAGCAGATTCTCCGCAAGGCCTCCGACAACTTTCTCGGCGCGTACTCCGACCCGACTGGCGGATTTATCCACGCCGTCAACGAAGAAGGCCAGCCCACCAACAAGCAAATGGATCTCTACACGCAAGCGTTCGCGCTCTTCGGCCTCGCGCAGGCCTACGAAGTGCTCAACGATCCCAAAATCAAAGCGCGCGCGCTCGAGCTCATTGACTATCTCCAGACGCATCGCCGCGCGCCCGCGGGCGGATTCACCGAAACTCTAAAAGGGGAAACGCTTTACCAATCGAACCCCCACATGCACTTATTCGAAGGCCTTATCGCTTGGACAAAAATCGACCACAATCCCATGTGGAAAGACCTCGCGGATAAAATTCTCGATCTCTGCCAATCCAAATTTATTGATAACGAAGCCGGCGTCGTGTGCGAACATTTCGATTCCAACTGGTCGCCGAAACGAGACAATGGGCTTTTCCACTGGGAACCCGGTCATCAATGCGAGTGGGCCTGGTTGATGTTGGAGATGGGAACATCCAAGGACATTCCGCAAAAGATTTATTCGGCTTGCGAAAAACAAGGAGTGAAAAACGGAAAGACCCTCGACGAAATTTGGTCGAACGGCACGCCCAAAACCAAATCGAGCCGCTTTTGGCCGCAGAGTGAACGAATAAAAGCTGCCGTCGCGTTGGGCGACGATCGGGCCGCAGACCAGGCGTTCGACGCGCTCTTTAAGTTTTTCAAGGGCGGCCTATGGGAAGACCAAATTCTCGAAAACGGCGAATTTAAAAAGCAGCCGGTCAAAGCCAGCTCGCTCTATCACATCGTCAACGCGCTGTCTGAATACATCAACAAGCGATAACATGAAAATCGTTTGTCTGCTCTTCACGCTGTTGTTTGCTACGGCCGGCGCGGCGACTCATTCGGCGTCGATTCCGGCCGAGGGACGTGATCCGGCGGCTGTGTTTCTGCCAGACGACTATTCGCCGGGCAAACAGTATCCTCTGATCATTTTGCTTCACGGGTACGCCAACACCGGCGATGGCATCGACAAATACTTCCGCTTCAGTGAAAAGGTAACGGACCGCCAGTTTATTCTCGTCGTGCCAAACGGCAAGAAAGACAGCGGCGGTTATCAATTTTGGAATGCCACCGACGGCTGCTGCGACTTCGACCGCACCAACAGCGACGACGTCGGTTACATTGAAACCCTCATCTCACAGGTCGAGTCACAGTACTCAGTCGACACAGGTAGAGTATTTGCCGCTGGCCACTCGAATGGCGGTTTCATGTCCTATCGCCTCGCCTGTGAACCCAATAGTCCCATCAGCCGAATCGTGAGCCTTGCGGGTGAAACCTTTCTCGATCCCACAAAATGTCGCGCCACACACCCGATGCGAGTGCTGCAGATCCATGCGCTAGACGATGACACGATTAAGTATGATGGGGATATCAATGGTTATCAGGGCTTGAACGGTTATCCATCCACGGAAGCGACAATCGGGCAGTGGTTGAAAATTAATTTTTGCGCGGACCCGCCGCAGTCACTCGGCACCGCGCAGATCACGGTGAACAATACGACGGATATGCAGCAGTGGTGCGATACAGTTCAACTGTGGGCGATTCGCGCGGGCGGCGCATGCGGGACTTCCCCGCACATGCCGCAACTCACTGACGATTTTACAGAACAGACGCTCGATTTTCTCCTCCGTTGATAGCCATGATAGGAAGCCGCTCAATCGACGCCGAATCGAATCTAAAGAGTTACTCGATCGTCCCGGATGGAGGCACCGGCCAGCCGGAAAAGAAGACGGAACCTTTTAGTATAGTCCTCGGTTCCAGCGATCGCCGGCCTGGTAGTAGCCATACACTGGGCCACCGACAGAATAACTTTCACCGCCCCAGGTGCTGCCGTCTTGCCAGCCAGCGGGATAGTACTCTTGGCCTCCATAAGAATATTCCGGCGCCAATTCGACTTCATCGTAACCCTGATCGTACGGATACCAGCCATACGAATTCGCTACAGGATAACCGCGGCTTGCGTAATAGGCTCCTGCGTAGCCGCGATTGCCATAATACGCTCCTCCTGCGTAAGCACGCCGTCCATAGTACGCACCCGCGGCGTAACGATAGGCATGGTGACGACGAATGTGAGCATGGTGCCGGCGGCTCACGATCACGCCACCTTGATGACTGCGTACGTGGCGCGTGAAACCCCATTGCGGAGTGCCTTGAGTTTGACTCATTTCATTGGAAGGTGTCGCTTCCGCTAGGCTACTCGGAAGCTCTGCATCCGCAACGACTTGCTCGAACTGCAAATTCGCGACGTCACTGACCGCCACTTGCTCACGGTCGGAGTGAGCCACTGCGATCGGTTCTCCATCAGCATCGAATTTAATGATCACGGTGCGCGCGAGCGGAACGACAACTAAGTTGGCCGATTGGTCGGCGACCACATCGCTGCCGTTCAATTCGGGGTTTGTGGCCATCGCTGCAAATGGAATCATGAGCAGGGCGGAAAGGATCAGGGACTTCATTAGACTCTCCTTCGGTATAGAACCCATAGAGGGCTGATAGCACCACCGTTTCGTCGGATCAATTGTATTTATTTAGCTATCAGATTGAGTTTGCTTTGGCCGGCACGACTACCAAGACGGACCCGTGCAATCATAAGACGTGGCGGAGTAATAACTTTCCTCGCCCGTCATCGCACAGTGCTTGTAATAAAATTGCCAGCTCTTGGGATCCTCACGATGGGGTTGCTCTTTGCTGAACGTGAAACCGTCGGCACCGTACGAATCAGGATTCGGATTTGCGTTCTCGTCGTTGACCGGCATCTTCCAGGTGTGCCCGTCGTCGCCGCCCGATGAGCTTGCGCAGGCGCCGAGAAGCAAGAACATCAATACCAAAACGGTCTTCATAATTTGAGTTTAACATCGGCGTGTGTTAGCGACAACAGCATGGTTGCCGAACTAGCTTTAGTCGTGGCGTGCTCACTGCGCCTAGAAGCAAATGAGAAGCTGGGCTATGAGCCGCTCATCGAACATGAACTCTCAAAACCGTTTCATGCCGGAGAGGAGCGCTTCATAATCACCGCGCGCCATCCACAGTTCGGAATGGAGCTGGCGTTTCTCGATATCACCCACGTCGGTCCGCAAGCCGTCATCGAAAAATCCGAAGTCATGAACGAGAACAACTATCGCAAGGGCCTGACTACGCTCCTCCTCGCCGAAATGCGTGAGACGCATCCCAAGCTGACGACGATCGAGGCCAACCTGGCCGACGTGAATTACCGGACCGCTAACCGCGCGTTCGAGCAAGAGGGTCTCGATTGTGAGGAGGCGGTGGCACTCACGCCTCTGTTCAAGGCGGCGCTCAAAGTCGGGTTCCAGCTCAAGACGGCGGAGTGCAATCCCGCCAGTCATGAATACAAGTTCGTCATGACGCTCGAACCGCCGCATTAAAGACTGCGCTCTAAATGCAACAGTTGTTGTAAAAAAGCTCGCGAACTGATTTGCTGGCCGCAAGTCGATGTAGAATCATATCAATGAGTTAACTCTGGAAGTTAAGACGAAACTCTAGGTTCTCTTATGCGGCACATTCCTTGTATAGCTAAAAGGGTAAAACCAGAGAGTTAACATGTTTTTACAGAGAACCATCCGGCAAAGAGTCAGCGTCGAGGGAATCGGTCTTCACACCGGAGCGCCCGCCAAACTTACATTCTGTCCCGCACCCGAAGGCACGGGTATTTACTTCGTGCGCCGCGATCTGCAGGGCAGTCCCGCAATTTCAACGCAAGCGGACCGCGTGACCGCGACGACGATGGCCACCACGCTGGGCGGGGAAGCCTTCTCGGTATCGACGGTCGAGCATTGTCTCTCCACACTTGCGGCGTTGCGCATCGACAATTTGTTCATTGAACTCGACGGACCCGAAATTCCGATCGGCGACGGCAGCGCGGCGCCCTTTCTCGAGGCTATCCTCAGTGCCGGCCTGGTGGAGCAAAGTCAGCCCCGCCGTTATGCGTACATCACGCAGCCCATCTTCCAAGGCGACCAAGACAAGCACGCTTACGTCGTGCCTTATAATGGCTTGCGCATAACTTGCAGCATCGAATTCTCGCACCCCAAGATCGGGGCGCAAACTATGGAAATCGATATCACCGAGCAGAGTTTTGCCCGGGAAATCGCACGTGCCCGGACTTTCGGATTTATGAAGGACGTCGAAGCTTTGCGCGCCCGCGGCTTGGCTCGCGGCGGGAGCCTTGAGAACGCCGTCGTCCTCGATCACTCGGAGATTTTGAACCCCGAGGGCCTGCGCTGGGACAATGAATTCGTGCGCCATAAAGTTTTGGATGCTTTAGGCGATCTGGTGACCCTCGGCATGCCTTTAATGGGCCATGTGGTTCTTCATCGCGCCGGCCATGACTTGATGAATCGATTGGTCCACAAGATACTGGCGTCTACGGACCGCTACCGCCACATTGAACTCGGGGCGGATCTTCCCAATTCGTACGCTGTTGACGACCTCTCATACGAGGGATAAAACTAGCTCCTCTCGTTAAATATAGGAGCTCGCACATGATCATTGGCGTTCCCAAGGAAATTAAGATTAGTGAAAACCGCGTGGGTCTCACCGAAGCTGGCGTAAAGCAGTTGGTGAAAGAGGGCCACACGGTCTATGTCGAAAAAGATGCAGGTATCGGCAGCGGAATTAAAAACGAAGACTATGAGCGTGCCGGAGCGAAGTTGCTCGCCACGAAAAAAGAGGTCTACGCTAAGGCCGATATGATCGTGAAGGTGAAAGAACCCCTTCCCGACGAATATGAACTTCTGAAAGAAAACCAAATTCTCTACACGTACCTGCACTTGGCTGCAGAACCGAAACTCACGCGCGTTCTCGTTGAACGCAAAGTGAAGTCGGTCGCTTACGAAACCATTCAGTTCGCGGATGGCTCGTTGCCGCTGTTGACTCCGATGTCGGAAGTCGCCGGCCGCATGGCCACGCAAGTGGGCGCGTACTACTTACAGAAAGATCACGGCGGCAAGGGCATCTTGCTCGGCGGCGTGACTGGAACTAAACGCGGCCGCGTGACGATCGTCGGTGGCGGTATTGTCGGCGTGAACGCCGCGCAAATGGCTGTGGGTCTCGGTGCGGAAGTCACGATCCTCGACGTGAACCGTGCGCGCATGGAATATCTCGACCATATATTTAACGGACGCGTTTCGACGCTTTATTCGAATCCGCAAAATATTGAACACGCGGTTGCTGGCTGCGACTTGCTGGTCGGTGCCGTTTTGATCACCGGCGCGAAAGCTCCGACTCTTGTGTCGAAATCCATGATTCAAACGATGGCGCCGGGCTCCGTGGTTGTCGACGTCGCTGTCGACCAAGGCGGTTGCATTGAGACTTGCCGTCCGACCTCGCACACTCAGCCGACGTTTGAAGTTGATGGCGTGATTCACTACTGCGTTCCGAATATGCCGGGCGTGGTGGCGCGCACTTCGACGTACGCTTTGACCAGTGCGACGATCAAATACGCTTCGATGCTCGCGTCGATGGGCGTTGAAGACGCGATCGCAAAAGATCCCGCATTGTTCAAGGGTTTGAACGTTTACAACGGATATGTTTGCTACGAGCCGGTCGCCCGCGATCTCGGCATGGAGTATCGTCCGTACCGTCCGAATTAATTCAGAGTTCTGCTTAAGCAGAAATGAAAGGGGTGGCTGTCAGCTGCCCCTTTTTCTTTTGACCCCCTGACGTAAATTGATATCGTTTTCAGATTAACAACCCAGGGGGAACCTATGTTCAAATCTGCATTGCTAGTTGCTGCGACTGTCTTTTCTTTTTCTGCCTTCGCGGGCGGGACAATTTCTGTGAATCCGACCTCGCCGGTGGTGTTCACTTCGAACTATCAAGATGGCAACGTCATGATTCAGGGTCCGTGGTTTCAATCGCAATACACTGTCACTGTGAATGATTTTTCGGAAGCGACGGGTTTGCTCATGGAAGTCACCACGATCGAAGGCAATTCGGTGACCTACGAAATTCCGTTTGATCAACCGGTGATGATGAATCCGGGTGATTCGATTCAGACCCCGGTTTTCTATGTCGACAATTTGCCGGCGTCGTCGAGCCTGCAGTACACCGTGCGCGTGGATGTTGAAGGGCAGTCGTCGTCGGGCGGTCCGTTGGGAATCGCGACCGCGTTTGTGACTCAGTAAATTTCAGCTTAATCAGAATTCGAAATAAAAAAGGCAGCGTTAGGCTGCCTTTTTTATTTCCGCCGCCACAATGTTTAACCGGACCGATTACGAGCCGCCGCGCCGGGCGCCCGGAATAAAATTAGCGCCGCTTCTTCAACTGCTCTTTCACATTCGTCAACGAGCGGTCGTGCTCCGTGCCGGCGACAATCTCGCCGCCGAATTGTTCGCAAGCATCCACGCCGTCCGAATCCGAAATCAAATACTGGCGCACCATCTGTGAGTGACGGGCGCCCGCCGGCGAACGTCCTCCCATGCGGCAAACGGCAATTTTCGGAAAACCTTGTTCCGCCGCCGGTGCGGAATTAAAAATTCTTTGGTCGAGAGTGGACGATTCGCGAGCCGTCGCCGCGGGCGCCGGAGTCACGCCTTGCATTTCGAGATCTTCCGTCGTCGCGCTGACCATCGGCTTCACTCCTGGCGCGTACACCGGAGTGGGTGACGATTCGACGAACGGACCCGCGTGTTGCGAAGCCGCGGGTTTGGCATCTTTCAAAGTCCAGTGGTGATGCGCGAATTCGTCGGGTTTATCTTCGGCGGCGACATTGAACGCAACCAAGGCGAGACAGAGCACTAGAGTTTTAGCGAGCATAAACCCTCCCTAAAACTTAGGGTAAACTTAGTGAATAGGGAGGAGCAAGCGGTCCCACGCCATGGTCCAGCTGTCAGGGACCATAGAATAGAGGACGTAGACAATTTTGCCGTGGAGTGCGGCGCGTGGCAGCTCTGCGGTCTGGCTGTGGGATTTGTTGTCGGTTGTGACGACGACTGAATTTTCCTTAATCTGCTCAATGCGGCGGACGATCAAGGACTGATCGTCGAGCTCGGCAACAACAACGTCACCCACTTTGAAATCGCTGAACTCGCGGTCGAGTGCGAAATGATCGCCAACATTAAGAGTCGGATCCATCGCGGTGTCGTTAATCGTGTTGAAAACTACCCGGCGCGCCGGAAAAACAAAATACATAAAGGTCAGCAGGAAAACCAAAACGTACGCGGCGGCGTAAAACATATGAGGCGTAAGAATCGGCGATAGGGCTGAACGAAACGAGTCGAAAGCAACTGCGATTAAAACCAAAACGACGAGCCCCGCGCCAGCGACGACAAACCAACCGCTGAACGCCGCGAGATAGGAAAACAAAAAGAAAAGCGCGAACGTGAACAACAGCGTTGCAGCTGCTTGAAACAAACGGCCGCAGTATGCGTAACCTGCGCCGAGACTTAATATATTGAGAAGTGCAGCGGTGAGACCGAAACTCGTCGACATGTCCTCACTAAACCTTGGCTTTTCTGCGGCGTCAATCCAGTCGGACGTGAATTGTTCCCCACTCCTCGGTCTTTAAAAGTGGAATATGCTTCGCCCAGAGAGCGCGAACGACTTCCTTGTGCGGATGTCCGTAGCGTCTGAATCGGCTACTCGCAAAAGCCATCGCGACATGATCGAGGTGCGCGAGCAAAACTTTCGAAGTCGAAGTGCGGCTGCCGTGGTGACCGAGAATAAAGAAGCGGGTCGCGGAAAGTGACGGAATCTGTGAAACCCATTTTTTCTCCTGGTCCCGCGGCGAATCTCCAGGCGCTAATACGCCTCGCCACCAAACCACCCAGCTCTTGGCGTTTGCAGTAAGGCCTTCGGGATTCGCCCATTGCTCAAAAGGCGAGCGGTCAGCGCAGCGGGGGAGTGACTCAACTAGCGCTTCTTTCTTCGCGGAGGCTTGGCCCAGGGGCGCATTCAAGACGCAGAGATCCGGCAGCTGCATGCGCGCGGCGCCGAGGAACACGATATGATCCATATCCCAGTGGCTCAGTGACACTCGGTTCGCGCGTGTGCGGCACATGTGACGGATGTCCCGCCACGGTGCGAACTCGCCGCCCATGTCGAGATGCCAGCACGCACTCTCATCGCTGATAGTAACCCACTGGCCCTGACCGACGTTCCACACGATGAGCTCCGGTAAAATTTCTTTTGCTCCAAGTGTGCCTAAAAAGAAGGCGAGTAAGAAAACGCCGAAGCGCGCCGCCATCGGACCTCCCACACTAAGAGCAGAACATGCGTGACTACCGGCACCCAACACAGCGTCGGCGCCGCAAAAAACAATCCCAATGGCTCGCCCTGTGGTCCGAGGCGCAAGATTCCTAAGAACGCGCGCCACAATAAGTCGCTAAGCTGAGTCAGCGGCGGAATCACTATGGCCAGTAAACACGCGGGAAATAAAATAAAGCCCACAAATGGCGCGAGCAGCGTGTTCCAGGCGATCGAAGAGGGAGACGCCCAACAATAAGGCAACAGGAATGCGTAGGCTTTCAGCGCTAAATCAAAGTGGGGCCAACGTGGAAACAGGGGCGGCGCACAGAGCGCGAGACCGCACATCCAACTCATTTGAAAGGACCGCGAGATCAACCACTGGGGGTAGAGCAAAAGCGCTAGTACGACCGCAGCTGCTTCGATCTGCAGTGACGTCAGTCCCGAGCGCAGCTTCAACCACGGCCCGATCCAGCGGCGCAGAAAGGCGCGCATGACCGGTGCCTGCCATCCCGTCAGATAACAATACGCTCCTAAAAATCCGAGGCGTCCTCCGCGCGGTAGGAAGCCAAGCAAAATTTCGAGAAATACTAAATGCGATCCTGAAACGACCATCAGGTGAATGAGTCCAGTGTCCACAAACAGCTGCTTTGCCTGCCCCGCAGGCAAATTGATTCCGCAGATCAGCGCGGAATACAAAATGTGGAGGTCAGATGTGGGTAAAACGCGCTCACAGACTCCAGGTCCTGACGAAAAAATAGGCTCACCCCACCAAAGTGGAGGTTGGCCTTGTGACGTGAAGAAAAAAATCAGTGAAATCACAGTTCCAAAATGGCATTGCAAAATCAAAAAACGGTTCACAGATTTGTAACCTTAAACAGACCTTACAGAACGGCCGAAATTCGGATTTAAGAACGTGTAACCGGCTCGAAATTTTTCGCGTTTTTTATAAGATTTGCGAGTGATTTCAAGCCCATGTCTATGCTCATGCTTTGTGCAAATCGCTGAAACCCTTGTCTGTACAGAGGTCCAGCCGAATGACCCCATGGTATGTCCACATTTTCTGTGGATAATTCTTAACCAAGTCCTAAAACGCGAGCAGATCGGGATTTTAGACCGAGCGTTACATGCTTGATCTTTCAACATATATTGCAAAAACAGCACAGTGTTCTATCATCAAAGGAGTGGGAGGATATGAGATGAAGAAGCGTTCCGTTATGCGTTGTAGCTTGCCGTATGCATCAATCCTCTTTTTCGCATCGGCTGCCTTTGGCTCTGTTCCCGCAAAAATGATGCAGCAGCAATTCCCCGAAGGCGAGAAGCTGGTCTATGAACGTCTCGTCGATGCCTATCACCACAATGATCTCGATGCGGTCGCGAAGGCGCGCCAGAAGCTTGAGCGCAACTACCCGCGCAGCATTTACCTCGACAGCGCCTATTATTTCTCGGGCATGACCGAGGTTCAGCACAACCGCCTCGGTGAAGCGCTGAAAGATTTCGACGTCGTTAAAGACAAATTCGCGAAGGGCAAGAAGCGTCCCGCCGCTCTGTTTGCGATCGGCGCCGTCTACCAAAAGTTGAATTTGCCCGTACAAGCGCGCCGGGTATTTGAGCGTTTGCAGAAAGAGTACCCCGGAAGTCCAGAAAGCATGCGGGCATGGATGCAGTTGCGCGTGAGTAATTCCGGCCTGAATAACATAAAGAAGAAGTCTCTGACTCGCTAAGAATTTTAAAACTTACATTGAACAAGGATGTTCAAAGTATGCTGAAATCAATCGGATTGTTTCTCTTATGCTCCTCTGCGGCCGGTGCGGCGACGTTTGATCCGCCCGATCTCAATCTCGAATACCAGTTGCACCAGCAGTATTTGATTTCTCATGGCGAACTCCCTCCCAGCGGCCAAGGCCTGATCGAGAGCTATCAACTGCAGAATGGGGAAACACTCTGGGGATTGAGCCAGATGCTCTACGGCGATGGAAATTATTGGCCGCGCGTTTGGGCTCAGAACAAAGCGATTACCAATCCGCACTTGATCCGCAAAGGTTTTACTCTCCAATTCCAGATGGGTTCAGAAGACGATACGCCGTCGTTCCGTTTTACGGAGGGCGAGGAGCCCGGCCTCGAGTTGGCCGCAGCGTCGGGGGGCAGTAGTACGCAGATCGAGGTGCCGCCGCCTGAGGTACCGCCTAAACCCGTGCTGAAGATTCCGAACAGCTTTCCCATGTGGCAGGAGGCGTTTAAGAGGAGGCCCGACAAATTTAAGGTCGACTACAGCCACATGTATATCGAGCGGTTGAAGAATTCGTCGCTGATTCCGCTGAGCGCGTGGGCGCAGGAAAATGAACTCGAAAGTGTCGGGGGTTTGCTAGAGACTGAAATGGAGTCTGGGCTTCCGATCGCCAATCAGTATGTCTACTTGAAGCTGAAAAAAGGCGCCGGCGTAGCCGGGCAGAAATATTTGATCGTCCAGGACCGCGGCCGTATTCACAAAGTGAACTCGCAAGTCGAGGGCCGGATCACCGCGCATATGATCGAAGTGTTGGGCGACGTGCAGGTTGCTGAGCAAGTCGAACCGCACTTCTCGCACAGTTCTGACGCCGAGAACTACAATGTGTTTCGCGCTTTGATTTTGCACTCGATGGGATTGTCGCTGACCGGAGCACAATTGGTTCCGGGAGAAGTCCAGACGATCAATCTGTCGTCCGCGGGTCCCGATGGTACGGCGGTGGCGCAAGTGATCGGTTCGAGTAAGCATGAGGCCAGTGCGCTCTATGGACCGGGCGATGTCATATTTTTGAATAAGGGATCGCAAGATGGCGTGGCCGTGGGACAAATCTTTTCGTTGTTCCCGGACCGTACGATCCGCGACACGAAGACCCCTGTGACTTACAACTCGCGCGCTTCGGGTGCGGTGAAGATCGCGAAAGTCACGCCCTCCCTCTCGACGGCGGTTGTCTTAAGTTCAGTGGACAGCGTTCAGCAGGGTGACCGCGCACAAGGTGGCGTGGCATTGAATCTGGCCCCGCCTCCCGCCGCGGATAAAGCGCCGGACGCGGACGCCGCGCCGCCGGCTGACACGGATCAAATGGAACTCGACGAAACAGCCCCGCCGTCGTCCGACGACAGTATTCCGGCTTCCGAATTGGACATTCAGTAGTTTCAAGATAAAATTGACTTAAGCACCGGTCCGTCTTTGCAGACGTGATCGGTCGATGGATTTTCTAAAACTCCTATTAATGCACCTACCGACAGGTTTGGCCCTCGACTCCGACGATCTCGTGCGGTTGGAGGCCGCCGACCGATATTCTTGCGAGAGTGTAGTAGACGCGGCAGCCTCATTTGAGGCGCGGCGGTTCCTTGCGGTCACGCCTGCGTGGGCGGACCTGTCGGAGCAAAAGTTAAAAGTGAGCGAAAAGTACGGCATCCGCTGGTGCACGTTTGCCGATTCACAGTATCCGCAACAGTGGAAGGCTCTCTCATTTCACCCGCCGATCTTCAGCTATCGGGGGGAGCCCGCGTGGTTGGCGATTCCAATGATTGCAGTCGTCGGCAGCCGAACGCCAGCACGGACAACGCTAAACTGGATGCAGCGTGAGTTGAGCCATTTCTTAAGAATACGCGAGGTAGGTGTAGTCAGCGGCGGCGCCCGAGGAATCGATCAGTGGGCACACAAGATTTCAATGGAGTGTAACCGGCCGACGGTCGCGATTTTGCCGAGCGGATTGCTGAATCCCTATCCAATCGGCATGGATCCTTTCTGGCAAGAAATTGTCGACAAAGGGGGCTGCGTCTTAAGCACCTGTGGGCTGAATGCAAAGGTGAGCCGGGATCACTTTCAAACAAGAAACCGTTGGATCGCAGGCATGAGCCCCATGTGTTTCGTCGCGGAAGCGAATAGACGGAGTGGATCGTTGCTAACTGCGCGACTTGCAATCGAAGAGCAAAGAACCCTATGCACACTGCCAGTATTTCCAATGGCCGAGCAGGGCCTAGGAAATCTAGATTTGCTAACCAACGGTGCAATCATGCTGCGCGACCACCGCGATTTAACAGCGTTATGGGACGTGGAATCCTTAGGAGACGGCTTTCCTACGATCTTCGCCAAGCCTCCCCAAGACTGAATCCCGGGTTTCAAGCGCGAATCAGCCGCGAGCCCACTGGCATGTCTTTGCAGTTTCGAAATGCCGCTCGCGCTTCGCGCGGTCGCGTTTTTCGGGCAAAGACATGCCAGCGGGAAAGCGTCTGCTCCGCGCTTGAAACCCGGGATTCAGTCTTGGGGACACTTTGAGAATCTGTCGGGAAGGCTCTAAGCCCAACTTCGCTTTAGAATTTTGAGAGCGAACAGAAGGAAGATTACATTAATCCCCCACAAACTGACGGCAGCCGGTAGAGTTCCGTTCTGTGCCAAACTATCCGCGCCGGCGTAACAGACCCAGTAGGCGACGAGGAGGCCGAGGCAGATCACGAAACCTCCACCTTTCGAGGATCGTCGATTTGTGACAGTGCCGAGACCCACGCCGAGCAGTGCGAAAATAAGGCACGCGCCCGAAAGCGACCAGCGGCGGTGATACTCGAGTTCGAGATGTCTGCGGTCTTTGATATCAAGTTTCGGGTTTTTCAGCGCGACCTTGAGGTCGTCGATCGTCATCGACGGTGGAGTTTTTTCGGCTTCGGACATGTCGAAGGCGCTGAACAAATTGATGTCGTAGTTATTAAAGTCGACCTTTGTGTAGGTATCGTCGTGCGTGCGATGGATGTTGCCATCGTTCAACCGCAGCAGTCCAGCTTGTCCGGTCTGCTTAACCTCTTGGATAAGATGCCCCGTCTTGGCGATAATCGTGACCGGCGCCTTGGGGTCGCGCTCATCGTAAATGAAAACGTCTTTGAGCAAACCCTCTTTGGCGTCGACGTGATTCGCGTAAATCACGAGGTCAAAAAAGCCTTCGGAAAACACGCCCTCTTTGATCGCGCCCGCGGCTTTCTGGCGGCCCATATCGGCGATCAGGACTTCGAATTTTCGGTTGCCCCACGGGCCTAAATAAAACGAGGTCTGTGCCGACATTAGCGTTGCGGCGACCGCCAGAATTAATGCGGGAATCGTCAGCGTCCGCATGCTGAGGCCGAAGGACTTCATGGCGACGATCTCGGAATCGTTCGAAAGACGATTGTAAGTGAGCAAAATGCTGAACAAGGTGCTCATCGGCAAGATCACCGGCAGAAAGCTCAAGCTCATGTAGAACATGATTTGGAAAATCAGCGAGACGCTGACGCCATGAACGAGAACGAATTCGGTGAGGCGGAGGGCCTGCATCATCAGCAGAATCGCGATGAAGATCACCAGGCCCATAAGGAAGGCAGGCAAAGTTTCAAAGAAGATGTAACGTATTGCCTGCAGTCCGCGCAAAGGTACCTACTTACTTTTCCCGTTGCGGCGCAACGGGAACGGATGGCTACAAGTGTTTCGCGTTGAACGTTCCCACGTTTTCCGGCGAGCCGATCGCTTTGCGAACGGCCATCGACATTTTCAAAAGCGGCTCGAGATTATCCATCAAGAGTTGCGAAGCGGCATCGCATTTCGCCGTCATCGGGCGGGGATGCGATTCCAGGAACAAGGCATCGGCACCCGCGGCCACGGCAGCCAAGGTCAGGTGCGGCACGAAGCGCGGCTCACCGCCGGCCGGATCGGCGCTCGAAATGCCGTAGAGGCGCACAACGTGAGTCGCATCGAAACATGCCGGCGCGCCAAGTTGTTGCATCACGGGAATCGAGCGCATATCAGCCACGAGGCGATTGTAACCGAAGCACGCTCCGCGCTCAGTCAGCAGCAAGTTTTTATTTCCCGTCGAACGGATTTTCGAAACCGCGCTGTCCATCGTTTCGGGTGCGAGGAATTGACCCTTCTTGATGTTCACGGCTTTGCCGGTTTCACCGCAAGCGATGACCAACGAAGTCTGTTGGCACATGTACGCGGGAATTTGCAAAACGTCGACATGGTCGGCGACCATCGGGATATCTTCGTGGCGATGAACGTCGGTCAAAACCGGGCAGCCGAATTCTTCGCGCACGCCTTTTAGGATTTTGAGGCCTTCGTTTGCCATCGGGCCGCGCCAGTTCTTTTCCGAGCCGCGGTTGTCTTTTTCGTACGAGGATTTAAAAATCAACGGAATGCCGACGCGCTGGGTGATATCCATCAAGCGTTTAGCGGCTTCCCAAATCAGTTCTTTCGAGTCAATCACGCAGGGTCCAGCGATGAGGGCCAGGGGTTGACCGTCGCCAACGACGATTTTGGTTCTGCCCCCGTCCACTTCGAATCGGCGTTTGGGGAGTTCAAGGGTCTCTTGGCGCTTTTTAGGCTCATTTGCAGTAATCATATTAGTCCTTATTTTAGGCTTGCTTAGACACTCTGTATAGACAGGTTTTTCGCGCCTGTCCATCGCCTAGGTCCATGGAGGTCGAGTTGACCCCCTCCAACGCCCTAGAGATACTTAAATTCAGGATGTTACGCGTCTTAATGGTCCTCGAAGATTACGGCGAATTGATGTTTCTTCAGACGGTACTGAAGAAGCTCGGTTTTGACGTCGATTCCATACAAAATCCCCGCGGTTTTAATGATCATGTCCTGAGTATGAATCCGGATATCTTGGTGATGACCGCTCACGGAAAAAAGGTGCAGGGCGTGGATCTCTCAAAGGGCCTCCGCCGCGTGCGGGGAATTCCCCGCGTGATCCTGCTGCGCACGTCGAATGGAGCGATGGAGCCTGAGGCGATGGCCGATCAGTGGCTCGAGAGTCCTGTGGCCGCGCTCACGCTTCTCAACAGCATTGCCGATTTGTGCGGCCTCAATAAGCAAGTTCTCGCCGATAAGTTTCAAAAATTACGCATGCAGGAGATTGAAGAAGAAAAGGCCCGAGTCCTCAGGGTGATTGACGGAGAGAATGCGGAACTCCCTAAGAGCGAAGACCCACGCGGCAATTTCGGCACGCTAGTGCCATCGACAATGACCCAGTCTGAGCGCAGCGAACGCTATAAGAAATTTCTCGAAGAACCGCCGCCCAAAGAACACAGTTTCTCCACAAAGACCGTGATCGAACAGGTACGCTCACTCCGCCAAAACGAAGCGACCGACGAAGCGCTCGAGGACGAGCGCAAACGGTTTGTCGAACAGATGTTTAAAAAATCCTAGGCGCCGCGGCGGTTTTTCAAACCACCGATGACCTGTGTGACTTCGCTCAGCAACCCACGGCCGGCATTGCGCTTTTGCATTTCATTAGCGAGCGATTTGAGTTCGTGTCTCGCCATGGGGTTGCGCGGGTCCATGACATGGGCTGTACGAAAGACTTCGATCGCCTTTTTGTACTGGCCCTTCATGCGGTAGGTGAGGCCTTTGGCCATCATGTACGGAGCGGAATGGCGCTCTTCCGGAGGGATCTGATCGATCCGGATGCCGATGAAACGGCGATCTTCCTTGAGACCCGCCCAAATACGGTAGGAGCGGAGATCGCGGAATTCCAATTTACGGTCGAGCAGCGTTTGGAATTTCTTGCCGGCTTCCTTGTAGTGTCCGCTGCTGAGTTCGAGAATGGCCGTACGGAATATAGGTTCGGATTCGAGCACTTCTTGATTGCGGCGCATCTGCAAATATTGCGAGTAACGTGCGCGCTCGATCTCGTCGTTAAGCGTATTGAAGGCGCGCTCAATCATGCCAAAGACAGACTTGGATTTTTCGCGCAAGGCCTTCGGAGCTTCCTCAGGCAGTTTCGCAGGGTCAAAGGCTTCTGTCAGGCCCTCGAAAGCTTTTGTGACTTCACGGCTCTGGGCTTTTTCGCTCAGACCGAGAATCTGAAAAGCATTCTGCGTCTTAAAGTCGATCGACATCTGATCGAGGCGCGACTCGAGGAATGAGAAGTCCGTCGAGCGCTCGCCGCGCTGACCGATAAAAGCGGCGCCGCGAATTAGATTTTGGAAAATGAGGTGAGCGTCCTTTGCTTCGGCAAAGGCAGCGTCGGAGAAGACCTCTTCGACAGTGCGCTTGCCCCGGATGTGCGGGTGGTAGTCGCCCTCGAGTGCGAAGTCGCCCCAGCTCATCAATGTGGATTTAATCCAATCGTCGGTGAGCTTACTGTTTAACCAATCGTCAATAAGAAGTTCGAATTTCGAATCGTCGAGGGTGAATTCTGGCTTCGGGATTTTACGCGTGAGCCACTGCAAGGTGACAATGTCATCGTGAATCGTTTGGCTGAGACGGAGCGCTAGCTGCTCTTCGAGAATGACGTTGATTGCGTGCGGGCTCAAGCTCATCGATTCGATGAGCTTTGTGCCAAGCATCTTGGCGACGGGATCTTTTAGCGCCTCTATCACTTCCTGCGGCGACACAAAGCCGTGGCTTACGGCCAAACTGCCGAAGTATGACTCTCTATCCGAAGTTTTCACGGCGCTGACATTGCCTTGGTAAAACGTGATTGTGCTGATATCGCCAGTGGCCGAGATCAGAGTCAATTCGCCGCTAAGAGTGGTGTCATGAATGCGCTCGTAAAGCATAGGAAAGTGGAAGGCGTGAAGCGTGCTCTCTTGCTCGACGAATTTGACGAGGTCCACATCTTCAAAGGGCTGCGATGAGTAGAGACGGAGGACGGGCGGAGTTTCTTCTGCCGCGTCTTTCTCGAAAATCGTGTTTACGTGCGCCAGTACGGCCGGGAGGTCGAGTGGTTTCAGGAAGAACATATCGGCGCCGGTCTTCTTCATGGCCTCGCGAGTGAACTCGCGGTCCTTGAAAATGCCGGTGAAGAGGAACACTTTCGGCTTATTGGGGACCATCCCGAGGATCTCCTCGACAAGGTCTACGCCGTTCATCTTCGGGAGCATGCAATCGACCATCAGAACATGGAATTCCTGGCGCTGCGATTGGGTGATGGCCGAGGCGCTCGAGCCGCAGAGGTGGGTGGTGTACCCATCGCGGGTAAAGGCCTCATAGAGAGCTTTGCCTTGGGTCGCGTCGTCTTCGACGATAAGGATGTTGATGCGGGACTTGTTCATCAAACCTTTATCGGCGATTTAGGGGCCTGAATTGAGGGAACTTTTCTCCAATAACGCAAATAGTCGACCTGGCCCCCTTGCGCCCATTAGGGGAGAGGGAGTATTCTAGACTCTAGACCTTCGGTAAGTTTTTCCGGACGTCTTGCAATGGAGGACCGCATGGCTGGACAAAATACATCACCCGTAACTGACCAATCTTTCGACAAAGACGTTCTTCAGTCGAAGACGCCCGTGCTCGTCGACTTTTGGGCTGAGTGGTGTGGTCCATGTAAGGCCTTAGGTCCTAAGCTCGAAGAGATTGCTGGCGAGATGTCGGGAAAAGTGAAAATCATGAAAATCAATGTTGATGAGAATCCGAATATGCCGGCTAAGTTCGGTGTGCGTGGGATTCCGACTATGATTTTGTTTAAAGACGGTAAGGAAGTGGACCAAATCGTTGGTAACCACCCTAAAGAAAATATCGTCGCTCTTCTTCAAAAATATTCTTAACCCTCGCCCTTCGGGCTTCGCCCCTTGGCCCTCGGCCTTCCAAGCGAGGCCGCAAAGCGGACGAGCGATTAGAAGAGATAGCGACGATAGGCGACAGAAGAAATGAGCCCGAGCGACGTCATCGTCGCAAGGAGCGCAGATCCCCCATACGACAACAACGGCAATGGCGCCCCCACAATGGGCATAAGTCCAATCACCATCCCCATATTCACAAACATTTCCCAAAACATGTACGCCAAGACCCCGACTACCAGAAGCGCGCCCGCCTTATCGCGCGCCTGCATCGCGATTCGGATCGACATCAGGTAGAGAATTAAAAATAATCCCAGCGTTGTTACGCTTCCGATAAAGCCATGTTCTTCACTCAATACGCTGAAGATAAAATCCGTGTGGCGCTCGGGCAAAAATTCGAGCTGTGACTGTGTGCCCTTGCGGAAGCCTTTGCCCAGGACTTTTCCGCTGCCGACGGCAATCTTTGACTGAATTGAGTTGTAGCCCGTTCCGCGCGGGTCGCGGCCCGGCGATAAGAACGTCAAGACGCGGTTTTTTTGGTAGTCCTTCAAGCCGAAATTCCACACGATCGGGGCGGCGACCGCGGCGACGATCACGGCAAAGATCAACAAGCCGCGTTTCACGCCAACGAAAATAAACATTGAGCCGGTGATTGCGGCGAGAATAAGTGCAGTTCCCAAATCCGGCTGCTTTACGGTCAGCACGAAGGGCAGCAAAAACAATAATCCCGGCCAGACCAGCTGCAAGAGGCCCTGATCTTGCCCTGACGCCCGCCGCGAAAAGATATTGGCCATGACCATAACCATGACGAGTTTCATCGTCTCCGAGGGTTGATACCTGAAAAATCCTAGATCCAGCCAGCGCGTGGCGCCCAAGCTGCTTTTTCCGATAAAATTCACCGCAACCAGCGCGGCTAGATTCAACCCATACGCAATGTACGCGAGTCTTATGAAAATCTTGTAGTCGATCAAAGTGATGCCGAGATAAATGCCCCAGCCGACACTGAGCCACACGAGCTGCATCCAAAACAAATCCATCTTGTCTTTGGAGAACGCGCCGTGAGTCGCGCTGTACAAATTGATCAAGCCGATCAAATTCAGCGCCACGATCACGAATGCAAAATTTAAATCCAGGCGCGAAAAGCGGTGACGTTCTTCAACCTGTAATCCGCCTCCGCCGCCGAAAAATTCGCCACCGAGTCTCATCGCTACTCCTCTTCCGGGGGAGCAGACGGAGCCGCTGCCGGCGCCGCCGCGTGGCCTTTTGCCTTGGCCGCTTTTTCCTGTCCTGCTTTAACCCATTCGGGATGATATTTCTCGAAGTATGCCATCATCACATCATGCGCGATCGGCGCTCCACCTTGCGCGCCCGAGCACGAGTGCTCAGCTAGAACCGCCACTGTAATTTCGGGATGCTCAAACGGCGCGAAGGCGACGAACCACCCATGGTGGCGCAAAAACAGCGGGCGCGAGTCGCAGCGCTTGTAAATATCTTCGGCGGAGAATGACTTCACCTGCGTCGTTCCGGTTTTGCCGGCCATTTCGATACCCTGAAGCTTGGAGGCGCGCGCGGTTCCGCTTTCGACCACGCGGCGCATACCCTCTTTTACGGTTTTGAAATTGGCCAAGTCGATCGTCACGCCGAACTCGTTCGGCTTCTTCGCATCGCGAAGCATGACGGGCTCGAACTCTTGAATGACTTTGCTGTCTTGATTCAAAATCTTCTTAATCAGGAACGGCTTCCAGACTTCGCCTTCCAGGCCGATCGAGTTGTAAGCCACCGCCATTTGCAGGGCGGTCACCAAAACGAAGCCTTGGCCGATCGCATTTGATAAGTTTTCGCCAGGCTGCCACTCTTCACCGAGCTTTTTCAATTTCCACTCCGAATTGGGAATTAAACCCGAGACTTCATGAGTGAGATTGATATTCGACTTTTGGCCGAGGCCCAGCAAGTGAGCATAGGGCGAGATGCGGTCGATGCCAAGGCGCATGCCCATCTGATAAAAGAAAATGTTCGACGACACTTCGATCGCCTTGACGATGTTGATCGCTCCCCAGGCCACTCTGTGCGACTCGTGATATTCGCGGCGGCCGAACTTGATAATGTTCGGGCAATTCACAAACGAAGTCGCCGTCACGACCTTTTCTTGAAGCGCCGCAAGTGCCACGATCGGTTTGAACGTCGAGCCGGGCGAGAAGTGATCTTGAATCACTTTGTTGCGCAAGGGCCGGAACGGATCGTTGATCAGCTGCGACCACACGGCAGGCGGGGGACCGGTCGAAAAAATATTCGGATCGTATGAAGGCGTCGACACCCACGCTAAAATCTCGCCATTCGATTTCATCGCGACGACGCCGCCGATGCGCGGGCCGATGGCGTCGTGGCGGTTCATCGCTTTGTAGGCGACTTCCTGTAGGTCTTTGTCAATTGTCAGGACCAAGTTGTAGCCGCTGATCGCGGGGAGCGGTTTGAAACCGAGATAATTCGATTTCTCGCCGGGCGCCTCACGTCCGCGCGCATCGACTTCCACATACGAAATGCCGTCGCGGCCGCGGATCGTGGTGTCGTAGGTTTCTTCCAGACCGGATTTGCCGATGATATCGCCCTGATCGAACTGAAATTTGCCGAGAAATTGCTCGTTGAGCTTTGGAATTTGCTCTTTTGAGATCTCACCCACATAGCCAAAGAGCTGTGCGCCGTTTTCGGCCAGGTTGTAATAGCGTAGAATCGACTCGTTGATATTCAAGCCGGGATGATCCCAGCGCAAGAGTTTCAACTTGAAGACTTCATCCAACGAAACATTGTCGCGGATTTTAACCGGGCGGAAAGGGCCGTCACGGCGTTGGCTCTGGCGCACGAATTCTGAAATGTGTTTGGCGGGAATATCCAGTACGTCGCCGACCGCTTCGGCTGTTTCGTCGAGCTTCTTCGCATATTGCGGAGCTATCGAGGCATCAAAGCCGGGAAGATTGTCGACCAAAACGCGGCCTTCGCGGTCGAGAAAGAGTCCGCGGGGGGCGGGGAGTTTGGTTTCCTTCACACGGTTGCGTTCAGAGAACTGGCGCAGTTCCGAACCCTGCATGATCTGCAAGACCCATAAGCGCCCCGCAATTAAAACGCAGCCGAGGATCACCAGCGCATACAAAATTTTATAGCGCGGCAAATAGGCTTTGGCTTCGTCTTCCGATGTCGCTAGAAAATCGCTCATCGCGGACCCACCCGGCTCTCAGTGCCGGCATCCTGGGAGGCGATGTGGTCAAACCACTGATACAGGCGGTACATCGGTAGGCTGAAGAGCGCGGTCAAACAGCCCGAGAGCAACCAATCGAAAATATCGGGAATCGAGAGCGGCGATTTGTCGATCCAGCGCGAAACCGCCCAGTAAATAAGCGGTGCCGCCAGCGACGTTCCCGCCACCATCATCATAAAGTATGTGGGGCCGCCCCAGAAGACGCGCTCGCGGAAGAGGAAAATCAAAACTGTGAGCAACAGGCAGAACACGAGCACGGCCTCAAACGGCGCGGCCGTAAAGGGAACCATCGTCAAACTGAGCAGATAAGTCATCACGGTCGCTTCCCATAGGGGTCGCGTGACGCTGACGTAGACCAAAACAATCAGCCAAAACATCGGCGGAGGGAAATGGCCGAGCACCAAGAACCACAGCGAGGTCTGTGCCGCCGACAAGACCATCGCCGTCAGAATCATGAGAACTATGCCAAGGAGCCAGTACCAAGGGATCTTCAATCTTCGCCTCCAGAAGGCGTGAAGTCCTGGTGGTTGGCATTCATGACGATAAACACTTCTTCCAAATTCAAGGCTTCAATGGCGGGCTTAATTTCCACTTCCTGAGTCATACCGTAACGGCTCTTGTCGATTGAGGTGACCGATCCAATGGGAAAGCCCTTCGGAAACATGTTCATCAGGCCCGAAGTCACCACCAAATCGCCCACTTTCACGTCATCGCTGCGCTTCAAATAGCGGAGATGGGCGTTGCCCTTGCGTAGCCCCTCAATCAAGCCGCGGGCGCGGGATCTTTGAACGATTGCGTCAACAACGGCATAAGAATCCGTCAATAGCAGGATTTGCGAACTCTCGGGCTCCACGCGGAACACGTAGCCAATGACGCCTCCGATGGTGAGTGCGCCCATGTTCTTCTTGATGCCGTGGTTCGAGCCGCGGTCGATCGTGATGGTGTTGTGATCATGAAACAAATCGCGGGCAATGACTCTAGCCGCCAAAAGGTTCATCTTCGAGGCCTGCTTAAAACCCAGGATTTGGCCGAGGCGCTCATTCTCGAGTTTGAGCTCCGTCATGGCGCCGAGCTGCGCATTCAGCTCGGCCAATTGGTTTTTGAGCTCTTGGTTTTGCTTTTTGACGCCAATCAAATCGAGGTACATCGCCGTAGTGCCGCGCACGCCGGAGCTGAAGCCGGCAAAGCTCTGCTGCATCATCGCGCCCATAAACGTAAAGGGCTTCGTAAACCAAAGTTCCTCTTCCGACTTTCGCTGCATGTTAACGGCCATCAGGGGAAGAATAACCAGGGCGACTACGAGGAAAACTTTGCGCAAATCAAAGGTGAAAAAGTTCATTTAGATTAGGCTAGGGCGACTTGACCTCTTTGGCAAGCGACGCTTAATGTATGAGCCATTCAATTTTATGGAGCAGAAAATGAGCGAAAAGACCCGCAAAACCAACACGGCAATCAAAGAGACAAAAAAGACGATTAAATACTGGACCGCCGTCGTCCTCTTTTCGATTATTATCCTCGTGTTTGTATTCTTGGGAATCAATCCCGCACGCATGGGCGAAAGCTCTGGCGGATTCGCCGCAACGGTTAACGACACCGCAATTTCGCTAGCCGAATATAACAACCGCGTCGAAGCGCTGCAGAACAACTTGCGGGGCCGGTTTGACGGTTTTCCTGAAGCTCAAAAGAAAATGTTCCAGCAACAAATCCGCCGCCGCGCTCTAGAAGAGCTGATTATGGGCGAAGTCATGTTTCAGGCCGCGAAGAACCGCGGCATTTCCGCACCTGACGGCGAAGTCCGCGACTTTATTTTGCATATTCCCGGCCTCGAAGAAAACGGCCGCTTCCTCGGCGATCGTTACAAAATGTGGCTGCAGAGCACGAACCGTTCGCCTGATGAATTTGAACGCCAAATCCGCAAACAGTTGATCGGTCAGAAGCTGCAGGATCTCTTTATCGGCTCAGCCTTCCCCAGTCAGGAAGAGCTCAAACGCGATCAAGAGCTGAGCCACAATAAAGTGAATGTTAAGTTCGTGGAATTAGGACCAGAAGATTTCCAAAAGCTCATCAGCAACGACGAAGTAGCGGCGTATCTTAAATCGAACAAAGCCGACATTGAGAAGTACTACAAAGACAATGTGGTCGAGTTCACGAAGCAGGATAAAGTGCACGCGTCCCACATCCTGATCCGCATCGATGACAAGCGCAAATCCGATGAGGCTTTGAAGAAGATTACAGAGCTTAAGAAAGAGGCAACTCCGAAAAACTTCGCAATGCTCGCGCGCAAGAATAGCGAAGATCCGGGGTCTCAGGCGAAAGACGGCGATCTCGGCGAATTTGACCGCGGCCGCATGGTTCCGGAATTCGACAAGGCCGCATTTTCTCTTAAGCCTGGCCAGATCAGCGAGCCAGTTAAAACTCAGTACGGCTATCATTTGATTTATGTGACGAAGAAAATCGAAGGTGGGCAGATGCCTCTCGAGCAGGCGCAAAACGAAATCGCCCGCAAGTTGATGTCGCGCGCGAAAGCGGCAGACCTTCTCACCAAGACCAAATCCATGGTGGAAAAAGGCGACAAAAAAGATGTGGATTCGCTCGTCAGTAAAGCCGGTCTCAAATGGACTGAGAGCGGAGAATTTGATCTCGCAGCTCCGACGATCCCGAAACTAGGCGCCGGCAAAGACGTGATGGCCGCCATTTTGAAACACGGCGAGACTCCGGGACTAGTTCCCAGTTTGGTCAGTCTCGATGGGGGACGTTACGCGATCATCGATGTGACGTCTTGGAAGCGGGCGCCCGATACCGCCACCGACTCAGAAAAGAACGCGCTTATGCTCGCGTACCGCAAATCCTCCGACTTAATGGACGCATGGTCGAAAGAAATCGAAGCCAAGGCGAGCGTTAATCGCAATCCAGCGATGCTGCAGTAGCCTTACATAATAGACTCCCGCCGGCGTCTCAAAATGAGACGCCGCTTAACATAACAATTCTCACAAATGCCCTAAATCCCCCGGACTTTTGTCCGATAAGCACTATGTCAGGTCGGTCCTGACCTGTACGTTTTACGGGGGATCAGTGCTTCGTTTACCAAGACTCTTAGCGGTGTTAGCGGTCACACTGTTTTGCTTTACCGCTCGCGCTCAAAATTATGCCCCCGGTGAAGTCATCGTTAAACTCAAATCCAAGAGCGGGTCCACGGAATCCTTCGCCTTTATGGGCAAGGCACATTCGAAGCATGCCATGGCGCTCAAGCAATCGTGGTCCAAACTGAATATGTACCATTTCACGTTGGCCGCGGGTCAGCGGGTAGAAGATGCGATTGCGGACCTCAAGCAAGATCCGACCGTGCAATACGCGGAACCCAACTACTATCTGTCAAAATCCGATGTCGTAGGACTCGGTCAGACGTTCACGGCCGAAGAACATGCGGCCAACATGCAGAATCAGGCACAGTCGACTTATGAGGCGACGAGTGCTCCGATCGGCGCGCAGACCGTGTGGTCGGCGAGCGGCTCGGTGCCGGCGCAGCGGCCGGTTGTCGCCGTGATCGACACAGGCCTCGACACGACTCACTCGGTGATGGTCAGTACCAATGCGGTATGGACGAATCCGAATGAAATCGCCGGCAACGGCATTGACGATGACAACAACGGGTACATTGATGACATTCACGGTTGGAATTTCGTCGACAACTCGCCGACGATTTACGACGACGACGGGCACGGCACGCACGTGTCGGGCATTATTCTGAGTCTCGATCAAAACATCTATACGACACCGCTTCATGAGTCGAAAATCCAAATCATGCCGCTTAAATTTTTGAACGGTTCGGGCGTGGGAACGACTTCGGATGCGATTCGTGCAATTTATTACGCCGCAAACAACGGCGCCTCGGTGCTGAATAACTCTTGGGGCGGTGCGGATTACAGCGCGGCTCTGAACGATGCCGTGGCATATTCCTATCAGAAGGGCGCGCTCTTCGTCGCCGCTGCCGGTAACAATGGTTCCGATAATGATTCGACGCCGATGTACCCGGCAAGCTACAGCGTTCCGAACGTGATCTCGGTCGCAGCAACGACCGACTACGATTATTTGGCTTCGTTCTCAAACTACGGCGGCGGCACAGTCCACTTGGGATCGCCCGGCGTCTATATTTATAGTACGGTTCCAAACAACTCGTGGGCCACGATGTCGGGAACCAGCATGGCGACTCCGTTCGTGAGCGGAACGGCCGCACAGATGAAGGTCGCATCGCCGGCTATGCTCGGCTACCAGATGAAGCAAATCTTGCTCGGCCAAACTAATGCCGTCGCGCAATTGCAAGGCAAAGTAAATACGAGCGGGCGCCTTGACTCGAGCGCGTCTGTGAACTTCGCCAAAACCGCCGTCGTCGATGCGACTGAGCCGGCCTACACGCCGAGCTATAGCAATGACCGCGAATTGGCTTCGAGCATGGCGGGAGCAGGTGGTTGTGGACTCGTGAAGGCTATGAATTCGACGAACGATAAAGATGGGGGACAGCCGCCCTTCGGTTCGACCGCGGCCGTTGTCATCTTGCTCCTCGCGCCGCTTGCGATTCTGCTCATGCTCCGCGCGCATGCTCCGGAAAATCGCCGCCGCTATGAGCGCTTCAAGATCAATAGCGATGTCCGCATCAGTGTGGGCGACCGCGAGTTGATCGGGTCTGTAAGCTCGCTTTCACTCGGCGGTGCGCAGATCAATACGACGGCTCTTTTGCAAGATGGCGGTTTGGTCACTCTCTCCATCTCGTCTCCGACGGGCGAAGAGAAGATCGAAGTCGCGGGCCGAGTGGTATGGTCCGCCGCGAACAAAGCTTACGGAGTGGCCTTCGACCAAGCCCCGCAAAGCGTTCTGTCGCGCATCAGCGATTGGACTCAGGGACTCAAGCGGGCGGCTTGACCGGGAAGCGGCGGTGATGGCGGCTTTCCCGGCCGGTGGCCGTGGAGTAATCGTCGTCACCTATAACGGCGCCTGCAACTAAACTAAAATAAATTATCTATTGGAACGGGAAACGGTGAAGTCTCCTAATATATAGAGGATGCAAGCCAATGCCCCGCCAAGGCCAATATAGCCGTTATAAGCGGCAAGAATTCGCCGAGCCTCGTCTTCATTTGACGCTGAATTGCGCCCATTAGGCCATTCTTCGGCCGGCTGATCCCCGGCCTCTCGAAGAGAGCCTTCTTTCAGATTGGCCTTTCAATTGCAAAATGAGAGCGAACTCTTATAGAGGAGCAGTCGATGAAAGTCCTGATGTGGATGTTGGTGTCCGCCTTTGCTTCAAGTTTCGCCTACGCGGAGAATGTCGAATTTCAAAGTGGTTTTACCCGTATATCCCCCACCCTTGATGGCACGGCTTACTCGGTTGAGCATTGCATTCAAGATCCTCCCGAAGCTCCCGCTCAGTGCACGTTTTTGCAGAACCTCTCGAAGAGAGATATGAAGAGCCTCAAGGGGCATCTCTCGCGCGTGTTATTCGGAGAAGAAGCCCTGATTGGTGGAGGCGCCGTAGCCGCCATCGCGGGGGGATTTTGGGTCGGCGTAGTAGCGGGTGACGCCGTTGCGATTTATGCGGGCATGTATTCGACAATCCCCAATGGGGCATACGTCGCCGCACCTTTCGTGTCCGCGATGGGGACGGGAGAGGTCTATAACTACGTGGTCAATGGAGTCTACGCCCAAGCCCAGAGAATGGAGGACCAAACCTATCTCAAGGCTGAGTTCAAGAAGGCCCTGCAATCGGACAGCCCAATGCTTTTCCCGGATGGCAACTCTTCGGCAGCCATGCTTGCCAGTCTTCTAAAATCAAAAGTGAAAAACTAGGGAGCGAATATGAATCTGCTTAAATGGACTCTCGTTTTGGCCCTCACATCAAGTTTTGCCTTCGCGGAAAATGTTGAACTTAAGAATGGCGGATTCACGCGCCTAACCCCCAGCCAAGATGGCTCGATCTACACCGTTGACCACTGCGCCCGGACTTCCGTGGATGCGGCGGCAAATTGCACAGTCATTGATACGCTCTCAAAGGAAAGAGTCGAGCGGCTCAAATCGCATCTTCTAGCGGCCATTGCCGGCAGGGAAGTGCTGGTGGGCGGTGGCGACGTATTGGTCGTAGGTACTGCGCTTTACTATGGTGTTGTCGCTGGTGTGGGAAAGTTTTGCTACGCGACCTCAGCGGGAGAGGCATGGTTCAGCCTCATCGGGATACCTCTCCTCAGCGGGTTAGGCGCCGCCAAAGCCTACGATTACGCCGTCAACAACGTACTCGGCGAAAGGCAAACCATCGCCGACGAAAAGTTCATTCGAAAAGAGCTGAAAAAGGCCCTAAACTCTGACGGCCAACAATTGATCTTCCCGGACAGCAATACTTCGTCAGTACTCCTACCGGCACTGTTAAAACCCTAATTTCAGCAATGAAATAGAACGAAGCAGAACGGGGAGTCAGCAAGACGACCAGAGGTCGGTCCTGCGAAGTGGTGGCCTCTCCGAGACTTGAACTCGGACGTCCTTGCGGACACTGGATTTTGAGTCCAGCGCGTCTACCAATTCCACCAAGAGGCCAATCGGAAAGGCGAGAGTAAAGCAAAACGCTCCCTCTCACTCAAGAGAAATCAAAGGCTTGCCCGCACATTAAGCATATCGCCAAACGCAAACGGACAACAAAAACGGGGACGCCGAACTACGAACCGCGAACCCCGAACGCCAAACGGTATTTACCTTTTTACACGAAGTGTATCGCCGATGATCAATTTCCAAGTAACCATGGATTCCGCACACCTACACCGGAAAGTGCCAAAAAGTCCCCAGATATCAAACAATTAGACATGTATTTCTTGCGCTAACTTGAAGCGGGCACATGGCTTGCTAATACCACCGTTCGTAACGAATCACTCGTTACCCTTACCAGAGGGGTAGAACATGAAGTTCACAAACCTGATCGCGGTTCTTGCGATTTCTGCATTTGCCGCCAATGCAAGTGCGTACAGCGACGGAACGCTCCGCCGCAGCACTTCTCCGGATGTTGTCGCCCAGAATGACTCGACGACGACTTCTAAAGAAGTGAACATCAACATCAACACTAACGCTGCACAAGCCCAACAGGCCCAGCCAGGCGTTTCAGCTCAGCCACAACCGGTTACGGTCGTTGAAGCCGCTCCGGCCACTGAGTCGAAAGCTGAAGCTTTGCGCAAGGCTCGTCAAGAAGCCGAAGTGAATACCGAGCAAAAGATCGTTGAGAAGCTCGAAGATTCACGTCTTCAAGAAGAGCGCGCACGCGCTGACCGTTTGTTCGGCAATAAATTAGACCCGCAACCCGCTCCGACGCCGGCTCCTGCGCCTGCTCCGGTTGTGGTGCAGCCCGTAGCTCCGGCCCCGGCTCCTGCGCCTGCTCCGGTTGTCGATAATAAGCCCGCTCAAGTGAACATTGAGAAGGTCGAAATCATCGAGCCGCCGAAGCCGGTTGAAGTGAAAGAAACAAAGATCGAGCCCGTGCCCGAGACTAAGCTCGAGGTTAAAGAAGAAAAGAAAGACGAAGCTCCCGCGCAGCAATGGTATGCCGGTGCTCTTGCCGGTAACTTGCAATATAGCGCGAACAACGTGAAGTCGAACTACGGCCTCGGTCTCGAGGTTGGTACGATCATCGACAACCGTTGGGGCATCGAACTTGCGTACATGTACTCGAATCACAACGTCTCTGACTTGTGGAGCGGTTACTTGTGGCACAAGTTGGATCAGAACGACATCGCGGCGAAAGCCAAGTATTACATCCTCGAGGGCAAGTTGAAGCCGTATGTCGGCGCGTCTGTGACGTACATCAACCGTAAGTATTCGGAGATGTTCGGTTACAGCGGTTCGAGCAGCTACAATCTCGGCCAGGAAGCTTCGACGAACGCTCTCGATATGGGTGTGATAGTCGGTGTGGATTTCGAGATCTCCAAGTCGATCATGATCGGCGCTGGTTTCGACTACAACTTCAACGTGATGAACTTCAACGACATGAACTACAACAGCTACTCTTCGTACAATCCGTACGGATATCAGCAGTATCAGAATGTTAAGCCGCTCGAGCAGATCAACTACTACACCATGGCTGTGACTGCGAAATTCTTGTTCTAGATTTTTAAACGTAGAGATTGGCCCTCTGGTAGCTCTGCGGACCGGACCTTGTAAAAGGTCCGGTTTTTTGTCAGAATCGGACCATGCTTTTCTCATTGCTCCTGTTCGGTGTCTTGAATTTCTCCCACGGGGAAGTGGTTTCGACCGGTGTCGGCCTGGTGAAGGGCCAAGTCGTGACCAGCCGCCAGGTTCAGATCCAAAACTTGCTGGAAACGGCCCTTTACGAAAAAGCGAATAAGCCGCAATTCAAACTTCTCGGCCTCGACTCCAAAGCCTTCAATAAAGCCACCCAGGAAGTTCTGCTTGAAAGCGTTGTCGCTTTAGAAGCCCATAATTTCAACGTGATACAGATTTCTCCTGAAGAGTTGAATCAAGCTAATGCGCGCGTTAACCGGCTCCTCAAGAATAATCCCGTATGGAAGAGTCTTCAGGTTTCTTCACATGAGCTCGAGCAGGGACTCCATCAAAAGATTCAGGCGAAGAAGTTCATTGATTTCCGCGCGACTTCGTCGGTTTTGCCCGTCACCGACGCCGAGGCTTTGCGGTACTACAACGAGAACAAGATAAAATTTGAAAATTTGCCGTTTGAAAATCTCAAAGAAAATATTAAATCGTATCTTAGCCGCACTCAGGTTGAGCGCCGGCTGAAAGATTGGTACGACGTATTGCTCTCGAAGTACCAAGTTAAGAATTTGATCGCGGAGATGTAGTTTTGGACGACAATGCAGAGATAGAAGTTCTCACCCTTCGCCATTTGAGCGACCTAGCGGCGATTATGGAGAAAGTCTATCAGACTTCAAAAGTTCCTATCGGCGGAATGTGGAATCGGGACCTCCTGAAACAGGAACTCGAGATTGGCCAAGGCGTCGCCTTACGTTCCGATACTTTTGGACTGATCTCCTTTATTTTGTTCCGGCATTACGATGCGCACCGTGAAATCACGGTCTTGGCCACCCATCCCGACCGGCAAAGACAGGGCGACATGCGCTATTTACTGACCCACATGTTGGAAAAAAAATCGCCGAGTGAACGCATTTGGCTCGAAGTCCACGCGGCGAATCAAGCGGCGCTGAGCCTTTATTCGAATCTGGGCTTCCAAGAAGTGGGGCGCCGTCCCAAATATTATCGCGATGGTGGGGACGCGGTTCTCTTTACATTGGGTTAGACCTTGCCAAGTCTGAATAAATCCTGTTACTTAGATCTCCGAAGAGGGCCGAAAGCCCTCTTTTTTTATGTAAATTGTAGGTTGGCCTCGCCTTTGGCGAGCGCGGGTCAGGAGCCGGGTTTGTTATCTGACAACCAGTTGGAACAAGTGCGCAAGTTTGCGGAGGAGATCGCCGTCCGCGAAGGTTGTGTTTTATATGATCTTGAGTTCCATGATGGTCCCGGCCGTGCTTTGCGAGTCTATATTGATAAATCGCCTGGTGGCGTGAGTATCGCCGACTGCGCCAATGTTTCGCGCGGATTGAATCTTCGCCTCGATGTGGAAGATGTAATCCCCGGCGGACATTACGATCTGGAAGTCTCGTCGCCTGGTCTCGACCGCAAACTCACTCAGCTCTGGCACTATTCGGCGGTCACAGGCCAGCGCGTGCGCCTGCAGTTCCGCGATGAGGCGGGCGAGATCAAGCCCTACGAGGGCAATTTGATTGGTGTTGAAGATACGAAACTGAAACTTGAAAATGCGAAGGGCCCGTTTGAGCTGGAATTCGTGACTGTGCAAAAAGGTCGCGTGCTTGCGCAAGACGTCCTTCAAAAGAAACCAGCTCCGGGCAAGAAGAAGAGGTAGCGAATGTCTGAGAATTTATTCACTGATTTGGGCCGTCTGATCGAACAACTCGGCAAAGACAAAGGCATTGACCGCGCGGTCGTGATCGAAGCGATCGAGCAGGGCATGGAACTCGCCGCCCGCAAGAAGTACGGCACGTATCGTGAGATTGAAGCTAAGTACAACGAGGAAATCGGCGAAGTCGAATTGTTCGAGTTCAAAGAAGTGGTCAACGACGAAGACTTTATCGACGAAGAAGTTGAAATCAAAATGACCGACGCGCTCGTGCTCGATCCCGAGGCGCAACTCAATGATTCTATCGGACAAAAGCTCGAGAGCGGAGATCTCGGCCGTATCGCCGCGCAAACCGCAAAGCAGATCATCATGCAGAAAGTGCGTGAGGCCGAGCGCGATATCATCTTCGCCGAATTTGAACAGCGCAAAGGTGAAATCGCCTCGGGTATCGCCCGCCGCGTGGAGCGCGGAGCGATCGTTGTGGATTTGGGCCGTACAGAAGCGTACATTCCGCCGCGCGAGCAGATCCCGGGCGAAGTCTACAAACCGGGCGACCGCATTCAGGGTTATATCTCGGATGTGCGCGCCTCGACTCGCGGTCCGCAGATCATCATGTCCCGCGCCGATGAACGTTATTTGATGAAGCTCTTTGAAGTGGAAGTTCCCGAAATCTACGACGGTATCGTGGAAATCGTCGCTGCCGCCCGTGAGCCGGGCCAGCGCGCGAAGATTGCTGTGCGCAGCAAAGATGCGGCGGTTGACCCTGTCGGCGCCTGCGTCGGTATGAAGGGAAGCCGCGTGCAAAACATCGTGCAGGAACTGCGCGGTGAGAAGATCGATATCGTGAACTACGACGAAGATGTGGCGCGTTTCGTGTGCAATGCTCTGGCTCCCGCGGAAATCTCGAAAGTGTTTGTCGATGAAGGCAATCGTGAGATGGAAGTTGTGGTTCCGGATACGCAACTCAGCTTGGCCATCGGTAAAAAAGGCCAGAACGTGCGTCTTGCCGCGAAGCTTACGCACTGGAAATTGGATATATTAAGCGAAACGAACATGTCGACGAAGACCGCTCAGGCCATTTTGAACCTGATGCTCATTCCCGGCATGAACGAGACGATGGCACAGAATATTTACCAGTCGGGATTCTCTTCGGTGCAAGTGTTGAACGAAACCGAAGTCGAAGCGATCATGAATATCCCTGGTTACGAAGATCAAGCGAAGGCTCAGAAGCTTTTGGACGATGTGAAAGCGCTGGTCGAACAGTACAAAGCGGAAGGCAAAACGTTGCCGACCGTTTCAGCAAAAGGCCAAGACATCGGCGCTCCGCGCGCCGCCCAGTCTTCGGCGGATGCGAAGAGCCAAGCCGACGCGCGTCTGCGGGACGCCATGGCTCAGCTCAATAAGAAGGAGAATGAGTGAATCAATTGAAGGTCTTTGAATTCGCCAAAGAGATTGGCGTCGAAACTTTGACTTTGATGGACAAGATCCGCGAGTGGAAACTCCCGGTTCGCAGTCACATGGCCGAACTCGACGAAACCATGATGGCCGACATCAAGTCCCGCTTATCGGCCGCGTCGGCCGCCGCGGCTGAAGACGCCGCGAAGGCGAAAAAGAAATCCGTCCGCAAGAAAGCCGCAGCTCCGGCTGCCGGTGAGGCCGCGGAAGCCCCGGTCAAAAAGCCTGCAGCCAAAAAAGCCGCGGCTCCGAAAGCCGACACCGCCGTCACGAAAGCCGCTCCGAAGAAAGCGGCAGCTGGCAAGACCGCTGCCGGAAAAGCTGCCGCAGGCGCAGTGGCTAAGCGTCCGGCCGGCGTTATTCGCCGCAAAGCCGGTGAAGCTGAAGCCAAAGCGGCCGAAGCCGCCGCTGCCGCACAGGAAGCTGAAGCCGCAGCGCTACTGGCCGCTGAGGCAGGGCATGCACCGCAACTCGGCGAGCCGGGAGAGGCTCCCGCGAATGAGGCGATGGCCGCATCCGCCGCAGACGCTCCGGCCGTTGCTGGTGAAGCACCCATTAAACCCGAAGAACCCAAACGCCGCAATATTGTCGGCCGTATGGATCTTCGGCGTGTGGCCAATATGCAGCCGCAAAGTGGAGGCGCTGCTCGCCCGGGCGTTCCGCGCGAGTCGCGGACCGCACCCCGTAATATTCGTCCTGGATTTTATTCCGCTGAACCCGTCGCAACTCCCAGTCCCTTTACCGACGACAAAGGCCGCGTTGACGCGAAGGACGACCGCAATAAAAAGCGTCCTGGTGCCGGTGGCGGAACGGGCCGCGAAGAGGAAGTTAAAATCTTCACGGCTACGGAATTCCGTAAACGTGAAGTTATCTTTCAGCCGAAGAAGAAGAAAATTTCAATTGGCCGCGATGCCAAAAAGACGCAGATCACGACTCCCGCCGCGCATAAGCGCATTGTGAAAGTCGATAACACGATCACGCTTCAAGCCTTGGCCGCCCAGATCGGCGTCAAAGCTCCGGTCCTGCTCAAAAAGCTGATGGCCGAGGGCGTTCAGGCGACAATGAATACCGATCTCGATTTCGATACGGTCGCGTTGGTCGTTCCGGAGTTCGGTTGGGAAGCTCAGAACACGCATCGCACGGTCGATGAGTTGATCACTGAGGGTACGGTCGCTTCGACGGGTGAACAGCTCACGCGTCCACCGGTCGTCACCGTCATGGGTCACGTCGATCATGGTAAGACCTCTTTGCTCGATTCCATTCGCAAGGCGAATGTGGCGTCCGGAGAGGCGGGTGGAATCACCCAGCACATCGGTGCGTACACGGTCACCTTGGAAGACGGACACAAAGTCACGTTCATCGATACTCCCGGCCACGAAGCCTTTACGGCTATGCGTGCGCGCGGCGCGAATGCGACGGACATCGCGATTATCGTGGTCGCCGCTGACGACGGAATGATGCCGCAAACGGCAGAGGCGATTAATCACGCTAAAGCCGCGGGCGTCCCGATTATCGTTGCGGTCAACAAGATGGACAAGCCGGCGGCGAATATCGACCGTATTAAACAGCAATTGACCGAGTTTGAATTGGTTCCGGAAGAGTGGGGCGGTACGACGATTTACGCTCCGGTGTCCGCGCTGAAAGGCACGGGCGTCAAAGAACTTCTCGAGCAAATTCACCTCGTGGCGGAAATGCAAGAGCTCAAGGCCGATGCGAAACGCTCGGGCACGGGCATTGTCATTGAAAGCCGTATGGAAAAGGGCCGCGGCGTGGTCGCGACTCTCATTGTGCAAGACGGTCACGTGGCCGTTGGACAAGACATCGTGGCCGGCCAGGTCGCGGGCCGCGTCCGCAGCATGATGGATGACAAAGGCAAGCCGGTGAAAGACATCGGCCCCGGTATGGCCGTTGAGATTTTGGGTCTGCCCGAAACTCCCATGGCCGGCGACCGCTTTGACATCACCAAAGACGAAGACGCCGCACAGAAGATCGCCGCTCAACGTAAAGGCGGCATCAAGCGAGAAGACACTCCGAATTCCAAAATGACTCTCGACCAATTGTTCGCCCGCGTGAAATCGGGCGACACCAAAGAGCTTGCGATGGTTTTGAAAGCCGATGTCGCGGGAAGTTTGGAGGCCGTCAAAGGCATGATCGAGAAATTAGGCAATGAGGAAGTGAAACTGAAGCTGATTCACTCGGCTGTCGGTGGCATCACTGAGAGCGACGTTTTACTCGCGGGCACCAGTAAAGGTGTGATCGTGGGCTTTGGCGTCCGTCCTGACGGCGGCGCTCAGCGCATGGCGAAGGAAAAGGGCATTGAGATCAAGACTTATTCGATCATCTACGAACTCGTAGACGATTTGAAAAAGGCCTTGGCCGGTTTGCTCTCTCCCGAAGTCACCGAAAAGGCCATGGGCCGCGCGGAAGTCCGCAATATCTTTACCGTTCCGAAAATGGGCACCATTGCCGGAAGTTTCGTTACCGAAGGCAAAATCGCGCGCAACAATATGCTGCGCTTGGTGCGTGACGGAAAGATCGTTTACGAGGGCAAAGTGGGCAGCTTGAAACGCTTCAAAGACGACGCCAAAGAAGTGGCGTCTGGATTTGAGTGCGGTATTGGAATCGAGAACTTTAACGACATCAAAGTGGGCGACGTCATCGAATCCTTCGTTAAAGAAGAGAAGGTACGGGAGCTCTAAAATTGTCGGATAGATCGACACGTGTTGAGAGGGTCGAGCGTGAGCTTTTACAGACTCTCTCCAATTTTCTTTTACATGAGCTCACGACTCCGTTGCCGGGTTACGTCTCGATTACGGCCGTGGAGGTGACGCCGGATTTGCGCCATGCCCGCGTCTTTTTCCGCCTCGTCGGCAGTGCGAATGTCACACGGCAGGCCGAAGAGGTCTTGGCCGGTCTTAGAGGCGCTTTCCAAAAGAAAGTCGCGGCCGACGTCAAAATGAAGTTCTGTCCTGTCTTGAAATTTGAATTTGGCAAAGTCGCCAAGCAAGACGAAATCGACGTCCTACTCGAAAATTTGCGTAAACCCAAACGCTTCGGAGAAGATTAATTTGCAGCCCGCCAACGCTCAACTCGACGGCTTGTTGTTGATCGACAAGCCCGCCGACATCACCAGCCACGATGTCGTCGCCCGCGCGCGCAAAATCCTCGGACAAAAGAGCATCGGCCACACGGGCACTTTGGATCCCATCGCCACGGGTCTGATGATTCTCGTGCTCGGTGAAGCCACCAAGCTATCGGATTATTTATTAGCCGAAGACAAAAGCTACGAAATCAAAGTGCGCCTCGGCCAGACGAGCGACACGCTCGACCGCACGGGCAAGATTTTAAATGAAACGCCGTGCGATTTCGCGCCGGCCGAGCTGGAAAAAGCCGTGGCCGCGCTGACTGGCGAATTCCAGTGGCCTATTCCGGTGTTTTCAGCGGCGAAGGTCGATGGCAAGAAGCTTTATGAGTACGGGCGTGCAGGTCAGGCCATCGAAACCCCCGTTAAGACGATGAAATTTTGGGCGCCCAAAATAGAGGAGTGTGGCGGAAACATGCTCCAACTTCACATCTCTTGCTCGAAAGGCAGTTTCGTGAGGTCCTGGGCGGACCAACTCGGCAAGCATCTGGGCGTCGGCGGCTTGATTGAGGAGTTGCGCCGGGTGACGACGGGCGGGTTTGAGGTCAGCCAGGCCGTGACTTTGGAGCAGCTTGCCGAGTTCACTCGCGAAGGCGCGGGTCCGAAAACGCAGGGATTCATTCCCATGGCGAAAGCGCTACCGGCTTGGAAATCGATCATTGCGTCCCCCAAAGACGCGAAATTAATGAGTAACGGCCAGATTCCGCGGGATTTGGTCAATCGCCTTGTTCCCGAGCAAAAGGAAGCCTTCGCCGCCGCTAAGCCGGTGTTCGTAAAAGTCATGACAGGGGATGGCGATCTGCTGGCGATTTTGGCTGCAGAAGCGGGACAAGGCCTCAAAATTCGTAGGGTTTTCCGTACCATTGCTTGACCTGAGGAGACCTTCCTCATACACCTATCCGATCTACTAAAAAACTCAGGGAACCGAATGCCAAACGGTCCGAGGGTATTTTCTAACTTTTTGGAGGATTCCAATATGGCGTTGCTCAAGTCAGATAAAGAAGCAGTGATTAAGAAATTCCGTACTAGCGAACTCGATACGGGTTCTTGCGAAGTTCAAGTGGCACTGCTCACGACTCGCATTCAAGAATTGACCGGACACTTCAAAGATCACAAAAAGGACGTCCATTCGCAGCGCGGTCTCGTGAAAATGGTTAACCGCCGCCGCAAACTCTTGTCTTACCTTAAACGTGAAAACAATGAACGCTACGTGAAACTCATCAACGACTTAGGACTCAGAAAGTAAGATATGTTTAATAAGCAAACTGTAACTGGTAAGGTCGGCGAAAGCACGATCACCATTGAAACCGGCCGTCTTGCCAAGCAAGCCGACGGTTCGGTGCTCGTGAGCTCAGGAAACAACATGGTCCTTGTGACCGCGGTTTCTTCGAGCGAGCCGAAAGATGTCGACTTCTTTCCGCTAACTGTCGAATTCCAAGAAAAATTCTACTCCACCGGTAAAATTCCCGGCGGCTACTTCAAGCGTGAAGGACGCCCGACTCAGAACGCGACTTTGACTGCGCGTTTGATCGACCGTCCGATCCGTCCGTGCTTCCCCGAGGGCTATCGCTGCGAGACGCAGGTGATCGCCACGACGCTGAGCTATGACGGCACTTTCCCGATCGACGTGCTCGCAAGCTTGGGCGCTTCGACGGCTCTTCACATCAGCAATATTCCGTTCAACGGCCCGACGGCCAGCGTGCAAGTCTCGCGCATCAACGGCCAGTTCAAAGCCAATCCGTCGCTGACTGAGCTCGAGAGCTCGGACATGAACATCATCGTCGCCGGAACCCGCAACGGAATCTTGATGGTGGAAGGCGAAACGAAGTTTATCACTGAGGCTGATGTCTTGGAGGCGCTGAAGTTCGCGCATAAATCCATGATGCCGATGTTCGATATGCAAGATGAACTCCGCCAAAAAACGGGTAATATCCCGCGCCGCGAGTTCACCGCGCCCTCGATCGATGCTTCCTTCAAAGAGCCTGTCGTGCAGTTCCTCGAGCCGAAGATCAAAGCGGCCCTCCAGATCCGCGACAAGATCAAACGCTATGACGCTTACGATGCGGCGAAGTCCGAAGCGAAAGCGAAATTCGTGGCAACTGCCGGCGATAAGGAAATGCAATCCAAGCGTGGCAAAGAACTCGGTGCGATCATCGAAGACGTGAAGTACCGCTTGAGCCGCGAACTGGTTTTGGACAATGCGGTCCGTATCGACGGACGTAAGACCACCGATATTCGTCAAATCACTTGCGAAGCGGGCATCCTCCCGCGCGCGCATGGTTCCGGTTTGTTCACTCGCGGTGAGACGCAAGTTCTCGGCACGGTGACTCTTGGAACAGGTGATGACGAACAATACATCGACGACTTGGCAGGTCTCACTAAGAAGCGTTTTATGCTCCATTACAACTTCCCGCCGTTCTCGGTCGGTGAGTGTGGACGCGTAGGCGCTCAGAGCCGCCGCGAAGTCGGTCACGGCTTCTTGGCTGAACGTGCCGTGAAAGCGATCTTGCCTGATTTTGAAAAGTTCCCGTACACGATCCGTGTTGTGTCGGAAGTTCTCGAGTCGAACGGTTCGTCTTCGATGGGTACAGTGTGCTCCGGCACGCTCGCGCTTCTCGATGCCGGCGTTCCGATTAAGGGCAACGTCGCGGGTATCGCGATGGGCTTGATCAAAGAAGGCAACAAGGTCGCCGTTTTGTCCGACATCTTGGGTGACGAAGATCACTTGGGAGATATGGATTTTAAAGTGGCGGGCACGCGCAAAGGCGTGACCTCGTTGCAAATGGATATCAAAATTGACAGCATCAGCTTCGACATCATGGAGCAGGCGCTGAAGCAGGCGTACGACGGCCGTAATCACATTCTCAATGAAATGGAGAAGGTGATCTCGCAGCCGCGCGGTGAAATTTCGCAGTACGCTCCGCGTATCGAAACCATCAAGATCAAAGCGGATAAAGTACGCGAAGTTATCGGCTCTGGCGGTAAGGTCATCAAAGGCATTATCGAAGAGACCGGCGTGAAAATTGACATTGAAGATGACGGCACGATTCACATCGCGTCGGCCGATCCGCTAGCGACCAAGCGCGCGATTGAAATCATCAATGGCATCTGCGCCGAAGCCGAAGTTGGCAAAACATACAAAGGCAAAGTCGTCAAAATCATGGACTTCGGGGCCTTTGTGGAAGTGTTGCCGAATACCAGCGGATTGCTGCACATCTCGGAGATCGCTCATGAGCGGATCCGCAATGTGACGGACGTCTTGCACGAAGGCGATGTTGTCGAAGTGAAAGTGCTCGACGTCGATCGTTCGGGCCGCATTAAACTTTCGCGCAAAGCGCTTTTAGATCGTCCGGCAAATCCGCAGTAAGCCGTGAAGGCCTATAGCTATCAGCCGATATTCCAAAAAACGACCCTAAGTAATGGGGTGCGGGTGGTGACAGAAAGCCATCCGTTTACCCGCGCTGTAGCGGTCGGAGTTTTTGTCGAAGTGGGCACGCGCGATGAAGATGTGAAACGCGCGGGCCTCACACATTTCCTGGAACATTTAGTTTTTAAAGGCACGCGCCGCCGATCAAGTTACGACTTGGCGAAAGCGCTCGATGCTGTCGGCGGTGACTTGAACGCGTACACTTCGCGCGAGTACACCTGCTTTCACGCGACTTCACTTAAAGAGCATATGTCGATCGGTCTCGATGTCGTCTTGGATTTGGTCACGGCGCCGCTATTGACCGGCGAAGACTTCAAGACCGAGCGCGAAGTCATCGTGCAAGAGATTCACATGTCGAAGGACACGCTTGAAGAGTACATCCTCGACGAATACCTCGAAAAGGTTTTCGCCGGCCCTCTCGCGACACCGATTCTCGGCACCGAAGACACGCTGAAGGCGATGAAGCGCCAGGATGTCGTTCGCCATTTCCAAGAGAACTTCCGCGGACCGCGGATGATAGTGTCGGTCGCGGGTCCCGTCGAGCACGATCAGGTCTGCGAAATGGTCGAAAAATCCCTCGGCAAATTGCCGCGCACGGCGCCGAAATTGAAACGTAAGGCGCCGCGATTGAAGCGTGTGCAGGAATTTATACCGCGCCCGAGTGAGCAAGTGCACTTGCTCGTCGGTCTGCCGTCGTGCTCTTACAAATCGAAGCACCGCTTTGAATCCTACGTCGTGAATGATCTTTTAGGCGGCGGCGTGACCTCGCGTCTTTACCAAAAAATCCGCGAGGACAAGGGGTTGGTTTACAGCGTCTATTCCTTTCTGCAGTCGTTTGTCGATACCGGTTTATTTCTGACTTACGCCGGCTGTGAAGAAAAGAACGCGTTGCCCGTTTTAAAGGCGATGAAGTCCGAGTTCGAGAAATTTAAGAAGCAAGGACTCAAGCGCACCGATCTGTCCATGTTCAAGACCCAGGTGAAAGGCCAGATTCTCCTCGGCGCCGAGGATATGGAAAACCGCATGAGCTCACTCGGCGTCAATGAGATGGTGTTCAACGAATACAAGCCTATCGACGAGGTCATTAGCGAAATCGATAAGGTCAGTGTTCGTTCAATTAACGATTATGTGCGCAAATACTTTGATCTCGACAATGTTTCTCTTATGGTTATGGGAGACGTTGAACCCGAAGAAGCACTTAACCTATTAGAAGTCTGGGAGTAGCCATGGATCTCAATCATTTGAAACGTTCGATGCAGGAAATTGGCCGCACGCTCGGTGCCGTGGTCGAAGAAAAACTGGGCGACCGTTCGCAGCTCGAAGAGCAAGTGCGGGGTGTGGCCAAGCAGGTTGAAAAAGTCGTGAGCGAAGCCATTTGGGCCCGCCGCGAACGCGTGGTGATTCGTTTTAAAAAATTGGGACACTTTAAGGGCGATTTGCCGGCGTATGCGACGGCCGGCGCTTCGGGAATGGACGTTCGCGCCTGCATCGATGAGACAGTGACGCTGGCTCCGGGCGAACGCACGGCAATCCCGACCGGTTTGAGTGTTGAAATCCCCCATGGCTACGAGATCCAAGTGCGTCCGCGCAGCGGTCTCGCGATCATGAAGGGCCTGAGCATGGTCAACACGCCGGGCACGGTCGACGCCGACTATCGTGGCGAAGTGAAAGTGATCGTGATCAATCACGGCCAAGAGGCGATTGCCATCGCCGATCAAGAGCGCATCGCTCAATTGGTCGTGTGTCCGGTGATTCAGGCGGAAATCGTCGATGCCGATACGCTGACCGATACCGATCGCGGTCACGGCGGGTTCGGTTCGACGGGCGTTTAGACGCCCGCCGCTGATCTTGCCACAGCAATTCGAGTTAGTGTGCGGATTCCGCATGAACCGCACCCGCGGCCTTAGACTTTGCCACAGCTTCCGCCATCGCCTTTTTGCAACGCTCATCCGCACAGCAGTCTTGCGCGCGTTTGATGGGAATGTCGATCGCCCAAATCGTCTTCGGCATCTGGCCCATATCGATCGGATGTGAGAGAGAACCGCGGTCGGAGGGCATTCGTCCGCCACACTCATCTAGCAATGTGTCCTCGGCCAGTGTTCCGTCCTTAACGGGATAGTTACAAATGACATTTCCGTCCTTTAAGACATTCATCGCGGAAAGACTTCCCTTGTCGTCGTATTTCATGGCGAGAGTGGCCGAGAGAAGGCCCGGTTTCTGATAAGTGAATGAAGAAAATTTATTGCCATCACAATTGAACGCGAGGATTTGAGTTTTGCGGCCCACATCCGACTGAATCATCGCCGCATTCGAGCGCGGCAGCGCACACTCATGAGCTGTCGTGGCCTCGTGTCCCGTACAGGCAAAAATCTGATCGAGCGGAGTCCATGCGGCGACGGCGCCAACAAATTGGTCGGCCATTTCTTTAGGATCGACCGCTTCGGCGCGGGGAATTAGGAGCTCGAGCGACGACGCAATGCCATGGCCCGCGATCGCCTCATGGACCTTTTTCATCACTTCGTTAAAGTCTCCATTGGTATCTATCGTCACAGATTTGCCGTTGATCATTACTTGTGATTTCTCGAAGCGAACGTCAAGAGCAGACGAGCCCGAACCCACCGTGACCCTCATTGATCCAATCTGCCAATGGAGGCGAGGCATACGCACTTGCTCGAGCTGGTGGCCTTTCAAATACGCTTGAATCTGATTTTTGTGTTTCGCGGTTAGCGAAAGTTCCGTGATCCATTCCTTCAAATTTTGATGATCGAGAGTGGAGAAGTAAAAATCTTCGGCTTGTGCCTGTGCTAAGTCACCCGCATGCGAAACAAAGCCCGCCGCCACCAACAAAACAAGAACAATATATCTGCCCATAACAATAGGCTATTCGTTGTTCAGTTCTTTCTCAAGTATATCTAGAGACTCAGGCGTCGCCGTGTTGTGTGACGACTTGTGTTTATGGGTCGACGTGATTTGCTGATAGCCCCAAGACAAGCACAACACCGCGAAGATCACACCGAGAAGGTTACGCAAGTGCTTAGCGGGGATGCCGAAGTTGTTCACGAAGCCCACGAACACCAACAGCATCGAGGCGAAGATCCCGACTAAGATCAAGGGCGGCACCAAAAACGCCACCATTGCGCAAATCATCAGTGGGATGGCCGCGAAGATTACGTTCAGATAAATCAGGTGGTAGCGGATTTCCTTCTTAAAAACGTACAAAAAATAAAAGTGGAAAAAACCCGTCGCAATGCCGGCGATCAAAAAATTCGCCAGCGGACCGACAATCAAACCTGTAAACACGCCGAGGTAATTACGCTCGATAAAATTGGCGACAACGGCACAAAACGCGGCAAACGCGCCTTGGAGAATCAAAATCGTCGGCCACTCCCATTGCGGGAGATTGCGCATTCCCGCCACCGGGTTTTTTAAAAAGTGGGGAAGGACAACGATGTCTTCGCGGAGCTTTAACTTAATTTGGTCCCACGTGTAATTGCCATTCATGCTGCTTGGACTAGAGTTTGCCCGTCTAGAAGGTTGCGTTCAAGCGAAACGAAGCATTCCAAGCTGTTTTGTCAAAACTATCGCTTACCAGAGCGGAGCGATACGACAAATCGGGGCCCAAGGTCAGGCTAGGCGCGATCTTGCGCTCAAAACCGACGATCAATACGCTTACTGGCGTCGTTGCGTCGTAGGTGGCGGATCCGTGCGACGTGTCTTGCAAATCTAAGTAGCGGGCGGCGAGACCGAGACCCAAGCGGACTGTGGTTTTGTCATTCAACGACGGAAGGTAGAGCGCGCGTGCCTCGAACTCGTGCAAATCGGCTTTCAGTCCATTTTGTAAACCGTCTTGACCGTACATAGTGAAGGCGGCTTCACCGCGAAATTTCTCCGAATACAAATTCATTCCCAAGCTGACTTCCACACCTTTCAACAAACCCGCACCGGCGGTGCCGCTCGGGCTGCTCACATCCATGAACGAAGTCGCAAAGGCAAGTCCCCCGTGGAGGGCGACGTCTTGCCAATTGACTTCGGTGTGAGTGGGCATGGGCTTTTCTTCGGCCGAGGCTTTGAGTTCGTTGACGATCGCCTCGTAGTTGGTGAAGGAGCCGTCTTCATCGGCCCAGACATATGTCGAGAGGGAAGAGAACAAAACCAGACACGCGGTCAATCCTAAACGCAACATGTGTAGGTCTCCTTCCCTTAATTGTAACAAAACTCGTCTTTTGCAAAAGTACAGATGGGGTAGAATAAGACCATGTGGCCCTTTTCTCGACTTCGTGACGTACGCTATTGCGCGTTTTGCAGAGCCAAACATCGTGTGTACACGAAGAAACATGTCAACCTGACGAATGTCGTGTTCGCGCTCGCGTTTACGGTGACCGTGACTTACACGATTTACGGCGAATTCGATCCCTTCGGTTTGATCTTGTTTGCGGCGTTCATGATGGCGAGCGAGATGTTCGTGTACTTCCGCTGGCGGCAAGCCATCGTGTGCAGCATGTGCGGCTTCGATCCGATTGTGTACAAACGCTCTCCGGCCATGGCGTCGCAAAAAGTGACCGAGTTTTTTCATGAGCAGGTGAACAACCCGGAGTTCTGGTTAAGTAAGTCACCGCTCCTCGGTCTGCAAAAACGGATTCGTGCGGAAGAGAAGAAGAAAATCGAGCACCAAATCTTAAAAAACCGCGCCAAAGCCAAGGCGGCTCAAAAGACGAAGCTAGCGCCCGATAAGTCGTTGTGATAGATCTCTCCCACAATGAAAACTCTTGTTGTCATTCCCACTTACAACGAACGTGAGAATATTGCGGCCCTCGTGCCGGATGTGTTTGCGGCGACGCCCAATGTCGAAGTCCTCGTCGTCGACGACAATTCACCTGATGGCACGGGCGATGTGGTGCGCTCTCTCCAGAATCACTTTCCGCATGTGCATTTGCTTTCCCGCAAGGGCAAAGAGGGCCTCGGCAAGGCGTATATCGCCGGCTTTAAGTGGGGTTTGGAGAAGGGCTATGAGGCGATCGTGCAAATGGATGCCGACTTCTCCCATCGCCCTGAGGACCTGAAGGCGCTTGTTTCGGCCCTTCCGGAGTATGACTTCGTGATGGGTTCGCGCTGGGTCAGCGGCGGCGAAACCGTCAACTGGGGCTTAGGGCGAAAATTCATTAGCCGCGGCGGTTCATTTTATGCGCGTCAAATTCTCCGTTTTCCCGTTAGGGATTGGACCGGAGGATTTAATGGCTGGAAGGCCGAAACTTTAAGAAAGATAGGCTTGGATTCCGTGCGTTCTGAAGGCTATAGTTTTCAGATAGAACTTAAATACAGAGCGTTGAAACTTGGTTTGCACGGAAAAGAAGTACCAATCATCTTTGAAGACCGCATAGTGGGGCAAAGCAAAATGTCCTCCCGCATTGTTATTGAAGCTCTTTATCGCGTTTGGGGTCTGCGCGGCGGCGTTTCCTAACGCTAACGCCCAACAAAGGCCAACTCAATGGGTCAAGGGCACGGTCGTCACCGACGGCGGATCCGTCTATAGTCAGCCTGATTTTGATGCACCTGTTGCTGAATATCTGCCCTTTAAGACGCCGATTTGGGCGAGCCGCACGGCGGTTCCCGGTCATGGCGGCTTAGGCCTTTTCCATCGCGTCCATTTCCAAAACAAGTCGGGTTACATGGCTGACACGGATATCCGCATCTTCGAAAAAGATGAGGCCCCGCCGGACGACGCGCCTCCACCTTCTGACAAGAACGCGAAGGACGACTCCACGAAAAAGCCCCGAAAAAAGATCAAGTCGAAGGCTTACGAGGATGAAGAAGACATTCATCAACTCGAGCCGCTGTTCTTTAAAAACTGGATCGGCGGTACGCTGGCCTACACGGATTTTTCCGAAAAGTTTGACGGGCAAACTCTGCGCAGTTGGATGCCAATGTACGGTTTGCGGCTGACGGGCCTTGCGTTCGGCCCGCCGCTTGACTCGAATTTCATGTTCTCGGTTTCGAAGCCCGGCTATTACAACCGCTTCGCTAAGAGCGTCTCGGGGTTCCTCTTTTTCGGCGACACGATGTTGATGTTGCCGATGGTGGAACATCCCAACTTCTTGGTCACTTACGGATTTGGCATCATGTATACCTACACCAAGTACAGCGTTATGGTCCGCAACAGCAGCTTCGATTCGCAGGAATTCCGAATCGGTGTTGATGCGGGAATCGGAACCGCATATCGCTTCGGCGGCAAGCGAAAGAAATACGCGATCCGCGGCGACTTGAAATACTACGTCGAAAAGACGCAGTATTTCGGTTTGCTGACCAGTTTCCAAACTGAGTACTAAGGGGGTCTCATGATTCGCATTTTGCAACCCGAAGTGGTCGACCGCATTGCCGCGGGCGAAGTCTTGGACCGTCCCGCCAATCTCGTTAAAGAACTCGTTGAAAACTCGATCGATGCCGGCGCCACGCAAGTGGACATTGAGTTTGAGGCCGGTGGCCGCCGTGTGGTCATCGCCGACGATGGCGTCGGAATGAGCGTTGCGGATTTGAAACTCGCGCCTCTTCGCCATGCCACGAGCAAAATTGAAAGCAGCGATGACTTGTTCAAGCTAAAGAGCTTTGGCTTCCGCGGAGAAGCTCTGGCTTCGATCGCGGCCGTCAGCCGTATGACTTTAACGTCGCGATTGCTTGGCGCGGAGCAAGGTTATCGCTTGCAATCCGAATTCGGCGCGATCAACGAGCCGACGCCGATTTCGGCTCGCGAAGGCACAGAGATTCGAATTGAAGAGTTGTTTGAGAATGTTCCCGCACGCTTGAAGTTCTTGAAATCCGAGCCCGCGGAACACGGACAAATCAAAACCACGATCAAAGCTTTGGCAATGGCGCACGAGAACATCGGCTTCAGCGTCCGCTGCAAAGGCCAGTTGATCTTCCATTGGCCCAAAAACCAAACCTTCAAAGACCGCACTCTGGCCGTCCTAGAGTGCGATAGCCTATTTGAAAATACTTACGGAGACCTGAAACGCGAGAGCCGGGAGCCGAGAGCCGAAATCCTAGTCAGTTCGCCTCAAGAAACAAATAATGTAAACCGCAATATGTGGTTCTTCGTTCAGGGCCGGTGGGTCCAAGACCGGAGTTTAACCGCGGCCGTAATGGAGGCCCATCGCAATTTGCTGATGCATGGAGAATATCCGACAGTGGTCGTGCGGTTGACTTTGCCGGCCGATGAGGTGGACGTGAACGTGCATCCGACGAAGTCACAGGTGAAATTCCGTGACAGCCAATCGGCGTTCCGCACCGTCAGCCGTGCTGTCCGCGGGGTTCTCGAGAAGGCGCCCTGGTTGCCGCAAGTCAGTGCGATGTCTTCGTTTGAAGAGCAGCCGCAGTTTTCACTGCAAATGCCCGCCGATGAAACGCCGGCCGAGAGTTTGAAATTCACTGATGTGGCGCTCGATCGCACGCAGTACCAGAAAAAAACTTTCCCGGCACAAATTCAGCGCGAACCCGTAAAAAACTTTGCGCCCCAGCAAACGATGCCTGCGTTCCGTTGGGCCGATTTACAAGTCATTGGGCAAATGAACCACACGTACATCGTGGCGCAAAATCATGAGGCTATGTTCCTGGTCGACCAACACGCCTCGCATGAGCGGGTCGTATTCGAACGCCTCATGGAATCGTGCAAAGCCGGCAACATCGAAATTCAGAATTTGCTGATGCCGTTGGTATTTGATTTTACGGCCGACGAGGTGGAAGCCCTGATCAAATCGAAAGCGCAAGTCGAAAAAATGGGCCTGATTATCGACCGTATGGGTCCGGAGAGTATCGCCGTGCAAGCGATTCCGACGATTGTCAGCGAATCGTCGGTGAGTACGGCACTCAAGCGGCTGGCGCACGAGTTGAGCGAGAGCATGGGCGAATTTGCGTGGGAGCGCATGCTCGCTGACATCTTCGCGTCGATGGCGTGCCACTCGGTCGTGCGTGCGGGTCAGCCCTTGAGCGCGGAAGAGATGAAAAGTCTGCTCGTGCAAATGGACCAGTATCCACTCTCGAGTTTTTGTCCGCATGGACGGCCGGTGTTCGTGAAGCGGCGATTCAGTGAAATCGACCGCGAATTCGGCCGCATCGTCTGATGCACCACTTTGTCTTAATTGTCGGACCGACCGCCAGCGGGAAATCCGCGCTGGCGCTTGAATTGGCCAAACACTATGGCGGCGCAATTCTTAACTGCGACAGCCTGCAGACCTACCAGCGCCTCGACATCGGTACGGCCAAGCCTTCACTCAAAGAGCGGAAATCGCTGCCGCATTTATTATTCGATGTCATAAAACCCGGAGATGTGCTCACGGCCGGCGATTTTCGGCGCATGGCCCTAGAAGTTCTCGAGCACGAATTGCCCCAGCGCCCGGTGTTTGGCGTGGGCGGCAGCGGCTTTTACATTCAAGCGCTGGAAAAGGGGATGTTCGATGTCCCCAAACCCGATCCTAAAATCGAAGCCGAAGTGCGCGCGGAGGCCGAACGCAAAGGCCCGCAAGAGATGCACGCGGTTCTGCAAAAACTTGATCCTGACTACGCCGGAAAAATCAGTCCGAACGATGCGTACCGCATCCTTCGCGCGATCATCATTATTCGCGACAGCGGCAAGAAGGTGAGTGAATTGCAGCATGAGTTCCAAAAAGGGAGCAAGTTTCCTTTCCCACTTTTGAAATTGGGGCTTATGCCGACGCGCGAAGAGCTTTTGCCGCGAGTGCAAAAGCGCACCGACGAAATGATCAGTTCTGGATTGCTCAGTGAGGTGCAGGCACTCCTCGATGAAGGTTACGCCGATTGGCCGCCTTTGCAGAGTGTCGGATATAAAGAGGCATGTGCTCATTTGCGTGGCGACGTGAGCCAAACCGCTCTCGCCCCATTGATTGTTGAAAAGACAATGCAGCTTTCCAAAAAGCAGCGCACCTGGTTCAAACGCGATTCTGAAATTCATTGGCTCGCCGGTCACCTATCCGTGGAGGACGCCGTGGCTGAGGCCGGGAAGATAATTGACAGCGCCCGCTAAACTGAGCATCCTGTCGGCCATGAATTCAATGACGGGTTACGGAGCCAGCCAAATCAAAAACCGTCAGCTCGAAGTGGAAGTTCACGTCAAATCCGTGAACGGCCGCTTTCTCGAAACGCGCTTTCATCTGCCTAAAGAGTACTCGCCCTTCGAAAATGATTTTCGCCGCGTCTTTACGGACGGCAAGTGGCTGCGCGGAACCGTCGATGTTTATATTCACCGCCGGCCGGCCAGCG
>Ga0265338_10000232_pt1 | contig 103731 bp, 81 predicted proteins | sample 42126metaG_FD_193579 | JGI IMG/M metagenome (GOLD analysis project Ga0265338, IMG submission 193579) | Rhizosphere microbial communities from Carex aquatilis grown in University of Washington, Seatle, WA, United States - 4-21-26 metaG | ecosystem: Host-associated > Plants > Roots > Rhizosphere...
TTTCCGTTTGTCGGCCCGGGAGCCAGCCGATTCTCCCGGAACGATCGGTGACTTGCAGCCAGTCATTGCGACTGTCCAGCACCTTCAATTCCGCGCCGTCATGGGCGATGAACGTGTTTTGCGCCTCATCAAACGGTCCGCTGCGCATCGTTGCGTCCGGCACGATCACCACGGCGATTGGCCTCGAAAAATGAACTGCGGCATCCACGCCGAGGCCGGCGCATGACAGAAGAGTGAACGCCACCATGCCCAGGGTGAAACCGCGCAACGCGGTTCTGAGCGCCGGACGGATTTGCATCGCCGCCAGCAGGCCAAACAGCAACCAGAAGGCAGCCGCAGCCAATCCCGCCCATTCATTTAAGCTGAGCGTGCCGAGCCATTCCGCGCTGCGGGACCAGCGGCTTTCGCGGAGAGCCGGTTCCTGCACCTGATTGCGCGCAAACTCCAGATTGGCCCGCACCTCCGCATCGCGCGGCGCCCGTTGCTCCGCCCGGCGGTAGGCGGCAATTGCCCGGCCGAAATGGCCGGATTTGAATTCCGCGTTGCCGTAATTGAAATAAAGCGCCGGGGAACTCGCGCCCGATTGGATGATTTTGTCGTAGGCGGCGGCGGCATCAGCAAATTTACCCTCGGCATACAGCTTGTTCGCGGCGCTGAATTCCGCCGGGCGATCCGCCGCGGCTGCCGGACCGGGGCAAATCCAGACCGTCAAGACCGTCATCGCAATGGGCAGGAACGTTTTCATGCTTTCACGTTTTGCAATTCACGAATGGCCTTCTCAAATTGCGGGATTACTGCGGCCAGCTCGCCGCTGGTGCGCAGGGGCGCGTAACGCGCCTGGTTGCAGAGGTGAAACAAATCGCGCAGGCCGGCCAGCATGGCTTCCGGCGCGCCCAGCCGGGCCAGGCGTTCGTCAATCACCGCTTCGGTGATGGATGATGCGGGACAATCCAGCCGTTCGCCCAGCTGTTCCTGCATCAGCCGGAACAGCGCGGCGAAAAATTCATCCGATTGGTTTTCCGCCGCCAGCCGGCGCAGGTCTTCGAGTCCGGTGCGGACGAGCTGGGCGACCTGGCGTTGCCGGCGCAACCGGGGGTTGTTTGCCAGGCTGTCCGTACGCCGGCGCCACACCAGGGCCGCCAGCCAGGCGAGCACGGGCAAGCTTTGCGCGGCGAGAAATGCCGGTTGGGTCACCAGCGGTGGGCCAGCCGGCAGGAAGGCGCCCAATTGTTCCTTGATGGGAAGAATGTCCTGGGGCGGTGGATTCTGGGAGTCACCCGTCTTTGCGGCGGCAATCACGGGTGTGGATGCCGCGCCACTGGAATGCACGGCCAGCGGAATCGATGGCTGCGTGAGCGTCCGGTAAGTGGCCGCGCCGGGATCAAAAAAGCTGAATGAAAACGGCGGCAATTCGTGAACCTCCATGTTTTGCGGCGCGATGATCTGTTCAAAGGTCTTTGTGCCCTGCAAGCCGAGCGGGTCGGTGGTTTCGACGTGGGACGTGGGCGGGTAAGTTTTGAAATCGTGCCAGTCCGGCTGGCCGGGCAGCGTCAGCAGGTCGAGTGCCCCACGGCCGGTGATCTGGATGTGCGCCGTGACCGGGTCGCCGACGGCGACATTGGTTGGCCCGGCGGTGAGAGTCATGGTGTAGTTGCCGATTGCACCATTGAAATTCGCAGGTTTGTTGTCCGCCGGCAGCGGCAACGATTGGGCGGTGGCCGTATCCGAGGCCAGCGTGATCTGTCTTTGTTCGCCGCCACCAAAAAATGCAAAGAAGTCACGTCGCTGGTCGGAGGAGGGGACGACAATCACCGCGGTGGCAGCAAAGGGTCCGACGCTGATCGGCCCGGTCCTGGTCGCGGTCAGCGCCAGCGAGAGTGAAATGTCCGTGTAAACCCGGCTGCCGATCTGCACCTGCTGCCGGGCGGTTTGAACCGTTTTACCGACGGTGAAACCATCGGCGGGTGTGGCCGTGAATTGGAAATTGCCGAAATTTTGAACGTCATTACGCAGATACACATCCAGGCGCGCGGCCAGAACTTCGCCGTCGTAAACCTCGTTCTTGGGCAGGGTCAATTTCATGAAGGCAATTTGCGAGCCGGAATTCACCTCGGCGGGCGTCGGGGTGTTCGGTTGGGTCACCCTCAATTTCAAGGGCTGGCTGGTCAGGGATTGCCCGTCAACCTGGGCGGTCATCGCCGGGACGGTATACTCGCCGGTCCGGCTGGCAGTGATCGTGAAATGGTAGGTGATGGTTGAACTGGTCTGGCCGTTGACGAAGCTGAACTGGCTGGAGGGTCCGACATAGGAGATTTGCAGCCCGGGAATGTTCCTGATTTGTGGCGTGCCATTGGGCTGACTGCCTTCAAACGTCAGCGACAGGGTCGCCGTCTCACCCAAGGCAATGGTGTCGCGGTCGAGCGATGCGGTGAACGTGGCGGCGGCCAGCGGCGCGACGCCCAGGCATAACGCCATCATCACCAGCGCCATGCCGGACAGGAATCTGTGTTTCCTCTCGTGTTCCATTTTCCTAAAAAACGTTCGTAAAATTTAGAAAATAGACAGGGCAACCCCTGAAAATGTTCATGCTTCAGACCGCCTTTAGCAAGGCGGCAATCAGGCCCTCCGTCGTATGTTGCTTCGCTTCGAGGGCGGGTTCGAGTCCCAGGGCACGGATGGCCTTGCTGGTTTCCGGGCCGATGGACGCCAGTTTCAACTGCGGGAATTCCTTCAGCAATTTCGGCAAATCAAACCGTGCGTGGAAATGCTCCACCGTCGAACCGCTTGTGAAGGTGATCCAATCCGCGCCGGTCTTGAGCAATGCGGCGCCCGTGCCCGCCGGGTCTTCGGTTTCGGCCACGGTTTTGTACACGGCGATGTCGTCCACAATGGCGCCGAGTTCTTCCAGCGCTTTTGGCAAATCGGGGCTCGCCACCTCGGCGCGCAGCAGGCAGATCTTCAGGTTTTCGATGGTCTGGAATTTTTCAAACGCCGCGGCAATTTTGATGCCGACGGATTCATCCGGCGTCAAATCCACCTGCAGATGCAGTTCGCGCAATTTCACCGCGGTCGACGGGCCGACGGCGGCGATGCGCACGCCGCCGATGTCGCGCAAATCCTGGAAGCGCCGGAAAAAGATGTCGAAAAACGCCGTCACGCCGTTCACACTGGTGAACACCAGCCAGTCGTAGGAGTTCAATTCCAGCAATGCGTCCACGATGGCATCGGTTTCCTTTGGTCGCGTGATCTTTATGGTCGGCACCTCCAGCACGTCCGCGCCCAGTTCCGCCAGCCGTTGCGCGAAACCGCCCGCCTGTTCCGAGCGCCGCGTGACGACGATCCGCCGGCCGAACAATGGGCGGTTTTCGAACCAGTTCAGCTTGTCGCGCAATTTCACCACGTCGCCGATGATCGTCAGCACCGGCGATGACAGTTTTCTTTTGGCGGCGAGGCCGGCAATCGTGGCCAGCGTGCCGGTGACGCATTCCTGTCGTCCGGTGGTGCCCCAGCGGATGACGGCCACCGGCGTCTCCGGCGACATGCCGTGTGTGATGAGTGATTTTGTCCAGTCGGCCAGTTTTTCGGTGCCCATGAGCACAACCTTGGTGCCGGGAATCTTGGCGATTTGATCGTAACGCAAACTGGTCCCGGCGTCCGCCGGATCTTCGTGGCCAGTGAACACGGTGAAACTGGAGCAATGGTCGCGGTGGGTGAGGGGAATGCCCGCATAATTTGGCGCGGCCACCACGGACGAGACGCCCGGGACGACTTCAAAGGGAATCTTCGCCGCCGCGAGGGCCTCGGCCTCCTCGCCGCCCCGGCCAAAAATATAGGGGTCGCCGCCCTTGAGGCGCACGACGCATTTGCCTTCGCGGGCCTTGCGGATGAGCAGCGCGGTGATTTCCTCCTGCGGCATGGACATGTTTTTGCCGCGGGCGATGAGCTCGGCGGACGGCGGTGCCAGCCGGAGCAAATCGGGATTCACGAGCGCGTCGTAGAGCACCACGTCGGCGCGCCGGAGCAGTTCCGCGCCGCGCAACGTGAGCAGGCCCGCGTCGCCCGGCCCGGCGCCGACGAGATACACTGTGCCTTTGAATTTCACCCGCATACTTTATTCGAGCGGCGGAGTTAATCAATGACAGAGGACGGAAGCTTTGCGGCCCGGTTTGAATTGGCGGCGTTTGAACGGGTCCCGACTCTCATTCTGGCGGCCCGGCTCAGACAAACATCCGATAGACCTCCCGGGCCAAACGTGGTTGTATCCGCCCATACCCTATGCGCCAGCTTGAAGAAGCAAATCTTCGTTGGTCGTTTCCTTGATGGCCGTGCTTTCATCAACCCAAGCTCAAACCAACCGAGCCAACCAAATCACAAAAACAGAATCCATGAAGACGCGACTGAAATTTATCCGGGCTGTGGTGATCTTTGCCGGTTTCGCTGCCGCCGCCACACTCCCGGCCCAGCAACTTGCCTTTCCTGGCGCGCAAGGATTTGGCGCCTACGCCACCGGCGGGCGCGCCGGCGCGGTGTATCATGTCACCACCCTGGCCGACAGTGGCACGGGATCGTTTCGCGACGCCGTCGGCACCGCCAACCGCATCGTGGTGTTTGACGTGGGCGGGTACATCAGCCTGTCTACGGCCGTCTCGGTAAAAGGCAACATCACGATTGCAGGCCAGAGCGCCCCCGGCGGCGGCATCGGTTTCAAGGGCGGCGAGATTTCCTTTGCCAACCGGTCCAACATCATCTGCCGCTACATCCGCATCCGGCCGGGCGACGACACGGCGAGCACGGATGACGATGCGCTGAGTTTTTATGAGGCGCAGAACATTATCTGCGACCATGTTTCCCTCGGATTCGCGCCCTATAACAATATTGATGGCGTGGGCACCACGACCTTGCCGGTCTCCGCCGTCACCGTGCAGAACTCGATCATTGCCGATCCGACGGGCCAGCAATTCGGCGCGCACACCGAGTCCGTGGGCGGGACGTGGGCGTGGTACAACAACCTCTTTGCCAATTCGCACAACCGGAATCCGCTGGCCAAGATCAACACCGTCTTCGTCAACAACGTCCTCTACAACTGCTCGGCCGGCTACACTACGCATACCAGCACCGCATTCAACCATGACATCGTGAACAATTACTTCATTGCCGGGCCAGCCTATTCCGCCAGCGCGGATTTTCCGTGGTATCAGGTGGACGATAACCAGAGCATTTACTACTCGGGCAACCTCTTTGACTCCAACTCTGATGGCACGCTCAACGGCAGCACCACGACACCTTATTGGTATCAGGGCGGGACCGGAACGATTCTCTCTTCTGCCTGGTCGTCCTGGACGACCGGTGTGACCATTGTCACTCCGGCTTCGGCGTATCGCCGGGTGGTTTCGCAGGCCGGCGCGTTTCCGCGCGACGAGATGGATGCGCTGGTCGTCAGCCAGGTGCAGACCCTCGGCAGCGGCACCACCGGCTTGACCGCCGGCACGACCGGCCCCGACGGCAGTCTTTACACCAGCCAGACGCAAACCGGCCTGGGCAACAACGGCTACGGTACGATCAGCGGCGGCACGGCTTCGCTCGACACTGATGCCGACGGAATGCCGGATTATTGGGAACGCGCCATGGGCTGGAACATCAACAGCGCCGACAGCATGACCATTGGCACCAATGGTTACACGCGTCTGGAAGATTACCTCAACTGGCTGGCTGATCCGCATGTTGCCGGCGGCGCGAACACCAACATTGACCTGAATTTGAGCCAGTATGCCGGCGGCTTCGTCAGCAGCCCCACCTATGCGGTTGCCACGCCGGTCAACGGCACGGTGGCGCTGCTCTCCGACGGCCACACTGCCCGATTCACGCCCACCGCGGGATTTTATGGCCGGGCCAGTTACAAATTCACCGTTACCGACTCGGCCGGGAGCACGATGACGCTGACCATTGGCGTGCTGGTTCAACCGACGGCCCCGCCCACGCCCACCGGTTTGACTGCCATTGCCGGAAACGCGCAGGTGGCCTTGAAGTGGAACACCTCCGCCGGTGCGGCCGGGTACCTGATGTACCGATCCCTGAGCAGTGGCGGAACGTATTCGCCCATTGCGCAGACTGCCACGACCAATTTCACCAACACGGGCCTGACGAACGGGACGACCTTCTATTATTCTGTGGCGTCTTCCAATGCTTTTGGCCTGAGCAGCCTGTCAGCGTACATTGGCGCGACGCCGTCGGGCGCACCGGCCGCGCCTACGGGCCTGACCGCGGTTGCCGGGAACGCACAGGTGGCGCTGAGCTGGACCGCTTCTTCCGGGGCCACGAGCTACCGGGTGAAGCGCTCGACCGTCAGCGGTGGCTCCTACAACAGCATCGCCACGAACACGGTGACGACCTATACCAATCCCGGACTGGTCAATGGGACAACCTATTATTTTGTCGTCTCCGCCGTAAACTCGACAGGTGAAAGCGCCAACTCCAGCCAGGTGAGCGCCACGCCCAGCGCCGGATCCACCGGAGTCACCAACACCATCCAGGCCGAGGCGGGCACCTATGGTGGCGGCGTCACGATGGACACCAACAATGCCGGGTTCAAGGGCACCGGCTTCGCAAATTTCCCGGCGACGGGCGGCTACCTGCAATTCAGTGGCGTTGCCGGCGGGTCCGGCGGGTCCGGGACCCTCACGGTTCGTTATGCCCAGGGCGTCACCAACTCGCGCGCCGGCCAGCTGATCTTGAACGGCGTGACCAACAGCATCACCTTCACCACCACCACCACCTGGACCAATTGGAGCAACAAGGCGGTCAGCATCACCCTTGGCAGCGGCTCAACCAACGTCATCCGCTTCCAGTCCACCGGCCAGGACCTGGGCAACATTGACCAGATCACCGTGGCCAAACCGTAAACTTTGGGTTGGGTGCAAGGAACCCTCTCTCCGCTTGGGCGGGGAGGGGGTTTTCCGTCAAGACACAAACCGATCACCGGTGGAAGCGGGGCGCCACGCACTGCTTTCGGAGCACGGCTGTGTTCCGCGTTGCGCGGGACCAGCCGCAGCAGCATGGCAAGACAGGCTGCTGGAAAGTGCCGGATGCGGGGAGCTTTTTAACGTGCTGCGGCTGGCGCGTTGCACACAGCCGCTCTCCAAACCGTTTGAATTCAGCGGGTTTTGGTGGTACTAATCAAAGCATCGATCATGAAGTTTCAAGCAGGGCATTTTCATCCACCGCCTGAATCCAGCCTGAATTCTCCAGTGAAACGGGACTGGTGGATCCGGTTCGGCACCGCAATCGGGCTCGGTTGGTTACTGGTTTTTGGCGCGGTGAGCGTCCGGGGGGCAACCGGCACGAATATCTGGGCCAATGGCGACATCACGGGAGTTTGGAGCAGCACCAGCACCACGACGAACTGGAACAGCGCCATCATTCCCAATTCCCCGGGTTGGATTGTGCAAAGCGTTACGAACAGCGGGGGCAGCGGCACGGTGACGCTGGACATGAACGCGACGGTGGGCCAGTTGAATGACGGCGGCAACCGGGGAGGCAACCATTTCATGGTGATCGGGACGACCTACAACCTCACGTTGGACGGGACTGGCATTGGCACCAACATGTTTGGTGATGTGAACGTGGCGGCGCTTTATCATGGTTCAAGCATCAATGCCCTGATCGTCCAGCCCAGCATTGTAATGTCCAACACGGACCTGGACATCGGCACCACTTATGGGATCACCGGCGCCGGCGCCTCGAATGTTGTTGGCGTTTTGGGCGTCACCACCTTGAACAACGCTGGCAACACCGGAGATTCTTCGGCCCCGCATAACCTTTTCATCAAAGGTGGGGGTGCCAAGGCCACGATCACCACCGTGGTCGTCAACAGCAGCATCGGCACGACGGGGGCGGGCATTGTCATTTCCAATACGCTGGTCAGCGGCAATGTGTTGCTGGCCGGGATGCTGGGGCCAGGCGTGATCGACCTCTTTCAAAACACCACGGGCAGCACGCAAATACTGGCGGCCGCCAACAACACGTATCCCGGCAATACCATCATCACGGCCGGGACGCTTCAATTGGGCGCTGCCAATGCGATTCCTGGCGGCGCCGCTGCTGGCAACGTGATCGTCAACGGCGTCCTGGATTTGAATGCTTTCAGCGACAGTATCAATGGCCTGTCCGGTGTCGGCGCCGTGGATACGCTGGCGGGCGGGACTCCCATGCTGACGGTGGGCGGCAACAACGCCAGCAGCACGTTCGGCGGCGTTATCGCCAACACCGGTGGTACACTGGCGCTGGTCAAATCCGGCAACGGTACAGTGGCGTTGAACGGCGCGAACACTTATCGCGGAACCACTGCGCTCAGCAACGGCACGCTGCTGGTGAATGGTTTGATTGGCACCAATGCCGTCACCGTGGGCGCCAATGCCACCCTGGGTGGCGCTGGAACCATTGCCGGTCCGGTGAGCATCCAATCGGGCGGTAACTTTGCCCCGGGAGCGGGTTCCGGTGCGGCGGGAACGGTGTTGACCTTGAGCAACAATCTGACGCTGACTTCCGGCAGCTCCGCAACCATGAAAGTGCAGACCGGCAATCTCAGCGACCGGGCGGTCAGCAGCGGCGCGGTCATTTATGGCGGGGCGCTCACGGTTGCCAATGTGGGCGGTTCACTGGCCTTGAATGACCGGTTCACGTTGTTCACCGCCACGAATTATGCCGGTAATTTCTCCAGCCTCACGCTGCCGGCCCTGGGGTCGGGGTTGCTCTGGTACAACAGCCTGTCGCTGGACGGCTCATTGACCGTAGTGGCCGGGACGATTACCGCGGCGGTGTTGACGAACCTGCCCGCGACCGGCGTGCAGGTTGCCGCGGCGACCCTGAACGGCCGGGTTATCTCGACCGGCGGCCAGGTTCCGCTGGTCACCTTGTATTACGGCATGGCCAATGGCGGAACCAACGCCGCCGGCTGGAGCAAGAACATCGTCCTGGGATACGCCGATGGAAATTTCAGCTGCACGGTCACCGGATTGTCCGCCAGCACCACCTATTATTATGCCGCCGCCGCCACGAATTCCGTCGGCAAGGTGTGGGCCATGCCGGCGCAGTCGTTTACCACGCTGACCATCGTGAAGCCGGCGGTGGCGAACCTTCCGGCAACAAGCGTGAAGAACATCTCGGCGATTTTGAATGGCCAAGTGGTCTTGACCGGCAATGAAGTGCCGACGGTCACCCTGCACTACGGCCTGACCGATGGCGGGGCCAATCCCGCCGCCTGGAGCCAGAATGTCGTCCTGGGATTGCAAAGCGGAAGTTTCAACCACACGGCCACCGGCCTGTCCACCAACACGCTCTATTACTTTGCCGCTTCCGCCTCGAACTCGGCCGGGACCGCATGGGGGACGCCGGCGCAATCCTTCACCACTCTGGCGACGTACGTGCCGATTACTGCCTTCCTGCCGCCGCAGTCACAAATCCTGAGCGACATGGTGCTGGCCAACAACTATTTCACCAACGAATGGCCGGTGCCCGGCTGCAGCAGCTGTTTGCCCGGGCCGCACCCGAGCAGCATTTGGACCCGGGCAACCTATATCGAGGGCAGCTTGTCGTTATATCGGATCAATCTGGATACCAACATTTATAACTACGGGGTACAATGGGGTGCCTTCCCCAACTGGACCTTGCGATCCGGCGACGCCAATACTTTACCCGACGATCAGGGTGCCGGCATGGAATACATCGAGCTTTACCAGTTGGACCCCACCCAGACCAACCGGTTGACCCACATCGTCAACAACGCGAACTATTGGGTGAGCAACAATGTGGGGCTCAGCGCCTGGTCGTATGTGGATTCCATCCACATGTCCATGCCGGTGTATGCCAAGCTCAGCGTGCTGGATCCCAATGTCATCAGCGCACTGAAATCCAATGCCTTGTATGCGCCGCAGATGTATGCCTGGTTCCATAACATCAAAAGCGTGTTCGGTCGCTCCAACGGCCTCTACAATGCCACCGACCATCTGTGGTGGCGCGACACGAATTTTATGGCGAACTACACGGCGTCGGATGGCACCAAACAAAAATGTTACTGGTCACGCGGCAACGGCTGGGCCTTCGCGGCGCTCGCCCGCACCATGGATGTGCTGCCCACCAATGATTTGCACCATGCCGAATACGTGCAAACCCTGCAGGAAATGGCGGCGGCCCTCAAGTCCGTGCAGCGGACGGACGGTTTCTGGAACGTGAATCTCGGCTACACCAACGACTATCCCGGCCCGGAGTCCAGCGGCACGGCCTGTTTCACTTACGGAATGGCCTGGGGGATCAACCACGGTTACCTCGACGCCAACACGTATCTTCCGACGGCCATCAACGGCTGGAACGCCCTCGCCAATGGCGCGCTGCACCACAGCACGGGCACGGACGACGGCTCGCTCGGTTTTATGCAAAGCACGGGCAGCCAGCCGTCGGACGGCCAGCCAATCACTTATACCAGCGTGCCGAACTTCGATGACTACGGATTGGGGCTGTTCCTGCTGGCCGGCGGCCAGATGTACCAGCTCAGCTCGTCGCCGGGCATCGTGCTTTCTCCGCCGGTCATGACGAACAATCAGGTGCTGCTCAACTTTACGGTCATCAGCAGTCTGACCAACGTTCCGCTCAACCTGCTCCAGGCCGATCAACTGGAATCAGGCTGGATCACCAACCGGACGGTGACGCTGACGACCAATTTGGCTGGAATCTCGTATCGCTTTACTACGACGAATAACGCGGCCACCCGGTTTTATCGCATCCAGGCCGGCCTGTGATGGATGGGGAAAGGAGCGCGCCTGTCCCAGGCGCAGCGGGTTGGAGTTTGGTTGTACGTTCAAATGGGAAAGTGAGGTTTTCCGCGTGAGTGGCTGCTGCGGCTGGGATAGCCGCGGTCCGCTTTGAAGCCACCGGTTCTGGGAACCCGCGCTCCAATTACGCGCGATGACGGAAAAGCGCGGACTTTGCGCTTTAAACTGGTCTGCGGGCCGCTTATAAATTGCGCGTGTCCCAACCGGGTCAGCCTGCCATCAATGCCGCCACGCGCTGTTGCGCGGTCTATGGCTTTCCCATCCGCCATTCCGCATCGCCTGCCATGCATAATGCCGCGTTTGCCGCGCTGGGGCTGGACTGGCGTTACCTCGCGTTCGGGGTGGAGCCCAAAAATCTGGGCGCCGCCATTGCCGGGGCGAAGGCGATGCAATTCGCGGGCCTGAACCTGACCGTGCCGCATAAATTGCTGGCCTTGGACATGGTGGACGCGCTGGATGAATCGGCCAAGACCTGGGGCGCGGTCAACACCATCCGGTTTGAGGGCCGCAAGACCGGCGGCGAATGGCTGCCGTTGCGGGAATTTGAACAGGATTCGCCGATGGAAATCCGCACTCACGGCTTCAATACGGACGCCGATGCCCTGGTCACCGCGTTGCGCGAGGATTTGAAAATGGAGCTGCGCGGGGCGAAGGTTTTGCAGCTCGGCGCGGGCGGGGCCGGGCGGGCGGCGGCGTTGCGGCTGGCGGCGGAAAATGTCGCGGAACTGTTCCTCGTCAACCGTACGCAGAGCAAGGCGGGGGAGATTGCAACGGAAATTAAAAGGCGTTTCCCGCTGGTGCGGGTGGCGGTCGGTCATCCGCCGGCCGCGGTTGACCTGGTGCTGAACGCGACGTCGCTGGGTTTGAAGCCCGGGGACCCGTCGCCGCTGGACGAAGAACAGTTTTCCTTGCGCCGGGCCCGGGCGGCTTATGACCTGATTTACAATCCGGCGGAAACGGCGTTGCTCAAACGCGCGAAAGCCGCCGGGTGCAAAGCCGCGAACGGCCTCGGCATGTTATTGCACCAGGGCGCCCGGGCGTTTGAAATCTGGACGGGCAAACCCGCGCCGCTTGCCGTGATGCGCCGCGCGTTGGAACAAAATATTTATGGGCATTGACGCAATTTTTAACGCACATAACTGGGCGCTGGTGCCGTTCCATTTCTGGTCGCTGTGCTTCTTCGTCCTCGGCTGCATGACCGGCAGCTTCCTGAACGTGTGCATCCATCGGATGCCGCTGGACATGAGCATCATTACGCCGCGATCGCACTGCCCGTATTGCAAGTATTCCATCCCGTGGTATCTGAACCTTCCGTTGGTGACCTGGCTGGCATTGCGGGGGCGCTGCAAAAATTGCGGCGCACCCATCTCGCCGCGTTATTTCATCGTGGAACTGCTCACCGGCGTGGCGTTCCTGGGTTGCTGGCTGACGTTTGGCAAGGCCGGCCAGCCGCTTCAGTCCATGCCGCTGGTCCTGGTTTACGCGGGGTTCCTCTCGGGATTGATTGTGGCGACGTTCATCGACTTCGAGCATCTCATCATTCCGGATGAAATCACGATCGGCGGCATGGCCGCGGGCTTTGTCGCGTCATTTTTTATCCCGGCGTTGTATGGAGCGAGCGCGATGGGTATCGGGCTGCGGCAGAGCGTGATTGGCGCCATTACGGGCGCGGGGACGGTTTACGCCATCCTGCGGCTGGGCAAATGGATGTTTGGGCGGCAGCGGGTGAAGTTGCCGGTCGGGACAAAGATTGTTTTCGGCGAAACGGCGGTGCATCTGCCCGACAAGGAGATACCCTACGAAGAGCTGTTTTACCGGCAGTCGGACGTGGTTATGCTGCACGCGCAAACGGTGGAACTGGTGGACCGCGGTTATCGGGACGTGCTGGTGCGGCTGTCGCCGGCGGCGCTGGAAATCGGCGGGGAAAAATTGAATCCCGAAGAGGTGCCGTGCCTGGAGGCGGTGAGTTCGGAAATCGTTCTGCCGCGCGAGGCGATGGGTTTGGGCGATGTCAAATTCATGGGAGCTATTGGCGCATTTATCGGCTGGCAGGGCGTCTTTTTCACCCTTACCGTCAGCTCGATGATCGGAGCGGTTTTTGGGGCCACGATGGTGGCGCTGAAGAGACAGGAATGGTCGGGGCGGCTTTATTTTGGCCCGTTCATCGCTCTGGCGGCAACGATATGGATCTTTGCCGGCCAGAACCTGGTGGACTGGTATCAACACCTCATGCTTTCCCTGACGGCAATGTTGGTTCCCCAATGAATTCCGGCAGCGGCAAGTAATTTTGGTGGGGCGGGCGACCATCGCGAAGACTGTCCCGCAGTTCTTGAAGACACGCCCTGGCCTTACCGGAACTGCAGATAAGCGCGGCTGCCGTTGGTTGTTATACCGCCAGCTTGTTTTTCGGCGAGGAACAGGCGCCCGGCCTCCACTTTGCCCGTCTGTAAAATGTAGGCCTGGACGGCCTTGGCCCGGTCGGTGGCAAGCGTTTCGAAGTCGCTGTCGGTGACGGGAAGGCTGGCCAGCAGCAACAGTTCCTTCGGGTCGGCCGGTGCGGTGGCGGCGGCACTGGAAACGGCGCCGGCTTTGGCTGGTTTTGGCGCCCCAGCCGGCTGTTTTTGCATTAACCGGGTTGCGCCTTTTTCGCCCTCGACGGAAACGGCTTTGATTTGGGCGGCGAGGGCGGCAAGGTTGGTGTTGGCGGCGACGAAGGCCGTGTTGATGACGCCTTTGCCCACCGCTTCGCTGTAAAGTTTCTTCACCCAGGCGGCCCGTTGCTCCGGGGTTAAGACGATTTGATTGGGCGTGGTGATGGCGCGTTCAGATTTGCGAAGCGACGTCCATTCCCGGGTGCGGATTTGTTTCTCCAGGCCGGCCAGGCGCAATCCGGCGCGGTCGGCTTCGGAGTCCACACTTCCGGAAATCTCCAGCTGCAGGCCGGGCCGTTCGTAAAGTCCCTTCACCAGGGAATCCAGCTTCTTTTCGTCGGCGAGCGACAAGACCGCGTTGCCCGGCGCGAAGTCCTGGTAGCTGAGTTCCTCGCCGCCGCCGCCGAAGACCGCACCCAGCAGCGAGAAGGGCGAAGTGGCGGCTTTGACGAGAATATTCAGGAGCGTATGCATGACCACCTTGCCGACGCGGAATTGTGGATCGTCGAGACTGCCTTCAACGGGCACGTCGAGCAGGATCTTGCCGTTGCGGTCCTTCAGGATGGCAATGGCCAGGCGCACGGGCAGATGCGTTGCGTTGGTGCCGTCCACCCTGTCTCCGAAGGTGAACCGGTCGAGCGTGATGACGTTCTTCGACTTCAACTTCCGGCCGTCGAGATCGTAGGCGAGATCGAGGTTCAACTTGCCCTCGGCGATGCGATAGCCGGCGAACTTGCCGGAATACGGGCTGGCGGGCGTCAAATCCATGTCTTTGACCGTGATCTTCAGATCCGTGGTGCCGGCCAGGACGAAGGGATTGATATGGCCGGTAATGTCCACCGGGCCAACACCGTCCACGGCGGCATGCAGGTTTACATCGGCGTTGCGCGGGTCGGTGGATGAAAGTCCGGTGATGCTGCCGCCAAACCGCTGAACCGCCATGCTCATGCTCGGCGTGAGCGAGCGGTCGATGAAGCTGGCGCTGGCGTTGGAAATAACGATGCTGCCGACGGCAATGGGCGGCAGCGCCGCCGCCGGAGCGTTTGTGGTGGCGGTGGCGGATGTCTTGGCAACGGTTGCGTTGGTGATTGCCGGCGCATTGGTGTCGGCCAGGAGGGCCTCTGTGCCGGCCGGATGCAGGGCGGCCAGCAGATTGATGGTGCGGTTGGTCCCAATGACCAGGCTCGCTGCCACATTGTCGAGGGCGATTTCCTTGATGGCGATGCCAAGGGGATTCACGTTCGCATCAATGCCGGAGATCCGGACCGAGTCCCATTTCAAGAGGTCTTCACCCATGAGGCCGTCCACGGTGTGGAAATCGTCCAGCCGCACGTCGCCCCGGAAGGTGATTTCGGGCAATGCCTGCTTGGGCGTCCGAAGCTGAACCTGTCCGTGCAGGCCGAACTGGCTGCCCAGGATCAGGAGATTGAGCTTGGGTTCGAGATACGGGTCGAGCGTGCCAAAGTCGAGCTTGTCGAGGTCGAGCTGGATGTCGGCGGTCAGGGGGTTGAAGGAAAGCACCATGGCGGTTTTGAGGGTGCCATTGGTGTTCCACCGCAGGGACAGTCCGGTGGTGAGGTTGGTCTTCGGATCGTTGGAGATGTTTTTGACGCTCAATGCGATGTCATCGAGGTCCAGCCGGGCCGGGCGGGAATTGGCCCGGTCTTCCAGGCGGAAGGCGCAGTTTGTGAACTCGACGTCATCGACGGTGCCGGTCCAGAGATGGGAATTGGTCTTGTTGAGGAGCAGGGCGACGGCATTGGTGATGGAGCCCAGCAGCGCCGGAATGTCCCCGGGCGCTGTCGTTGGCGGTTCCACCGGCGGGGACAGTGCGGCCAGATTCGTTGAAATGGCCGGCTGACGAAGCAAGAACAATCGGCCGCCATCGGCGGACACGGAACCGATTTCTGCCTGCCGGGCCACGGCGTCCACGTTCACCCCGGTCACGGCAAAACGGGCCAACTCCAGCAGGTTGGCTTCGCCGCCCGGCTGGGCGAGCTTGAAATCCCGGAGGGTGAAGGAGGTATCGGTCAGGGCCAGGACCCGGTTGGTGGCGCTGAGATCCACATGGTAATTCACATGGACGCCCACGACCCCGCCGCGGATTTCAAAGGGCAGGCGTTCCTCGTACAGCGGGGTGTATTTGTTCAGGCTGAAGTTGTCCATCGTCAGTTCGCCTTGCGAATGCAGCGGATCGAGGAAGAAAAAGCCGCTCCAGGAAATGGTTTCACCGGCGTCTGTCGTGCCGGTGAACACATGGGGGTTCTTGTTGCTGGGATCGGTTCCAAAATGCTCCAGCGTGAAATTCAGCGGGCCGACCGTCCGCTTGAACGGTGTGCGATGCGTCAGGTCCGTCACCGAGGCGGTGGCGTTGGTAATTTGCAGCCGGCCAATCCACAGGCCGATGGGTTTGCCCGGTGCCTTGGGCGGGGCGGCGGGCGCGTTGGTGGGGGCAAATTTTGCGATGAGATCGGAAAAATTAAACGTGCCGTCCCGGTTCAGCTGCGCACGGATAAAGGGACCGGTCACGCTGATGTTCTTGAAAACCCAGGGATGGCCCAGGAACGACGAGAGCTGGAAATTGACATAGACCTCGTCCCAGGAAACAAACGGCTCGCCGTCCTTGTCCTTGATGAGCAGGCCGCGGATGGTGGTGGAGAACGCGAACGGGTTGAGGCTCACCTGCCGGATGGAAACTTCCCGGCCGAGCTGTTGGGAAAGCTGTTTGACCGCCACGGAACGGATGATGGGCGGCAGGATGAAAAAGCCGGTAACCGCATAAAAAAGCAACAATCCCAGAATCCAGTACTGCAATTTGCGCCCCCGCGGCGGAGGTGGCACTGGTGCGGCTTCCTTTGCCGGCGCAGCGGGATCCGCCGGCGGCGGTTCATTCGCCGTGGTGGCTTCCTTTTCCTTTTGTTCTTTTGGTTTTTTGGCCTTTTTGCCCATGCCGGCCAGAATTTGCGCCTGCCATCCCGTGCCGTCAACTCCTTCGTGTGGGATGGGCACATTCTCCACAAATGGCGCCGCTGAGGTCGGCGTTGTCCCGGGCCAGATCCCGCAGTTCGGCCTGGACGTTCTGCCCGATCTGGGGATGTACTTTGCCGCACAGCGGACAGGCGGGCAGAACCCTGGCCGTGGCGCGCAAGGTTTGGCGGGCGGCTTCGAGCCTGGCCGCCAGCTCGTCGCGCTCACTTAGTTCCAGCCTGATTTTTGCAATGGTCACGGCGTTGATCACAAACGCCAAGAAATGAATGGTGCTGTTCCACCAGAAGGAAAATCGTGAGGAATATTTTGCTCCCGCCAATGTATCGGCCAGCCACCAGGCAATGGTCGCCCCCAGGGCCAGCCCAATGCCCGGCCAGCGCCCCAGATACCAGGCGGCCAGCCCGATCGGCACGGTGTAGAATACGAAAAACCCCAGTTCGTAGCCGGTAAGGTAATCCGCCCAGCCCACCACCAGCAACAGCAGCAGGCAGCCGGTGAAAATGAAAACCGTGCGGCTTCCCCTTGGTGAAGCCGTGTTGCCGGCGGCATCATTCCCAGGAACGGATCGGCGCATCTTTATAAAATTGTTCTCTCAGCTCTGGCGAGGGTCATCATCGTGCCGAAAGGGTGTCATCTATTGGCGTGCGTGGTCAATGGCGAACGGCGTCTCAAATCGCAGAGCCGGTGTATTCGGGCTTCACGGCTTCGGCGGGTGGCAGGAGCCTGCCGTCCCGCGCCGTCAATTCCTTCGCGCGATCGATCCGCCGACCATTCAAGAACTCGTTTCCAGCAGGAGCCGAGGTGACAAGGCTCAAATCTTTTTTAAAACTGGCGCCGGTCCAAGCCTCCTGACGTCGGCTCCTGCTTTTTAGACGAGCCGCCAACCGGGGACTGGAAACTTCCCGGAATCCCGCAATGTCGGGCTGGAAAGCCTGTGTTACATGGCGTGGATTCCAGCGTGAGCACTCATGGGGTGCTTGGTCTATCCCTATGACAGTGAATGGCGGCGATCGGTGTGGCGCCAGGGTTGGCAGCGCAGGCCGCGGAACATCGTAAGAAAGGTTTGCTATGAACGCGATCGATGGAAAATCAGGCAACGGAGCTCCTGCGGCAAAACATTCATTCAGCCCGACTCATTTCTTTCACCATGCGCCCCGGTCGAAATCGGTTGAGCTGGCCGGCGATTTCAACCATTGGAGGCCGTTTCCCATGCAGCCGCGGGGGGATGGCTGGTGGTTCCTTCAGGTGATGCTCGGCCCGGGCCACCACCAGTACCGTTTTCTGGTGGACGGTGAACCCATGCTCGATTTACGTGCGATGGGCCGGGTCCATGATCCGGTGAACGGGGAGGTCTCCATTATCGCCGTCGGCTGAAGGCCGCGAAGTTGAACAGGTTTTCTGCGATCGATTTCTCGTCGCGGAGCGACCGTGGAAATTGGCCCGGCACAACGTGCCGGGAAAGGCAGATCGTCAATTCGTGCATCCTGAAAGGACGCTGGAATCGAGTGCCTCGGGCATTTCCACCGTCCCTTCGGGACGTTGTCCCCGGCTAATTTCCAGTGTCGCTTCGCGACCGCATTGCCGCTCGCGAGGACGTTCCCCCACCAAAATGACAAATGGGCACGAGTTAAGGCGTCGCGGAGCTCTACCCTCCGACCGGTCGCGCTCAAATCGCGAAGTCGGTGTATTCCGGCTTCACGGCTTCGGTGGGCGGCAACAGCATGCCGGCGGCGACGGTCGCGTTCGTGCCTTGCTCGATCAAAATGAACGAGCCGGTGAGCCGGTTCGTGCTGTAGCCGTCGTAGACGATCGGTTTGGCGGTTTTCAGGCGGATGATGCCGACGTCGTTCGCCGCCAGGGCGGCCGGCGCGGGCTCCGGTTCAAAGGTGCCCATGTTGATGCGGCTGTCCAGCTGGGTCACCACTGCCTGCACGGTCTGGGTGGTGTGCTTGAGAAAATACTTTTTGCCCGCCTGGAGCTTGCGCTGATGCATCCAGCAGACATGCGCCTGCAGTTCCGCGCTCCGGCCCGGCAGGTTTTCCAGGCCCACAATCATGTCGCCCCGGCTGACGTCAATGTCATGTTCCAGGCAGAGGGTCACCGACTGCGGGCAAAAAGCCTCTTCCACCGAGCCGTCGTAGGTCCAGATGTCCTTTACCGTCGTCTTGATGCCGATCGGCAGCACCACCACCTGCTGGCCTTTGCGGATGATGCCGCTGGCGAGCTGGCCGCTCAGGCCGCGGAAATCGTGCAGCTTGGGATCGGTGGGGTTGTTCGGGCGGTTGACCCATTGCACCGGGAATCGCAGCGCGTTCAGGTTCCAGTCGCTGGCGATGTGGACGGTTTCCAGATGTGCCAGGAGAGTGGGGCCTTCAAACCACGGCGTGCGCTTGGACGGCTCGACGACGTTGTCGCCTTCGAGTGCGCTGATGGGAATGAATTTCACGTCGCGGAACACGTCGAGCTTGGGGATGAACGCCTCGAATTCATCGCGGATTTCCCAATAGCGGTCCTCGCTCCAGTCCACCAGGTCCATCTTGTTCACCGCGATGATCAGGTGCGGGATGCCGAGCAGCGCGGCGATGTAGGTGTGGCGGCGGCTCTGCTCGATCACGCCCTGCCGCGCGTCCACCAGCACGATGGAGAGGTTGGCCGTCGAGGCGCCGGTGACCATGTTGCGGGTGTACTGCACGTGCCCCGGGGTGTCGGCGACGATGAATTTCCGCTTGGGCGTGGCGAAATAGCGATAGGCGACGTCGATGGTGATGCCCTGTTCGCGCTCGGCGCGCAGGCCGTCGGTGAGGTTCGCCAGGTTGATCTGACCGCCGCCGGTGATGTCGGCGGATTTTTCCAGCGCCTCGACCTGGTCTTCCATCAGCGACTTCGAGTCGTAGAGGAGGCGGCCGATGAGCGTGGACTTGCCGTCATCCACCGACCCGGAGGTGTTGAAGCGCAAAATTTCAATTGGGTGCTGTGTATTTGGCATGGGAAAAATTCAACCACGGATCCCGCAGTGCGGGACGGATGGGCACGGATTCAACCGGTAGGGGACGAGGTGACGAGTCCTCGATTTTGCGCGTTTAACCAAGCATGAGAAAGTCCAAGCCTCCTCACGTCGGCTCCTACAAACAAGAAAATGTCCGTGTTTATCGGTGTTCATCCGTGGTTAGAAGTAGCCGGCTTTCTTGCGGTCTTCCATCGCGGCTTCGCTGGCCTTGTCGTCGGCGCGGGTGCCGCGCTCGGTCACGCGCGCGGCGGCCACCTCGGCGATGATGTCGTCCACGCTGTCGGCGGGCGATTCAATCATGCCGGTGCTGATCATGTCGGCGATCGTGCGGACGCGGACGACGAGCTTCTTCACCGGCTCGTTCGGCTTGGGCCGGGCGCCGGCGTAGGGATCGGGCTTGGTCGGGTCCGTGTGCGCCGGCGGGATGGGAATCCATTGGCCGCCGCGGCGGAAACATTCCCGCTCGTGGCTGAAATAAATCGTGGGCACGTGAAGCTTCTCCTTGCTGATGTACTGCCACACGTCCATCTCCGTCCAGTTCGAGAGCGGGAACACGCGCATGTTTTCGCCGGGATTGACCCGGGCGTTGTACAGGTTCCAGATTTCCGGCCGCTGGTTTTTCGGGTCCCACTGGCCGAAGTTGTCGCGGAAGCTGAAGAACCGTTCCTTGGCGCGGGCCTTTTCCTCGTCGCGCCGGGCGCCGCCGATGCAGCAGTCGAATTGAAATTCCTCGATGGCGCCGAGCAGGGCGGGGGTCTGGAGCTTGTTGCGGCTGATTTCGCCGGGAGCCGGGTGGGCCAGGCCCTTGGCAATGGCGTCCTCGACGGAGCGGACGATAAGCTTGGCGCCGAGCTGGCCGGCGCGGCGGTCGCGGAACTCGATCAGCTCCGGGAATTCATGGCCGGTTTCGATGTTGAGGAACGGCATCGGGATGTCCGACGGCCGGAACGACTTTTCGGCGAGGCGCAGCAGGCAGATGGAATCCTTGCCGCCGGAGAAGAGCAGGGCGGGCCGCTCGAATTCCGCGGCAACCTCGCGCATGATGTGAATCGCCTCGGTTTCCAGGTACTGCAAATGATCCAAGTGGTACGAACTCATGTTGAGGGTCTCGCTTCTGGGGTCTGGGGTCTGAGGATCATGGTCGGTCGCCTAATGAGCGGATCAGGCCGCTGATGAGTTTGCCCGACTGGATGCATAACTCCTGAAGTTTGGTTTGTTCGGTCACAGTATTATATTTGTTGTCAAGCAGCACATAACTCATCGAACGAACTTCGCCGCACGATCTGCGGGCTATATTATACGCTTGGCGTTTTTCCGCAACGTGCAGACTTTCCCAACCTTCGGCAACAGTGTTCATCACCGAAACCGCCGCGCGCTGAAGCTGGTCCCGCAGCCCAAAATCTCGCGCCAATGGCGCCACGCTGGCAAAGCGAATGGACTTCATCTGTCAATGTCCGCGCTGATTTCCATGCTTCCGAATTTTCAAAAGGCTCGCCCATCGCAAATCCCCAGACCCTAGACGCGAGATCCAAGAGCCTGTGAACCCCAGTTCGCATGCAGGCCGCACTCGCGCTTCTCATCCGCCTTGGCCGGGTCAAAATAATCCCACTCGTTCGGTAACTGGTGCTGCTGGAGATAGGCCTCCATGTCCGCGTCGCTCAAACAAAACACCGGACTGACTTTCAGTGAATTAAAATTCTTGTCCTCGGAAACGATGTCGAGCCCGGCGCGGTTCGGGTTCTGCACCCGGCGCAGGGCGGTGAGCCAGACGGCCGGGGCCAGCTCCCTCATGCCGCGCTGGAACGGCTCGAGCTTCATCACGGTGCTGAACGCCTTGATGCGCTCCTCGTTCTCCGGCGTCGGCTCCGGCATGCCGCCGTGGACGGCATCGTAGTGCGCGGTCGTGAGTTTGGGGAGGTATGCCTTGAGGTTCAGCTTCAACTGCTTGGTCAGCTGCTCCGCATGTTTGTAGGTTGCCGGACGGTTGTACCCGTGGTCCACCCACAACACCGGGATGTCCGGCTGCACCTGGACGCACAGGTGCAAAATGACGGCTTCGTAGGGACGAAAATTCGTCGAGACCACGGCGCGGCCGCCGGCCTGGGCGATGGCCCAGCGGACGATTTCCAGAGGTGATTGATCCCGCAACCCGGCGTTGGCCTGGGTGATTTGTTCGGCAGTCATCGGTGGTCAGTTGGCGGCATCGGGTTGTTCCGGCCAGAGAATCCGGCTCGTCCAGTCGCCAAATCGTTCGCCGGCGTTGCGTTCCTTTGCGTAGCGGGCGAGGATCGGACGCAGTTCCGTTTCAATGTCCTCGTCCTTGACCACATCCTTCCAGATGCGGTTGAGGCGGGTGCCGGCGGTATCGCCGCCGAGCCAGACCTGGTAACGTCCCGGAGCCTTGCCCACAAAGGCAATCTCGGCCATGTACGGCCGGGCGCAGCCGTTCGGGCAGCCGGTCGAGCGGATGATGATCTCCTGGCCGGCCAGACCGACTTCGCCGCAAAGCTTTTCGAGGCGGTCAATCAGAGCGGGCAGCATGCGTTCGGATTCGGCCAGCGCGAGCCCGCAGGTGGGCAGGGCGGGGCAGGCCATCGAGGCGGCCAGCAGCACGCTCGCCTGGTTTTCCGTTTTGACGCCGTTGCCGGCAAGCAGCGCGCTGATGCCCGCTTTGTCGGCCTCGGCCACGTTGGCCAGGATGACGTTTTGGTTCGCGGACAGGCGGAATTCGAGCTGGGGAAATTTTTCCGCGACCTGCCGCAGGGCGGTTTTTAAGGTATGGCCCGGCACGTCCTTCACGCGGCCGGTTTCGACGAACAAACCGAGAAACCAGCTCCCGTCCACGGCCTTGCGCCAGCCGTAAAGATCGGCGGTGGTGGTGAATTGATAGGGCCTGGCGGGTGCGAGGGCGATGCCGGCGCGCTTTTCGATTTCAGCCCGGGTCCAATCCGCGCCGCGTTCGGCCACCACATATTTCAGGCGCGCATGTTTGCGGTCGGTGCGGTCGCCGAAATCCCGGTGAATGGTCAGCACCGCCTTCACCACGTCCACCAGCTTCTCCGGCGGAAAAAATCCCAGCACATCCGCGAGGCGCGGATAGGTCTGCTCGTTGCCGTGGCTGCGGCCCATGCCGCCGCCGACGGCGAGGTTGTAACCAATGAGACGGTCGTTTTCGACGATGGCGATGAGGCCGACATCATTGGTGAACACATCGAGGTCATTGACCGGCGGAATGACGAACGCGACCTTGAATTTTCGCGGCAGGTAGGTTTTGCCGTAAAGCGGGTCGACAAAGTTCTTGTTCGCCGGGTCGTCCAGGTTGAGCTGGACGCCGTCAATCCAGATTGAATGGTAGGCCCGGGTCTGCGGGCGCAGGGCGTCGGCCACGCGGACGCAATCCCGGTAGACCGCTTCGCGGGCGCGGGTATAGGCCGGGGTGGGCGGGGCGAGCACGTTGCGGTTCACGTCGCCGCACGCGGCCAGCGTGGAGAGGAGCGACTCGTTGATGCTCTTGATCACGGCGCGCAGGCCGGATTTCAGGATGCCATGAAACTGGATGCTCTGGCGCGTGGTGATGCGGAGCGTGTTGTTGCCGTAAGTGGTGGCGAGCAGGTCGAACACCTGCCATTGCCGGGCGGTCATCACGCCGCCGGGGATGCGGCCGCGCACCATCATGATGTATTTCTTGCCGGTCTTGCGCAGGTCGCGGTCGTCCTGCTGGTACGAGCCGTGAAATTTGAGGAACTGGTTGTCGTCCTCGGACAAATGATCGGCCGCCGCGTCATTCAACGTCGCGGCAATGGTGCCGGCGAGCGTGGGGATCGCCGCCTTGATGTCTTCGTTGTGCGTCAATTTGACCGGTGTTTCAGCAATGCTCATAACCGAACGATCAGCATAACCGACACTGTTGCATTGTTCAAGCATGGCTTGTGAATGATTGTTTCCGGGCCGGGACGCCGCTCAGGTATTGCCCTGTGGTTTGGTTGCCTAATCCCTCGTTGGGATTCCTGGGCGGCGTGCTTAGCCCGGCAAGAAACTGAGATGCGCCCGCAGGGGTTGGTGGCAGCGGTGCCGCCACCGGATTAGGACATTGCCAGGATTTCAAGCCGCGGGCGGGAACCGCTGAAGCAACAGCGTTGCGCCCCATAAAATAAAAAAAGTAACCCCCAGCCAGTTCGGGCACAGGGGCGCCACGGCCACCCAGTCCACAAAAACAATTCCCGCCAGCAGCCCTGAAACCATGTGCGCCACGCTGATCGTGGCGGCTTGAAAGATGGTCCGCACACATCGGGTCGTCCATAAAACCAGCACGAGCGACAGCCACATGGCCGGAGCCAGGGACGCTCCTGAATTCATGAACCAGGCGAGAACCGCGGGGGTCACCAGCATGATCAACGGCCAATAGGGAACGCGTTGGCGGGAACCTTCCTGCTGCGCCAGATGGCCCAGTCCGGCCACATAAACCGCCAGCGCCACACCACACCAGATGGGATCGCCATTGATGCCCGTTGCGCCGGCCGACGCGGCGATGACGTAAACCCAGAACCGGCACGCGCCCATCAGCCAGGGGGACGCGGTGACGACCTTGTGGGTGGCGTCGTAAACGATGATGCACAGCAACAGCACCACCGTCAGCACCCCGGTCATTTTGCCGACTGCGGTCAAACACAGCGCGCCCAGGCCGAGCCAGCCCAGTCCCCAGCACCAGACGGTCGACAGCGAGATTGCCCCGGAGGGGATGGGCCGTTCCGCGCGCCGCTGGCGGTCAAAATCCGCGTCAAATGCGTCGTTTAAAAACATGCCGCCCGTGAACAAGGCGCTCACGCCCAGAAACAGCAGCGGTAGTTTCCCGAAATTCTCGTGGCCGCCCAGCCACCAGCCCGCCAGGCAATTGGACCAGACCGTTGGCAACTGCGACACGCGGCTCAAGGCCAGCAACGGACGCAGTTGGCGAAGGACGGTTTGATTCATCGCGCAGAGCAAATCAGAAAACATGCCGGCTGGCCAGTCTGCGGTGGCTCCGGCCTTTTTCGGGAAAGACAAATGCCATCCGGCCAACGAGTTTTGGCGAAAACAGGGTGATTCAGGACTCGAATCCGTTCGGAGTTCCGCCTTCAGGCGGTTCAGTCGGGCGATTGCGTTCAGGCCGCCTAAAGGCGGAACTCCAAACGAAATGGCACGTCAGGCGTGCAAAACAAACGGAGCCCAAGGAGGTTTTGACAAGTCGCAAACCGGCGTTGACACGTCCCGGGCAAAAGCTTAAAGTGCATTGAAATTTCAAATTTGCCATGTTAATTCGCATAAGTCTGATTTTGGCACTCCTGGCGGCTCTGGCCGTTGGCGTGGTGAACGTTGTCGTTGTAAAAGACAAAATCAACACCCTTGTGACTGATCGCAATACCCAGCGCGATGGCCGAAGAACGGCCGAGAGCGGGTGGAACCAGTCAAAGAAGGATCTGGCCAAGGCGAAAGAGGACCTGACTTTGAGCCAGCAGGAACTGGCCGCCGCGAAGACGGAGCGCGAAAAGGCGGTTGTCCTGGCGGCGGCCCAGAGCAAGCGGGCTGATGAGCTGGCTGACAAACTTGCCAAGATGGCACAAGATCTCGACGCCACGCAAACCCAGTTGGCCGCTTACAAGGCCACCGGCAGAACGGCGGAGCAGGTCGGCCAGCTTGCCCGTTCGCTCAAGGATACGACGGAGGCGCTCGAAGTTGCCAATGAGGAAAAGATTGTTTTGCTCCATACCGTCACCCGCCTCACCAACGAGCTGGCCAAGTATATCGGTCCCGGGGATTACATCGTCAAATTGCGTGCCGACCTGAGGGGCAAGATTCTGGTGGTGGACCCGAAATGGGATTTTGTCGTGTTGAACATCGGTGAGAGCCAGGGCGTCATTGAAGATGGCGAACTATTGGTCAGCCGCGACGGCAAACTCGTTGCCAAGGTTGTCGTCCGCAGCGTGGAAAAGAACCGTTGCATCGCCAATGTCATCCCCGGCTGGAAGCTCGGCGAGGTGATTGAAGGCGACGAGGTCACTCCCGCCCATCCGGCTTCCTGACGTGAAGCGCCGCGCCTTCAAGACCCTTCTGCTCCTGCTGCTGGGCGCTGCGTTGGTGGGGGTCAGCGGTTGTGCAAGCACCGAGCCGGAAAACGATTCAGTCCGCCCGTGGAACACGCCTCAAGGCTGGGAGGGCAGCATGCCCATGATGAACCAGCAGCACCAATAATCGTCCCGCTCTTCATTTCCTGATTTTCACGCCGCGGTTCGGGGTCAGAATATAGTTCACCTTCGCGTCGTGCGGCTCCGCCGGGATCTTTTCCAACAGTTGAAAATCGTAGCCCACGCCGCATTTCACGCCGCTGATTTTCGCCAGCAGCCGGTCGTAAAAACCTTTGCCGCGACCGAGCCGGTGCCCGCTCAAATCAAACGCGACTCCCGGCACGAGAACCAGGTCAAATTGATCCGATGGAATTTCCCGGCAGCTGGCAGCCGGCTCCCGCACGCCGAATTTCCCGGTCACTATTTCTCCCGCCAGGTTTTCCACGCGTCGCGCCCGGTAGGTTTGCGTGGCGGGATCGAACCACGGCAGCGCCACTGTTTTTCCCGCCGGCACCGATTCCTCCAGCAACGGCCACAGATCCAGTTCGCCGGGCAGCGGCGCGAAAAACAGGATCGTCCGCGCGCTCTGCAATTGCGGCTTCAGCCGGTCGCACAGTTCGATGGACTCCACCGCCCGCACCGCCGGCGAAATCTTTGCCAGCCGCTCACGAATTTGCTGCCGCAGCGCCGCCTTGGCTGCCTGGAGGTCAGTTTGCATGTTCAGAAGTTGAAACAAACACGGAATGACGGCGTAAAACCCTCCCTCGCCCCGTGAGGAACGGGCGGGGAGAGGGCCGGCTGATTAAAACGGCCTCCTCACCCCGACCCGCTCGTCCGAATGCAGACTCCGGCGCGCATCCCGCATTGCGGGACGCCCTGCCTTTAAGATTTTTGCCCCATCCGTGTTTATCCGTGTTCATCTGTGGTTAAGATTTTGGCTTCATCTGGGCGAACTGCGCGCGCCATTTCTCGACCCGCTCCTTGATCTTCTTTTCCACGCCCTGGTCGGTCGGCTCATAGTAGTGTTTGTCCGCCCCGAGGTAATCCTGCGCCACAAAATGGCCGGGATGGTCGTGCGCGTATTCGTAGCCCTGGCCGTGGCCGAGCCGCTCGGCCCCCTTATAGTGCGTGTCGCGCAAATGTTCCGGCACCGGCAGCGTGCGGCCGGAGCGCACGTCCTCCAGCGCGGCGTCAATCGCCTTGTACGCGCTGTTGCTCTTGTTGGCCGTGGCAATGTAGATCGTCGCTTCCGCCAGCGGAATCCGCGCCTCGGGCCAGCCGACAAATTCCGACGCCGACAGCGCCGCATTTGCCAGCACCAGCGCCATCGGGTCGGCCAGCCCCACGTCCTCCGCCGCGCAGATCACAATCCGCCGGGCGATGAAGCGCGGGTCTTCGCCGGCGTGAATCATCTTGGCCAGCCAGTACAGCGCCGCGTCCGGGTCGCTCCCGCGCATGGATTTGATGAACGCGGAAATCGTGTCGTAGTGCGCGTCTTCATCATCATACACCACGGCTTTCTTCTGGATGCTTTGCTCCACGACGGCCAGGTCGACGGGGACGACGCCTTTCGGGTCCGGCGCGGTCGTCAGCGCCGCGATTTCCAGGGCGTTCAACGCCTTGCGCGCGTCGCCGTCGGCGATTTTGGCCAGGTGCCGCAGCGCGTTCTCGTCCGCCCGGATTTTCAGGTAGCCGAGCCCGCGTTCGGCGTCGGCCAGGGAGCGTTGCAGCAGTAAAAAAAGCTCGTCCTCGGTGAGCGGGCGCAGTTCAAAAATCTGCGAGCGCGAAACGAGGGGCGAATTGACGAAGAAAAACGGGTTGTGCGTGGTCGCGCCGATCAGCCGCACGACCCCGCTTTCGACATCCGGCAGCAGGATGTCCTGCTGGGCCTTGTTGAAACGGTGGATTTCGTCGATGAACAGGATGGTCGGCTGGCCGGTGTTGTCGAGGCGGTTTGCGGCGGCGGCGAGCACCCGGCGCATGTCGGCCACGTTGGATTCCACGCCGCTGAGCCGCTCGAACTTGCTTTTGGTCTGGCGGGCGATGATTTGCGCCAGGGAGGTCTTGCCGGTGCCGGGCGGCCCGAAAAAAATCAGTGACTGGATGCGGTCGGCCTCGATGGCGCGGCGGAGCAGCTGGCCCGGTCCGACGATGTGCGTCTGCCCGGCAAACTCGTCAAGGTTGCGCGGCCGCATCCGCGCGGCGAGCGGCTGATGCCGGGGCGATTCCGGCGCGGACGGGGCGTCCGGCCTGGATTCAGCCGGAGTCTGGAACAAATCATCGCGCGCCATGTCGGTAAACTAGCAGCGTTTTCGACAGTTTCCCAAAACAAAAAAATGGCATTGAGTGAGACCGGGTGAACGCTCGCTTTGTCTCCGAGAAGGCGGCACCCTAGGAGCGGGGGCTGGCGTCCCTTCGGGACACGAAACCCGGCACCAAGCCGGCTACAGTAAACCTCAGGCGGCCTTGCAAAGCGAAGGTCGGTGGTGAAAGCGTGGACGGATATCATGTGTTTGTGGGCGGTAGATTCGGACGATATCAAGCCGTGGGGCGGCAGATTTTCACGGGTATCACGGCGACGGAATCGCCGCGCACGGTCGAACGCATGCCGCGCGCCTATCTCCGGCACCGGCGGGGCCGGGAAACCTTCCAACAATTCACCAACCGCCTTGACGTGGGGCGTTTAGAGGAGATATTTGGTTCCGAAACATGACCGGAACAACCCAGATTCGTGTCGCCGGGCTGTTCATTTCGCCAGGGCACAATTTTTTTGGCCATCATGAACAGCCGCCGGGTGATCATCCCCTCATCGCGAGCGCGGAAATCCGTTGCGTGGCCGGGCGCGGCATCGCGGGCGACCGCTTCTTTGATTTCCGGGACGATTACCCGGGCCAGATCACCTTCTTTGCGGCGGAAGTTTTCAAAGCCGTCTGCCGCCAGCTCGGCGTGGCCGGGAAATCGCCCGGGGTGACGCGCCGGAATGTCATTACCGCGGGCGTGGATTTGAATGCGCTCGTCGGCCAGGAGTTTGAGATCCAGGGGGTGCGCTTTGCCGGCACCGCCGAATGCAGCCCGTGCCACTGGATGAATGAAGTCATTGCGCCCGGCGCAGAGGCGGCGTTGCACGGGCAGGGCGGGTTGCGCGCGCGGATCCTCACCGACGGCCGGCTGCGCGTAGACTCATGAATTTCAGCGCCGTCATCCTGGCCGGTGGAAAGTCCTCCCGCATGGGCCGGGACAAGGCCCGGCTGGAAGTCGGCGGCCAGCCGTGGCTCGCGCGGCAGGTTCAACTCGCGCGTGAATCGGGTGCGACGGAAGTTTTCATTTCCGGCCGTGCCGACACGGATTACGCCGCGTTTGGCTGCCGCGTATTGGGGGACAAATTTGCCGGGGCCGGCCCGCTGGCGGGAATCGAACGGGCGCTGGAGGTCGTATCGTCGTCGCGGCTGCTCGTGCTGGCGGTGGATCTGCCGGCCATGAACGCGGAGTTGTTGCGCTGGCTGGGCGCGGATGGCGGCGAAAGCCTGGGGGCCATCCCTCGCTTGAATGGAAACATCGAGCCGCTCGCCGCCTTTTATCCGAAAACCGCCTGGAAAACTGCCGCGGGCTTGATGGAAACCTGCTGGCCGGTGGAGCGCCGGGCCAGGACCCGGCACGTTGCCCCACCTCTTCATTTTCACGCCGGGTCGGAGACCGGCACTCCGAGTGTGAAATGTTTTGCCGAGTATTGCGTCGAATCCGGCCTCGCCCGTTTTGTGGAACTGCCCGTTGACGAGGCGCGATGCTTCGCCAATTGGAACTCGCCCGTCGATCTGCCATGCCTGACTTGAATGCCAGCGGCTGGATATTATTATGCGCCGCGGTCCTGGCCGTGGCCTTTTTCTATTCGTCCGTCGGCCATGGCGGCGCGACGGGTTATCTCGCTGCGCTCGCGCTGCTCGGCGTGGCGCCGGCCTCGGCGCGGGTGGCCGTTTTGATCACCAATGTTCTCGTCGCCAACGTTGCCTGGTGGCGGTTCTGGCGCTCCGGACATTTTGAAGGAAAAATTTTGCTCTTGTTCGCCATCGCTTCCGTGCCGTGCGCCTGGCTTGGCAGCAAAATTCACATCAGCCCGCAAGTTTACAAACTGATTCTCGGCGGCGTGCTGGCGGCGGCGGGGTTGATTTTGCTGGTTCGCGCGCGCTGGCAGACGGATGAAGTGCTGGTTCGACAATGCTTCTGGCCGCTCGGTTTGCTGGTCGGCGCGGTTCTTGGTTTTCTCGCGGGGCTCACCGGCATCGGCGGCGGCGTTTTCTTGAGTCCGCTGCTGTATTTGTTCCGCTGGGTGAAACCCAAAACCACCGGTGGTATCGCCGCCGGATTCATCGTCCTCAATTCCATCGCCGGTCTGATCGGAACGGGCTGGGACAGGATCACGCACGCCGGGCCGTTGCTCTGGCTCACTCTGCCGGCGGTCATTGGCGCGTTGCTCGGCACGCACCTGGGCGCACGCCGCTGGAGCACCGTCACTTTCAGCCGGGTGCTGGCCGGCGTGCTGGTTTTTGCCGGTGGAAAATTGTTGCTTGAAGCCGCCACTTGAAATCTCATTGGCCATGCGCGTGCTGTTTTTTGCCCAGCTCAAGGACGTGACCGGCTGTGAAGCCGTGGAACTCCCGCCGCCATCGCCGCCGGGCAGCGACCAGTTGTGGGCCGCGCTGTTGGAAAAATTTCCCGGGCTGGCCGCGCACCGCCCCCATGTCCGGCTCGCTCACAATTGGGAATACGCGGGGAAGGACGCAGTCTTCGCCGCCGGGGATGAAGTCGCGTTGATTCCGCCGGTGTCGGGCGGTTGATTTCTTTGCATGGAAATCCAAATCCAACTCATCAGTTCGCCCGTCGCGAAAAAGATTTCTCCCCTGACCTCCGGCGGCGTGGCCGGGGCGTGGATTGAGTTTCGCGGTATCGTGCGCAGCGGAGAGAACGGCCGGTCGATTGCTGCACTCGAATACGAGGCTTATCCGGAAATGGCCGGCCGCGAAATCCGGCGCATCCTCGAAACCCTCGCCAGCCAATATCCTTGCCTGGCGGCGACGGTGATTCATCGCATCGGCATCATTCCCGTTGGTGACACCGCCATTTATGTTGGCGTTGCCGCGCCCCACCGCGCCGAAGCCATTTCCTTGCTTGCCGGGTTCATGGATCGCCTGAAACAGGACGTGCCGATCTGGAAGCGACGGGCGATTGTTGACGGAGCTGATTCGGTAGGGCGCGTCACTCCGTGCGCGCCGATCGGAGTTCCACTTCCCACCAGCGGCGGGCAGGGGACTGCCCGCCCTGCCTTGAAATCACTCGATGAAGCGCTGGCCGAAATCCGTGCGCGCTGCCAGCCGCTACCGGCTGTTCGGGTCTTCCTGGTGGAAGCCTTGGGCCGGGTGCTGCGTGAGACGGTCTGCGCGCCGGAAGACCTGCCGCCCTGCGACCGTTCCACCCGGGACGGTTACGCGATCCTGGCCGATGACCCGGCGGAAACATTTCTGGTGGTGGATGCCCTGCACGCTGCCGATTGGAAACCCCGGCAGCTCAAACGCGGCGAAGCCGTGCGGGTGGCGACCGGGAGCGCCCTGCCGGGAAGCGGGCTTCGCGTGGCCATGCAGGAAAACGTTGAACGCACCGGCGACCGGATCCGCATCGTGCGTTGGGAGACGGCGGCCAACATCAGCTTCCGGGGCGAAGATGTGCGGGCGGGCGCGCTGCTGCTGCCCGCGGGAGTGAAATTGAACGCCGGGGCGCTGGCGTTGCTGGCGACGGCGGGCAATGCGAACCCGCTGGTCAGTCCGCGTCTGCGGGTGGCGCATTACACTACCGGCGACGAACTGGTGCCGCCGGACCAGACGCCCAAGCCGGGCCAGATCCGCGACAGCAACTCGATTTTGATCCGCAGCCTGCTCCAGGATTCTGACTGCGATGTGGAGCAGGGCCATCTGCCGGAAAATTTCGAGGCGGCAAAATCGCAGATCGGAGATGGGAGATCGGAGATTGAAAAGGCGGATATGCTGCTGGTTTCCGGCGGCGCCAGCGTGGGGGAAAAGGACTTCACCCGACCACTGCTGGAATGGCTTGGCTTTGAAATCGTTTTCAGCCAGGTCAATCTGCGTCCCGGCCGGCCGTTGATCTTTGGTGTGAACGGTTCGCGGATCGCTTTCGGTTTGCCGGGCAACCCGCTGTCGCATTTTGTCTGTTTTCATTTCGCGGTGGGCGCGGCACTGGCCCGGCTGGCCGGCGGAAACGCGCCGGTTTTTTTGCGCGGGCAGCTGGCGGAAAAGCTCGATGATCAGCCGTGTCCGCGTGAAACGCTCTGGCCGGCGAGGCTGACATGGGCATCCGGTGGAACTGCATGTTTGCATCCGCTGGCGTGGGCCAATTCCAGCAACGTGGCCTGCCTGCCTACGGCGAATGCCCTGGTCCGTGTGCCGGCCAACCTGGGGCTGCTGGAAGAATTCGCCGGGGTGGATTTTTTGCCGCTGACGGCTATGCTGGGCGGCGGAGTTTAACGGCAGGGACCCCGCGCTGCGGCGTCCGGGCGGCGCAGCGCGCCCCCCTGCCTCGAGTAAATGATGAAAAAAACATTTTCACATCTGGATGCGGCCGGCGCGGCGCGCATGGTCAACGTCGGCCACAAGCCGGTGCAACGCCGCCGGGCGGTGGCCGAGGGGAGGCTGGTCTGTGCTCCGGCAACCATTCGCGCGCTCAAAAAGGAGGCGTTGCCGAAGGGCGACGTGCTGACGGTGGCGCAGATCGCCGGCATCCAGGCTGCCAAACGCACAGCGGAATTGATTCCGTTGTGCCATCCGCTGGGCTTGAACCATGTCGAGGTGAATTTTCGCGTGCGAGCAGCGGCCATTGAAATCATTTGCATCGCCGAGACCGGCGCGCAGACTGGCGTGGAGATGGAGGCGCTGACCGGCGTGAGCGTGGCGGCGTTGACGCTTTACGACATGTGCAAGGCGGTGGACAAAACCATGCGAATCGAAGGCATCCGTGTCGTAAAGAAGGTGAAGGAATGAAAATCGGCAGACTTACTGTCAGCGACCGCGCCTCGGCGGGGGTTTATGAAGACCGCAGTGGGCCGGAAATTGAAACTGTGCTGCGCGAGTTTCTCGGCGGGGCGGCGGCCTTTGAATCGGCGGTGGTGCCGGATGAGGTGGAACTGATTTCGGCGGCGTTGAGAAAATTTGCGGACGCGCAAAAATGCGATATGGTGGTGACGACGGGGGGCACGGGAATTTCAGCGCGGGATGTGACGCCGGAGGCGACGCGCGCGGTGCTGGAAAAGGAGCTGCCCGGGTTCGGGGAAATCATGCGTCTGCAATCGTTTGCGAAAGTGAAGACGGCGATTTTGTCGCGGGCCGTGGCCGGGACGCGCGGGCGGACGCTCATCGTGAATCTGCCCGGCAAGCCGTCGGCGGTGCGCGAGTGTCTGGAAATTCTCGCGCCGGCGATCCGCGAAGGACTGGCGCATTTGCGGGGTGAAGATCCGCACGAGAAAAAATAAAAATGGATCCGTTTGGACGCAAAGTTGATTACCTGCGCATCTCGGTCACCGACCGGTGCAACGAGCGATGCCTTTATTGCATGCCGGAGGGATACAAGGGCTGGGAACGCCAGCCCGACCATCTGACGGCGGAGGAAATTGTGCGCGTGGTGCGCGTGGCGGCGGGGCTGGGCTTCCGGAAATTCCGGCTGACCGGCGGCGAACCGCTGGTCCGCGGCGATGTGCCGGACATTGTCCGCGCCATGGCAGCAATTCCCGGAGTGGAATGCGTGGGTTTGTCCACCAACGGCACGCGGCTGGCGGCGCTGGCGTCGCCCTTGCGCGAAGCCGGCCTGCGCACGGTGAACGTGAGCCTCGATGCCCTGGACCCGGAAATCTATCACCGGGTCACCGGCGGCGACGTGGCGCGCGTGGTGGCCGGCATCCGGGCGGCGGTGGCCGCGGGTTATGAACGCGTGAAATTGAACTGCGTCCTCATGCGCGGCGTGAACGAGGCGGAACTCTGGCCGCTGGTCCGCTTCGCGGCCGAACATGGCCTCCCCTTGCGCCTCATCGAGCTGATGCCGCTCACGCTGACGGAGGTTTTGACCGAGGCAAATTTCCTGCCGTGCGGCGAGGCGATGAAATTGTTGTCCCGGCACGACGAGCTGATTCCGCAGCCCGAACGCCGCCTCGGCCACGGCCCGGCGAAATATTATCTGCTGAAACAAACCGGCGCGCTGGTCGGCTTCATCGGCGCGCTGACGAACGAGCATTTTTGCGAGAACTGCAACAAGATGCGGCTGACCGCCGACGGCAAGGTGCGCCCCTGCCTCGGCAACCATGCCGAGGTGGATTTGCGCGGGGCCTTGCGACACGGCGCTGATGACGCGGTGTTGAAGGAATTGCTGGAATCGGCCCTGCGGTCCAAACCCCTGGAGCACGAATTCCGGAACAATTATCAGCCCGGCCGCCCCATGACCGCCATCGGCGGGTGATCAGCGACACGTGACAAGTGACGGGAAATTGTATCCGTCCGCCACGCGTCACTCGTCCTACAAAATCACTCTTCGTGCTTGTTCGTAATCCTCCGGCGTATCCAGGTCCAGTGCCAGACCGGGGTCGTCCACGGGATAGCGGAGGCTGCGGATGGTGGTTAGCTTCAAAAAATCCTTCAAGGTTTCGGCCGGGGACGCTTTCAGCTCGTTAATTGCCTGGCGCGGCAGCAATACCGGGTGCCGCGCGTGACCGTCAAATTCGAGCTGGCAGATCGCGTCGTCGTTTGCGGACTGAAAGGCCAGCAGCTGCCGCAGCGTTTCCGGGCGCAAATGCGGCTGGTCACCCAGCACGATGGCCCAGGTGGTGATTTCAATCCTCCAACCGGGCCAACTGGCAGCGCATTGGATCGAACTGAACATGCCGAGCTCCGGCTGCGGATTCTCGATGCGGCCGGCCGGCGGAAAATCCAGCAGGTCCAATTCCGCCGCCAGTCCCGTGTCCCGGGGACGCAGGACGATGCCGATTTGCGCCGCGCCGAGTTCGCGCCATTGTTTGAGCAGATGGCCGATGATGGTGGTGCCGCCCCAGGGCAGCAGCAGCTTGGGTCGGCCCATGCGCGAAGAGGCGCCGGCGCCGAGGATGACCACGCTGAGCGCCGGTTGGTTTTTTATCGGTGGCATGTGACAGGTGACAGGTGACACGAAATCCTGTCACGTGTCACCCGTCACTTGTCACGGTTTTGGTATTCAGAACGTTTTTGGATGAACTGTCCCATCACGCTCACGGCGATTTCCGGTGTGCTTTGGGCGCGGATATCAACGCCCACCGGGCAGGCGACCCGGTCCATTTCCTCCGCGCTGGCAATTTGCTGCCGGACAAATTGCTCGCGGATGATGCGCGCTTTGCGGCGGCTGCCGATCATGCCCAGGAAAACGAACGGGTGGCGAATCCACTCGGTGAGCACGAGCGCATCATGCTGGTGTCCGCGGGTGACGATAAGGCCAAAGGCGGGGGAGGGCGGCAACGGCGCTTTCAAGAGCTCATGCCAGTGGCCCACTTGAAGCTGCGCGCCGGGCGGAAAAAAACGGTGGTTGGCCAGTTCCGGCCGGTCGTCGAAAACGGTCACGGCAAAATCCAGCTGCAACGCCAGCGGTGCCACGGCCTGGGCCACGTGGCCGGACCCGGCAATCCACAAAGCGCACGGCGGGGTGACGGTTTCCTGGTAGAGCCATTCGCTGGCGTCTCCGTCCTTCACGCGGGCGATGGAAAAATCCTTTTTGACGCCCCAGCGGATGGGTTCAGCGACGGCGGTCAGCCGGCGCCAGAGTTCCGCCGATAGCGGGTCGTGCGGCAGGATCAGACCCGACACACTGCCGCCGCAAATCAGGCCGTCATCCCAGCCGAAGTCGTGGTCGAGCACCATTTCGAAGGTCGTCGGCTGGCCGGTCTGGAGCGCCTTCTTGGCGCGGGCGTGAACCTCGGCTTCGAGGCAGCCGCCCCCCAGCGTGCCGACGATTTTCCCGTCCGGGAAAAAAAGCGCCTTGGCGCCGATTCGCTGCGGGCTGGAACCTTTGACGCCGGAAATCAGCGCCAGCGCGAATGGGCGGTCCTCCGCCACTGCCGTAACGAGTTGATCGTAGAAGCGCGTCATAAAGTCTGGTCCGTGGCAAATCTAGACGATTCCATGCGAATGGCAACGCAGCTTGGCAGGGGCCTGATTTGTAGGCGACGAGGTCACGAGTCGATTGGGCCAGCACTCCTTACGTCGTGCCCTACAACCAAATCAAGACACTACCCACAGTTTGGAAATGTCCATCTTTGTCGGACCGCGGGTGTACCACCCGCAGCAGCCTGGATTGGCAATGGAACGCATCAAATTCCATGCGCCTTGGGTTCTCGAACGTGCTGCGGCTGGGACAGCCGCGCTCCGGGATAGTCGCAGATGCGCCCACAATTCCCCAAAATTCTGCTTTTCATTCGAAACCAATCGGCTACAAAGGCTGATGCCATGGACGACGAACGGTCATGGCGCGATTGACGAAACTTTCTTGAAACGGAGGACAGCGTGACGGACACGATTGGCTTCAAACTCAATGACAAACCCGTCCGGTTGAAAGTAGACGGCGACCGCCCGCTCCTGTGGGTGTTGCGAACGGACCTGGGGCTGACCGGGACCAAGTACGGCTGCGGCGAAGGTCATTGCGGCTCCTGCACCGTCCTGATCGACCAGCGGGCGACCCGTTCCTGCCTGTTGAAGATCAAAGACGTCAAGGGCAAGGAAGTGGTCACCATCGAAGGCCTGGTCCGGGATGGGAAATTGCACCCGTTACAGAGGGCCTTCATGGAGCACGACGGCATGCAATGCGGTTTTTGCACCCCGGGCATGATTCTTACCGGCGTCAGCCTGCTGAAATTCAATCCGCAGCCGACCGAACAGCAGATCAACAAGGGCCTGGAACAGAACTTTTGCCGCTGCGGCGCCCATGTGCGCATCGTGAAGGCCATGCAGCAGGCTGCCGCTGAAATGAAAGGAGCCCGATGAAAACAAACGATTTTCTCGCGGCCAATTTCCGGGACATTCACCGCTACGAGGATTTTTTCTCCAGCAACCGGCGGGATTTCCTGAAGCGGGTCGGCGGCGGCATCGTCATTTTGGTTGCGCTGAACGACGTGGTGCTGGGCCAGGAGGAGGCCGCCCGGCCGCGCGGCGGCCGGCCCGGATTGCCCACGGATTTCAATGCTTTCCTCCGCATCGGCGAGGACGGCCGGGTCACCTGTTTGACCGGCAAAATCGAAATGGGGCAGGGGCCCATCACGTCGCTGCCCCAGATGCTGGCCGAGGAACTGGATACGCCGCTCGACACCGTGGACATCATCATGGGCGACACCGAGCTGTGCCCGTGGGACATGGGCACATTCGGCTCCATGACGACCCGCATTTTCGGTCCGGCGCTCCTGGCGGCGGCCGCCGAGGCAAAAGTGGTCCTCCTGGAACTGGCGGCGGACGCGCTCAAGGTGCCGCAGGCGCAACTCGTCGCCAAGGACGGCGCCATCTTCGACCAGCAGAACCCGAAAAGCCGGATGACCTACGGACACCTGGCGAAGGGGCAAAAAATCGAACGGCATGTGCAAGCCAAGCCGGCTTTGAAAGACCCCGCCCAATACAAAATCGCGGGCCAATCGCATACCCGCCGCGACGGGGAAGCCAAGGTGACCGGCAAGGCCCATTATGCGGCCGACATCCGCGTGCCGGGCATGCTATACGCCAAAATCCTGCGGCCGCCCGCGCACGGCGCCAAAATGAAGAGCGTGGACACCGCGCCGGCGAAGGAAATTTCCGGCGTGCAGGTCGTCCAGGATGGCGACCTGGTGGCGGTGCTGCACGAGTTCCCCGACGTGGCCGAGACCGCGCTGGGAAAAATCAAGGCGGAGTTCGATGTCCCGGCGGCGACCGTTGACGACAAGAACATTTTTGACCACCTGCTCAGCGTCGCGCCCGAGCCGAGAATTTTAAAACAGGGCGGCGATCTGGACGCGGGAAAAGCGGGCGCGGCCAAAAAATTTGAGGCCACCTATCTCAACAGCTACGTCGCCCATTCGCCGATGGAGCCCCATGCCGCCCTGGCGCAAATCGAGGGCGACAAGGCGACGGTCTGGGCTTCCACCCAGAATCCCTTTGGCGCCCGCGACCAGATTGCCCATGCGATCGGGTTTCCCGCGGAAAAGGTCCGGGTCATCACCCCGTTTGTCGGCGGCGGCTTTGGCGGCAAGACCAACAACGCCGAGGCGGTGGAGGCCGCGCGCCTGGCCAAGGCCAGCGGCAAACCGGTGCAGGTCATGTGGACGCGCGAAGAGGAATTTTTCTACGACACCTTCCGTCCGGCGGCGGTCGTCAAAATCAATTCGGGCGTCGATGCCGCCGGCAAAATGGCGTTCTGGGACTACGACGTCTATTTCGCCGGCGACCGCGGTTCGCAACAATTCTATACGGTCCCGAACCATCGCACGGGGTCGAGCGGGTCGGGCTTTGGCGGGCCGGCGGGCGCGCATCCGTTTGCCACCGGCGCCTGGCGCGCGCCCGGCAACAACACCAACACGTTCGCCCGGGAATCGCACATTGACATGATGGCCGCCGGCGCGGGAATTGATCCGCTGGAATTCCGCCTGAACAATCTCAGCGACGCCCGGATGATCCGGGTGCTCAAAGCGGCCGCCGAAAAATTCGGCTGGAAGCCGGCCAAGGGACCGAGCAAACGCGGTTACGGCGTTGCGTGCGGCGTGGACGCCGGGAGTTACGTGGCGGCTATCGCGGAAGTGGTGGTGGATGCGGCCAAGGGAGCCGTGCAGGTGAAACGCGTCGTGTGCGCCCAGGACATGGGCGTGGTCATCAATCCCGAAGGTGCGACCATCCAGATGGAAGGCTGCATCACTATGGGTCTGGGCTACGTGTTCACCGAGGAAATCCACTTCAAGGGCGGGCAGGTGCTCGACACAAACTATGACACCTACGAAATCCCGCGGTTTTCCTGGGTGCCGAAAATCGAAACCGTCATTGTCACCAACAACGAGACACCGCCGCAGGGCGGTGGCGAGCCGGCGATCATTCTGATGGGCGCGCTGGTTGCCAATGCCATTTGCGACGCCACCGGCGTCCGGCTGTACCAGCTGCCGATGACGCCGGACCGGGTCAAGGCCGCGCTCCAGAAGGCCTGAGTTTTTTTGCGAGCACCGCTCCTGATTTGTGCGGATATTGCTTTATTATTGCTCGTCAGGTGAAACTTTTTTCGCGTGGGATTTAATGGAACCATGCTTGCTTGGGCGTGGCGTGAATAGCTCAACGGCGCCGGCGAGCGAGGAATGCGCCGGTCCCGAGGGCGATCATTGAGAGGGTCCCAGGTTCGGGGACCGGTGTGAGCAAGAAGGCCTCCGTTCTGCCCAAAGGATCGGTACCCCAGCCGACAATCTCCCCGCTATCGTTGATCCCACTGGCGTGGTTCAGTGTCCAGCCGGAATCCTGGCTGATTAGGCTGTTCAAATCGATAGTGATCTGACCATCAAAGAGGGTCGCGTGCCAACTGGCACCACTGGTCGCCTCCCCGACCACTTGGCCACGGTTATTGAGATCGTACGCTCTGCTGAACCCACCGTCCAAAACGCCAAGGTCGATCATGCTCCCGCCGCCGTAAAGAAAAGCGTGCTGGGTGCCGATGGGGGTAGAAGCATACCCGACGACCTGTCCACTCTCATTAATGGCAGTTGCAAAAGTGTCCCGGCCACCGAAGGCGCCTGGAAGATCGCTCATAATTCCACCGCTGCAGAGGTATGCGCCATAGGCGCCACTGGCGGTGATATATCCGCCCACCACCTGACCACTATTGTTGATAGCGTTGGCTCCGCTTCCGGTTCCCCAAGTGCCCAGGTCGGTCATGGGGCCACTTCCTTTTATGAAGCCGTGGTAGGCCCCGCCGGGGATAGAAGTAAACCCCACAACCTGGCCGATGTTGTTGATACCGTAGGCACAACTATCAATGGTGCCTAACATTCCCAAATTATTCATTTTTCCCCCGCTGTAGAGGAACGCGCGCCCATCGGAGCCCCCTACCACTTGGCCCTGGTCATTGATGGCATAGGCCTGACTCCATGAACCAAACAAAGTGCCCAGGTCGGTCATGCTACCGCCGCTGTAGATGCAGGCATGAGTCTGGTTGAAGCTAGTCGTCGAATAACCCACCACCTGGCCGCTGTTATTAATGCCGTAAGCGTAGCTGGAACTGCCGCCCAAAGTGCCGAGACCGGTAACCGAATAGGCCACCTCTGCAAATGCAGCCTGAACGCCGGCGATCATCAGCATGACCGCCCCGACATAAACCACGCCGCCGATGGAATTATACGCGGCACGAATGACGGATTTGGAATGGGTCTTCATAGGATTTCATGGCTGCAAGTTTCTTCCGACTAATTGCCTGTCACCATACGCCATTGTCCTTTTTTTACGATTCAATGTTATTCACATCCAAACGAGAAAGATAATTATAATTAATTGATTTCATCAGCCTACAAGTAAGCTATTGCCTTGATTGCCAGTTACGCTCGGAAAGTTTGGTTTGATGAGAGGCAGGATCTGGGGCGAATGGGTCTTTACATCTCGGGGATTCTAGTGCCGCCAGCATTTGGGAATCTCATTTGTGGCCTTGTGCAACCAGTCCTGGTCCACTCCCAAGGCATCCCCCGTGACAGAATTGCCCTACCGCTGCACTCCACCCAGGTCGCCGCTCGATTCCGGCGGCCAAGTTTCGTCAATTAGCAGAATCGTAGGGTGCGACCAGAGCAACGTTGAATTCTTCGCCAAACGAGCTGCAATTGAGCCCAACACCTGCCATCCGAACCGTTCTGGACCGAACACTTTGGCATGTTCAAGACCGGTGGCGTGAGATGAAAGAATGATCCGGGCCGAGAGCATTTCCACCAATGCTCTAATTGTCTGGTTTCAGGCCGGCTTGACGCATTTGATCATGCTCCGCCGCTTCGATGCCCTCATCCACCAGCAGTTCATTGTCACTTCGTCCCTCGTCGTCCTCATCGGTACTGGAGGTCACGGGCATTTTACGGCCTTCCGAACCGGGCACCGGATCCCAGCGTCCGGATTCAGGCGCGGATTCCAGGAGCATCTCTTTCGGGTCCGTGCCCGCATCACCCGTCAGTTCCAGTCTGGCCTGTTCCCAATCGGATTTTGACATGTCCTGCGCGGAACGGCCGTCACTGATCGCGAGTTCAACCGCGCGCTTTCGTACCTGCTTATGGGTCACCGTGCCGGGGCCGACGGAATTCTCGACCAGGGCGCCTTCCCGCGTTGGATTTTTTTTCATAAGGTAATAATTACCGCACGTGCGGAAATGTTTGTGAGTTATGGGTTGTCTTCATTTGGCACGAGCCACGATCTTCGCGCGTGTCGCGGGATTGGGAGAAGGGGTTATCCTGCTTTTGGGACATTGGCATCAGGATGGCAGCCTTTGGGGCCGGCCGCAGTTGGTGGAGTGTCTTTGGGAAAACAGGAGTTTGAGGTGTCTCCGTGGGTTTAGCGCTGGAAGTTTTCATAAGTTGAATCTTTCAGGGTTGGTTGCCCGGGAAATTTATTTTATTCGGTTCAGGCGCTTTTTTTCTGTGGAAGTGTTTTCACGGGCTTAAATGACCGCAAAAGCGAAAAAGCATTTGTGAACTTAGTGTTGTTTCCGTCTGACGCGAACCGCGATCCTCGCGCGTGGCGCGGGGATGAGGCAAATCGTCATCGTGCTTTTGGAACCATGGGTTTTGGGTGGCTGTCTTGAGATTCAGCCGCCGCCGGTATGGTCTTTTTGGGGAAACTGAGATTCGCGGCGTTTCCGCGAGTTTGGTGATGGAGGCTTTCACGAGTTTCGTCCGTTGGGTCATGCTATGAGCATAAACCGGTGACGGAGTGACGACCATGGGGTATAACCCTAACCCTAACGTGAATTTTTGAAAGCATCCGCGAACACTGTCCGAGCCGGGGTTTCAGCCCGGTGTGGCTGATCCAATCATCAGGGGAGACTCATAGGCTTCGTTGGCAACGCGGATGGTCCTGCCATTTGTCCCTCGGACTTCCCGCTTCGCCAAGGGACGTGTTGCCCAAATCAATTTGCCGCGGGCGGAACGTGGCTGTCTCAGCTGCAGCACTTTCGACAATCCAAAAACCCCACGGAATTTCATGCGCCCTTCGGCCGTCTGAATAAAAGAGGAAACACGTTGCCAACAAGATGGGCCTGGAAGCGAAGGTCGGGCTGAACTGGACAATAAAAAACCCCACTCTTGCCGTGCGCGGCATGATCCTTTGAACATGTTTTGCAACATGCGGAACCCCCCGGGCTGCTTTCGACTTCCAGTGAAGGCATGTCGGCCACAGTCGCAGAATGGCTCCATTGATCGTTTATTTACGGTTCAAGGAATTGCTGCTGATCACGAACAGAGCAGGGAAAATCTAATTTAATGTCCAAAGAACAAGGCGCGGTTTTCACCTCACGCTGGCTGACTATCTAATCGCCCCAATTCGAGGTTTTCTCAAGCAGAATTTTTTTAAAAATTTCCCGGGGTGCCCTTGACAAACGCCAAAGAAGTTTTACGGAAAATGGCCTTGTGTTCCGATTGAAAATCCGCGCCACCGGCGCTCGAATCGCGGTTGGACGGCTGGCGGTCCGTTAACAAAGTAGCGCCGACGTGAGGGACGTGAGGAGGCTCTGACGGGCTTCTGCTTTCCGGATAAATCAGAGCCTGGTTACCCCGGCTGCCGCGGATCGAGTGGCTTTTTAGACGGCCGGCTAGTCCACCTCGACCGTCACCACGCTGAGAATTTTTGTTTCCCGGCGTTGCAGCAGGCGGCCAAGCGGGCCCAGCGCCTGCCAGTAGGCCAGGGCCATGAACGCCGCAAGCAGGACGGACAGCAGAAGGTTGACCGGCACCAGGTCCGGCCCTCCCTCCCTCCGCCACAACCATTCCGCCAGGTCCGGCAGGAACACCGGCGCCATGACCGTGGGAAAAAGCATCTGGCACAGCATCAGCACCAGCATCGCCAGGCCGGGCATCTTGGTCGGCTTCAGGGAGCCGGCCTGGATGCGGAAGGGCATGAGGATGGATAGCAGGTTGCCGGCGAGCCCGGCAATCAGCAGCAGGGTGGCGAGCTGAAACAACGTGGCCACGTAATCAGTCAACGGCAGTTGCAGCCACACGGAGACCAGCACCAGCAACAGCACGCCGAATCCGATGCCGGCGGGCAGGCACGCCAGGTTTTTGCCGAGGAGAATCAGCCGCCGGTCCGCGGGCGAAAGCATCAGGGAGCGGAAACCGTCGCGGTCAAATCCGAACTGGTTGGCGAAGAATTGGATCAGCATGAAGACGGAGAACACCACCACACCGGTGGCGATGAACGGCTTCACCGTCTCCGGTATCGTGGGCGGGGAGCGGAATAGAAAGGAGGCCCCGACAATCAGCGTCACCAGGAATGAAGTCGCCCACGCCATCTTCACTTCCGGTGCGCGGAGCATGGAGCGGAACGTGGCCAGCGCCAGCGCGGCGGCCTGTTCCGGCACGGCCGGGAGGCGGAGTTCGAGAAACCGGCTGCCACCCCCGGCCGGTGCGGCGGCCATCTTGATGGCGGCGGCAGGTTTGATTCGCCTGGCCGCCTTCGCGCCGGTTTCGCCGTGATAGAACCGCACCGTGCTGCGATACGCCCGGCGCAGGCCGAGGGCGCCCAGGCCCAGGCAGCCCAGCGTGCCGAACAAGGCGGGCAACACGCGTCCTTCCGCCAGTCCCCGGGCGCCGACGGGCACCCACAGCGGCGGGATGAAACCCTGCACGGCGACCAGGTGCTTGAACATTTCCACCTTGGGGGCGTTCCTTGCCGTCCGCGGTTGCTGCATGACGTTGAAGTACAGGTTCGGTCCCTGGCTGATCAGGATGAATGTGAAGGTGATGGCCATGATGACCGTGCGCCGGCGGCGCGGATTGGTCATCATGGCTGCCAGCCAGCCGCGCAGGCAATACGTCCATGCCGTGATCATGAAGACCATGCTCAGCGCCAGCGGAACCAGCAGCAGCATCTCCGGTCCGCGCGCGAAGCCGAGACCGATGGCCAGCCCCACCATGGCGGGGACGGCGATGATGATGCTCAGGGCGAAGTGCGACACGAGGTAATTGACGACGAACATCTGGCCGAGCGCGACCGGCAGGTGCATGAGCCGCTGGAGATCAATCGTCTCGGAACGCTGCAATTCGCTGAGCAGGCCGATCATCCAGAAGAAAAGAAATGCCACGGTGACGCCAAACCAGATTCCCATGATGACTTTCGGCGGAACCTCACCCAATCCGTATGCTGCCGCGGCCAGGGCGCCCGCGAAGCATAATCCGCCCAGCACCAGCGAGCTGACGCCTGCCAGCACCGCGATGATCGCGCCGAGACCGCCGCTGCGCGCCCATTGATTGCGGGTCAGCCGCCAGCGCAGCCAGAGGATGGTCTGAAGTTGGTCCCAATTCATCGGGTGATGGATGCCGGTCGCCTCACGCTTCCAGCCAGCTTAATTTCTGGGCCTCGTGCCCGTCGCTGCCGACGACCGCGAGGAACTTGTCTTCCAAGGAGGAGCCGTCCCGCTTCAAATCCGCCATCGTGCTTTGATGCACCAGCCGGCCCTGGGCGATGATGCCGACATCCGAGCAAAGCCGCTCCACGATCTCCAGCACGTGGGACGTGAGGAACACCGTCGCGCCGCGGCTGACGCATTGCTTGAGCGTGTCGCGCAGGACCCGTGAGGCCACCGCGTCCACGCCCTCGAAAGGTTCATCGAGGAACAGGAGGTCGGGATTGGGAATCAACGCAGCGGCGAGGGCGAGTTTCTTCTTCATGCCGTGCGAGAATTCCAGCGTGAGCTTCTTCTCCTCGTGCGCCAGGTCCATCATGGCGAGCAGCTCGTCGCTCCGGGCGCGCACCGTGTCGCGCGGCAGCAGGTACATGCGGCCGACGAAGGTGAGGTATTCGCGCGCCGTCAGGTTGTCGAACAGCGCGAGGTTCTCCGGCACCACGCCGATGCGGCGTTTCACCTCGAGCGCGCGCCGCGGCTCGCCCACGTCCTCGCCGAGGATGCGCATGCCGCCCGCCGTCGGGGCGAGGAGGCCGGTGAGCATCTTGATGGTGGTGGATTTGCCCGCGCCGTTGGGGCCCAGGAAACCGTAGAAGCGGCCGGACTCGACCCGCAGGTTCAATTCATTGACGGCGCGGAACTTCCCGAAATCGCGCGTCAGGTTGGAGGTCTCGATGGCGATGCTCATGGGTTGCGATGGGCGGAAGCTAGTGGCCGCGGCCGGTGGGGGCAATTACAAATTCCAGCACTTTTTCCACCGGGACGCAAAAACAGCTTCCCACTCGTCCTGACCGGAGGTTGCGACGGACCGGCCGGCCGGATTTGCCGAGCAACAAAGCAACCTTGGCCAAATCATTTTCCGAGATACTTCGACGGGTTGCGTATCCGGTCGAGCCGCTCGGCTTCATGTTCGTGCCAGACGATCCGCGCCCGCCGGTGCCGGCCGGCGTTCGCGATCGAGCGGGGAAGAAAGCCGGCCTGTTTGACCATCTGGGGGATGGTCAGGCCAATGCGCTTCAGGGTGTGCATGGGTGGCGGGGCTATTCCATCGCGGCTAGCAGTTCATCCAGGGAAACGGTGGCAAAACTGGTGGCGGAGTCGCTCATGGCGTAGGGAATGATGAGTTCGCGCCCGTGCAGCAGCGCGCCGCAGGTGTATACCACATTCGGCACATAACCTTCGCGTTCCGCCGCGTTCGGGCACAGCAGCGGTTCGCGCAGTCGGCCGATGACTTTGGCGGGATCATCCCGGTCAAGCAGGAACGCCCCGAGACAATACTTGCGCATCGCGCCGACGCCGTGGCTTAACACCAGCCAGCCGGCTTCGGTTTCAATCGGGGAACCGCAGTTACCCATCTTGATGAATTCCCACGGTTGCGCGGGCGAGAGCAACAGTTTTGGCTCGGCCCAGAAATGGATGTTGTCGGAGAACATGATCAAAATGTTCTCGTCGTCCTGGCGCGAAATCATGGCGTAGTGGCCGTTGATTTTGCGCGGGAAAAGCGCCATGCCTTTGTTCCGCACGGCGGGGCCGTTAAGCGTGATAAACTTGAAATGGAAAAAATCCGGCGTCTCCAGCAATTGCGGCAGGATGATTTTCCCGTCATAGGCGGTGTAGGTTGCGTAATAGGTGGAGCTGCCGTCATCATTCTGGAACCGGACGAAACGCGCATCCTCGATGCCGTTGCTCTGGCTGGCCGTGGAGGGGAAGAGGATGCGCTGGGAAACCTGGCTGTCGGGAGCAAAGCACACTTCATAATTCGACTCGGCGAGCAGCAGGATGCCGCGCGCGGCGCGGTCCGCCGCGGCGTCGGAGACCTCGGCGTCGGAGGCGTCCACGTGCAGGCGTTCTGCGGGCAGCACGCGACGCAGATCTTTCATCGTGAAAGAATCGTTGAGCTGCTCCAGCACCTGCTGGCAAAACTTGTTCTGCAGTCCCAGCTCCTGAAGTTTGCGCGCGAACAGCGGCTTGTCGTACGCGGCATTCGGCACCTGGTCTGGCTCCGTTGCAAACGGCACCGGCGGGGTGAGCGTGATTTCATGCCGCGCGCTCACGAAACCCGCGCGGAACGTGATGGAGGAGATGTGCCCTTCACCCGTGGCGCGCAAACTCATGATGAAACGCAGCGCGCCTTTCGACAGTCCGCTCTGATCGGGGTGCGGCACGATGGATGGATTGAACAGGGCCGCCGACTCGGGCGAATATTCATGGGTGAAATACGAGCCGAGGAGCAGCTGGCGTTTCGCCGAAACCTTTCGCCGGCCGGCGATGAAATGCCGGACCTGGGTGAACCGTTTTTGGAAAAACTTCTCCACCGCCGAGTGCCGGTCTCCGAACTCAGCCATCACGCCGCTCAGCAGCCGCGCCACTTCCGCTTCGGACAAGGCCATCACCTGCGTCACGATTCGCCGCGCGATGTTGTCGGTGGTCGGACGGAACGGGCGCATGAGCACGCGGGACCGGTTGGGAGTCAGGGTGGGTCCAATGCGGTTGGCGTGGACGGAAGGCCGGGTGGAGGTGGTCATTTTTTTTGGTGCGAAATTCCAACCGGTGTCAATTATTTGCCGTTGTGCTCCTTGAAACTGGTGATGGTGTTCTGTAACGCCTCCATTTCCGCGAGCGACAGCAGAAAGGCCAGTGTGGATTCAGCACCCTGGTTTTGGCTCAGACGGTCCACGTGCAAACCGTCCCGGCAGCCGCCGGTGGTCGAATCGTAAAGCGCCAGGCCCAGATCGTTTCGACCGAGGAACCACTCAAACGCCCGCCGTGCTTCCGTGACCCAGAGCATGTCGCCGGTCGCGTGATAGGCTTCGACGGAGGCGGCAATTGTTGCCTGGGCTTCGATGGGTTGCTGGTCGAAGATCGCGCGTTCCTTGCCGCGCGGATAAAATCCGTTCGAGCCGATGGGCCGGAAGGAGCCGGCGTCCGAAGTCTGGATTTTTGTCAGCCACCGCAGGGTCTTGAGGCCAAGTTCCAGCATCGGTTCGTTGTTCATGCAGCGTCCATTGAGAATCATCGCGTGCGGCAACTTGGCGTTGGCATACGAAACCACCTCTTCGAACCATTGCCACTCGCCGGTGGCGGCGTCGGCGTAGCGTTGCATGAGTTTCGCCGTCAGTGATTCGCGAATCTGGTTCGCGCGCCGGTCGCCGCTGAACCGCCGCAGGTATTCGTCAATGCCGATGAGCGTGAACGCCAGCGCCCGCGGCGACATGAACTCGGCGGCCACGGGCAGCGCCAGTTCAAACAATTCCGCCGCCAGCATCTGGAAACTGCCCTGGCCCGACTGCGATACGCACAGCCCCAGCGCCCATAGCGCATGCCCCTGGCAATCCTCCGAGCCGACCTCCTCCAGCCAATGCCGGTCGAAGCTCATAAAGTTGCGGAAGCGCCCACGCTTGCGGTCGAAGGCGTGGTTCAGAAACGCGGCGTAGGTGGCGGCCTGTGCGCCGAGGCGTGGCGAGCCGTGGCCCAATTTTTGCAACCTCAGCGCCAACACCAGCGCGCGCGCGTTGTCGTCCGTGCAATAGCCTTCCGCGAAATTCGGCACCGTGAAGCTCGCGTGCTGGAAAATGCCGGTCGAATCGCTCATCCGGAACAGATGGTCGAGCTTCATCTCCGGCAGCTGGCCGGGCTGTTGGTCGAGCGTCTTGATGGGCGAGGATTTTCTACCCACGAAGCTATGGTCCTTGCGCGCCTGTTCGAAGGATTTTACATACAGCTGCGCCACCCGGCTCCACACCATTTCGCGCCCCAGCTTGTAGGCGTTCTTGCGCATCAAGTGGCGCAACGTCTCGTCGCGCAGCAAGTCGACCACGGCGACGGCGATGGCCTTGGCGTCGCGGAACGGCACCAGCTTGCCGCGCTCGGCGGTCAGCAATTCCGCCGCGTGCCAGTAGGGCGTGGACACCACCGCGTTGCCCGCGCCGAACGCGTAGGCCAGCGTGCCCGAGATGATCTGCGCCTCGGTCAGGTAAGGCGTCAGATAAATGTCCGCCGCGCCGATAAACCGCATCAACTCCTCCAGCTCGACAAAGCGGTTGAAAAACACGACGTGCTTCTGCACGCCGAGGTCCTTGGCCAGCCGCTCCAGGCTCAGGCGGTAGGCTTCCCCCTCGTCGCGCAGCAGATTGGGATGCGTCTGGCCCAGCACGATGTAAACGACGTTGGGAAATTCCCGGATGATGTCCGGCAGCGCGCGCAGCGCATACTCGATGCCCTTGTTCGGCGAGAGCAGGCCGAACGTGAGCAGCACCTGCTTGCCCGCCACGCCAAACTCGTCCTTGAAATAGTTCGGGTCGGCGAACGGCATGTCGGGGATGCCGTGCGGGATGAGGTCGATTTTGGCCGCCGGCGCCTGATAAACTTCGCGCAGGAATTCCCGGCCTCGCTCGCTCATCACCACCAGCCGCGTCGAGAGCCGGACCAGGTCGCGCATCACGCGTCGCTGTTCCAGGCTTGGCTCGCGCAGCACCGTGTGCAGCGTGGTGACGATGGGCATCTGCAGTTCGCGCAGCAGCGCCAGCACATGGCTGCCGGCCGGCCCGCCGAAAATGCCGAACTCATGCTCCACGCAAACCACGTCCACGTCCGTGATGTTGAGGAAATCCGCCGCGCGCAGGTAGGACGGCAGATCCTGCTCCGCAATCTCAAAGCGCACTTCCGCCGGGTAATCGTAGCCGACGGCGATGTCGTTGACCGGGACGACCAGGCACTGCATGGCCGGAAATTCCGCCGCCACGGCGCAGCGCAGGTCGGTCGTAAACGTGGCAATGCCGCATTTCCTGGGCAGATAATCGCCGAGGAACGCGATCTTGCGGATGTCCGATGGCTGCTGCATGAACGTTGTCCGGCTGAAAGGCTCAATGGCCTGTACTGGCAATTCGTATGGTGGCCCAAATGTCTGCTGCCACCTAGAACCATCGCTGGTTTATCGATGGATGGTTCGTTTTGCTTTCACCATCCGGCGCTTGCCGACTCCCTTCAAATTTGACCAGTACCAACGCGAACGGCAATGGGGTAAACACCCCATAAGATTAAATCTGATCAAACTTCCAACTCGCCTTGACCGATGGTTTGGGGCTAAGCTCTCCGCCTGATTTTGGTAGGGACGGCGCGCTGCGCCGTCCGGTCGTCGCGGCGCGACGACCCTGCCCGATCGAATTATTTTGCCATGATGACCAGCACGCAAATCCGCCAGTCGTTTCTCGACTTCTTCAAGTCGAAGCAGCACGCCATCGTGCCGTCTTCGAGCCTCCTGCCCGATTCGCCGAACCTCCTGTTCACGAATGCCGGCATGAACCAGTTCGTGCCCATCTTCCTCGGCCAGGTCAAATGCCCCTACACGCCCGGCCGCGCCGCCGACACCCAGAAATGCATCCGCGCCGGCGGCAAACACAACGACCTCGAAGACGTCGGCCTCGACACCTATCACCACACCTTCTTCGAAATGCTCGGCAACTGGTCCTTTGGCGATTATTTCAAGAGGGAAGCCATCGATTGGGCCTGGGAACTCGTCGTGAGAGGCTGGCGGTTCCCCGCCGACCGCCTCTATGCCACGGTGTTCTGTCCCTACCTCGGCGAACCCGGCTGGGAAACCCGGTGGCGGACCGAACTGGAACAGGTCCTCGCCTTGTCCATGACCTCGTCGGATTTCATCCCGCCGCAGGCCGGCGCCTCGCCGTTTGAAATCGCCGACCAGGAGGCCGCGCTGTATTGGGCGAAGAAATTCACCGCCGCCGGACGCGATCCCAAAATCCACATCATTCCCGGGAACAAAAAGGACAATTTCTGGATGATGGGCGACACCGGCCCGTGCGGTCCGTGCAGCGAATTGCACGTGGACCTCACGCCGGCCGGCGACACGCGCGGCTCGCTCGTAAACAAGGGCGACGCGCGGTGCATCGAGATCTGGAACCTGGTCTTCATCCAGTTCAACGCCAATGCCGACGGCACCTATGCGCCGCTGCCAGACAAGCACGTGGACACCGGCATGGGCTTCGAGCGGGTCACCTCGATCATCCAGGGCACAAAGGGCTTCAAGGATTTTGCGCACGCGAAAATTTCGAATTACGAGACCGACATTTTCCGGCCGATATTCGACGCCATCGAAAAACTGAGCGGGAAGAAGTATGGGAGCACGCTCCCGGGGAGCGCCGGCGGCTTGCCGGCGAGTTCCGGTCCTACCGACTCTCAGCCCTCAACCCTCAACCCTCAACAGTCAATCGACATCGCCTTCCGCGTCATCGCCGACCACATCCGCACGCTTTCCTTCGCCATCGCCGACGGCATCCAGCCCGGCAACAACGACCGCAACTACGTCCTGCGCCGCATCCTGCGCCGCGCCGTGCGCTACGGCCGCACGCTTGGCTTCAAGGAGCCGTTCTTCTACAAACTCGTGGACGTGCTCGCCGACACCATGGGCGGCGTCTTCCCCGAGATCCGCGCCCGGAAACAGATCGTTCAAGACACCATCCACACCGAGGAAGAGGCGTTTAACCGGACGTTGGATACCGGGCTCACATTGTTCCACGAAGTACGTCGCAAGACCTGCCGAGAGATCTGGCTTTCGTTCTTTAATTCTGAAGCGGAGTCGGACGAGGCCGTTCAAAGGGCGGGATTTCAACTTGTCGTTCCCGCTGCCAAGTTTCTCAACCAAGATGGAATTCCTAATCCGGATTCTATGCCTTTGATCCTGAAAAGTAATCCACGTTGGCTGAAACTCACACCTGAGGAACAGCAGCAAGTAATGCAGAAGGCTGTAACCTTTCCTGCGGATGAAGCGTTCAAGCTCTATGATACCTATGGTTTCCCGGTCGACCTCACCGAATTAATGGCGCGCGAATACGGCTTGACCGTGGATACAGCGGGTTTTGAAAAGTTGATGGAGGAGCAGCGCGCCCGCGCCCGGGCGGCGCAGAAGAAGGAAGTCATTTCGCTGTCGCAAATCGAGACCACCACGCCCACAAAGTTCGTCGGCTACGAGAACCTGGCGGTGGAGGCCAAGGTTTTGGAAGTCGTCGGTTTGAAGGACAAGACTGCTGTCATTCTTGATACGAGCGCTTGCTATGCCGAAATGGGCGGCCAGGTTGGCGACACCGGCGAAATCATTCTCAACCCCGTAGCCGCCGACAGTCGGCGCATTTCAACGAATGGCGCGGATTCACGTCCGCGGCTACCAATCACGAACACCCAGAAATCCGGCAATACCTGGCTGCATTTCGTGACCGGTGAGAACCTTCCGGCGGTTGGTGATGAAGTCACGCTCCGCGTTGAAGTTCCCCGCCGCAACGCCATCCAGCGCCACCACACCGTCACCCACCTGCTGCACTGGGCCTTGCACGAGGTCGTGAGCCAGGAAGCTTCGCAGAAAGGTTCGTTCGTCGGGCCGGACAAATTGACCTTCGATTTCAACAGTGCGCCGCTGACACCACAGCAGGTGGCCGACATCGAGAAACTCGTCAACGAGCGCATTCTTGAAAACACCGGCGTGAGCTGGACGGAAGTCCCGCATGCCGACGTGAAATCGCGCAAGGACGTGATGCAATTTTTCGGCGACAAATACGGCGACGTGGTGCGTGTGGTTCAGGTGGGTGGCACCGCGGGTGCCCTGGACGGTTACTCCATGGAACTCTGCGGCGGCACGCATACGCGCGCGACGGGGGAGATCGGGCTGTTCCGCATCGTGGGCGAGAATGCGATTGCCGCGGGGGTGCGCCGCATCGAGGCGGTGGCCGGGCTCGAAGCCTATCGCAAGGCTGTGGACGAGGTGGCGCTCATCAAGCTGCTGGCGGGCAAGGTCAATTCGCCGGTGCACGAGCTGGAAAAGAAGATCGAATCGATGCTGGAACACCAGCGGGAGATGGAGAAGCAGATGAAGGTGGCGCAGCAGCGCGAAGCTTCAAACGTCGCCAGCCGCTTGCTCGAAGAGATCAAGACGATCAACGGCATCCCGGCCATCATCCACAATCTCGGCGGCGTGGACGGCGATTTCCTCCAGGCGGTGGCCGACTCGCTGAAGAACCAATTCAGGGGCGTCATCGTGCTGGGGGGCGGCCCGCATCGCGGCAGCGTGGCGCTGATTGCCGCGGTCACGCCGGAGTTCACGGCAAAGGTCCAGGCGGGCAAGATCATCCAGCAGATCGCGCCAATCGTGGGCGGCAAAGGCGGCGGCAAGCCGGACAACGCCCGCGGCGGCGGCAAGGATGCGGGCAAGCTGGACGAGGCGCTGGCCAAGGTTGCCGTTCTTCTGGGATCGTGATTTTGATGGCGAATCCGGGAGGGGCCTGAGCCATAATTTCCTGGCGACATGGTTTTACACTTCGGCAAAAAACGGGTTGAAAAGCGACTCGGGTTTGTCGCCGGTTTTTGCCCGATCTGCCGGGACGTGCGGGCCTTTCGGCTGATTCAGGTCAGCGTGGCCACGGCATTTAACGAAGTCCCGTTGGGGAAGGGCATCCTTGCCGGCCACTTGGTCGAGTGCGTTGATTGTCAGGTGCGCCTGCAGTCATCGCTGGAGCAATACCCGACGGCTGAGCCGGAGTATCCCCTGGGATTGGATTGGCTGGTCGAGCGGACCTGCCCCGATTTGCGCGCCCAATACTCCGGACGCTTGAAGGTCGAAGCCGGGTTGAAGAAAGGCCGGTCAATGCTTTTGCCGGAGCAGCGGGGAGATTATCTGCTGGAACCCTTCCTGATTCTGTCGCCGATGGTGGACGCACGTTTCCGGGACCCGACGAGAATGGATGTGCCCTCTACACTGGGCGGCGTGGCGACTTTCCTGCTGACCGTGGTTTCGTTCTATTGTGCAATACAGTTTTTCCACGGCCCGGCGCAGGACCGCGCCTTGATCGGGGTGGCGATCGTGCTGGGCTTGGGCGTTTTTTTCGGCCTGCTGCAGCTGCATCTGGCTCCCTCCCGATTCGTCAGGCGACGAATTGGCTTGATGGCGGCGCGCGCCTTGAGACCGCTGGATCCCAGCCAGGGGGAGATCGAGGATTGTCTGCAGAAATGCAGGGAGAAAAAGCTGCGAATCGGACGGGAATTGAAAACGGATCAACTCTGGCTGCAAATGAAACTGACAGGCGGTTCTTCGTCTGCCGAAAAGTTTTAGCTACCCTGATTGCCAGCCGGGTGATTGAGAAGTTTTCAGCAATGGCGGGCTGTCAGCCATACCTCGGCGGGCTGCCGGCGGCGGGGAGGCTGTAACCAACTGAGGTGCAACGCCGTCTCATTTGGAAACATTGCTGAAAGGCCAAATCATTGCGGGTCAACCCCGGTTTTGGCTGAATACAGAAGTTGTATCTCATGAAAAAGCTGCTTGGTCTATTGTTGCTCGCGTTTGCCCTGAGTGTTTTTGTTCCGACGGTCCAGGCTGAGACCGTCACGACGGTAAAAATCCACAAGAAGCATCGGAAACATCATCACCATCGGCACCACTCCCATCACCACCGCCACGCCATGGTCATCATCAACAAATAGCCAGGGCAGGCGGTTGCCCGGCGTCGGCGAACAGCATTCATGCAATTTCGGCAATCCATTTTTCTGGCCATCGTGTGTGCCGCCGCCAGCGCGGCATTGGCGGGAGACCCGTCAGCGTCGGCGGCGCTTGCCGGGACGCCTGCCGCCGTACAGAAAGCCATCCTGGCGCGGGTGGGTGACGGCAAATTGGGGGACATTGACAAGTTGTCTGAGAACGGTGAAATCGTTTACGACGTTGGTTTGACCGCGAAAGACGGCCAAGACCGTGATTTCATGGTGGCGGAGGATGGAACCCTGTTGAGCACCGAAGTGACGCTGGCCGAAACGCCGGCGGCGGTGCAGAAATCCATTCAAACCCTGGTGAAAACTGGCGAGGTGGAGAGCATTGACAAGTCGCTCGACGATTCGGAAATCACCTACGACATCGGGCTGACGACGAAGGAGGGTTTGGAAAAGGGATTCACCCTGGGCGAGGAGGGGACGTTGCTAAGCATGGAAGTATCGGTGGCGGAAATGCCGGCGGCAGCGCAAAAAACAGTTCAAACCCAGGTCGCCGATGGGAGTGTGAAAAGCATCAACAAAATATTTGACGCCGATGGAATCACGTATGATATCGAGACAAGCGCGAAAGGAGGCCGCGAAAAGGCCTTCGCCGTGGCGGAAGACGGCAAGCTCGTCAGCCAGCGGGTCAGCTTGCGCGAGACGCCTCCCGCCGTGCGCCGGACAATCAAGGAGCGGCTCGGGGAAGGAAAGCTCCTGAGGATTGATCATTCGTTGATCGAAGAAAACGGCGTCATGCCATACGAAGTGCAGGGTCGCAAGGATGGCAAGCCCTTTGATTTCAGCGTGGGTCCCAAAGGGAAGTTTTTGGGGATGGACAATTGAGACGTGCGAACCGTGAAAAGCAGGGGAGGAACTTTTCAAACCGGCGGTGTTCAGGCGTAGGTATCGAGGAGCTGGCCTGGTTGGCCGGGGTTGGCCCCGGTTTGCTCCAGCATTTGCACCAGTGCGGCGCCCTGCTGCCGTTCTGCGTCCTGGGCTTTCTTGAGCAAGGTCACCCCGATGTCCTGGCGGGTCGCCTGGGCGTTCAAAACACTGTCCAAAAGTGAGGTGGCGGGCTGGCCGGAGATGTTCATACGGTTCTGTATCGGCGGATGGCGGCAGAACTTTAATCCCAATTGTGACCAAGGCCGGGAGCGCTTCAAACCACTACGGCGTTATCCGCCGGCGGGCCGGTTCCGGGTGGAAATGAAATCGCCCGGGAAGGCCCGGGCGAAGGTGAAACCGTTGATGAGGAGCGATTGCGATCAGTGCGGGGGCATGCCCATGCCGCCACCCATCCGTTTCATCATCACTTGCTGCATCAGGGCCTGCATGCTGTCGTATTTGGTGTAGTCCGCCGGCGGCTCAAACTGGCTGGCGGCGGGTTTGGCGAGCGAGATGTTTTTGAACAACATGGTGGCATCCCGGCCCTGCTCGGTGGATTGGATTTTGACCGGGAAATTTTTCAAATCCGTCGCATTCCAGACGGTGGATTCATGTTTGGCGCCGTCCTTGCCGGTGACCACCACCTTGTTTTTCACACACGGGTGGCCGTCAACGGTTTCCTTGCCGAGTTCGGTGGTTTCCATCTGATAATCACCGGCGGCGGCGGCGGTTTTGGTTTCGGGCAGCTTCATTTCCACGTAGCTTTGCAGCCCCGGATAAAGGAGGCAGGCGGTTTTTCTATCCGGCAGCGTGATCGCGGCCATCTGGTCGAGGCCCATGGCCTTCATCTGTTCGGCGGCATTCGGCGGCATCTTGCCCCCCTTCATGTCGGCCATATTGAACTCGAAACGGGATTTGCCCGCGTCATAGCTGATTTTGCCGGGCATGGTGATGGGACTGCCGGAATCGTCCTTGGTTTGCATTTCCAGCGCGGCGGAAAACGCCTTGTTATCGCCAAACAATTTGCTCATGGGGCCGCTCAGATCCGGTCCGCCCGGAGCGCCGCCCGGCCCGGGTTGGGCCTGGGTCGGAAGCAGTCCCAGGCAAATAGAAGCGGCAGCAAGAAGGATGAGATGTTTTTTCATAAAATTCAGATCGTTTGCCGCACTGAATGGACGAAACCTCCTTCCAAGGCAAGCAGAAATGAATCCGTTCAAACCCCGGCCACTCCGTCGAGGCAATCGCGGACCCGTTTTAGAAGTTTGCGGGGATCGAATGGCTTTTCCAAAAAGTTCGGATTGTCGCGGAGGGGGGAGCCTTCCCCCAGCATGTCGTCGGTGTAGCCGCTGGAGTAGATGACTTTCAGGCCGGGTTTTTCGGCCTGCAGCCGGGCGGCCAGTTCGCGGCCGGAAATGCCCCCGGGCATGACCATGTCGGTGAACAGCAAGGCAATCGAATCGCGGTGTTGCGGCCAGACTTCCAGGGCGCTCAGGCCGGAGTCGGCCTCGATGATGCGATAACCTTTGCGTTCCAGCACGGTTCGCGCCAGTGAACGGACGGGGGCTTCGTCCTCGACCAGCAGAATGGTTTCGTGGCCGCCGCGCACGGCCGGCGCCTGGATGAACTCGGTGGCGGCCTTGTCATGGGTATCCAGGCGGGGCAGATGGATGCAAAAGGTGGTGCCTTCGCTGAGCTTGCTTTCGACTTCGATCCAGCCGCGATGTTGGGTCACGATGCCAAAGACGGTGGCGAGGCCCAGGCCCGTGCCCTTGCCGACCTCCTTGGTGGTAAAAAACGGTTCAAAGATGCGCTCCATTTCCTGCGGGGCGATGCCGCAGCCGTTATCGGTGACGCTCAGACGGATGAAGTCGCCGGGATGGGCCTTGGGGTTGATCCAGACGTCGGCCTGGCTGATGGTGATGGGGGCGGTCTGGATGACCAGGCAGCCGCCTTTGGGCATGGCGTCGCGGGAGTTAACGGCAAGATTGACCAGGATTTGTTCCATCATGTTGCGGTCGGCCATGATGGGGGCGCCGCCCGGGGCAAAGTGGGTTTCCAGGCCGATATGTTCGCCGATGAGCCGCTGCAGCATTTTGGTGGTGTTGGCGACGACTTCGTTGAGGTCAACCGGTTTGGGTTGAAACAGCTGGCGGCGGCTGAAGGTGAGCAGCTGGCGGGTGAGATTGGCGGCGCGCTCGGCGGCTTTGGCGATTTCGGCCAAGCTGCTGGAATGTTCGTCCGGTGTAGATTCCCTGAGCTGGAGCAGGGTGACATGGCCCTCGATGACGGTGAGGAGGTTGTTGAAGTCGTGGGCGACGCCGCCGGCCAGCTGGCCGAACGCCTCCATTTTTTGGGACTGGCGGAATTGTTCCTCCAGCAGCTTGTGTTCGGTGATGTCCCGTCCGATTCCGACCAGCCCGCAAATCTCTCCTCGGTTGTTTCGGAACGGCACTTTGGTGGTCAGCAGCGTGCGTTTCTGGCCGTTGGTAAAGACAACCGTTTCCTCCTGCTCATTGATGGCTCTGCCGGCAAAGATTTTCTCCTCATCGGCACGGTAAGCCGCCGCGATTTCCGCCGGGAAAAAGTCCTTGTCGGACAAGCCGAGAACCTGGGCCGGGCTGTCCTTGCCAAAGCGTCTGGCCAGGGTTTCATTGGCCATCAAAAAGCGGCTGTCGAGGTCTTTGATGTAAACTCCATCGGGCAGCAAATCCAGCAGCGTGCGGAGCAGTCCGCGTTCATAGGCCATGGTTTCCAGCGCCCGCCGGCGTTCGGTGACATCCCGGACAAAGATGAGCGCGCTCCGTTCGCCATGGAAAACCGCCGGCACGGCGGTAACCTCCACCGGCACATGGCTTCCGTCCAGGCGCAGATATTCCTCTTCCAGCGCCGGGAGGAGGCCGTCTTCTGTGTTCACCTGGCGCATGCGGGTGGTGACAATTTCCTGCCATTGGGGGGCCACGAAGTCGAGCACCGAGCGCCCGATCAGCTGGTTGGGGTGTTCCGCCCGCAACAGCAGCAATGTGGCCCGGTTCGCGTAGGCGATACGCTCTCTAGTTTGCACGTAAACCGCGTCCGGCGCATTGTCCAGCAACGAACGGAACCGTTGATCGCTTTCGCGCAGCACTTCGTCCGCCTGTTTGATGACGGTGATGTCCTGAAAAGTTCCCAGCACGCCAATCACCCGGCCTTTTTGGTCGTGCAAGGGGACCTTGTTGGTCATTGACCAGGCGGGGCTGCCGTCCTTCCGGTTCTGGGTTTCCTCATAGTTGAGCCGGGGCTGGTCGGTTTCCATCACCTTGAGGTCGTCGGCGCGAAAGTGTTCGGCCTCGGCGGCGGCCAGGGTGTCCCGATCCGTCTTGCCGATGATTTCGCCGGGATGGGAAAAACCGCAGTCCCGGGCGAAGGTCTGGTTGCAGCCGAGGTAAACCGAATTGCGGTCCTTCCAGAAAACGCGCTGGGGAATTGTGTCCAGCACGGTCCGGAGCATCTGCCGGGAATTGAACAGCTCCGCCTCGGTCAGCTGCTTGCGGCGGCGTTGCCACAGCAAGGCCGCAATGAGGGCGGTTTGCACCAGCAGGGCGGCGGTGAAAACGATCAGGACCTGGTGATGCGTCTGCCACAGGGTTGGCGGCCGAAACAACACCTCGCTCCCTGGAGGAAGGTTGTTTTCATCCAGACCATACTGGTGCAGTTGCCGCCAATCAAAGATGAGCCGGTTGCTGGCGCTTTGCCGGCGGGGGATGGAACTGGCATTGCCGGCCCGGATGACCGCGGCAACCTGGCAGGCGGTTTCACCGCCCAGAACGGAGTACACGCGGCAGGAACCGCCCGCGGTGCCATGGCCCAGGAAGACATCGGAGGCGCTGAAAATGGGCGCGGGGGAGATGGGGCCCAATTCCGCGAGCGCATCGCGCGTGGTGTAAAACTGTCCGGCCCCGTCGATCCAGATCCCATTGTAATAGACAATCGAGTGCGGCGGCAGGGCGCCCAGGCGTTGTTTGGTCTCGGCCATCGTCAAGCCGATGAGTTTGATGACCTCGAACCGGTTGGTGGCGAAATCCTCCAATCGTTTAAGGTCGCGCCGGTACACCTCGGCATAGCCGTTGTCGCCGGACGAGATAAAAGCAATCCGCCGGGTGTCGGGACGCAACCGCAAGGCCGCCGCCAGAGTGCCTTCCACATCCGTGTTGGCGGAAATGACCGTCACATTCGTCTGGGTGGAAATGTCGGGCATCTCCATCCGGCCAACGGTCACCAAGACCGCCGGGATCTGCGGCCACAATTCCGCCCGGGCCCGGAAGGTGATGTCGATGATGGCTTCATTGGCGGCGACGATGGCGTCCAGGTTGCGTCCGCGGTATTTGACCCGGAGCCAGTCGATGATCTCACGGCGGTAATCCGGACTGTCGAACTGTTGAACATCCAGATTTTCTATATAAACGGTGACCGTTCCCGGAAGATTCGTGGCCAGGTTCTGTTGGAATCCGGACATGAATTCGATCAGATTCGGTTGCCGGCCGTTGCCCTGTGTCAGCAACAGGATGGATTTCTTATCCGCCGGCGGCGCGGGGGAGGCGGCCAGGGCGGCGGCGGTGAACCATCCCCAGCCGGCGACCAGGATGAAAATCAGGCCCAAGCCGCAGCGGTTGAAACCTCGGGGAAGCCGCCAGACTTTTGAATTGGATGAATTCATCAATCAGGTTTCAGGGAGGACAATGCGAAGGCATGGTCCATGAACGGTTCCTCCCGTATTCAAGGCGGGCTACCGGTGCGGTCCCGCGATTCAAGCCGCTTATGCTCGTAGGGTTCATCTCTCAGAGTCTAACCTTGAATTTAGCATTGAAACGGGGGATTTAAATCTGAAAAGGCACCCCAATTTTGTCTATTTGATCCCTAAAATTGCAAAGCCCCGCGCCTGACGACGCGGGGCCTTTGGCCGGGAGAGGGTTTGCGGGATCAGCCGAGCCGCTGGCGCAAGCCGTTCAGCTGGTCATTCAACGCCTGGGGCAGATGGCTGCCGAACTTGGCGTAGTTTGACGCCACGTCCTCCGCCTCGGTTTTCCAGCCGGCCGAGTCCACCGCCAGCAATTGCCGGAGGTCCTCGGCGGGCAGGTCCAGGCCGGATAAATCCAGCGCGTCAGCCGTCGGCAGGTTTCCGATGGCGGTTTTCTGCGCCTGGCCCCGGCCTTCGGCGCGTTCGCAAATCCATTTGAGGACCCGGCTGTTTTCGCCGTAGCCGGGCCAGAGCCATCGGCTGCTGTCATCCTTGCGGAACCAGTTCACGAAGTAAATTTTCGGGAGTTTGGCGCGCTCGGTGCGTTGGGCGAACGAGAGCCAGTGGGCAAAATAATCCCCCATGTTGTAGCCGCAGAACGGCAGCATGGCAAACGGGTCGCGGCGCAAGACACCGGCCTGGCCCAGCGCGGCGGCGGTGGTTTCCGAACCGCAGGCCGAACCCATGAACACCCCGTGCTCCCAGTCAAACGCCTCGTTCACCAGCGGAATCGTGGCGGGACGGCGTCCGCCGAAAAGAATGGCGGAAAGCGGCACCCCGTCGGGATTCTGCCAGTCGGGGTCAATCACCGGGCACTGCGCGGCCGGCGCGGTGAAACGGGAATTCGGATGTGCGCCCTTTTTGCCGCCGTCGGGGGTCCATTCATGGCCTTCCCAATCGATGCCTTTGGCCGGCGCGGGCACGCCCATGTCCTCCCACCACACATCCCCGTCCGGCGTGAGCACCACATTGGTGAAAATGGTGTTTTTGGCGCAGGCAGTAAGCGCATGGGGATTGGATTTTGCGGAAGTCCCCGGCGCGACGCCGAAGAAGCCGGTTTCCGGATTCATCGCGTACAGCCGCCCGTCCGGTCCGACGCGGATCCAGGCGATGTCGTCACCGAGCGTCGTGACCTTCCAGCCGGGCACGGTTGGCTGCATCATCGCGAGATTGGTTTTGCCGCAGGCGCTCGGGAAGGCGGCGGCGACGTAATGTTTTTTTCCCTGCGGCGAGGTGAGGCAGAGGATGAGCATGTGTTCCGCCATCCAGCCTTCCTTTTTTGCCACCGTGGAGGCGATGCGCAGGGCGAGGCATTTCTTTCCCAGCAGGGCGTTGCCGCCGTAGCCGGAGCCATAGGACCAGATCGAGGGCTCGCCGGGAAAATGGACGATGTACTTGTTTTTTGGGTCCGGCTCGCACGGCCACGAGACATCGGCCTGGCCCGGCTTGAGCGGCGCGCCCACGGAATGCAGGCAGGGGATGAACGGGCCGTTGGCGCCGAGCTTGTCGAGCACCGCCCGGCCCATGCGCGTCATGATGCGCATGTTGGCCACCACGTAGGGCGAATCGGAAATCTCGATGCCGATCTTGCAAAGGGGCGAACCGAGCGGCCCCATCGCAAACGGAATCACATACATCGTCCGGCCCTGCATGCAGCCCTTGAACAGGCCGAGCAGCTTTTGCTTCATCTCGGCGGGATCGGCCCAATTATTGGTCGGACCGGCTTCGTCCTTGGTCTGCGAACAAATATAGGTGCGGTCTTCCACGCGCGCCACGTCGCTCGGATGCGAGCGGGCCAGGTAACTGCCCGGTCGCTTCTTCGGATCGAGCTTGATCAAGGTGCCGCTCTTCACCATCAGGTCGCACAGCGCCTGGTTTTCCTTCTCTGAACCGTCACACCAGTGAATGTCTGCCGGTTGACATAGTTCGACGGATTGTTTCACCCAGGCGAGCAGTTTTGGGTTTGTCGTCGGTGCGTTGTCGATCATGACGGTCATATGATGTGTGATTTTGCCAACGGATGTCCGGGCAAGCTGCCAGAAACCCGGCGGTTTGAACAGCCCAAATTGAATTTTTGCCGCCTTTTGCGTGCGCCGCGTCCGGCGTTGTGGTAAAAATGAAGGAGCATGAGTCTGCCATCAAAAAAGCATTCCGCGACCGGCCCCGAGGCCGGGCAATGCCTGGCGCGCTCGGTGGTGGATGTGCTCGCCGAGGAACCGGCGCTCGAAGCGGTGACGATTGACCGCGCGCGCCAGAAAATCTCCGTCGCCACGCTCGGCCGCACGGATGTGGACCGGCTGACGGACCGGCTGACGACGAAATTTCAGGTGGCCGGGGCGGCCGATCCCGGCCACGCCTGCTCGTTGTTGAGCGGCAAAAGCGATTGCTTCTCGTGCGGCACGCCGTTGTCCGAGACCGAACGCCATAAGATTACCATCCAGAACGAAGGGCCGACGACCACCATCGCCCGGGTGACCTGCCCGACGGCGCCAAAATTCTGGCGCTGGCGCGACATTCCCTTTCCCCGGGTCGTTCCGCGCGATGTCGAGTTTTTGGAGACCGCCGAAAACATTGAGGAGCACATCAATGAATGGAAGTGGCAGCTGGCAGCGGCGGTGGCCTGTGGCGGGCTGGGCCTGGCCGCTCATTTTCTGCTGGCCGGCGGCGGGTCCCTGGCCGCCTATATTGCGAGTTTCATCGCGGGCGGGTTCTTCCCGGCGGAGGAGGTCTGGGAACGGCTCCAGAAGCGCACCATCGACGTGCATTTCCTCATGCTGGCGGTCGCCGGGGGCAGCGCCAGCATCGGCGCGTGGGGCGAGGGCGCGACCCTGTTGTTCCTGTTTTCGTTTTCCGGCGCGCTCGAGCATTACGCGCTGGGCCGGACGCAAAAGGAGATCCGCTCGCTCTTCCGCGACGCGCCCAAGGTCGCCACCGTGCTCGACCCGGGCGGACATGAGCGCGAAATCAAGGTCGAGCAGCTTCTGCCGGGGATGCGCCTCCTCATCAAGCCCGGGGCGCAGTTTCCCGTGGACGGCGAAATCGCCAAAGGCAGCACCGCGGCGGACGAATCCAATCTCACCGGCGAGGCCACGCCCGTCGAGAAAATCATCGGCGACGCGACGTTGGCCGGCACGATCAATCTCTGGGGCGCGGTCGAGGTGGTGGTCACGCGGCCGGCGGCCGAGAGTTCGCTGCAAAAAATCGTCACGCTCATCAAGGACGCCCAGCAACGCAAGGCGCCGGCGCAACAGTTCGCCGACAAATTCAGCACCTATTACACGTACGGGGCGCTGGGCCTTTCGCTGGCCATGTTCTTTGTCTGGTGGCTCGGCTTCGGGCTGGCGCCGTTCGTGTCGGCCATTGAATCGAAAAGCGCCTTTTACCGCACCATGACCTTGCTCGTGGTTGCGTCGCCCTGCGCGCTGGTGCTTTCCATTCCTTCCGCCGTGCTGGCGGCCATCGCCTGGGGTGCGCGCCATGGCATCCTGTTCCGCGGCGGCGCGGCGGTGGAAAAGCTTGCCGATATCAACGTCGTGGCGCTCGACAAGACCGGCACGCTGACCACCGGCGAGCTGCGCGTCGAAATCGTTGAAAGTTTCCCGCCCGGCCGGGAAAACGAAGTCGCGCAGCTGGCCTATTCGCTGGAAAAGCTGTCCACCCATCCGCTGGCCCGCGCCATCACTCGCCATGGCAAGCAGCAGCAACTCGTGCCGCTGGTCTTCGAGCGGTTTGAATCGGTCACCGGCCAGGGTTTGAAGGCGAAGCGCGATGGACAGGACGTGTTTTTGGGCAAGGCTGAATGGGTCCGAAGTTTCGCCGCCAGACGGCTGGAAGCGGAAGCGCCGGGGGTTGCCGGGACGGTCCCGCTCGGCGGGGCGGAACTCCAGACCGAAGCCGGCCTCTCCGAGGTCTGGGTGGCGCACGGTGATCTGCTGGGCCGGGTGGTTTTGCGCGATGACATCCGTCCGCAGGCGGCGGCGGTCGTGGAGGAGTTGCGCCGCGAAGGCTTGCGCACGGTGGTTTTGACCGGCGATCGCCGGGCGGCCGCCGAACATTTGCGCGCGGAACTGAAACTGGACGATGTGCGCGCCGAATTGAAGCCGGATCAGAAGGTGTCGGCCATCCTCGAGCTGAGCGGGCAGGGGAGAAAGGTCGCCATGGTGGGCGACGGGGTGAACGACGCGCCGAGCCTGGCGGTCGCGCACATCGGGGTGGCAATGGGCGCGCGCGGGGCGGATGCGGCACTCGAGCAGGCGGACGTGGTGCTGATGAACGACCGGCTGGAAAATTTTCTTGCGGCCTTCCGCCTGAGCCAGCGCGCCCGGTCCGTGATCCGGTGGAACCTGATCATCTCCCTGGGGACGGTCGTGGTGCTGGTGACGTTTGCCATGCTGGGCAAAATTCCCCTGACCCTCGGGGTGGTCGGCCATGAAGGCAGCACGGTGGTGGTGGTGATGAACAGTTTGCGGTTGCTTTTCGGCGGCCAGAAAAAGGATGCTTGAACCCCGGATGAAACCCCGAACCGACCCGTTTCAAAGATTTGTATCCGAATACGCCCGGCTTTTCCAAGCCGGAAAGAAATTGCCGCCCGGCGATGCGGCAAGGTCAGGGCACCGGCCAAAATCCCAGGATCAGGCGCCGAAAGTCCTGATGTTCTCACCGCACCCGGACGACGAATGCCTCGTCGGCGGGCTGGCGTTGCGGCTGTTGCGCGAGGCGAAATGGAATGTCATCAATGTCGCCGTCACCCTGGGCAGCAATCTGGAGCGGCGGGCGGAGCGGCTGCGTGAGTTGAACGATGCCTGCCGGGTCCTTGGCTTTGACCTCGCTTCGGCGAACCGGCTGGACATCAATCCGGAAACCCGGCGGACAAAACGGAAGTTTTGGCAGAAGGCGGTCAGGAACACCGCTCGCAACCTGACCCTGGCGCGTCCGCGGGCAGTTTTCATCCCGCATGCGGACGACGGCCATCCCGCGCACGTTGGCACGCACCTGCTGGTCATGGACGCGCTGAAGACCCTGCCGGCGTCCTTCCGCTGCCACGTCGTTGAAACGGAATTCTGGCGGCCCTTGGCCGATCCCAACCTGATGGTCGAATCCAGCGTCACGGATGTGGCGGATCTGGTCGCGGCGCTGGCCTGTCATGTTGGCGAAGTCCGGCGCAATCCGTATCAGGCGCGGCTGCCGGCGTGGCTGATGGACAATGTGCGGCGGGGGGCGGAGCTGGTGGGCGGGCGGGGCGGGGCGGCGCCGGACTTCACGTTCGCCACGCTCTACCGGGTGCGCCAATGGTCGCGCGGCCGGCTGGCGGAAGCAGCGAAAGGCGGTCAATTTTTGGGCGCCGCAAAAAATCCCGCCGGATTTTTTTGATGGAAATCAAGTTCATGCGCGCGGCCATCCGGCTCTCGCGCCAAAAAATGCGCGGCAATCACGGCGGCCCGTTTGGCGCGGTGGTGGTCCGCCGCGGCCAGGTCGTCGGGCGCGGCTGGAACCAGGTGACCTCGACGAATGACCCGACGGCGCACGCGGAGGTCATGGCCATCCGCGCCGCCTGCCGCCGGCTCAAGACCTTTCAACTGGACGATTGCGAGCTGTACGCCAGTTGTGAACCCTGCCCGATGTGCCTGGCGGCAATCTATTGGGCCCGGTTGCGGAAGGTCTATTACGCCAACACGCGCCGCGACGCCGCGCGCATCAACTTTGAGGACGATTTCATCTACCGGGAAATCGCCCGGCCGGTCTCGCGCCGTAAAATCCCCATGCAGCAATTGCTCCGCGGCGAAGCGCTGAAGGTGTTTGCGGAATGGAAAAGCAAACCGGACAAGATTTGTTATTGAGGCGGACAGTTGCCGCTCAGCGATAATTCTTGTCGTCCACGCGGCTGAGGTTGATGCCATCCTTGAACACCCCGAGCGTCACGACCGCGAAGGTGAACACGCTCGTCCCGGTCTCCAGATGTCCACCAAAGGCCCGGTCAGGGTCGGCCAGGGTAATGTGGGAGTGGATGCGGCCGTCAATCACATAGCCGTTCATGCCGGTGATGTCGGCCGGGCCGGCGGGATTCTTTACAAAGATATTTTTGGACGGAAAAGTGCCGTTGCTGACGGTGTGATAATGATAGCTTTTCACCGAGCCGATGCCGGACAGGATGACGGCGTTGCGGACCCTCTGTTCCTTCACCATGCGTTCCAGGCCGGCCAGGAGGTCAGCCTGGTTTTTGAAGCGCAGCACGAGAATCCGGTCGAATTGACCGCTGACCGCATACACGTCCGGCACCTGGTCTGTGTTTGGTTTGGCGTCCTCCGCCGGCGTGGTGGCGTTGGTCGATTCGTGGCGGGTCGGCTGGGCGGCCGCCAGGTTGAAGATGGCGAGAAAGCTCAGGATCTGAATCAGTCGGCGCATGGGTGTCTCCTGGTTTGGTGGTTGATTAAATTGGGGCAAAGATAAACCCGAAGCCAAGCGAACGGCAATCCATACGTGGTTTTACCTAATCACCGTTCAAAACCAGCAACGCCACCGCCTGTCGCGCCAGTTTCAACCGGATGATGGCCCGGCCGCTTTTCACGGGAACGGCTTCCGGCGCCCCAACGGTCGCAAGCTGCCCCGCCTTCTCCAGTTGCGCGTATTGTGCCGGGGTCGGTGATTGCGGTGAACCCATGCGCTTCCACGCTTCAAACGAATTACTGTGGTCGGCATCGATGCGGTATTGCATCAGCCGCGCCCGGCCGTTTTTGAACGGCAACGCGTCGAGTGTCAGTTCAATCGCTGCGTCGGGTCCCGGCAGGTCGTCGTCGTGGTAATGCCAGATCATCACGCACAGGTTGGTTTTGCCGAGACTGGCGAGGGCGGAGACATCGGGGCCGCCGCGGACGCCCCGGGTGCGGATGGTTTCGGCGTCCTGCCCGGCGCTGCTTTCCACGGCAAGGCGCTGGCCGTTCATTTTGGCAAACAGGCGGAACACATTGAGCACCGGGAGATCGAGGCCGTTGCTGGCCAGCGCGCGGAAGCCGGCAAAATAAGGCTGCTTTTCAAATTCAAATGCCCAGGTCAATGCGCCTTCGAGATTCACCCCGTGTTTTTCGGCGAGTTCATATTCCCGCGCAAAACTCGCGGCGGTGTAGCTCGAATACATGGTGCCGTTGCGATAGCCGTCCTGGGGATCGTTGCAGGCGGCACAGCCTTCGGGATCGGATTCCCCGATGATCAGGGGAGTTCTTTTGTAGTCGGGAAATGAGGCGATTACGGCGAAGGCGTCGTTGATGTTGCGGAGTTGATTGGCCATGCCCATGCGCACATGGTCGTTCGTGAAGGTCGGCGAACCCTTGGCGTGAAAGGAAATGAAATCCAGCGGGGAACCGGGTTTGCCGGTGGCGTAATTCGTGCCGCGGGCGCAATGTTCTAGAAATTCGCGGAGGAAATTTCCGCCGGGGCCGCCCGCCGTCTCCGGGCCCCCGACGCGCGCCGCCGGCAGTGCCCGGCGCACGCCAGCTGCGGCATAATCGTATAGCTTGAAGTAGTCTGCATGTGAACCGTGCCAGTAGCTGATGTTCGGTTCATTCCAGACTTCCCAATACCAAGTCTCTACCTCGGCCGGTCCGTACTTCTCCACGCAATGCCTGGTCCATTGATAGACCAGTTCGCCCCACTTCGAGTAGTCCTTGGGCGGATACGATTGTCCGGCATTTGCCGGCGCCCTTTCCATCTCCGGCGGATGGTGGGGATAGTCTCGCGGATGGGTGGTCATCGCCTCGGGCATGAAACCGATCTGCGCGTAAGGCTTCAATCCACGTTCGAGATAGGTGTCGAAAATGCGGTCAACGATCGTCCAGTTGTAGACCGGCTTGCCGTCCGCATCCTCGGTGTAGATGCCGGTGGATCCCCATTTCAAGGCGGGTGAGCCGTCGCCGCTGGTGAGGAGATGATGGCAGCGGATATAAACCTGCGGTCCGCCCAGCCGGCCGAGTTCGGAAAGCAATTTCCGTCCGTCCGGCATATAGGCGTAGTTGGCCTCATCATAGCCGAAGAAGCGCCAGAGTGGTGTCAGCTCGCCGCGAGGCTGTGCCGCATCCACGTGGATGGTCACGGGAAATTCGCCGGCGTTGCCCGGGACGGGCGAAGGAGACGGGAGATCGGCGGCACCCAGACACTGATAGAGGAGGGACAGGGCCAGGACGGCGACGGTGACAAACCGATTCATGGCGGGAAGATATTCCTGGGATAAAAATCGGCAATGCTACGTCTGATCCTGGCAATTCCCATAAATCTCTACCCCCGAATTCTATCCTGCGGAGCAATACCATCCAAAATTTATACGACCTGCGCGGTCCTGGCATTGCCACGGAGATAGAGGTGACGCCGGGTGGATGCCCGGCGTCATACCTATGTTTTACAGTGTTGTTCTACCAGCGGCTTTGGCCTTTTTCCAACGCAGTTTTGCTGCGGCGGCAATCTTGGCCCGTCCGGCGGCGCTCATTTTCCGCCGGGCTTTCTTTGCCGGCTTTGCCGTTGTCTTTGCTCCCTTAACCCTTGCCCATCTTGCCCGGGCTGCGGCGGCAATCCTGGCGCGACCGGCGGCACTCATCCTTCTTTTTTTGGCCGTGCCGGCTTCGACCTGGCTTGCAGTTCCTAGGATTCGGCCGAGTTCGCTTTGCAGCGTGGCGATCTTATCCTGGATATTGGCAGCCTTACGTAACTCTCGTGAACTTAGGTTTGCATTTAACATAGAGCGATATTGGAAGATAATGGCAGCAAGAAGTCAAGCAACTGATGCTTGGGGTAATGTCCCGACACTCCAAGCTTAGAGAGTTCAAGGCTGGTTCAATTTCTATCCAAGTTGATTCTATCCACTTCCAGATGCTGGAATCACCTGCTTTCGGCCAATCAATTTTGATTACTTCCGGCCCCAATTGCGGTGTAAGCCGCTGCGAATACCAGACCACTGAATTCTTCATTCAATCCGCCGCGGAAGCATCTCGATTCCATGTCGGATTCCACCGCTCCACGCCATCCCACTTGTAGGTCGTAGTCTCATCTTTGAGAATGCCCCGGTCAAACGCCATGAGGGAGAGGGGAATTTTGAAAGTTGAGCAGGGCGGAACCCCTAGCGCAGCGTGCTTCGTTGAAACGGCGGACTATTTTATTTGCCTTCAGGTCCTAGAGCAGAAAGCAGCCATCTTTTCCCTGGAAGCAAGGGCCCAAATCGGGTTCGGCCGCGGTCAGGGCGAGGGGGAGGCCAGCGCAATGATGCGGAAGCGGTGGAGAATACCGTTCATGGGGTTGGGTTCGGCAGATTGTGGGCAGCGGCTACGGCGGTGTGATAGACCGCCGGGGTGTCCTGAAAAGCCGCAACGGTCATGTTCAAGTCGCGCAGCAGCCCGTCCTGCAACCCGTAAATCCAGCCATGCACGGCCAGCTCCTGTCCGCGTTCCCACGCGTCGCGCGCAATGGTGGTCTGGCAGACGTTGGCCACCTGCTCGATAACGTTCAGTTCGCACAGGCGGTTACAGGCGGCGGCATCGCTGTTTATGCCGATCAGATGCGGCTGATGTTTTTCCCGCACATCTTGCACATGACGCAGCCAATTGTCGCTCAAGCCAATCCGATCGCGTCGCAGCACGGCCTGCACGCCGCTGCAGCCGTAGTGTCCGCAGACGATGATGTGGCGGACCTTCAGGATATCCACCGCAAACTGCATGACCGACAGACAGTTGAGGTCGGTGTGCACGACCAGATTGGCGATGTTCCGGTGGACGAACAGCTCTCCCGGCAACAGCCCGACGATCTCATTGGCGGGCACCCGGCTGTCGGAACAGCCGATCCAGAGGTAGCCGGGCAGCTGCTGCCGCGAAAGCTTGAGAAAGAAATCCGGATCCTGCTGCCGGATGCGCCCGGCCCAAGTCCGGTTGTTCTCGAAGAGTTGGATGAGTGTTTGCATTGGCAGGCTTACGAAGTGGTTTGGCCGTCCACGGAAAGCGGGACGGTCGCCTTTCTTGTCATGCGTTTAAAGAAGCTGGTTGGCGAACAAACGGCAAGTTGATAGTTCGGCCTGATTCATGAATGCAAACTAATACGCCTGCCAGGCGGGCGCCGCCAAATCAATTCCGAAACTCAGAAGAACCAGGTCAATCCAATCATTCCGATCACTCCATTCACCCCCAAATTCGGACTGGTGATGCCGTCGTCGGACATGTGGAAATACCGGGCCTCCAGCGTCAATGCCAGGTTGTCATGGGCGAACCAATGAACGCCGATGCCCCCCTGCACATTAAACTCAAATGTACTGCTCAGGTCCGGCTGCCCAATGTCCGTGGCCGTTACGCCCGCCCCGCCATCGATAAAAGGAACCCACCGCGTACCGGTGGTCAGGTTGTAGCGCAGGTGCGGCGTCAGGCCGACCAGCCAGTCGTCGTCGGGTGAAAACTCCATTCCGCCAAACAGTTCGGCGCGCAACTCCCAATTGCGCTGGTACCAGTGGTCCCCGCCGAAGAGGGGGCCCGGCGTGTAGCCATAGGAAAGGCTGCCGAGCGCGAGATGATGAGATTGGCGGCTGCCCAGGATCTCCAAACCATAAGCTCCACCCACCTCCAAGGTGAGGGTCTGAACGCCGGACGGAAATCCGACCCCGATGCCATTTGTCCAAAGGGCTGTTTCGGAAGGTGGTTGCATTGGCTCGGCACCCTGGCACGGTCCGGCCATGGAAAGGATGGCGACGGCAACCCACGGCAGACACATCTGCAGATGTCGTCCCATGCCTGTCAGGGGCAAGGATCTGTTGTTATCGACTTTCACCATTTCCTTGGAGGAAACGATAGCCAATTTCAGGTCAGGGAAATCAAGGAAAAAATGGAAACTTGACAGCCGCCCTCGCGCCGGACGAATCATTCCCTCGCCGGATTGGGCCCCCCAAAAAATTAATTCAACGGTTGTCGGCCAGGCCTTTGGGCAAATCACCGCGATCGATGGTCCAGGGATGATTGAACAGCGCCGCCGTGTTGGTGTTCGAGGCCAGACTCCACTTCGCGTTCCAGCTCATGAAAAACACCGTCCGCGGAAAGTTGTTTTGCACGCCGTCGATGAAACGCCGGTAGTCGTAGTCACCGGGCGGATCGCTGGGCCCGTGCGGGCCGAATTCGGTGAAACCGAACGGTTTCGGCAACTGCGCCATTTCCGCGTAGCCCTGGATGTGGCTGGAATCCACAAAGTCGGTATAGGCGTCGAGCCCCACCAGGTCCGCATAACGGTCGCCCGGGTAATAGACTGTGGCGTTGGTGCCGTGGTTGGGAGAAAAAACCCAGAGCAGGTTGTCCAGTCCCCTGGTTTTCGTGAAGTAGTCGAACATCTGGCGCCAGAGTTTGACAAACGTCTTGGGGTCCTTGCCATCCCACCAGAACCAATTGCCGTTCATTTCGTGGAAAGGCCGCCACAACACCACCACGCCCTGGTCCTTTAGTTGTTGCAGGCCATCGGCAATCTGGTCGAGTTCGTGCATCCAGCGGGCATGGATTTCCGTGCCGGGGACGAGCAGGATGTTCAGGTCGACGTCCTTGTCGCGCAGTCCGCTGAACATGACATTCGTGCGCGCGGGGTTGTACAGGTGCGCGCTGAGGGTGACCAGCCCGCCCTGACGCCAGTATTCGAGGACGGCCTGGTTGGGCGCTTCGGTCGTGATACCGCCCCGGCCGGCATAGTCGGCGCCCAACAGCGCCGGCCAATGCCCGGTCTGGTCGTGGATTTCGGTCATCAGCCGAAGGTTGGCGCCGCCGCCGAAATCCGAAAACTGGCCGGACACGACGCGCTTAGCGGGGCGCGCCTCGAGACCTTGAAAATATTTGAGGATGGCTTTGGCCCGGGCATTGGCATCGGGATTGGCGGGCGATTGGGGGGTGCGACAGCCGGACAACAGAATCACCGCAAGCGAAAGGCAAAGGATGGGTTTCATGGCAAACTGTTTCGTTCGGTCACCTCCAGGCGATCGTTTCGCCGCATAATGCTTGTTCTCCACCACGGCACAAGTTTTTTGGGCGGTGATTTCGGGTAAATGGTACGTCCTTGTTTGCGGGGCGCGGCATTCATGCCGCTTCACCGTTCAAAGCCCTTTGCACGTTGATGCGGGCCGAAGCCCGCGCTCCGGCAACAGGATCGGACTCTGCCGCGCTTCATCCGGGCTTGACTTCCGGCGGCGGCGGCTCAACTGTTTATTTTCAGCACGACCCGCGACGGCTGCGGAAATACAGGCTGGGTTTGACGTCCACCGGCTGGCGCGGTTCATGCTGGTTTCAAGCCGGATTTACACCATTTTATGAAAATCATATCCATCAACCGGGAGTTGTCCGACAAAGGCAAAGTGGCGTTTCGCACCGAACCAGAGGTGGACGCGCCGGTATTCGATCAGATCCGGCGATTGCTGCAACAGTCGGCCTCCTTGCGGGGCGTCGGGGTGGAGTTGAAGGACGGATGCATCGTGGTGATGCATTCGGCGTTTACGCCGGAACTGGCGAAGAACGTCAACGAGCTTTTGTCCGCCGCCGAGAACGCGGTGCAGAAGGTCATCGAGGATGCCCGGAAACGGGCGGAGCAGGAAAAGGCCGAAGTCCTCCACGCCATCGAATCGGCGTCCAGCGCGTTCGGCGTTCCCATCCAGTAAGCGTTTGATCCGTGACGGCAAACAAGAACGGAACGCTACGTCCCTGTCGCCCCGAGGAGCTGGGGGAGATTTGGGAAATCATCAACGACGCCGCCTGGGCTTACCGCGGCATTATTCCCACCGACCGCTGGCATGAACCCTACATGCCGCTGGCCGAATTGAAGGAGCAGGTGTTGAATGTTGTGTGTTGAATGTTCGCCGATTCGGGCGGTCCCTGTCTTCAATCCGGCTGAATGACGGAGGCGGTGAACATTTCCCTGGCAATGACCCCGTCGGACACCTTCGTCACCGCGCCGGTCATCTCAATCGCGTAACCGTCGCCGATCTTGATCTCGATCTTCCCGCCGGGCATGTGGACGGAAATCTCGCGGTCGCAGAGGCCGAGCCGGTGGGCCACCGCCGCCGCCGCGCTGCTGCTGCTGCCGCTGGCCAGCGTGTAGCCCGCGCCGCGCTCCCAGATTTCGATCTGGATGTTGTGGCGGTCGATCACCTTCATGAGCTGCACGTTGGTGCGCTTGGGAAAGCGCAGGTGCGTTTCCAGCAGCGGGCCGATCTGCCGCGCAAAGTCGGCGCTGATTTTCGCCATCGGCAGCACGCAATGCGGGTTGCCCACGGTGGCGGCGCAAAAGTTGAACCGTTCGCCGCGAAGATGGATGGGCTCGTTGATGACTTCGCGGCGCGGGCCGGCCACGGGAATCTCGTCGCTCCAGAAGCTGACTTTGCCCATCTCGACGCGCACGATTTTGCCGCGCTCCATCACCGTGGCTTTCACCAGGCCGCCGGGGGTTTCGATGTCGAACTCGTCCTTGCCGACCAGTTTCTTGTCCCACAGGTAACGCGAAAAAATCCGCAGGCCGTTGCCGCTTTTTTCGGCCTCGCTGCCGTCCGGATTGAAGATGCGCAGCGCGAATTTTGCCGCTTTGGAGGGCAGGGGGCCGAGCAAAATGCCGTCCGAGCCGACGCCGTAATGGCGGTGGCAGATCGTTTTGACCTGCGCGGGCGTGAGCGCCGACGGCAGGTTCTTCGGATCAATGACGATGTAGTCATTGCCGAGCGCGTGGTATTTGGTAAAGGCCCAAAGCATGGCCAAAGAATAGCGCGCCGCGGGCCAAGAGCAAAATAGAATGATGGGATGATTTTGCGCGGCGTTGGCGGTTGTCGTGTCGAGCCTGTGGCTCGATGGGATTGGCGCACCGCGCCAACGCTGCACCGGCTCGCGAGGATGCTCGCCTGCCGGATCAGCGGCGAGGTGTCATTTTTCGGCCTTGTCCGCGCGCTTCGCCTCTTCCACATGAAACCGGTGCAGGAACCGGTGAACCGCCGGGGCAAAAATGATTCCGAGGATGGCGAAGAACGCCAGTCCGCTGAACAACGCGTAACACCCGGCAAAAATCTTCCCGCCGGCGGTTTGCAGCGACGACACCGGCCCCATGCCGGACAGGATCATTGCCGCATTGACGAAGGCATCCGTCCAGGACATTTGCTCAAAGATGCGGTAACCGAGCATTCCGCTGCTAAGCGCGAAGACAATGACCAGGAGGCCGATGCCTGCGCTCCGCGCCAGGCGCGCGTAAAACGCTGGCAACGGCAACAATGGTTTTGAACGGTGTTCAAACATCGAAATCCGGCATCGCCGGAGATTAAGCCGAACCGATCCCTTCCTGCAAGCAGTGACTGGTTTGACGTCAGATGGAGACGCAGCATGAGGAAGGCCTCCCCGGGGGAAACCGGGCGGTGCGCGGAATAACCTCATTCTCCCGGGTTCCAAACTTGACGCTTCGCTCATGAAGTCTATTGTCCTGTCGTGGACATTGGAACAGGAAATTCTTATGATCGCCGGGTCTTAAACGGGCGGCATCTCAATTTGTTTCGCCAGGTGATCAGCGGGCTTTGGCCGGCTGTTTATTGCCTTATTGGTGTCGCCCTGTTGTTGTTGGGCGGCGGCTGTGAGACGAACGAAATGAAGGGCACGCCGTTCTACGCCGGCGAGTATGCCAGGAGAAATGGCCCAGCCGAGCAGCGGGTGAATGCCTGGCCTTTGGTATATTATCGCGCACCAGCACTGTCTGTGGTATGGCCAATTTTTGAATTTACCGACGATCACACCGCCGTGCGCCCCTTCTTTTCGGTTTACGGTCTGGACGAGACCAACCATGAATACAACGTGCTTTGGCCGCTGTCGCAGTTTGACCGGCAAACCGGGGATAATTGGATTTTTCCGGTATTTTGGGGGAGCGACTATGGCGTTGTCTTTCCGGTGTACTGGCATTTGGGGGAGCCGTTCGGCAAGGGGGGTGGCTCGGACTCACTTTTCCCGTTGTGGATTCTTGACCGGTATCGCACCAACCGTTTCGATTTGTTCTGTCCGTGGCCGTTGATGCATTGGTGGTCCGATGCCAGTCTCGGTGAGGGCGGCAGCATGGTGTTCCCGCTCTACCGGCATGACCGTGACGATGCCGGGTCGCGTTTCTATTCGTTGCTGTGGTTGAGTGGGACAAAGACCAATGGTGACGGCTGGCGGGCCTTGTTGCCGTTGTTTTATCAGGCCTCGAATGAAACGTCTTCGGTGACCGCGACACTCATCTGGGACCAAGGCCAGTCGGGGTCAAACCACTGGCAGTTACTCATCCCGTTCGGTTATTGGGACCGGCAGCAACGGACCGTGATTTCGCCGTTGTGGGCGTATTGGCAGGATGAAGGCCGGGAAATGAGCGTGGCGCCGTGGTCGCTCTCGTGGTGGACGCGCGCCACCAATTGCGATGATCTCTGGCTGGTCGGCGGGCTGGCGCACGCGAGCTGGGGGCAAAACCCCGGACCGCATCATGTGATCCCGCTGTATTATCGGGATGCCGAACACCGGACGCTGCTCACTCCGCTATGCGGCTGGAATCATGGCGACGGGGATTTCTTCTATCCGCTGACGCCGCTGGCGGGTGTGCGCACGGACGCTCACAGTGGCAGTTGGCTTTTTCCTTTGTACTCGCACGTGCGGCAGAAGAAGACCGGGGATGTGAACGACTGGCTCCTTTTGCTCGGCGGTGACAGCCAGGAAGGCCGGCACCGTCATTCATGGTTTTGGCCCCTGTTCTATTATGGCGATGATGGGCCGTTGGCTTCCGTGCCGGAGAAGACGGAGTATTGCCCCGCCTATGGCAAAACGTTTTGGTGTCTGCCGTTCTGCTGGTACCAGAACCGGTGCCAGATACGGCCGCCGCGATGGTTGCCCGTCGCCGCCGCAGATTCAGAAACGCGGGAGGCTTCCGGCATCCGCCAGACACCCGCCCGGACCAATGCCCCGCCGATTCGCGAATACTCCCGGACGGAGGGAGCGTTTCCATTCTGGAGCTATGCCACGAAATCCACGCCCGCCCGCGACCAAAGCAAGGTGGATGGCTCGCTGGGAGTTTTGCTTTACAACTACCGGCGGGAAATCGGGCCGGTGCGGGGTGAGAAAGCCGGCGCCACCAACGATTACACCCGCATCCGCGTGCTCTGGCGGCTCTGGCATTATGAACGCCTCAACGGAAACGTCAGCGCGGATGTCTTCCCGGCCATCACTTACGATCACAAGACAGATGGCTTCAAAAAGACGTCATTCCTCTGGCGGTGCTTCCGGTATGAACGCGCTGCCGATGGCGCGAGGAAGCTGGACATTTTGTTTATACCCGTGAGGCGGTAAGGCGCGATGGAAATCATCCTGCCGGCCTGAAACCGTTACTGCGATACAAACCCGGCGATCATTTTGTCAGCTTCACGCTGCCGATGATTTCCCGAACGTCTTTGAGTCCGTGCTTTTGCATGAATTCGCGGAGGCCGGCGATCACCTTCAAGGGGGTCTGTGGTTCGTAGAAATTCGCCGTGCCCACGGCCACGGCCGTGGCCCCGGCGACCATGAACTCCGCCGCATCGGCAGCGTTCTGGATGCCGCCCATGCCGATGATGGGAATTTTCACGGCCTTGGCCGCTTCCCAAACGAGCTTGATGGCAATCGGTTTGATGCACGGACCGGTCAGGCCGCCGGTGACGTTCGCCAGTTTTGGCCGGCGCGTCTCGATATCAATAGCCATGGCCGGGTAGCTGTTGGTTACCGCCAGCGCGTCGCTGCCGGCGTCTTCCGCCGCCCGGGCGTAGGGCGCGATGTTCACCACGTTCGGGCTCATCTTGGTGATGAGCGGCAGTTGCGTCACCTTCCGGCAGGCGGCCACGACCTGGGCGAGCAGCTTCACGTCCGTCCCGAATTGCGCGCCGCCTTCCTTGATGTTCGGGCAGGAGACGTTGAGTTCCAGCGCGCCCACCCCGCCGAGCGCTTCAAACCGCTGGGCGACTTCGGCGTATTCCTCCACGGTGGTGCCCCAGATGTTGATGATGGTCGGGACCTTGAGCGTTTTGAGGAACGGCCAGTATTTTTTGATGAAGCCGTCCACGCCGGGCCCTTGCAGGCCGATGGCGTTGAGCATGCCGCTGGTGACTTCCGCCGTGCGCGGCGTGGGATTGCCGCGGACCGGTCCGAGCCGGATGCCTTTCACCACGACGGCGCCGAGCTGGTTCAAGTCGAGGAGCTGCGCGTATTCGACGCCGTAGCCGAAGGTGCCCGAGGCGACTATGACCGGGTTTTGCAGCTTCAGCTTGCCGATTTGGACGGACAGGTTCATGGGTGCACCTCCGGTATGGAAACCAAAGGCAAACATTGAACGCTGAATCCCGCAGTGCGGGACTGAACATCGAATGAGAGGCGCATGAAAACACTGTTCGGCGTTCGGCGTTCGGCGTTCGATGTTCGATGTTTCCCCCAAATCATTTGAAATTTCATTTCGCCGCCTCCCACACCACTTGGCGCGCGTCAAACACCGGTCCTTCGGTGCAGGTGCGCTGGTATTCCCAGTCCCGCAGTGCGGGACCGGTCTTGACCGGGATGACGCACGTCAGGCAGACGCCCACGCCGCAGCACATGTGTTCGTCCATGGAAAGTTCCGCCGGCACCTTGAGTTCATCGGCGATTTTGCCCACCGCTCTCAGCATTCCCGTCGGGCCGCAGGCGAATATCTTCACATTTCGGATTTCGGATTTTTTAGTTTGAGCCTCGTTACCTCGGCTCCTACGCAGTTCGGCCAGCAACGGTTGCGTCACCAGGCCTTTTTCGCCATGGCTGCCGTCCTCGGTGGTCACGCGGACGTCCCAGCTGAGCGCTTGAAATTCTTTTTCGCACAAAATGTCCACCCGCCGCCGGCCGCCGACGAAGACGATGCCCTTTTGGGGCGAGCGCTGCGCGAGGAGGTACATCGCCGCCATGCCATAGCCGCCGGCGACGAGCAGGGGAATCTCGCCGCCGCGAGGCGGCACGGTGAAACCATGGCCGAGCGGCGCGATGATGCTGAGTTCTTCCCCGGGACCCAGGCGGGCGAGCGCCTCGGTGCCTTTGCCGACGGTTTTGTAGAGGATGGAGAACGTGTCGTCCTGGACCTGGAAAATGCTGAACGGCCGGCGCAACAGGGCGTCCTTCAGCGGCAGTATGCGGACATGCGCAAACTGGCCCGGCTGAATCAGCGGGGCGATTCGCGGAGCGCGCACCACCAGCCGGAAATAGGCGTCCGTGTCGCGCGCGTTGGAAACAATCTGGACGGTTTGCTCAAACATGGCTGGCGTCCTGCACAATGTCGGATGAAGCGGCCAGGCCGGGAAGCGGATGGCCGTCCACCTTGCGGCCGTGTTCGAGGATTTTGCGGTAGGTGGCGAAGGCGAGCAGCGGCCACGCGTTGCGGTAGATGTCGTATTTCAAATAAAACACCCGGGGAAAACCGGTGCCGGTGATTTCCTGCTCGGTCCACGAGCCGTCGGGATTTTGCGTCTGAATCAAATACTCGATGCCGCGTTTGAGCGCGGGATTGTCGGGGTTGTCAAAGGCGCACAGCCCCATGACGGCCCAGGCGGTTTGCGACGCGGTGCTCGGGCCGCGGCCCTTGAAAACCGGGTCGTCGTAGGTATTGCAGCGTTCGCCCCAGCCGCCATCCTCGTGCTGGACGCTTTCCAGCCAGTCGCGCGCCTGGAGCAGCCACGGCTGGCTCATGTCCTGGTTCATGGCGCGCAGGCCGCGCAACACCTGCCACGTGCCGTAGATGTAATTCACGCCCCAGCGGCCATACCACGAGCCGTCCTCCTCCTGCTGCTCGCGGAGGTATTCCAGCGCCTCGTGAATCTGGGGATGATTGGGGTTCCAATTTTCGTAGCCGAGCAATTCCAGGATGCGCGCGGTGATGTCGGCGCACTCGGGGTCCAGCATGGCGTTATGGTCGGCAAAGGGGACTTTTTCCAGGATGTTCTTGGTGCAATCCTTGTCGAACGCCGCCCAGCCGCCGTCCCGGCACTGGAAGGTCATCATCCACTTCAGCCCGCGCTGGAAGCATTCATCGCGTTTTTGCGGGTGGTCGGTCGGGATTTTGCGCAGCGCGAGCAGCACCATCGCGGTGTCGTCCACGTCGGGGTTCCATTTATTGTTGAACTCGAAGACCCAGCCGCTCGGTTCAACGTCCGCCGGGTTCTTGTGAACCCAGTCACCGCGAAAGCGGATCTCCTTCGCGATCAACCATTCCGCCGCCTGTTTCAGGCGCGGGTCGGTTTCCGGGATGCCGGATTCGCGCAGGCAGAGGGCGACGATGGCCGTGTCCCAGACCGGGGAGAAGCAAGGTTCGATGTGCACGGTGTCGGCGGTCTCATGCTCCAGTTTCTTCAATTCGTGAGCGGCGCGGGCCACCTGCGGGTGGTCATCGGGATAGCCGAGCGCCTTGAGGGCGATGAGCGAATTGAGCATGGCCGGGAAAATCGCGGCGAGGCCGTCGGAGCCTTCAAAGCGTTCCAGCATCCATTGCTCGGCATTTTTCAGCGCGCGCGGGCGGAAGGGGTGGATTTTGTGTTCGGCGAACCATTCGGCGAACTTGTGCAGGCGGTCCAGCCAGAGGAAAAAATTGCGCCAGGAAAGTTTCTCCGGGTCGGGCGCGAGCGCGAGGTCGCGGTCGTGGACGCCTTCGGGATAGAGTTCGTCCAGCGTCACCGGCACCGGGTGGGTGGGTTTGAAATGGTTGATGATGGCCAGGGGCACGAGCATGCCGCGCGACCAGTTGCTCATCTCCCAGAAATTCACATGGAACCATTTGCCGATGAGGATGACCTCGCAGGGGATGGTGGGGACGAATTCCCAGGAATAAAGCCCGAGCAGGGCAAGGTACAATTTTGAAAAGGTGTTCATCCGCGCCACGCCGCCGAGGTTGAGGGCCATTTCGCGCGCCTTGAGCAGGCGCGGGTCGGTGACGGGCACGCCGGCGAGCTTGAGGGCGAGATAGGCCTTGATGGTGGCGTTGACCTCCGACGGGCCGCCGTAATAGATGTTCCAGCCGCCGTCGGACAACTGCATCGAAAAAATATGGTTGATCGCCTTGCGCTGCCATTCCCGGTCCACCTTGCCGTTCCAATGGTGGTACGCGATCGTGTCGGAAACGAGCGTGGAATCCACCATCAATTCGCCCACCCAATAGCCTTCCGGTTTCTGCAAGCGGAACAGGTTTTCCTGCGCCCGCCGGAGGGCGGCTTCCAAATCCCCGTCAAAATCCGCTGGTGGGCGGGTTGTCGGGGACCACAGGGCTGACATGCCCTTGAAACTGCTTTCAATCACCCCTCCACTCTGCGAATTCACACCAAAACTGTAAAGTTTTAAGTGCCTTGGCGGGAAAGGCCTGGTGCCGTTGGGGGGTCGCTTTTGTTATGGACAAACCGGTTGCATTGAATTATTAAAGGACATTGGTTTATTGTAAAACGGCAATAAAACTTATGAGCTACCAGATTGCCCGTTTCGGCTGGCTGCCGGATTTGCCGGACCAGCGCGACCGGCTCTACGCTGCCCCGGCGGAAATGTTCGGGGCATTGCCGGTGCGGGTGGATCTGCGGCCGCATTGCCCTCCGGTGTACGATCAGGGCCAACTGGGCAGTTGCACCGCCAATGCCATCGCCGGGGCCATCGAGTTTGACCGCCTGAAACAGGGACTGGCCGACTTTGTGCCGTCGCGCCTTTTTATTTATTACAACGAACGGGCGATGGAGCACACGGTGGATTCCGACAGCGGCGCGCAAATCCGTGACGGCATCAAGAGCGTGGGCAAACAGGGCGATTGCCCGGAGACCGAATGGCCGTATGTCATCGCCCGGTTCAAAACCCGGCCGCCGAAAAAGTGTTACGCCGATGCGCTCAAGTACCGGGCCGTTATATACCAGCGCGTCGCTCCGACGGCGACCCAGATCAAAAGTTGCCTGGCGTCCGGTTATCCGGTCGTGTTCGGATTCACGGTTTATGAAAGTTTTGCAAGCGCGTCCGTGGCGCGGACCGGTCATGTGCCGCTGCCCAGGTCCGGCGAGCGGGCCATCGGCGGCCATGCCGTGGCCGGCGTCGGCTACGATGACGCAAAGCAATGGTTCCTGGTTCGCAACTCGTGGGGCGCGCGGTGGGGTTTGAAGGGGTATTTCACCCTGCCGTACGCGTACGTGACCGATGAAGACCTGGCAAGTGATTTCTGGACAATTCGGATTGTTCAGTGATAATCGCTTTAACCCGACAATAACTAATACAAAAATATGACACTGACAAAACGTGACTTGGTGGTTCGCATCAGCAACGAAACCGGACTTGTCCAGCAACAAGTGTTCGATGTGGTGCAAAAAACCCTCGACTACATCGCCGAGGCGCTGGCCAAGGGGGACAAGGTGGAACTGCGCAACTTCGGTGTTTTCGAGGTCAAGGTCCGCAAGGCGCGCGTCGGGCGCAATCCCAATTCCCCCGCCACCGATGTGCCCATTCCCGCGCGGGCGATGGTGAAATTCAAGGCCGGCAAGGAAATGCGCGCCGACGTGCTCAAGCTCACGCCCCAAAAAGCCCCGGTGCAAGGTTGATCGACCGACCGGGTTTTCGTTCGGGCGATTCCCGCCGGCTGTCCGGGGGGAACAGAGCGGGTGCGACGGAACATCCTTTTCTTTCCGACGGGGGAAAATGGTTTCGGGTCAAGAACCATTCCGGGGTGATGCTGCGATTTAAACATCCTGTCCGCCAATGACTTGGCCGGAACTTCCGGGGCCGTATTTCCGGGGCTCTTTCTTCTTGTAAAAAAACCAGCCTGATTTCTGTTTGAAACATTACCAGCTAATGAATTACCGGATGCCTGGTCAAATGCTGCCGGCAAGCGGTCGGCGCGCGTGGTGATTTCTCTGTGACCTGCCCCTCGAAGTTTTCTTCCTGAAGACGATCCTTTTGACGGCCGGCGTGCTGGACCTGCTGCTGTCAGCGGGACGGGCGGCGACCGGCACCCTCCAGGACGTGCAGCATGTGGTGATCCTGATGACCTGATCGTGACCGCGGACGGCGACCCGCAATTTTTGCGCCGCTTGACCGGACATACTTCCGGCTGCGGCATTAACCAACCCGAAACCCGCCGGCTTTGCCGGAGGTCGCTGACGGACGGCGCGATGCAATTATTTTGTGACGGAAACGGCGAGTGTCTCAAATCTGGCCGGGAAGGCGGGCTGGGCCATCCAATTCCAAGCGCGGGCCGTCGCCATGCGACGTTCATGATTCCCGGAACAGGACACTCTCCGGAAATAAAGCCGTCCGCCCGCTGGCATCATTCCGGACAATACAAATCCAGTTTGCAACCCGGGTCTGTTGCGCTAACTTAGCTTCATTCGAAATTACACTCGAGGTGAGGCTTTTATGTTCCGATCAAGGCAAATGAAATGAATTCCACGCCATTCAATAAAATGGGCAACGTTTTTGAAGTGGCCGAATTTTTTCTTCGCCTCGGGGCCACCGCCTTTGGTGGTCCGGCAGTGCACATTACCCTGATGGAAGAGGAACTGGTGGTCCGGCGCGGCTGGCTTTCACGCTCGGAATTTCTCGATATACAAGACACCGTCAATCTCATTCCCGGACCGAACTCGACCGAAATGGCAATCCTCATCGGCTATCGTCGGGCCGGCTGGCTGGGACTTTTGCTGGGCGGCGTTTGTTTCATTCTCCCGGCTGCGTTGATTGTCAGCGTTATTGCCTGGGCTTACGTGGCGATGGGAAAACAGCCGCTGGTGGATGGGCTGTTCTACGGCATCAAGCCGGTCATTATCGCGGTGATGGTGCAGGCAATCTGGAATCTGGGACGTGCCGCAGTCAAATCATGGTTTCTCGCCATCCTCTGCGCCGTGGCTGTCGCGCTGGATTGTCTGGGTGTCAATCTGCTATTGGTCCTGCTGATTCCCGGGATGTTCATGGTTGCGTTCCGTGCTGCGGCCCGTGCCGCGGCGCAACCGCCCGATGGGACCGCCGCCGGCCTGACGCCCCTGCTGGGCGCTACCTCCGGATTCCGGCTGCTTTCAACTGCGGGCACGCTGGCACCCTTCAGCGTCTGGCCTATGTTCCTGTTTTTTCTCAAAGTCGGGGTGGTGATGTTTGGCAGCAGTTACGTGCTGGTGGCATTTCTGCATGCCGACCTGGTTGAACACCGGCAATGGCTCACGGCAGGCCAGCTGTTGAACGCCGTGGCCATTGGCCAGTTCACTCCGGGACCGTTATTCGCCACCGCCACTTTCATCGGGTATACGCTGGGCGGACCCCAGGCGGCCCTCGTGGCCACCGTGGCGATTTTCCTGCCGGCCTTTGTGCTGCCGGCCATCATCGGGCCGTTCGTGCCGCGTCTGCGCCAATCCCGGCTGGTCGGCGGGTTTCTCGACGGGGTGAGCGTGGCTTCCCTGGCGCTCATGGCGGTGGTCACGTGGCAATTGGGCGGGACGGCGATGGTGGATTGGCTGACCATTTCGCTGGCCGTGGCGTCGGTGGTCTGGCTGCTGTTCTATCGCGTCAACTCCACCTGGCTCATCCTGGGCGGAGCGGCCGTGGGGCTGGCCAGATTTGTCCTGTCCAACGGCCCCTGATCCCGGCCCATTTGCTCATCGCCCGTTCCCGGGAACGCCATGGCGAGTTGATTTCGTCCTCCGGCTCGTCCTCGTCCTCGATGGCTTCGAGTTCGATTGCGGGGACGAGAGCGCCGGCGAGGACGATTGGGTTGCCGATTCGCCTTCTCTTTTTGCCGCCGGCGTTTTAGTTTAACCGGCTCATATGGAACGATTGCCCGGATTCAGGGATTTTTATCCCGAACCGCTCCCGCACCCCGATGTCTGGAGCGCCGACGCCCGCCAATATATTTTTGACAAATGGCGCACCACCGCCCGGCGCTATGGCTTTCGCGAATACGACGGCCCGCCCCTCGAGCCGCTCGAACTCTTCACCACCAAGAGCGGCGAGGAAATCGTCGGGCAGCTCTATAATTTCACCGACAAGGGCGACCGCGCCATCGCCTTGCGCCCGGAAATGACGCCCACGCTTGCGCGCATGGTTGCCGCGCACGAACGCAATTACAAAAAGCCCATCAAATGGTTCGCCCTGCCGCAATTGTTCCGCTACGAGCGCCAGCAGAAAGGCCGCCTGCGCGAGCACTTCCAGTTCAACGCCGACCTCATCGGCGAAACCGATCCGGCGGCGGACGCGGAATTGATCGCGCTGCTTATTGACACCCTGCGGTCGTTCGGCCTGACCGAGGCGGATTTCATCATCCGCCTGAGCAGCCGCAACGCGTGGCACGAGTTTTACAGAATGGGAGCGCCGGCCTCCGGCCCGGCCCGCCACGAATCACAACGCGCCGGGTCGGAGACCCGCGTTCCGGCCGATTCGACCCGTGAATACGATTTCTTTCAGGCGATTGACAAACTGGAGCGGACTTCCCCGGAAGAGAATGAAACGAAGCTGACCGCACTCGGATTTTCGCTCGCGGCGGTCAACCAGTTCATTGAATCCGGCAAGCCGACGGCGGAGCTGCAGAGCATCCTGGACAACCTCGGCGCGCGCGGACTCCGCGACTATGTGAAGGTGGATTACCATGTCATTCGCGGGCTGGCCTATTACACCGGCGTGGTGTTCGAGGCGTTTGATGCCCAGGGCGAATTCCGCGCGATCGCCGGCGGCGGCCGCTACGACAACCTGGTCAAGCTCATCAGCGGTGGCAAGGTGAACCTGCCCGCGCTCGGCTTCGGCATGGGTGACGTGGTGCTGCTGGAATTGCTCAAGGCCCGCGGCCGGCTGCCGAAATTCGATTCGCCGATGGATGTCTACGTCCTCATCGAGGACGAGAATCTCCGGCCGCAATCGCTCAAGCTCGTGCAGGAGTTGCGCGGGGCGGGCTACGCCGTGGATTATCCGCTCACGCCGGTCAAGCCGGACAAGCAGTTCAAACGCGCGCAGGATTTGAAGGTGGCCCACACCGTCCGGCTGGAAAGCGACGCCTACGCGCGCATCCGCAACCTGAAGACGCCGAATCGCGAGGAAGTCGTCGCCGGGGCCAACGACGTGGCGAACCATCTGGGGTGAGCCGGAGCGGCATTCCCCTGGGGGATTGGTTATTTTCTATAGCGCTGGATTATACCGAGTAACCGGGGCGGTTCCTCAAAATCATGGAGTAACCGCTTCTTTTCCACATCTCAACACGGCATTATCTGAGTATGAACATGACGAATCATGGTTGGCAATGTCAAAGCCGTCATGAGGCCGTGCCATGAGCTTTAACTCCGCCCGGTAATTGAAAAATGAGTATTCAAAAAACCGTCCAATTCCTCTGTGTGCTTGCCAGTGTGCTGCATGGCGCTGGCGCTGAAATTGCACCCGTCGTTTGTCCGCCCTACTACATGGTTCACTACAAAGGTTTGACCAATGAAGGTGAACTAAAACTCCCGGTGACCTATACGGTGTAGTTGCCTCCCGGCGTGAAGACTCTGCGCGGCGTCATCGTGCATCAACATGGATGCGGCGTAGGCGCCTACGGAGACGGCGCGGCTGTGGTCTGCGACTTGCATTGGCAGGCGCTTGCACGCAAGCATGAGTGTGCCTTGCTCGGGCCGGATTATCAGCAGTCCGATAAGGCCGATTGCTTGTGGTGGTGCAACCCGCTAAACGGCTCGGGAACAAAATTCGTACAGGCGCTTGCGGATCTGGGAGAGCTGTCGCATCACCCTGAATTGAAGACCGTGCCCTGGGCACTGTGGGGACATTCTGGCGGAGCGCTTTGGGTGGGAACCATGTTTTTCCTTTACCCCGATCGCATCGCCGCCGTTTGGCTGCGCTCATCGGTGCCGCCTCAGCCGCTGGAAACGTTTCCAGCGGCAGCCTTCGGTGTGCCGGTGATGTGCAACCTTGGCGCACAGGAAGGCGTTACCGTCAAAACCAACTCATCGGATTCTTCAGATTTTGCACGCACGGTGTTGGCCCTGTGGGACAAGGTGGAGCCGTTTTTCAAAACTTTCCGCGCCCGAGGCGGCCTTATCGGTGTGTCTGTGGATCCGAACAGCGGCCATGATTGTGGCAACTCGCGCTATCTGGCCATCCCTTGGTTTGATGCCTGTCTCGACGCGCGGCTGCCGGAAAAGGCCGGCGACGCCAAGTTGAAGCCCATGCTTGGCGAAGGCGCGTGGCTCGCACCATTGCTGGGCCAAAAGGCGCAGCGTGCCGCAAAATTCACTGGCGATGTAAAAACATCAGTTTGGCTGCCGAATGAGCGCGTAGCGAAAGCGTGGGCCGAGTATGAAGAGGACGGCAACGTGAAGGATACGACGCCGCCACCAGCGCCAACTGATGTGCGTGTAAGCTTGACCGGCGAGTTGAGCTGGGAAGCGGAAGCCGACTTGGAGAGTGGCATCGCCGCCTTCATCATTGAACGTGACGGGAAGAAACTGGCTCGCGTTCCGGAAACGAACTCTGAATACTTGGCCTCTGGTTACATTGTCGGTCGTCGCATTTTCCAGCGAACCGGTTATGGCGACGTACCGACTCCGCCGCTCGCGGAAATGCGCTACCAGGATAATACGGCAGAGAAAGACAAGAAACACACTTACACGGTGTGCACGGTGAACAGTGTAGACCTGAAGTCCAAGCCGGCAGTCGCTATGACCAGCTCAAGCGGAAGCTACCGCAGCAATGCACTGCCTTGCGAGATAGTCACCCAGTGGCTGGAAGCTCCCCAACCCATCACCAACAAACCGCATGTTGCCATCAAACTGGACACAAAACTTCTCGATGTCTGTGTCGGCACCTACCAATTCGCGCCGTCGTCTGGAGGGAAGGCAACAGTCCGGCGAGAAGGAGATCAGTTGCAGGTACGATTCGAGAACAGCCCCAATGTTGCGCTCGATATTTTTCCCATGTCGGAAACAAATTTCTGCCTCAAGCTCGATGATTCGCTGGTGACTTTCATCAAGAATGACAGCGGAGAAGTGACAGGTGTAATCCACCGTACCGACCGGGCAGGAGGATGGGGACCGCCAGCCGTGGGAAAGAAAATACCTGAGCCTGCCAATTGAAGATTGTGCTTAGGTTAATCACGGAGGCCGCAAGTTTTTGCTGACGGTACATTTTCGGCAGACACTCGGATTATGCTGAATAGCTTGGGCATTGGCCGACTGTTTCGGACGGGACGTTCGAAACAGCCGGCGAGATACCGGTGCCACCCCTAGTCATTCAGGCCTTCGAGGATCAGGAGAACGAGGGAGTTGTTTTTGAAGGTGAACGGCTGGCAACTGACCCGTACGCTGAACTTGGACGGTGTCCCTTTGAGCGTCAGTTCCATTTCCGTCCACCGGCGGCTGACGCGATGTCCCGCTGCCGCTGCCCGCACCGATTCCCGCACCACGCAATCCCGACAGGCGCGGGCATGGCCGCAACCTTCCGGGGTTTCCCCCACGTGCAGGCAGTGCCACACTTCCCCGCCGCGCCGGTTCAACACAGCTGGCTTGTCCGATCCAAATAACCGGGCCGCTGCCACGTTGTATTCCATAACGCGGACATCCTCATCCACCACAAAAACGGGCATGGGCATGGGCATGGCATCGAACAATACCCGGTGCAGTCCCTGATCCAGAAATTGAACAGCAATCCGGTTCACTGATAATGACAACTTATCAAATTGGCGTGGAAAGAGAAGTGAAAACTGGCAGGCGCAGCCGGGTTCCCTGGTGGCGGCAGACGTCCCGTCTGCCGTGGAGGGCGGGCGTCCCGCCGCCCGGAAAGAACGGTGGAAACGATCGCAGTCGTGAAATTTCCAGCATGAATGGTGTATGCGAACGTTTTCTCCGCCGGGCGAGGCGCCCGCACCACGGCAGGCAGGATGCCCGCCGCCACGGAACAAAAAAGGCGAGGCTGTGCCAGCCTCGCCTTTGAAATGGGTTTGGGAAACTAGGCCTTGGCGGCTTCCACGATTTTTTCTTCCTTCTCGCGCACGAGGGTCGCGCCCTTGCCGAGGCGTTTGCGCAGGTAGGTGAGCTTGGCGCGGCGCACCGAGCCCTGGCGTTCCACTTCGATCTTGTCCACGCGCGGCGAGTGCAGCGGGAACACGCGCTCCACGCCTTCGCCGTAGCTGATGCGGCGGACGGTGAAGGTCTCGTTCAACCCGTGGCCGCGTTTGCCGATCACCACGCCGGAGAAAATCTGGATGCGTTCCTTGTCGCCTTCCACGACCTTCGTGTGCACGCGCACGCTGTCGCCGACCGCGAATTTCGCGTCATCTTTGCGATACTGTTCCGATTCAATTTTTTCCTGTAATGCCTGGTTCATAAATTCTCTTTTTCGTAGGAGCCGAGGTGACGAGGCTCACATTTTAACTTCAACTGCTTCATCTTTCAGAGCCTCCTCACGTCGGCTCCTACATCAAATCCGGCCGTTGTTCCTTCGTCCGCTGCTTCGCCTGTTCGCGCCGCCATTTCTCAATCTCCGCGTGGTGGCCGGACACCAAAATGTCCGGCACCTTCATCCCGCGAAATTCCGCCGGCCGCGTGTACTGCGGATATTCCAGCAGCCCGTGGCTGAAGGATTCGTCGTGCGAACTTTCGTCGTCGCCCAAAACTCCGGGCAGCAGCCGCGTCACCGCGTCAATCACCACCATCGCGGGCAGCGCGCCGTTGGTCAGCACGTAATCGCCGATGGACAGCTCGTCGTCCGCCAGCGCCTCCCGCACCCGCTCGTCAAAGCCTTCGTAATGGCCGGTGACGAGCAGCAGCGCTTCCGCCTGCGCCAGCTCGCGCGCGATGGCCTGGCTGAACGGCCGCCCGGCAGGCGACAGCAAAATCACGCGCGTCTTTTCGCGCGACAAACTTTCCACGGCTTCAAAGAGCGGTTCCGGCTTCAGCAACATTCCCGGTCCCCCGCCGAAGGGCCGGTCATCCACCGTCTTGTGCCGGTCGTGCGTCCAGTCGCGCAGGTTGTGGATCTTCAGGTCCAACCGCCCGCTGTCCCGCGCCCGTTTGACGATGCTTTCGTCGAGCGGCCCGGCAAACATCGCCGGGAACAAAGTGAGCACGTCAATTTTCATGCCCGTTGGAGTTCAAGCTTCAGCTGATTTCAATTTAACCTTCCGCCGGAGCAAGCTAAAGCTTGAACTCCAACATCGAACTCCAAATCAACTCGCCGGCTTGTCTTCCACAATTTCCACCGAACACCGCAGCCCTTTTTTCGCGCTGCCGGCCAGCAGCAGCGAGCGGATGGCGTTGATCGTCACGCCCTGCCGGCCGATGATCTTGCCCACGTCCGACGGGTCGAGACGCAGTTCATAAATCGTCATGCCCGCGCGCTCCACCGGCGTGATGCTCATCGCGTCGGGATGCTCCACGAGACCTTTGACGACGTATTCCAAAAACGCCTGCATCGCGTCTAAAAATCAAGGTCAAGCCGCGGCGGGAACCGCCTTGCCGGCCTTTTTGATGAGGCTGGCAACGGTTTCGCTCGGCTGGGCGCCCTGGCCGACCCAGTATTTGGCCCGATCGAGCTTGAGCGAGAAATTGTCGCCCGCCTTAAGCGGCTGGTACGTGCCGATTTCCTCGATGAACTTGCCGTCGCGCGGACTGCGACCGTCAGTCACCACAATGCGAAACACCGGGGCATTCTTGGCCCCGACGCGCTTCATGCGAATTTTTACAGCCATATATTTATCAAAAGAGCGTATAGCATACCGACGCATCAGGGGGTTGGCAAGTTCTGTTTTGAACAAAAAAGGCCGCTTGCCGGCCGCGTCAATCGCTGCTTTGCTGATGTCCGTGAACCGGCCGTACGAGGAAATTCTGGAAGGCGCGTCGCTGCCCCGTTCGGCGCCGGGCGAGCGCCACGAGACGATTTGCGACCGCCTGCACGCGTTGATGACCGCCAGCGTATCCAACCTGGCGGCCACCCGGCTGCTCCCGCCGCGGGAACAGGTGCGCATCACCCGGACCACGACGCTCCGTCCCGATCTGGCGATTGTGACCGCTGCCACGGGCAAGCTTTGGCTGGCGGTGGAAATCGTCAGCACGGAGGACCATCGCTCCGACACGGTCGTCAAAAAGCAGGTTTACGAGGACATCCGCGTGCCGCGGTTGTGGATGGTGGACCCGCGCTACGACAACGTGGAGGTCTATCACAGCACGCAGTGGGGCCTGGCGTTGAAGGGCATCCTGGGCGGCAGCGAAGTGCTCGCGGAAGCCTTGATCCCCGAATTTCAAATCGTCATCGCCGAATTGTTCGCTGCCCAGCCGCAGGCCGGTTAATTCTTTGATTTTCCGGCGGGTTTCCTGGCCTGAAATCTGCTAAATTCCGGCCATGAGGTGCACCCGTTTGTTGCTCGCCCTGACCGGGCTGTTGTTTTCTTTTTCAAATATCCACGCCGTCCTCATGCGCCCGCTGGCCGTTGACGAACTGACGCGCAAGGCCAACTTGATTGTCCAGGGGACCGTGCTCGACAAGTCCTGCCAGCGCGATGACACGGGTCGGATTTACACCCGGGTAAACATCCGGGTGACGGAAGTCTGGAAAGGCGCGCTGCCGACCAACGCGCCGCCGGATGTGCTCACCATCGTCCAGGGCGGCGGCACGGTGGGCGACGTGCGCGAGGAGGTTTCGGGCGATGTTCAATACGAGTCCGGCGAGGAATTTGTGGCGTTCCTGGTGCTCAATGGGCGCGGGGAACCCGTGACGATTGGCCTGGCCCAGGGGAAATTTCACGTCTGGCGCGACCCGCAGACCGGCGCGAAATTTGCCAACAACCGGTTTCACGGCAAACCGGAACCGGTTGCCGGCAATCGGGGGGACGTCTCCGCACTGCTGCCGGTGGACGAACTCAAACATCAAGTCCAACAGGTGGCGCCATGAAAAGCATCCGTTGGATCTTGCCCGTTCTGCTGGCCGGCAGCTGGCCGGCGCACGCCTACGTTTTGAATTACAACTCGCTCACCAATGTCCAGCATTGGAATTTTTCCGCGCCCAGCAGCTCCGTGCCCACGAATGTCCTGAGCCGCACCACGCATGCCCTGCGATACTACCTCGCGGCGGACGGCTATTCCACCACCAACACGGCCGCGGAATTGAACAGCGTGCGCGCCGCGCTCGCCCAGTGGCAGGCCATCTCCAACACCGTCATCAAATTTGAGGAGGCCGGGCTGGTGAATCCGCCGGTGGATGTGAACACGTCCGACAAAACCAATCTCATTTACTGGACCAAGACCACGACCCTCGTCAACGGCGGCCTCAGCGACATCAGCGGCGCCCTGGGCGTGACCTTCACCTCTTTCTCGGTGACGAGCAATGAACTGCTCCAGGCCGACATTGTTTTCAACGGCAAGGTTTATCAGTGGTTCACCGATTTTTTTGACCCGGACAATCCGGCCATTTTTGTGGAATCCGTCGCGTTGCACGAAAGCGGGCACCTGCTCGGAATCAACCACTCGCCGCTGGGCGGGACCACCATGTTTTTTGTCGGCAGCCCGGGCGTAAACGTCGGGGACGGTGCGAGCAGCGATGATATTGCCGCCCTGCGTTATTTGTATGCCACCAACCTGGTGAATTACGGCGCCATCAAGGGTTCGGTGACGGTGAATGGCACGCCCGTGGCGGGCGCCATCGTCGTGGCGCAGGATGCGGTCAGCAGCAATGATTTTACCGGCACGCTGACCTGGACCAACGGCAATTTTGCGATGAACGCGATTCCGCCCGGCACCTACCGCTTGCGCGTTGCCCCGCTCGACCCGGCGGCCACGCGCTCGATTGACTCGCTCTGCACCGGGCCGGACATCAGTTCTGTTTACAACAGCGCCTTCACGTCGTTTCTGCCCACCACCAACCAGTCCGTCACCGTCTCCGCCAACAGCACGAACACCGTCAATTTCACGGTCATCAGCAATGCCCAGCCGTTCCGCATCACCAACATCCGCGTGCCCACCGCCAATCCCGGTTCTTTTTCCTGGGGGGCATTGCCGGAGGCCATGGTCGTTGGCCAGAGCAATTACACCCTTGGCGTGGCTTCGAGCAACCTGCCGACGAGCGGAGCAAGCTTCACCATCACCGGAGACGGACTGACACTCGGCGCCCCGACCTTCAATGCCAATCTGGGCGGCCTCGGCCTGAATTTTATTTCGCTGGGCATCAGCATCGCCAGCAACGCCACGCCCGGCCTCCGCACGTTCATCGTGCAGCAGGGCACCAACGCCGCCTTTGCCAACGGCTGCCTCAAAATCCGGCCGGCAATCCTGGACTACAATTATGACGGGCTGGATGATGTGTTTCAACGCACCTATTTTCCGCTGTTCACCGCGTCGAATGCGGCGCCGGCCGCCGATCCCGATGGCGACGGCCTGAACAATTTCGCGGAATACATCGCCGGAACCAACCCGACCAATGCCATGTCCCTCTTCAAGCTGCTGTCACCGACGAACAGCAACGCCGGCACGGCGGTGCGCTGGCTGAGTGTCGCCGGCAAGAGCTACCAGGTGTTCGGCCGCACCAATCTTTCGGTTGGCTCGTGGCAAAGCAATGGCACGGCCGTCCTCGCCGCCGGCACCAACGCGCAATACCTCGACGCGGCGGCCACCAACGGCGTCCATTTCTATCGCGTCCAGGTGCTGCCGTAAAACCGGCCTTGCCGGGGCATTAATTTGTTTGAACAAAACCATTAACCCCGGTGTCTCAGACTGGAAGACCAAACTGATTCATAAACCATGAAAAAAACCATAATGTTTTTCGCTGTTGCCGCCGGCCTGATGCTGGCGGGTTCAACCCCGCGCCTGCTGGCGGCGGAGGCCAAGGAAGTCACCATTACCGGCTCGATGGTCTGTGGCAAATGCACGCTGCACGAGACCAAGAGCTGCCAGAACGTCGTCCAGGTCCAGCAGGACGGCAAAACGGTGAATTATTATCTCGCGGAAAATGACCTCAGCAAAGCCAACCACAAGGCCATCTGTGGCGGGGATGCGGAGAAGGTGACCGTCACCGGCACCGTTACGGAAAAGGATGGCAAAGAGATGTTAACCGCGTCGAAGATTGAGGTTGTAAAGTAAGTTGGTCGTTCTGCAACATGATTCAGCCGCCGCCAGTTTGTTTGTTCTGGCGGCGGTTGAATTTTATGACCGCTTCGTCAGATCCAACCGGCTGCGGGCGGCCGGGTGGCCGCCGCCCGAGCTTTACGGATATTTCAGCCGGAAGAACAGGGCTCCGCCCGGGGCCGGATTGGTGACGTAATTTTGTCCGTTCAGGATGGCCGGCAGGTTGGTCACGCCGGTCCAGTTCGCCTGGGACAGATTGGTGCAGGACTGGAGGCTGAAATTCCGGGTCGGGACCGGCCAGGACAGGGTGGCGACCCGGTTGGTCAGGCCCACGGCCAGTTTCGGGATGGTGACGGAGGCGAGGTGGCCGATCCGGATGGTGTGATTGTAGGTGTCGGCGACATAAATATTGGCGGCATTGTCCACAGCGATGCCTTCGGGGAAATTGAACTGGGCGTTGGTGTAAAAGCCGTCGTTGCTGCCGGTGACAAAATATTGTCCGCCCAGGGTGGTGGTGACGCCCGCGGGGGTGATTTTGCGGATCAGGCGGTTGTAGGTGTCGGCGACGTAAAGATTGCCGGTGCTGTCCACGGCGATGCCCTCGGGCGAATAAAACTGGGCACCGGTCTGGCTGTTGGTGCCGGTGCCATCGCGGGAGCCGGAACTGCCGGCGATTCCGGCGACGGTGGTGACAATCCAGTTGGTGCCGCTGCCGTCGGGGGCGAGAGTGATTTTCCGGATGGTGTTGTTGGCGCTGTCGGCGACGTACACAGTTCCGGCGGTATCCACGGCCAGGCTGGCCGGGGTATTGAATCGCGCCTGGCTGTTGGTGCCGTCATTGCTGCCGGCGCTGCCGGCCACGCCGGCGATGGTGGTGACCACCCAGTTGGCGCCCACGGGTTTGATGCGGCGAATGATGTTGGTGCCATCGGCAACGAATATATTGGTGGCGCTGTCGACGGCGATGCCCCAGGGCGAATTGAACAACGCCGTGCCGTTGGTGCCGTCGGCGTTGCCAGCGGTGTTCAGTGTGCCGGCCAGGACGGCCGTCGCGCCTCCCGGCGTCACCTTCTGGATGACGTGATGGAAGGAGTCCGCAACATAGACGTTGGAAGCCAGGTCCACGGCCACCCCTTCCGGGCCATAGAATCCCGAAGCCAGGGTGGTGACCACGCCGGCGGGAGTCAGCTTGCGGATCTTGCCATCATAATATTCCGCGACATACACATTGCCGCCGCGGTCGGTGGCAACATCGTCGGGGTAGTAAAACTGCGCGTTGGTGCCGGTGCCGTTTACGCTTCCCGGCGTGCCGGCTTGTCCGGCCAGGGTGGAGGTGACCAGGCCGGAACTGACCGTCAAGGTGGACGCAGGCGTGCTCGTGACGCTGCCGGCGACGTTCGTGACCACGCACTGGAACTGGTCGCCGCTCATGGCCAGGTCCGTGACGCTGACCATCAGATTCGAATTGCCCGAGCCGCTGTAGTTGCCGCCATCCGAGAGCCAGCTCCACGTCGAACTGCCGCCGGGCTTTCGCTGCCATTGGAACGCCGGGGCCGGATTGCCGCTGGCCGTGACCGGGAAAACGGCGGTGGTGCCCAGCAACGCCGTCAGATTTCCCGGCTTGCTCGAAATCGTGGGGGCCAGCGGCGGCAAGGTGCCGAAAATAACCTGAACGTCACGGTATTCGTTGGGCGCAACGCCGCCGCTGGCCAGCGGATGAATGGTCATGGCGGTGGCGGGGTCGGTAAACGTCGCGCCATTGGCCAGGCCGGCATCCTGATCGCTGCTGCCCGGTGTGGTCAGGTCGAGCAAATCGCTCTGGCGATTGTAGCTGTAACCCCAGATGACGTAAACCCCGTTGGTCATCGACGTATTGCTGGTAAAATCCCGCCGGCAGCCGATCCAATAGTTGTGGGTGCTGTCCTTGGCGATCTTGAGTCCGAGCGTTTCACCGGGGGCGGCCAGATAGTTGTCGTGATCGGATGCATACACCCGGTAGGTCCCGCTGGTGTTCACGGTCACCACCTGGGTGTCGGCGATCCAGCCCAGGTAGTTCTTGAACCAGGGATTGAAATCGGTGGCCTGGCTGTTCGCGTAATTGGCGCCCATGGTGTCGAAATCGTCCCCGTATTCCACGTCCGAGCCGCTGGCGCTGATGGGATTGCCATCGCTGACCTGCCACAGGTTGGCGTGGTACAGGCCGTAGGTGTGGCCCAGTTCATGGGCAATCACCCGAAAATCGAACTCGCCATTGCACCACACGTCCGGTCCGCCGACCTCGGCCAGTCCGCCGTAAGTGATCTGGGATCCCGAAATGCCGCCCAGGCTGGAAAAAACCACGATGATCCGGGTGTAGTTGGCCAGCGTGTAATTGGCGGAAGCGGCCGCCTCTGCGTCCGCGTGTAACAGCGTATTGCTTCCACCGACAGCGTAATAGGCGGCGGTTTGCGGCATGCGATAGAGCGGTGTGGTGACCGTGTTGGTCAGGCTGGTAAGCTGGTAGGAACTTTTCAGGTAGTACGGACTGATCTGCGTGTCCGCCAGGCTTTGAATGTAAGCGGCGGAATAGGGGTCGCCGGTCTTGTCCGAGAAATCAACCCGGATGATCAGGACGTTTTTGCCGCCGGTGGTCCAGGCGGATGGCGGATTGGGCAGGTTGGTGGAGCTGTTGCTGTCGGCGGCGCCGATTCCGTTGAGGATATCGGTCGCCGGTTGCAGCGGCGTGGGACCGATTCCCGCTTCGGCCGCCTCCAGTCTGGCCTCCGCCTGCCGGAGCTGTTTCACGGAGGAAAAGCGGTAAACCCGGTTTCCCAATTCGCCATGGACGTCCGGCAGATTGGCTGCCCAGGCCGCACCGCGGCGCACGTCAACCACCGGCCGGGCCGGATCGGGCGTTTCATCGGCGTCCAGTTCGCGCAAGGCGTCTTCATGCACCGCCATCACGCCGTCGAGCACGATGCCGTGCAGGGGAATGCCGATCTTGGTGGTCTCCCCCAGACGCCGGCCATAGACCGAGGCGCGGTAGGTTTGACCGTTGAGCTGGACAAATCTTTGGATGGGTTCCACCGCGGGACCGTTGCTGGCGGCGATGGCGCCGAGCACGGAATAATCGCCGATGCCCGAAACGCGGGACTCCAGTCCGGCTGAAATCTCCTTTGGCAATTGGCTGCGGATGGAGACTGGAACGGCCAGCGCCAGCGCCTCTTCAGGATGGGTTTTGATCAGCGTGGCGAGCAGTGCGCGCCGTTGTTTCGCCAGTGCCACGCCTTCGGAAACCAGCCCGGCCCGGTCCCCTGGCGTGGCGACGGTCGCATAACGGCCGGCCCAGGATTGAAACGCAGCCAGCGCCGGCAGCGGCTGTGGCTGTCCCCAGGCCGATGCATAAGCCGCGGATTTTGCGCCTGCCGGTTGCGGGGGAAGCGCGCCGGTATTCTGGGCGTTCAATTGCACGGTGAGGCAATAACAGGCGCCGGCGAAGATCAGCCAGCCGGCTGAGAGGCCGATTGAGAGTTTTTTCATGGGCTTGACAGGATGAGGAATGGACTGGCCTGATTCCTTGCTCAGGCGACAATAATGGAATGTAAATATCAAAGGGTCGATTTGTTCGCTTGGCGCCGGTTGAACTCTACCACGTCCTCATATTTCACGCCACTGCCGCCAAAAATGTCCAGCGCCGAGCCGATGGTCAGGTCCACCCGGCCGCGGCCCAGTTGCGTGACCCCCTCCAGATCGGCCAGTGAATTCGCGCCGCCGGCATAGGTGACCGGAAGGGTTGACCATTGGCCGAGTTTTTCCACCAGCTCGCGGTCGATGCCCCGGCACAAACCCTCCACGTCCACCGCGTGCACCAAGAATTCCGCGCAACTGCCGGCGAGCTTCTGCAGCGTCTCCGGCGTGATGGCCGTCTCCGTGAATTTCTGCCAGCGGTCGGTGACGACGAAATAATCCGATGAGTGTGTAGTGGCGAGCTTGTGGGTCGACGGGTCCGGCCGCAGGCCGAACGCCACAGTTTTTTTCCGGCAGCTTAGGTCCAGGACCAGCCGGTCTTTGCCGACGGTCTTGACCAGCCCGCCAAGGCGTTCCCAATCCACGCGCCCTTCGCGAAAGACCCAGCTGGTGACGATGACGTGCGAGGCACCGGCGTCGAGCCAGCTGCGGGCATTCCGGGCGTTGATGCCGCCGCCGATGTGCAGTCCGCCGGGGAACGCCGCCAGCGCGGCGCGGGCCTCGGTGTCGTTGCCGGGACCCAGCATGATGACGTGGCCGCCGGCCAATCCGTCGCGTTTGTACAGTTCGGCGAACCACGCGGCAGGACGGTCGGAGACAAAATTCGTGTGCGGGCCGGCCTCGCCGAGCGTGCCGCCGACGATTTGCTTCACTTTGCCTTCATGCAGGTCGATGCACGGACGGAACATGGGTGCAGGCTAAAGTTCCACGGGTGAAGTTCCAAGTTCCAAGTTGACGGGACGGTGATTTTGGGCGAATGAAGTGCGATAGGGACCTCTGGAATGATACGGATTAGCAATGGCCATTATCGCTTCACAATCGAATTCACCTGTGGAAGCTGCTGAAAAAGCAGAACGGCGCGCCGGGTATTTGTTCATCCTGGGTTTCACCGTCCTGTCGTTGGGAATTATAACGGGAGGTATTTCTTATTACCGGCACTATGAACAGCAATTCCGATCCGGGACCGAGGGCCAGCCTTCCGGCTTTGCGGAACGGAAGGCGGACGGGCTGGAGGTGCTGCGCCAGGTCAAAGTGAGTGAGACGCCGAAGTGCCTCCCGATGGTCATCCTCCGCCGCGGAATCGGACCCGATGCGCACCTATCCCCATGGCGCGGGCCGCTATCCGGCAAAACCGGCGGACTTCGAGAAGTTCACCAGGCTGATGCAGGTTTTCGGCTGCCATTGGCTGGCGCGGAACCGGTTCCCCCGACTGAGAGCAGACGCTGCCGGCCGCTCATGACCTTGCAACCAAAACGATTCAACCTCCAGGTGACCGGCGCAGGTAAACGTGGAAGCCCGGCGTTGAAGGCCCGCTCGCGCGATGGCGGTGGCGGTGTTGAAGGTTCGATATTCATCCGGACAGTTTTGCGGTGCGCCATGATCGGTGCCAGTGGCAGCGCAGTGTCAGGCATGCTTGCCGCTTCAGCCAGCTAAACCGCCATGAAACCTGAACCCATCCTCATCCTGCTCGTGGAAGATGATCCGGCCCACGTGACGGCCATCCAGCGCGCCTTTGAAGCTAGCGGATCGGAGTTCAAGATCCAGGCTGTCGGCACGCTGCAGGAGTTCCGCCGCAGTATCGCCGGCCAGCGGCCGGCGATCGCCGTGATGGATTTGAAACTGCTGGATGGCAGCGCGGGGAAAGTGCTGACCCAGCCGCCGGAGGCCGGGCCATTCCCCGTTTTGGTGATGACCGGCAATGGCAACGAGCAGGGGGCGGTGACGGCGATCAAGGCCGGCGCGCTGGACTACGTGGTGAAATCCCCGGAAGCCTTCGCCGACATGCCGCACACCGTCACTCGTGTCCTGCACGAATGGAACCTGCTTCGGGAACACCGGCAGGCGGAGCTGGCGTTGCACGAGCAAGAGGAATGGTTCCGGACGGTTTTTGAAAATGCGAGCGATGGGGTGTTTTTTGTCTCCCCGGGCGGTGAGATCGTATTGGTCAACGAGTCCTTTGCCGCCATGCACGGTTACAGTGTTGCTGAAATCCTGGAAATGAACCTGACGGATTTGGCCACCCCGGAAAGCAGTCGATTGTTTCCGGAGCGGATGCGCCGGGTGATTGCCGGAGAACATTTGACCTTCGAGGTTGACCACCATCATAAGCATGGGCATGTGTTTCCCCTGGAGGTGACGGCAAACCTGGTTGCGGTGGGCGGCAAAAAATACGTTCTGGCATCCCACCGCGACATCACCGAGCGCAAGCGGGCGGAGGAGGCGCTGCGCGATAGCGAGGAAATGCTCAAGCGGTCGCAGCAGGTGGCAAGAGTGGGGCATTATAAACTCGATGCTGTTTCGGGAGATTGGGCCAGTTCTGAAACCCTGGACGACATATTTGGCATTGATGCCGCCTTCAAGAGAACTGTCGCCAGCTGGTTGAACCTGGTTCATCCCGGGGACCGGGACGTCATGCTCGATCACTTTCAAAACCATGTGCTGAAGGGGCGCCATCCGTTCGACAAGGAATACCGCATCGTCCGCGTCAATGACGGAAGCACCCGATGGGTTTGCGGCAAGGGCGAACTCCGTTTCAATGCCGCGGGCGATGTCCTGGAGATGTTCGGCATCATCCAGGATATCACCGAGCGCAAGCGGGTGGAGGAGGAGTTGCGCCTGATAAGTGCCGCCCTGGAGGTCGCCGACAACGCCATCGTCATCACCGATCGCGCGGGCGCTATCCGGTGGGCCAACCTGGCTTTCACCACCTTGACCGGTTACACCCTGGCGGAAGCGCTGGGCAAAAATCCGCGCTTCCTTAAATCGGGCAAACACGAGCCGGCTTTCTACCACAGCCTGTGGGACACTATCCTTGCCGGTCAAGTCTGGCGCGGTGAAATGACCAATCGCCGCAAGAACGGCAGCGTTTACACCGAGGAAATGACCATCACGCCCGTACGGGACGAGCGTGGCGAAATCGGTCACTTCATCGCCATCAAGCAGGACATCACCGAAAGGAAGCAATTGCAGGCCCAGTTGCTCCGCACCCAGCGGCTGGAAAGCGTCGGCCGCCTGGCCAGCGGCATCGCCCATGACCTGAACAACCTCCTCTCGCCGATGCTCCTGGCGCCGCAGTTGCTTCGCGAGACCGTCCAGGATCCGGATTTGCGCAGCCTGTTGGACTTGATCGAAACCAACGCCCGGCGCGGCAGCGACATCATCAAGCGGTTGCTCACCTTTGGCCGGGGCGTGGAAAGCGAGCGCGTGCCGGTGCAACTCCCCGCGCTGGTCCTGGACATGGCCGGCATCATCCGCGAAACCTTTCCCAAAAACATCACCACCCGGCGCGCGATGCCGGCGGAAACCTGGCTGGTGAAGGGCGACGCCACCCAGTTGCACCAGATCCTGATGAACCTGTGCGTCAACGCCCGTGACGCCATGCCCGAGGGCGGCACCCTCACCCTCAAACTCGAGAATCAGGAAATCGATGAATCATTCGCCCGGATGGCCCCCGGCGCCCGTCCGGGGCGTTACGTGTGCTTGAGCGTGACCGACACCGGCCAGGGCATTGCGCCGGAGCATCTGGACAAAATCTACGATCCCTTTTTCACCACCAAGGAACTGGGCCAGGGCACCGGGCTGGGTTTGTCCACGGTGTTGGGCATCGTGCAGAGCCACGGCGGGTTCATCCAGGTCCAGAGCCAGCTCGGGCATGGCACGCAGTTTATGGTTTACCTGCCCGCCAGTGAGACGGCGGAAGCCTCGCCGGCCACTCAGGCGAACCTGTCCGTTCCCCAGGGCCACGGGGAACTGGTGCTGATCGTGGACGATGAGGAAAGCGTGCGGCAGGTGACGCGGCGTTTCCTCGAGCGCAACGGGTATCGTATGATCGAGGCGGAAAACGGAACCACTGGAATCGTCCAATATGCGGCGCACCAGCAGGAAGTGCAGATGGTGGTGACCGACCTCATCATGCCGGTCATGGACGGCCCGGCGTTTATCCGGGTGTTGCGCCGAATGAACCCGCAAGTCCGGGTGATTGTGATGAGCGGACAACAAGACAAGCCGGGCCTGCCCGCCGACCTGGCGCTGCCGGACGAGGCCCATCTGGCCAAACCATTCAGCGGGGCCATGCTGTTGCAGACCTTGCATCGCGTGCTTCATCCGGAAGCCGCTCCGAAAAAATGAGCCGGAACCGTGACGGAAGGCGCGGCTTCGCTGCTCGACAAACCGGTTTTTTTTCTTAAATTGACCGCAATGTCGTCTGCCAACCAGCCATTGGTCATCGCCGGGCGGAGTTTCCGGTCGCGCCTCATCATGGGCACCGGAAAATTTTCGTCGCCCGAGGCCATGCGCGACGCCCTCGCCGCCAGCGGGGCGGAAATGGTCACCGTCGCCCTGCGCCGCGCCGATTTGAGCGGCAAAAAAGATCCGTTTGCGAACATCCTGGAATTCATCGACCCGAAAAAATATCTGCTGCTGCCCAACACCAGCGGCGCGATGAACGCCGAGGAGGCCGTCCGCCTCGCCCGCCTCGCCGCCGCCGCCGGCATGCCGAAATGGGTGAAGCTGGAAATCCATCCTGATCCGCGCTATCTGCTGCCCGACCCGGTGGAGACGTTCCGGGCCGCGGAGATCCTGGTCAAGGACGGCTTCACGGTCCTGCCGTATATCAACGCCGACCCGGTTTTGGCAAAGCGATTGCAGGACGTTGGCGTGGCCACCGTCATGCCGCTCGGCTCGCCCATCGGGTCGAACCGCGGCATCCAGACACGTGAACAAATCCGCATCATCATCGAGCAGGCCACCGTGCCGGTGGTCGTGGATGCCGGGCTCGGGGCGCCGAGCCACGCGGCGGAGGCGATGGAGCTGGGAGCGGACGCCGTGCTGATCAACACCGCCGTGGCCGTGTCGAGCGATCCGGACCGGATGGCCGTCGCGTTCAAAATGGCCGTGGAAGCCGGCCGCGTCGCCTTTGAATCCGGACTGGCGGCCGCGTCGGAAACGGCCAGCGCCACCAGCCCGTTGACGGCGTTTTTGGATTGAATTCAAACACGGATGAATGCGCAAAAATACATTGGATGTTTGGATGAATGGATTGATGGATTGATGAAACAAACAAAAATCCACCCATCCATCACTCCACCTGTCCTTTTGATGGTGTGTTCATCCGTGGTGGGAAAAATCATATGAGCGCAAAAATCCTCTCGGTTTCACGGGCGCGGCAAATCCTGGCGACCGCGACGAAAACCCGCGTGCTGGTTCTGGGCGACGTGATGCTCGACCATTTCATCTGGGGCAGCGTCGTGCGCATTTCGCCGGAGGCGCCGGTGCCGGTCGTGGATTTCGAGCGCGAAAGTTTCATGCCCGGCGGGGCGGCCAATGTGGCGCGCAACCTCGCCGTGCTGGGCGTGCCGACGGAGATTTTTGGGGCGATTGGCACCGACGATGCGGGCCGCCGGCTGCGCGCGTTGTTGAACGAACAACAGATCGGCTGCGGCGGATTGGTGATGCACGCCGCGCGGCATACCAGCATCAAAACCCGTGTCGTGGCCAGCAAACAGCAGATGGTGCGCATTGACCGTGAAACCCGCGACCATTTGGACGGGCAGTTGACCAGCCGCCTGCTCGTCGAGCTGAAATCAAGGCTCCCGAAGACCGCCGCCCTGATTGTGGGCGATTACGGCAAGGGGGTGGTGACGCAGCCGTTGCTCAACGAAATCAAAACGCTTTGCCGGGCGCGCGGCATCTGGCTCAGCCTGGACCCCAAGCCGGTGCATCGCTTGAATTTGAGCGGCCTTTCGCTCATTACGCCGAATCGCAAGGAGGCGTTTGAACTCGCCAATCTGCCGGACGAAACCCGCCAGGCGAACCCGCTGGCCGACAAGAATCTCATGCTGGTCGCGGAACGTTTGCTCAATGAACTGCGCCCGGCCGTGCTGCTGGTCACGCTGGGGGAACAAGGCATGTTGCTGTGCCAGCGCGGACAGAAGCCGTTTCACATCCCCACGGTCGCGCAGGAGGTCTTCGATGTCTCCGGCGCCGGCGACACGGTCATCGCCACGTTCACGCTGGCCATCGCGGCCGGAGCATCGCCACTCGAGGCGGCCATTCTTTCCAACCATGCCGCGGGCATCGTGGTCGGCAAGCTCGGCACCGCCACCACCACGCCGGCGGAGTTGATCGGGAGTTTTAAGGCGTAGCGGCGTCTCGGCAGAGCGCCGCTGACTATTTGACAATATTTTTGCGGCGCTCTGCCGAGACGCCGCTACGAAACCGATGAGCAAAATCACTATTGACACCATCCGCGCCATGAAAACCCGCGGCGAAAAGATCGCCGCGCTCACCGCCTACGATTATCCGATGACGAAGCTGCTCGACGAGGCGGGCATTCCGATGATTCTCGTTGGCGACACGGTCGGTATGGTCGTCCTCGGTTACCCTGACACGACGCACGTGACGATGACAGACATGGAACATCACGTCCGCGCCGCCGCCCGCGCGCGGCCGAACGCGCTGCTCGGCGGGGATCTGCCGTTCAAGAGTTACGAGACATCCGTGCAGGCGGTGGAAAATGCAAAACGGCTCGTTGCCGCTGGCGCGGAATTTGTGAAGGCCGAAGGCGGTGCCGAAATTCTGCCGCAGGTCAAGGCCATCGTTGCGGCGGGAATTCCATTTTGCGGCCACATCGGGATGTTACCGCAGCACGTCCTGGAGGAGGGCGGAAAATACCACATCAAAGGCCGCGACGACGCGGGCAGGGCGAAGTTGCTCGCCGACGCAGCGGCGCTGGCGGATGGGGGCGCATTCGTCGTTGTCCTCGAAATCGTCACGCCGCCGGTGGCCGCCGAAATTACGATGGCCATTCCCATTCCCACCATCGGCATCGGCAGCGGCCCTGATTGCGACGGACAGATCCTGGTGATCCATGATCTGATCGGGGCGTTTCCGTGGTTCACGCCGCGGTTCGTGAAGCCCCGCCGCAGCGTCGGGACGGAAATCAAAACCGCGGTCGCGGAATGGATGAACGCGCTGAAGACGGTCTGATGGCGGCCGGGAACGCCGCTGGCTATTGGATCTAGATCGTCCTCGATTCTTCAAGCCGGATTCCGAGGACGAGAACGAGGACGAGGACGAAAGCGATATTTCATCTCAACCAAAGAACTTTTCTCCAGGTGAATTGTCTATTAAGGTCGTTGATATGGATTTGGACGCCTTGATTGAATCGGCCGCGGCCGGCGGCGCCAGCGATTTGCACCTGGAGGCCGGGATGCCGGCGGCGTTGCGTGTGCGCGGCGCCTTGCAGATTTCCGGTGAACCCGTCCCGCCGCGGGCCCTCGCCGATATCGCGCGCCGGCTGGTCGGCGAGGAGCAATGGCCGGTTTTTCTGGAACGGCGCTCGTTTGACATGTCCAAGACCATCCGCGGTGTCCGCTGCCGGATCAACATCCTGCAGACCTCGCGCGGCATCGGGCTGGCCATCCGGTTGTTGGGCGCCTTTCAGGCCACGGTCGAACGGCTCAATTTGCATCCCGACCTCAAGAAGCTCGTCAAGAATTCGCACGGCCTGATTCTGGTCAGCGGCCCGACCGGCAGCGGCAAATCCTCGACGCTGGC